>FWPV01007837.1_pt1 | contig 18442 bp, 15 predicted proteins | sample 2228371 | NCBI WGS metagenome assembly FWPV01 (sample SAMEA103939776, study PRJEB20133) | metagenome
GGACTCAAGTACTATGACCAAGCATAACTTAGCACAGCTTGGACCCAGTGACGCTTACAGATAGCTGACAAATTAAATTGTAAAAAACACGTAAAAGGACATAGTAATTGGAAAAATCGGTCGGCGACGGCAGGAACAAAAATGCGGGGAGGAGACCTCCCCGCACCTTGCGCCCGATTGTGAATTAGATCGCTGGTAGCCTGCTCACCTGCCCCGCCGCCAGGCCAGGCCGATCGCGCCGACGATCCCCATCACACCCCAGCCGACGGCGCTCCAGGATCGGGTCGCCACACCGGCAGCCGTCAACGCCGTCAGAGTCACGGCCGTCGGCGGATTGCCGATGACGAAGCCGAAGTCGAAGGTATCGTCGTCATGGTCCGTGAGCGTCGCGTCAAGGTAGGCATACTCCGGCGCGGGATAGAGGCTCTTCTCGGCGTCGTTGTCTAGCGCATCGTCGCCGCCCGCATCGAGCAACGTCACGTCGTAGCCAGCAAGAGCTCCCCCCATCTGGAAGGCCGATGGCGGGATGACGACGCAGTAGTTCCCAGGCGTCAAGCCCGTGAACAGATAAAAGCCATTCCCATCCGTCGCGCCGTCCACATGCGGATCGGCGAAGATGTCCACTTCAGCGCAGGGACGATGGAACAGCCACACTGGGACGCCCGCAAAGCTCAGCTCGCCTGGATCCTGGACGCCGTTCTTATCGGTTGGATCGACCACGTTATCGTTATTTTGGTCGTTCCACACCAGGTTCCCCAGGCTCAAAGCCCCGACCAGACCGGCGTCCCAGGTCAGGTCCTCCTCGCCGGAGGCCAGGGTCGTCGCAACCGTGCGCCCCGTGGACGGGTCCGCGTCGCTGTCCGCTGCCGGATCGCCGCCCTGGTTGAGGGAGGTGAAGGCATAGCCGGCAGGCAGGACGAATTCGACGAAGTAATCGCCGGGCGCCAGGTCGGTGAACAGATAGTCGCCATCGATGCCAGTGATCGTTGTCGCTTCCGGAAGGTCGCTGCCGTTGCGGTACAGGTGCACAGTCACGCCCTCCACGCCGGCCTCGCCAGCGTCCTGGACGCCGTTGCGGTTGGCGTCAAACCAGACGCTGTCCCCCAGGCTGGCGGGCTGCACCAGGCCCGCATCCCACGTCAGATCGTTCTGGCCCGAGAGGAGCGTGATCTCAGCAGTGCGGCCCGTGTCCTGGTTGGCGTCGCTGTCCAGGCCATCGTCGCTGCCCTGGTCGGGAGCTGTGAACTCATACCCCTCGGGCAATACGAACTCCACGATGTAGCGACCTGGCTTCAGCCTGGAGAAGAGATAGAAGCCCCCTTCAGCCGTTGTGGTTGAGCCAACTGGCACGCCAGCGCCCGTGTAGAGGTTCACCGTCACGCCGTCCAGGCCCGCTTCCCCGACATCCTGCACACCATCGCCATCCGCATCCACCCAGACGCGATCGCCCAGGCTGGCGGGTTGGTAAAGGCCGGCGTCCCAGGTCAAGTCTTTGACATCCTTGGGGACTGAGACTGAGATCGTCTTGCCGGTGGCGGGATCGGCGTCGCTATCTGAAGCGTCGCTGCAGTCGGCGTCCTGGATCGTGAACTCGTAGCCAGAAGGTTTCACAAATCGCACATAATAAGACCTGGAGGGATCCAGGTCCTCGAAGCGATAATAGCCGCCGCCGCTGGTCGTTCGCGTGCTGATCGAGCTGGTGCTCCCCGACCGATAGAGCTTCACGGTCACCCCATCGATGCCAGGCTCGTCTGCATCCTGGCAACCATCGCCATCAATATCATGCCAGACGCGGTCGCCGAGGGCGTTGTAGTAGCAGGTGATCCCGTCGGGATCGCCATCGCCGGCCTGGGCTGATGGAGCGGCCAGCGCCGTGGCGCCTCCGGTCAAGATCAGCGCCAGCGCCCACACAATCACAGACACTCGTCGCAAGAAGGATTTCACGGAGTCCTCCTTTGGTTTCGGCTAGGGCAATCCCCCAGCCAGCGCTCGTTCTATGTCCTCGTCTCGGAGGCCCTCTAGAAACCTGCGGGGAGCCAGGCCCCCCGCAGGTTCAGTCCACTCTATGGTTGTCCGCGCAGCCAGCGAATCAGGCTCGACGGCGGAAGATGGCCAGGGCGCCGCCAGCGAAGAACACCCCCAGCGCGCCCCAGGCGAGGGCCGTCCACGGCTGCGCCGTCGCGCCGCTCGCCGCCAACCCGCTCAAGGCCACGGCCGTCGGCGACCCCTCCGTGTAGAAGCCGAAGTCGTAGCTGAAATCATCCGTGTTCGCCAGCGTCGCCGTGGTGTAGACGAACTGCGGCGAAACGTTCTCCAGGCCATTGCTGTCGGCTGCAGGATCGCTGCCCGCGCCCACCGGCGAGATGTTCGCACCTGCCAGCGGCCCGCCAGTCTGGAAGGCGGATGATGGGATGACGATGCAGTAGCTGCCAGGCAGCAGGTGATCAAAGAGATAGAGGCCGTCGGCGTCAGTCATCGTCGTCCGCAGCGCCCCGGTCCCCAGGCTATAGGCATCAGCATTGTTCAGGTCGCAGGCGCCAGCGAAGAGATATACCGGCACGTTGGGAATCGGCGTCTCGTTGCCAGGTGTCTCGCTGCCCGGCAGATTCTGGATACCATCTTTGTCGGTAGGGATATCGGTCTGCGGGACGTTATCCTGATCCCACCACACCAGGTCGCCCAGCGCCAGACAAGCGATCGTCAGGTTGATCGAACGGTTGGCCACGGCCGCGGTCTGCTGCTCGCTGCCATCGTAGACCTGGGTGTGGATGTTTAAATCGGTGTACACACCAGGCGCCAGTTGAGCCGATGCCTCCCATCCCTGCGCGTTGTTGCCCACCTGCCCAACCCAGGCGAAATCAGGCGCCATGCCGTCGTCGCCGCTATTGGCGTTAACCAGGGTGTTGTCGCCGATCTTGATGTAATGCTCGTCGCCGTTCACGTTGGTGAGTATGGTGACCCCGGGAGCGGCCACCACCAGAGCATACAGCGTCTGCGTTGCGCAGTCATAGCGCAGATACGCCTTAGCGAGGACAGGATTGTTCGGGTTGGCCGCTCTATACAGGTTGGCAAACAGCGTCTCGGCCCCCCATTCGCTGGTGTTGCCATCCACTGTCGCGACACCGTAGGTCGGCTCCGGTGGGGTCGCGGCCAGCGTCGCCGGCGCCATCAGACTGACCAAGGCGACGATCATCGCCAACGGAGTGAACACCCTAGTGAACCACTTTGCTTTCATTGAACTCTCCTCCTGAGCCGTTGCGTTCATAGCCCGCAATCGAATAGGACCTTAGTACTACAACCACCCATAGCCTACCATAATTCCGGTCAGAGAACACTTACAAATAGCTGACAAATTAGTTGTAAAAAGCGCATAAAAACTCAATATTATTGGAAAAATTATGGTAGAGACGTAGCAATGCTACGTCTCTACCTTTGCCTCGCGCGCAGCTTGATGCTAAGATGCCCGCCGACTAATCTCTTGAGGAGGAACGATGCGCATCCCCATCATCGCTGGCAACTGGAAGATGAACAAGACGATCGCCGAGGCCGCCGAGCTGGTCAACGCCATGCGCGACCAACTGCTGGCGATCCCGTCTGTGGAGAAGGTGGTCTGCCCGCCCTTCGTCGCGCTCGATCGCGTCGCCGCGCTCATCGAGGGCACGGAGATCGGCCTGGGCGCGCAGAACATGCACTGGGAGGAGAAAGGGGCCTTCACCGGCGAGGTCTCGCCCCTCATGCTGCAGGGGCTTTGCCGCTACGTGATCCTCGGCCACTCCGAGCGTCGCGCCTACTTCGGCGAAACCGACGCCATCGTCAACCGCAAGGTCAAATCCGCGCTCACCCACGGCCTCACCCCCATCGTCTGCGTGGGGGAGACCGAGGCCCAATACGACGCGGGCGAGACCGAAGAGGTCGTGCGTCGCCAGCTCGAGGGCGCGCTCGACGGCCTGACAGCTTCTCAGGTCGCCAACCTGGTCATCGCCTACGAGCCGGTATGGGCGATCGGCACCGGCAAGGCAGCGACCGCCGCGCAGGCGCAACAGATCATCGGCGGCGTCGCGCGCGCCGCCCTCGCGCGCCTGTACGACCAGGCCACCGCCGACGCCGTGCGCATCCAGTACGGCGGCAGCACCAACAGCAAGAACATCGCCGAGATCATGGCGCAGCCCGACATCGACGGCGCGCTGGTGGGCGGCGCCAGCCTCAAGGCCGACGAGTTCGTCGCCATGGTGCGCATCACGGCGGAAGTGTACAGCCGCTAGCCCTCGCATCGTCGCGGGTTGGGGCAGCGCAGACGTTGCCTCAACCCGCCAGTCCAGGAGGCAGTCCCCTCATGTCAGCGCCATGGCAGAGCCTCGCCGCCCTCGCCATCACCCTGATCGCCCTCTTCTATCTAAACGACTGGATCGGCCGCCACATCCAGGGGGTAGGGCTGCTTCTCACCGGCCACAGCGAGGGAAGCATGGTGTTGACATGGCTGCTCCTGCTGCCAGGCGTGGCGCTGCATGAGATCAGCCATTGGATTGTCGCCAAGGCGCTGGGATTGCGCCCCTCCCGATTGCGCATCTGGCCCGAACGGCGCGGCAAGATGATGCGCATGGGATTCGTCGACTTCCGGGCTGGCGGCGCCCTGCGCGATAGTCTGGTGGGGGTCGCGCCGTTCGTGTCCGGCTGCGCCGTATTGCTCTGGATCGCGACGCGCGTCTTCGGCCTCGACGGCCACATGGGCTGGGACGGCGCCCTCGCCGCGATCCGACGCAACAGCAGCCATGCCGATATCTGGCTCTATATTTATCTGATCTTCGCGATCTCCAATGGCATGATGCCCAGCGCCAGCGACCGTCAGCCGTGGGGCAGCCTGCTCCTTTATGTGGGCGCCGTCGGCGTCTCGCTTTACGCCCTCGAGCTGCTCCCCGCCGCGCCGCCCGATCTCGCCGCGACCGCAATTCGCTTCGCTCAAATGCTCACCTACGCGCTGGCGCTGGCCGTGGTGGTCGACGTCGCAGTCGCCCTGGCCATCGGCGGGATGGAGTTCGCCTTAAGCGCCCTCCAGGGCCGCCGCGTCCGCTATTAACCGATCCCCTCATCCCGACGCTGCGCAGCCTAGGGCGCGCCTCGCAATCCCCGGAACCCTTCGCCCAACACTTCCTGAGCCGGAGCGATGACGACGAAGGCGTCCGGGTCACGCCGCCCCACCAGGCGCTTGAGGACGCTCACCTCCGACTGGGCCACTGCGCACATCAGCACCGGCCGCGACTGGCCCGTATACCCCCCCTCGCCTGCCAACACCGTGACGCCGCGCTCCATCTGGCTCAAGATGTCGGCGCGAATCTGGTCGTGCGCCGTCGAGATGATGAAGGCCACCTTCGCGCGACCGATCCCCTGCTGGACCAGATCGACCATCATGCTCGATGCGGTCGCCACCAGCATCGCATAGAGCGCCCGCTCCACGCCGAACACGACCGCCGCGCCCATCAGCGTCAATCCGCTGAGGACGAGCAAGACCTGCCCCGGCTCCGCGCCGCGCCAGCGTTGAAGCAAGCGGGCGATGATGTCGATGCCTCCCGTCGTCCCCTGCGCCCGGAAGATCAGCCCGATCCCCAGCCCATCGAGGATGCCGCCGTACAGCGTATAGAGGAGCGGATCGGTGGTCACCGGCCGCAACACATCGGCGAGCAGATCGACTGCCAGCGACATCACCGCCACGGCGACGATCGTGCGCACCCCGGCGCGCCAGCCGCCCCCCCAACGCAGCATCGCCAGAAAGAGGGGAATGTTGAGCGCCAGCGTCACCAATCCCACAGGAGTGCCGATCAAGTAGTGGAGAAGCATCGCGATCCCCATCAGCCCCGCCGACACCACCTGATTGGGGATCAGAAAGAGGTCAGCCGCGAGCGCGATCAGGACGGCGCCCGTCACGATCAACGCGTAATCGAAGAGCAGAGGCAACAAGCGAAGGCGAGGCATCAGGGACCCGCTACGTCCGCGCCAGGGCCGCCAGGATCAGCTCCGCCGTCGCCACGTTGGTCGCCAGCGGCACATTGTGGACGTTACAGATGCGCAGCAGCCCCTGGATGTCCGGCTCGTGGGGATGGGCGTAGAGCGGATCGACCAGGAAGATGACCGCCTGGACGAGGCCGTCGGCGACGCGCGCGGCGATCTGGGCGTCGCCGCCGAGGGGCCCGGAGAGCAGGCGCGTGACGGGCAACCCCGTCGCGCGGGCGATGCGCTGGCCGGTGGTGCCGGTAGCGATCAGATCAAAACGCGCCAACTGCTCGCGATGCGCCTGCGTCAGTCGCTCCATCTCATCCTTCTTGCCGTCATGGGCGATCAAGGCAATGGTGGCCATCCTCTCCTCCTCACGCTTCACTCGTTCCCACGCTCCCGCGTGGGAACGCCACATCTGCCGCTCCGCGGCCTGTCCCCACCAGCCACGCCCCCCACTCCCCCTCGTCGTCAGTCTCCCGACCGGCCGCCTCGCCCACGCCATCCCCGACACAAAGCGTCGGCCCAAACCGGCGAGAGGCCCCAGCCTCCTCCACCGCCCCGCGGCCCCTTCGGGTTGCCAGCAGACTCTAGCACAGGTATACTGGGCGCGTCAAAGCCACGCGCGGCTTCGGCCGCCACAACCACGTCAGGAGGACAACAGTGGTCCGGATCACGTGCATGCGCTGCAGTCGCAGCTTCACGCTAACCAATGAACAGATCGCGCGCATCGTCGAAGAATCACGCGATACCAAACATAAGCACTACGTCGTCAACTGCCCCTATTGCCGACAGCCGAGCAAAGCGCCCCTGGCCCAGGTGCGCCAGGCGCACGCGCGTCTGCAAGCGCTGATAGCGCCGGCCGCCGGAGAGACCCCCGCCGAGGAGCCTGCTGCGGAGACAACGCCCCCCTCGGAAGCGCCCGCCGCAGACGCGCCCTCCGCCGAATAACGACGCCTGCGCTACCTCCTCCAGGAGGTCTCTCTTTGCTGAACCTGAGCGCGCCAGGATCATGGACGCCGACCGCGTGATGTCTCCCCGCCCCGCAGAATCTGCGAGCGCGTCATCAAGGACCTCGCAGTGGCCCGTCGTCGGCCACGAGACGGCGGTCCGTCTGCTCCGTCGCGGGCTGGAGCAGGGGCGACTCGCGCACGCCTATCTGTTCGTTGGGCCAGACGGCGTCGGCAAGCTGACGCTGGCGCGCGCGCTGGCGCAGGCGTTGTTGTGCGAGGCCGCCAGCCCTCACGAACGCCCATGTGGCCGCTGCCGCGCCTGCCAGTTGACGGCGCAGGATCGGCATCCGGATGTGCGCCTGATCCTGCCGCCGGAGGCGGATCGCGCCCTGGGCATCGAGCAGATCCGCGAGCTGCAACGCGACGCCAGCCTCTCACCTGTAGAAGGGCGCGCCAAGATCTTCGTGATCAGCGACCTCGATCGCGCCACGGCGCAGGCCGCCAACGCCCTGCTCAAGACGTTGGAAGAGCCGCCGCCTCACACCGTTCTGCTCCTCACAGCGGCGCAGCTAGAGGCGCTGCTTCCCACGGTGATCTCTCGCTGCCAGGTCATCCCTCTGCGTCCCCTGCCCATCTCCCTCGTCGAAGCGGTGTTGCGAGACCACTGGCAGGCGTCGCCAGAGCAGGCTGCGCTCTGGGCCAGGCTGAGCCATGGCTGCCTGGGCGTGGCCATCGCTGGCCTGCGCGACCAACGGGGCAACGCCTGGCGACAACGCTCGCTGCAGGAGATGATCGGCCTGCTGGCCAGCGGGGCCGTTGAACGTTGCGGTTGGGCCGAGCAGATGGCCAACAAGCCTGACCAGGCGCGCGCGACCCTCCTGCTGTGGTTGAGCTGGTGGCGCGACATCCTGTATCTCCAGGCGCGCTGCCGCGACGAGATCGTCAACATCGACCACGCCGCGGCGCTGGCGGCAATCGCCCAGGCGTGTCCCGCTCACCAAGCGCGCGCGACGGCGACCCGCATCCACAAGACCCTGGCCTACCTGGAGGCCAACGCCAATGCGCGCCTGGCGCTCGAATCGCTCAGCCTGCATCTGCCGCGGTTGCAGGCGCCGATCCCCGAAAACGCGGCTTGATCGAATACAGATAAGGGACGAATCAGGAGAGTTTCTGATGCCAATGGTGGTGGGAGTCGCTTTTAAGCCAGTTACCAAAATCTATCACTTCGATCCGGTCCGTTTCCTCGATCTGCGTCCGGGCGCCTGGGTGGTCGTCGACACGGCGCGCGGCCATGAGGTCGCGCGGGTGGTAGAGCCGCCGCACATGGTCGCCGAGCAGGAGCTTGCTGAGCCGCTCAAGCCCATCGTGCGCCGCGCCACTCCCTGGGATATGGTGCGCCGCGATAAATACGCTCACCGCGAGGCAGCCGCCCTCAAACGCTGTCGCGAGAAAGCGGCCGAATATAAGTTGCCGATGAAGATCGTCCGCGCCGAATACAGCTTCGACGGTGGGCGGCTGATGGTGTATTTTGCTTCGGAGGAGCGGGTCGACTTTCGCGCCCTGGTGCGCGATCTGGCGCAGATCCTGCGCACGCGCATCGAGATGAAGCAGATCGGCGTGCGCGACGAGGCCAAAATGCTCGATGGCGTCGGTCGGTGCGGCCGCCAGTTGTGCTGCTCCTCCTGGCTACGCGAGTTCAATCCGGTCTCGATCAAGATGGCGAAACAGCAGGACCTGCCCCTCAACCCCACCGAGATCTCAGGGGTATGCGGGCGTCTCCTGTGCTGCCTCGGCTATGAGATGGAAGCGTACACCGAGATCCGCAAGCGTCTGCCCAAAACGGGCGCCGAGGTGGTCACCCCTCAGGGCGTAGGCCGCGTGCGCCAGGTGCATACCCTCAAGGAGACGGTCGTGGTCCGCCTCGAAGATGGAGCGATGATCGAGGTGCCTGTTGCGGAGTTAACCTGGAACGCGCCGACGGCAGGAGGGCCAGCCTGCGCAGGCTGCGCCCAGGCGCCCGTCAACCAACCGCAAGCAGACGATGAGGCAGACCTGGATGAAGAGGAGGATCAACTCCCGTAGGAGATAAAAAGCCTTTTTGGCGCCAAGCAAAACGGGCGAAGGGACGCAACTCCCCTTCGCCCGTTTTGTGATCATACGAGCGCAGCAAGCAGCGTGGTTTCGAAAATGGACCGCGCGCGAAAGATGTCAGCGCGGCTCGATCAGCAGCTTGACGGCTGTCCGCTCCTGGCCTTCGATATCGACTTCGGTGAAAGAGGGGATGCAGATCACGTTGATGTTGTCCGCCTCCAGATAGGTGCGCGCGATGGCTGCCGCCTTGATCGCCTGATTCACGGCGCTGGCGCCGATCGCCTGCACCTCAGCTCGGCCATGCTCCCGCACGACCCCTGCAATCGCTCCTGCCACAGCGGTCGAACGGGAACGCGCTGACACTTTGATGATGTCCATGTTCTTGCCTCCCTGCAGCGTCCGTCTGTCACGCGCTCATGATGTCTGTTCGGCTTGCCCACTGCTCCAGGCAGCAGACAGGCCGCGGAGGCCCTTGACGGACTCCCTGACCTTGCTCGCTGGGCATTGAAACACGATCTGGGAGCGCATACCAGGCCGGGGATTCTAAAATACCTCTCCTTCCTATCATGTACTGTAAACTTGCTCTCCAAAACGCTTTATGTCATGAAATGATTCCCGCCCGCGACGTCATAATCCCCTCGTGATCCGCTGCCATGACGCCGGGGAGCTTCTCATCGCCACGAACGCCCCAACCGCAGGCGGCGCAGCAACCATTCCTTCCAGAAAGCGCGCCGCAGCACCCGCCAACTGCGCTCGGCTCGCTCCTGTTCAGAGACGGGCAGGGGTTGGCTGCCGTACCGATCGCGCACGTAAGCCGTCGCGATCGTCATGACCTCAGATCCTCCCTCTGGCACCAACACGGCGATCACGGAAGCTTCCTCATACGGTGTGCGCGCCGGCGAGAGAGGGATCCCCACGCGAGCCGCCCAACGCAGGAGCTGCTCATACAACCACACGCTCAGGCGCACGGCGCGCTTGCGGACGCGCTGGCGCGCCCAGCCGATGGCGAGGAAGGCCAGCGCCAACAGGGCCGCCGCCAGGCTGATCACCTGCCACATCGAGAGCCTGGGAAGCTCGGACGTTACAGGATCCTCACGCGGCTGGTCCAGCGGAGCAGGAGGTAGCTCAGAGGGAAGCGGCGGGGTCGGCGGCGCGCTGTTGGATGAGGAGAACTCGCTTGCCAGGCGCGGCTCCTCGCGCCGCTCGGGACGCTCGATCGCTGGCTGCGCGGCGGTCGGCTCAAACTCGATCCAGCCGTAGCCCGGGAAATAGATCTCGACCCACGTATGGGCGTCCAGCTCACGAACCTGATACGCGCGCGCCTCCTCATCCCACGTCCCCTCCGCATACCCCGAGGCGATGCGCGCTGGAATGCCCAAGGCACGCGCCATCACGGCCATGGCGGAAGCGTAGTAGTCGCAATAGCCAGCCCGCACATCGAATAAGAAGTAATCGACGCCATCGGCGCCGGCTGGCGGCGGGGCGATCTTGTCGTTGTATATGATCTCCTGGCGCAGATACCCCTCCAGCGCCGCCGCCTTATCGTAGACCGTCTCGGCGTCCGCCGTCACCGCGACGGCGAGCTGGCGGACGCGATCGGGCAACGTCTCCGGCAACTGTAAATAGCGGCTCGCGATCGCTTCCGGATACTGGGTGGGCGCCTCACGCAGCGCCTGCTTATCCACTGTCGTGATCAGCGACCGCGTGGTGTACTGGCTCCCTGCCGACAACGGCTCGCGGCTGAGCATGCGCGAGATATCGACCACCTCCCGATTCTGGCTGGCGGTCGGCGACCCGACCTCATCCCAGTCAGCGGGGAGCAAACTCACATCGGCGCGAGCGGCGACAGAGGCCCCGATCGGCATAGAGGCGGCGAACAGGAGATTCCCCTCTGGCGTCAAAGCGGTGATCGTCTGCGTGACCACGCGGCGCAGCTCATACACCGGCAGATCGGGCGAACTGCCGGGGCCGAGCTGGATCATCTCCTCATCGGTGTTGATCCACCCGCGACCGGTGTAGGTGTCATACGCCGCGCCGCGCCAGTAACGCCGCTCCCCGCGCGCGGTCTGCACCTGCATGATGGGACGATCTCCCACCTCCCGATTGCCAGCCAGGGTCAGCGTCTTACCGAAGTTCGTGGATGGCGCCGCCGCGCGATAGTTGAGCGAGGTGAAGAGCCGCTGCCATTCCTCCTGAACTGTCTCCCATGGCTGTTGCATCGGCTCGAGCAGCCGATGCAGCCAATAGCCGGTGCGCATCGTCGGCAAGGCCCAGGCGACGGCGATGACGATCACCGAGAAGATCAAGCCGTTGCGCAGGAAATCGAAATGGATATCCGGGGCGTAGCGGATGCCAGCAGATCGCCACCAGCTCTCGTAATGGCTCAGGTTGACGCGCACCAGCAACAGGAGCGCCAGCAAGAAATAGACGAGCAGGAAACCGTTTACGCCGGAGATGGCGTAGTAGGCGTTGACGACCATCGCCACGCCGATGGGGACGACCGCGCGCCAGACGCGCCGCTCGCGAAAGACCGCCCATCCCGCCAGAAAGGCCAGCCACCAGCCGAGCAGGCCGACCTCCAGGATGAAGACCAGGTTGTCATCCGAAGCGCCGCCCGCGATCGCCAGGGCCAGCCAGGCATACCAACGAGCCGCCGCCTCATAGGCGCGCTGCGGAGCGGTCAGATCGCCCGGGACGAGGGTGCTGACCCAGTAGAGCACCCAGGCGCTCCCAGTCACCAGGCTATGCGCCAGCGGGAAGAAGCCATCGAAGCGGCTGACGGCCAGCAAGATGCCGACGATCGCGCCGCCCAGCAGCACCCAGGTCAGGATCTCTAATCCCTCCGTCCAGGCCGCCGCGCTGATCGCCCATCCCATGTTCAACAACAACAAGACCAGGACGATCGCCGTCAGCCATCCGCCGACCGCCTCGAAGGAGGAGGGGGAATCTTCTTGTAGGATCGCTTCGGGCGCTGGCCGTGACCAGGCCGCCGTCCATTCGCCAGCCATCTGAGAACCTTTCAGGGAGACATCCGGTTAGACCGCCGCTCAGCGTTGACAGACGGGACAGAAGTGCGTGGAGCGCTGGGCCAGTCGGATGCGCTCGATCGGGGCGCCGCAGCGCCGGCACGGCTCTCCCGTGCGCCGAAACACCTGGAACTGTTCCTGGAAACGGCCACGCGCCGTCAGCGGCGGCCGGTAATCGCGCAGGCTGCTGCCGCTGGCGCGGATCGCTTCCGTCAACACCGAACGAATGGCGGCGTGCAGGCGCAGAACCTCGCCGTGCTCCAGGCTGTTGGCGGGGCGGCGCGGGTCGATGCGCGCGGCGAATAACACCTCATCCGCGTAGATGTTGCCCAACCCGGCGACGACCGTCTGGTCCAGAAGCACGGCCTTGATCGGCGCGGCGCGCTTGCGCACCCGCGCGGCCAACTCCTGCGCCGTGAACGCTCCGTCGAGCGGCTCCGGCCCCAGGTTGCCCACCACTGTCTGGGGATCCGCCGTCAGCCAGAAACGGCCGAATTTGCGCGGATCGTTGAAATGCAACGCTCGCCCATCGTCCAATTCTAACACAATATGCGTGTGCAAGTCAGCGGCGTCCGTAGCCGAGGTCACCGTCAGGTTGCCCGTCATGCGCAAATGGACGATCAACGTCGCCCCACTCTGCAAGGGAAACAGCAGATATTTGCCGCGTCGGGCGACGTTGATGATCTGCTGCCCCTGCAGGGCAACGGCGAAGTCGGCAGGCGCGGCTTGCTCGACCACGCCGGGCCATCGGATCGTCACCGCGCGGATGCGCCTTCCCACGAGATGGGGGCGCAGCTCGCGCGCGTAGGTTTCCACCTCCGGAAGTTCAGGCACCGTCGCATCCCCCCTGCACGCTGAGATCGCTCAACGCCGGCGAACCAGCCAACTGGCTGCCAGCAAAAGCACGACGCTCGCGCCCAACGCGGCCTCCAACGCCCGCGCCTGGCCTGGCGTCAACGTCCATGGCCCCAAGCGGAGGCCGATCTCGGCCTGTCCTCTCTGCTGACCTGCCGAAGCCGTCGCTTCCTCTTGAGCCGGCGCCACAGGAGATGGAACAGGCGAAGGGCTGGCGCGTGGCGTCGGCGATTCAGGGAGCGCCGTCGGCGCTGGCAGCTTGGGGAGCGCGGTCGGCGATGACAGGATCGTCGGCGTTGGGCTGGGCATCAACGTTGCGGTCGTTTCTGCTGCCGACGTTTCCTCCGCCGTCGGCGACGGCGTGATCGTCAAGGTTGGGGTGGGCATTCGCGTCGCGGTTGGCGCCTCCGCCGTTGATGGTTCCGCCGCCGCTGGCTCCGTCGCCAGCGCCTCCATCGCCGATGGTTCCACTGTAGGCGTGTCCACCGTCAGGCCCGCCGAAGCCGCAGCAGCTTCGGGCGCCGCCGCGTGCGCCGGAACAGTCGGCGCCTCCTCGGCCAACGACTCGACCATCACCGACTCTGCCGTGGGCATTTCTCCTGCCGATCCTACCGGGATCTCTGCGCCCTCCGGCGGCAGCTCAGCCGTCGGCGCTTCCGGCGCAGGCGCTGCCGCTGCAGCGACGGCCGCAGCGGGCGTCGCGGACGCCTCCACCATCGGCTCCGCGGGCGCCGCCGCATCCTCTCGCGCGAGGGCGGCAGGCAGCTCGCCGCCGGCAGGCGGCGGGACAAAGCCGAAGGCCGGCGGACGACGATCGAAGGGGCTTTCGGCGCCGCCGCCCATCCCGCCTGCGCCGCCCAGGCCCGGCGCGCCGGGCAGCCCTCCTCCGCCGCGCGCGATCAGCCCGGCGCCCTCTTGGTCGAGCGGCTCCAACAATCCACCGCCCATAGCTGGCGCAGCAGCCAGAGCTTCCTCCTCCTGAGGTTCTTCGACAGGGGGCGGGGCCTCCGTCGGCGCTGGCAGAGCGGTCGGCGATAGTTCGGCCGCAGGCGCTGGCGCTTCAGCCTTCTCCGTTGGCGGCTCCGTTGCAAGCGTTGGCGGTTCGGCCGGCGCGGCCGGCGGCTCTGTCGCGAGCATCGACGGCTCGATCTGCGCGGTCGGCGACGGTTCCGCTGCGCGGGCTAACAGTTCGGCCTCTCCCGTTAGCGCTTCCTCTGCTGGTGCAGCCTCAGGAACGATCGCCTCAGCGGCTGGGGACGCGGCGGCCCAATCGGCCTCCCCAGAGGCTGGCGACTCAAGAGGGATCGGCTGAGCGCCCTCTGCGGGGACAGGGGCCGCCGACGCGGGAAGGTCGTCGCGCGCCGCCATGGTCGTCAGCTCCCGTTGAGCGCCGATCGTCGTGGGCAGCGATTGACTCTGGCGCAGGTCGGCGATCACGACGACGACAAACAGGGCAGCCGCAACCAGCGCCGCGCCTCGCAAGTAGAGGGCGAAGGCCAGCCGCCGCCAATTGCGCTCCCACCAGGGCGTATGGGCCGCGGCCACGTCGGCCTCGCTGAGCGTGAACGCGCGCGGGACCGGCGCGCGCGGCAGGGCACGCAATAGGGCGACAGTCTGGCTGAGGGCGCGCGCCTGCTCAGCGATCGTCGGGTCCTCGGCGATCGCCTGCTCCACGGCCGTCCGCTCCTCGGCGGTCACCTGATCATCGAGGTAGGCGGACAGCAGTTCGGCAGTGATGGGGATGCGCCTTCGCGGCCGCGGGCTTACTTCCCTGGGCATGCGTGCTCCCTGATCCCATTCCTTTCGATGTTCTGACTCCACTGCAAAAAGGCTATTTTACCGCCGAGGTCGCAGAGTACGCGAAGACTTACTACTTAAGAACTCTGCGCTCTCGGCGTTCTTCGCGGTTGGTTTTTGCAGTGGACTCATGTCTTCATTAAAGACGATAACGCTGCGGCAATAGTTCCGGACGCGCCATCAACAAGTCGCGCAGGCGGACGCGGGCGCGGCTTAGGCGCGATTTGACGGTCCCCAACTGCACGCCGAGCCGGCCGTAGAGCCTGAAAGTGTTGTCGGGGCGCACCTCGCCGCGTAGCCCGCGCCCTGCGCGCACTGCACGCCGGTGATCTCGGCGATCTCCTGGTAGGCCAGCCCCTCGATATCCGCCAGGACCAGGGTCACGCGCTGATCTTCAGGCAGGCGTTGGATGGCTTGCTGGATCGCCTCCCCAAGTTCGCCGCGCAGGGCCAGCTCCAACGGATCGGCCTCGCGCTGTACCAGCTCCGGCACATGATCGGCTTCGACTTCCAGGTCGTCCAGGGAGGCGGCAGGGCGGCGCCGCTCGAAGCGCAGCGTATCATAGCAAGTGTTCGTAATGATGCGCAGGAGCCAGGCCTTGAAGGAGCCGCCGCGGAAACTGGGGAGGGCGCGGTAGGCCTTGAGGAATCCTTCCTGAGTGGCGTCGGCGGCCGTATCGGGATCCCCCAATACCCGATAGGCCACGTTATAAGCGAGGCCCTGATACTGGAGGATCAATTGATTGAAGGCTGGGAGGCTGCCCCCCTGCGCCGCGCGAATCAGGGACGCTTCGTCCATGCGTTTGACGATTTCATGGGATTCGGCTATACTCAGCAAGCCATAGGCCGAAGTGGCGGAACTGGCAGACGCGCACGACTCAAAATCGTGTGGGTTCACCCCGTGTGGGTTCGACTCCCACCTTCGGCATCACGCCAACGATTCGATCACCTGGCCGCGGGGCATTATACCAGGAATCCTGCCGGGCGGCTAAGCAGCCGGGGCAGCAGGTTCGAGGATCGTGCGACGCTCAAGGCAGATGAAATGTCGAGTGAGTGCCCATTGGCCATCGACTGGCTAACTCCTGAACAAGACGCGGCGTGGTCGCACCTTGCCCAGCTTCCATCGTTGTAGTCGAATTCCCGTTCAACCAGGTCTACCACAAGGTCAGGGGGTGTGGGGCGCGCAAAGGCCCCAGCCCCCTGATTCTTGCGCGTCGCCGCAGCCCCTGCGCGCGGGCGGCCCTTCGCGCGGCTGGGGGCGCCTCTGCGTTGTCCTGATCCTGCTCGCAACCCTGGCCCTCGTCGCGGGCTGCGGCCGCAGTCGGCAGGCGACCCGTCCTTCGGAGGCGGAACGCGAGCAACAGGCGATCGCCATCGCGACGGAGTACGCGCAGACCGGAGACCTGGCCCAGGCGGAGGCGCGCCTCTACGCCCTCGGCCTGTCGCGCCCCGATCAATGGCTGGCCGTGCTCGCCGAACGCTACATGCGCGACGGACAGGACCCGGTCACGACCGAACGCCTGGTCTCGCTCGCGATGGCGCTGGGGGTCAAGACGGTCGCCATGGTCGAGTACGCCAGGGTGCACTTCTCGCCGACGCCAGCGCCGACGCCGACCGCGACGCCGACGGAGACCCCTACGCCGACGCCGATCGAAACGCCCACCGCGCTGTCTTCCCCAACCCCTACGGAAGCCCCGACGATGGCGCCCACCCCTCACGCGATCGTCCGGGCCGAATCGTTGAATGTGCGCGCCGGGCCGGGCACCGCTTATCCCATCGTCTGCCGCTTGGCGGCGGAGGATACGCTCGCGATCGTGGGACGCAACGCGGCGGGCGATTGGTGGCAAGTGTGCTGCCTGGAAGGGCGAACAGGATGGGTCGCAGCGTCGCTGGTGGAAGCCCGCGCCGCGGCCGAGGTCCCCCTGGTCGCCGACATACCGACCCCGCCGCCTACCGTCCCCCCACCTCCCACCGCGGTCCCCGAAGCGGCGGCGCCTGGAGTCGACTATATCGTCAAGAGCGTGCGCCTGAAGAGCGTCGGCGAGGACGCGCAAAGCTGCACCGGCGGCGACCACAACATCCTGGTGATCGTCGAAGACGCGGCCGGCAATCCGCTCGATGGCGTGCGCGTGCGCGAGATCTTCTCGAATCGCGTCCTCGTCACGGGCGCGCAGGGCAAGGGGCCAGGGCGAGTGGAGTATGACATCTACCGCGGGGGAGGCGGCCAGATCGAGATCGTGGATGAGGCCGGCAACCGCATCAGCGAGCTTTCGCGTGGGATGAGCGATGACTGGCCCCCCTTCGATCTGATGAAGGCCGCGGGCTACTGTAACTGCAAACCCCACCCGGACGACGCCAGTTGTGAGGCGGACCTCGTTAACAAGACGTACTTCTTCGCCGTCGGCCACTACGCGTACGTCGTCGTCTTCCAGCGCACATGGTAGGTCCACGAGCGGCTGCTCGCGCGCGGGGTCAGTTGCTGACAGCCCCTGGCCGCAAATGGTAGGCTAACCGACAGGTAGACGCCATTGACAGAGGAGTGGCAGTAGGCTATGGTACGATGGGTACTATCTCGCGTGGGAGGTCGTAGGAGACCGTGAACGCTCCTATCCTGAATGAGACCCCGCTCTTCTCTGCCCTATCGACAACGCAGCAGGAGCGGATCGCAGCCTGTCTCCAACCGAGGTCGCTGGCAGCAGGCGAACGCCTTTTCAGCATCGGAGAGGAGGCCTCTTCCTTATATATCATCCGCACAGGCTGGATCCGTCTGGCCACCCCGGGCGGGGATGTGCTGGCGAGCCTGGGGCCGGGCAGCGTCTTCGGCGAGACCGACCTGTTTCGCGGCCAGCGGCGCAGCAGCAGCGCGGTGGCCGCCTCCGCCGCTGAGTTATGGACGCTGGACGGACGCGACCTATCCGATGCGATCATCGACGACCCCAACCTCGGCATCGCCCTCAGCCGGGCCTTCGGCGGCCACATCGTGCAGATGGACGCCTACCTGGTCAATCGTCTGCGCGAGGCGCCCGCGTTGGCCGACGCCCGCGACGAGGAGCTGGCCGCGCTGGCGCACCTGCTCGCGCCGGTGGAAGTCGCTCGTGGGCAGACGCTGTTCCGCCAGGGCGACCCCGCGCAGGCGCTATATGTGATCGAGGCGGGCGAGGTCGTCGTCTCGCCGCAGGAGGACGAGAGCGCTCCCTCCGTGCGCCGGGCTGGACAGCTCCTGGGCGAGCTGGCCATGCTCACCGGCAAGCCCCATTTCTACACAGCCGAAGCCGCCGCCGACACGCTCCTCTGGTCGCTGGGGCGCGCCGATTTCGACGCCGTGATCCACCGCCATCCTGGGCTGGCCAAACTGCTCAGCCGTGGCCTGCGCGCTCCGCTCAACTCAGAGGATCAAGCTGCGGCCGCCGCCGTCCTGGCCCACATGCCGCTGTTCGAGGGCCTCGACGCCGACGTCCTGGCCATGATCAGCAGCCGTCTCCTGTTGCTGCACATGCCCGCGGGCGAGGTCATCTTCGCCGAGGGGGGCCGGGCCGACGCGATGTACCTGGTGGAGAGCGGCGAAGTCGAGTTGGTGCAGGGAAGCGGCTCGCGGCGCGAGCTGATCGCGCGCATCGGGCCGGGCGGCTTCTTCGGCGAGATGGCATTGCTCACGGGGCGGCCGCGTTCGGCGACAGCGATCGCCAGCCAGGCCGCCAACCTGTGGGTGCTGTACCGCAACGAGTTCGAGGCCCTG
>FWPV01008172.1_pt1 | contig 18442 bp, 16 predicted proteins | sample 2228371 | NCBI WGS metagenome assembly FWPV01 (sample SAMEA103939776, study PRJEB20133) | metagenome
TAATACCCTTAAGGTACCTCGTCCATGACGCTTCGTCTTGCACTCTCAGCCGCTCCCCTCTCTCGGTTACCTTTTCCTATGAGTCAACGCGACCTATGGCACGCATGATTCCGGCAACTATTTCATTGCACACCGAAAGCAGAGCAGAACATACCGTTTTCAGACGCCTGCGCGATGCGCTGGACGGCTCATATACCGTTTTCCACTCCTACGACGTTATCCTGCGCAGGATAAAATCGCGGTTGGTGGATAATGAAATAGACTTTTTAATCCTTGCTCGGGATCGGGGCATCCTTGTTCTGGAAGTCAAGGGTGGCATTATTGGGTATGACGGGATGAAGCGACGTTGGCTCCAAAATGGACACCCGCTTCCCCGAAGCCCGTACCAACAGGCAAAAACCAACAAATACGCTATCGAAAAATTGATTCAAAATAAGATCAAAAAGAACTTAAAGCCGTTGATCGGGTATGCGGTATGTTTTCCAGACATATTTTCCGGCGTTGCCAAATTACCTCCAGAGGCACAACCCAGCATTACCATTACCGGCAGAGAACTTCCCCACCTTGATACCATTATTCCGACAATTATGTCACAGGCCATAGATGCGTATCTAAGCCAAAAAAACAGGTGCGAACTGGAAGCCGCCAGAATGGCATTGCTGGAGCAGTTTGAATACGGAACAAGCCTGGTTGACATCATGGGACAGGCGGAACAGAGTATTTTTGAATTGACTGAGGAACAGTATGTTGCTCTTGACACATTATTCGAGCGCAAAAAAGCGCTCATTAAAGGCTATGCCGGCACCGGCAAAACTATGTTAGCCGTAAAAAAAGCAAAAGAACTGGCGCAAGACGGTAAGAGCGTCCTCATCCTTTGCTTTAACATACTTCTTGGCGAGTATTTAAAGAAATCCATCGAAGGAGCGGCCGGAGAGATTACCGCTTCAACTTATCATGCTTTTTGCGTAGATAAATTAAAAGCAGCAGGCATTGAAATCAAACGCCAGCCCCATGACACGGCGATTTATGATAAAGACATTCCTGACCAGTTTGATAAACTGCTTAAAAAAAGTCCTTTGCAGTATGACGCCATCATTGTTGATGAAGGGCAGGATTTTATGCCGCCATACTGGATCACGATAGAGCAGATGCTTGCCCCGGATGGGCACTTCTACATCTTTTACGACCCATACCAGAATATTCACAAAAATCCGTTGGACTTTCCTGTAACCGGCGAGCCGTTAGTCCTGACCAGAAATTGTAGAAATACGCGCCACATAGCAAAACGCCTGGTAACCTTCACCGAAGGCAGAATGCGGCTGCATGATGAAGCGCCGGAGGGGGTGCCGGTTGTAGAAAAATGGTGTTCTACAGACCAGGAGAGACGCAAAGAGCTCAGCAGGATATTACATAGGCTGATCCAGGAAGAAGGCATTGCGAAAGAGCGCATCGTGGTCATCGGCAACCATAGGATAGACAATACCTGTCTTCGTGGTCATCACCAAATCGGTAACTTTACCATTGAACAGGATCCCCCTGAAGCATCCCAGGCGATACGCTATCATACCTCCTGGAAATTTAAGGGTTGTGAGGCAGATGCCGTTATCCTGCTGGATGTGGACAAGGACGAAGACCGCTGGGCAAATCCGGATGAACTTTATACCGCGATGTCGCGGGCAAAATTCCTATTGTATATCTTATACAAGGGTCATAACCAGCACGTTGAGAAAAACTAAAATTTTTTTTAGCGGTTGACCGTATCTGACAAACGACAATGCTACTGTATCAGCCGCAATAAGATAGCAAATCTTCTCATCTATCAGAAAAGGTGGAATCCATGGCTGAACAAGTAATTATTTGTCCAAAATGCAAAGCAACAATACCGCTTACCGAAGCAATTGCCCAGCAAATCAAAGATGAACTCCGAAAAGATTTTGATGCTGAGATGAAAAAGAAAGAACAGGAGTTTCAAAAAAAAGAACATGAATATGCTGCGACGTTAAAAAAGCTGGAGGATGCAAGAAAAATACTGGAACAAGAGTTCGCAGAAAAGTTACGGTTGGAAAAAGAGAAAACAGAAAAAGAAGCCAAACAAAAAGCACAGGCGGCTGTGTCGCTTGAACTCAAAGACTTGACAGAACAATTGCAGGAAAAAGACAGAAAACTCCAGGAAGCGCAACAATTAGAGATAGAACTGAGAAAAGCGCGGCGCAAACTTGAGGAGGAGAAGAAGGCTTTTGAATTAGAACTTAATAGAAAGCTCGACGAGGAAAAAGAAAAAATCAAAGAAGCTACTTTAAAAAGTATCATGGAAGAACACCGGCTGAAAGACCTTGAAAAGGAAAAACAGATTGCGGAAATGCGCAAACAGATTGAAGAACTCAAACGGAAGGCTGAACAGGGCTCACAACAGACGCAGGGAGAAGTCCTTGAACTTGAATTAGAGGAAATTCTAAAAACAAACTTCCCTCATGATAGTATTGAACCGGTGCCAAAGGGCATTAAGGGAGCAGATATTTTGCAAAAAGTCTATACGCCGTCGGGACAACAGTGTGGAACAATAGTGTGGGAAACAAAACGAACCAAGGCGTGGTCTGACAACTGGATCACAAAATTAAAAGATGACCAGCGCGCAGTAAAAGCAGAGATTGCAGTAATTATGACGACGACATTGCCCAGGGAGGTGAACAATTTTGCCCTCATCAATGGGGTATGGGTGACGAACTATGCCTCAATTATTGGTCTTGCGACTGCTCTGAGACTGAGTCTAATTCAGATTGCCACAACTAAACTGTCTGCAATCGGTAAACACGAGAAAATGGAGGTTATCTATAATTATCTCACCGGGCAGGAATTCAGGCAGCGGGTTGAAGCTATTGTTGAATCTTTTGTTTCTATGAAAAAGGATTTGGACCAGGAGAAACGGGCCATGACGCGTGTCTGGGCAAAACGAGAGAAACAAATTGAGCGAGTGATTAATAACACTATCGGGATGTATGGCGATATGCAGGGGATCATCGGCGCGTCGCTGCCACAAATAAAAAGCCTCGAGCTTAATGCCTTAGCAAGCAGAACAGATGGTATTGAAATAGAAGGACAGCCAACAGAATCTGATATTATTATTTGATTTGATATGTTTGTTTAGACTCCCAGAAAAACCTATCGTTTTAAATTAATATGAAACAATTTGAAGCCGTGATCAAAATTATGGAAAAAAATGGAGGTTATGCGACCCTCGGTTTTTTAAATCAAGAAGTGTTTAAAATTAAAGATTGCGAATGGAAAACAAAAACCCCTTTCGCAAGCATTCGTCGAATAGTTCAAGACAAAAGATATTTTTTTAAAATTAGACCAGGCTTATGGGCATTAAATGCATATAGAGATAAATTACCCGCGGAAATTTTCCCATCTGCTCGTGAAACGCAAAAAAAGCTGGAAGAATATACTCATACATACTATCAGGGACTACTTGTTGAAATTGGGAATTTAAGACATTTTCAAACCTTTGTGCCGAAGCAAGATAAGAATAAATTATATCTTGGCAAAAAAATTTCTGAAATTGCAAGTTTATCTGATATTTACAGTTTTACATATGACAAAATAGTTCAAAAAGCGAAGACAGTAGATGTAATTTGGTTTAATGAAAGGAATATGCCTTCAAAACTTTTTGAAATTGAACATTCTACGGATATTTACAAGGCATTGCTAAAGTTTGTTGAATTACAAGATTTTTACATTAGCTTTTTTATTGTTGCAAACGCAGTTAGAGAAATTGATTTCAATAACAAATTATCATATTCTGCTTTTTCTGGAATTCGCAAAAGAATTAAATTTTTGTCTTATGATCAATTATCAGATTGGCATACAAAAACATTTCAAATTACAATAATAGAAAATTCTATAGGTATATAATTTATGAGATCATTTATATTCATAACAACCGAGGGTTTCACATACCAAAATAAATCAGAGTCTGCCGAACCCGATGTGGAAAATTGCCAAGTTATAGGGTATAGTGATGGATTAACTCCTGAAGATGCTTTTTCGAATCTCTTAAAAAACAACGAGTATCTTTATTCAACTTCTTTCGATGAAATAATTTGCCTTGAATTAGCAAATGAAGAAAGAAAGTACTTTTATTTACAAGAAGTTCGAAATTCACAATAAAACAAAAAAAATTGGCACTGTCCCTAATAAAGAGCTATCAGAAAGGCTTCACTCCATTCAGAATGACCCCGCTTCTTTCCGCATTATACTTTTTCACCAGCTTTTCTCATACCCGGCGACCACCTGCCACTGTCGCCTGGTCTTCCAGAAACTGCTTTAGCAGAGCAAAGACCTGGACAATATCAGAGATAAAAACAGACTCTCCCTGCTGATGATAGGGAAAGATAGCCGGCTCAACCGCCACACAGGGAACAGGCTGCGCAGCGGCGGCGTTGAGCAGTTTTCCGTAGATAATGTAGTCATTGACATTATTCGCCACCAGGATCTGCGGACAGGCCTGCAGAAAATAGCGTTGCACCTCCTCTGTTGCCCATGTTAGCAGCGGCGAGGGTTCCATGCCGTTTAACTCCCAGTGATTGCAATACAGCGCAACGCCCGGCTCGCCTTTGAATAACGGGGTGGTGTCAATGGTGATAAGCAGCGCGGGGAGCACAGTGCCGGCGAGTAAATAGGCAGCAAGCCGCTCAGCGCCGATCCGGACCGATAAGCCGGCGCCGCCGTGTTTTAGCAGGTGCGGATGCTTGCGCAGCCCGTAGGATTCCTCCATCTCGGAGAGCAGTATATACAGGGGGGGAAAATGACCGGTGCGGCTGCACCGTAACAGGTGCAGACAGATCCCAACGCCGACGGCATCATCAAGCTGGCCGGTTATGGTTTCCCCATCTGCCGCAACCGGCAGCAGGCGCGTGGTGTCGGCGCCAACATGATTGATTTTATCTAAATGCGCTGTCAATGCCACCGGCTGAACATCCGGAGCGCCGGGCACCTGTATGAGGATGTTGTTGTCCGGCACCTTTTCAATGCGCGCTGCCGGTATGTCTGCGGCAACGCGTTCTATCAAGGGGTGCAGGCGTTCTTCATAGGAACTGAAGGACGGAACTGCAGCAATCTGCATGATGAGATCAATCAGTGGATCCGGCATCGCTCACAATAGCATGTCTGCGTTCACACCATATAAACTCACCCTGCCCGGCTGCGGGTAACGAACCCTACCACGCGCCGCCGGCTGCCGGGCTTTCCGGATCACCGCTGCCGACAATAGGTCGCCATAAACGCCCGCGTAATTTCTCCCAGCTTTTGATCAAGGATGGCGTAAACCTGCAGCTCAATATGTTCCGGGACACCGCCATAAAACGCCTCAGCGATACCGCCAGTAATACAAGTCAATGTGTCAGTATCACCGCCCAGCGACACTGCGGTTCTTATGGCATCCTCAAAATCGGTTGAGTCAATGAATGCCCGGATGGCCTGGGGCACTGTTCCCTGGGAAGAAACATCAAATCTATAGGATGGGCGAATCTCATCTGTATGTTTGCTTAAATCATATTGGAATGTCGTCTCAATATAGGCTCTGATCTGGTCTTTTGATTTGCCCGTTCGCGCAAGGAATATAGCGGCGGCAGTTGCCTGGCCCCCTTTGACCCCCTCCGGATGATTGTGGGTAACCGCTGTAAACTCAACCGCTTTATCTAATACTGTCTGGAGGTCGTTATATGCATAACCCACAGGGCTGATGCGCATGGCAGCGCCATTGCCATAGCTATTATAGGGTTTCGTCGTTTGGCCCATGGCCCACTCATAAAAAGTGCTTCCGTAGCCTCTGCCGGGATACTGCCGACAATAAGTTTTCAGATTATCGACATAAGGCGTTCCGGTCAGGATAGTGTCGGCCAGCGCCACCGTCAAAACCGTGTCATCAGTAAAATGACAGCGATCCGAAAACAGAGGAAACTCCTTGGTTTTGATGTTGTGCCACTCATACACCGAACCGATAATATCGCCGGCTATTGCACCTAACATATCAGCACCTCCTGTTTATTAAGCACCGGCACCCAGCCACGCTGCCCGTGCGTTGTGGTTCACAAGGACACCATATCGGTTGTTCATTGACGCGAAACCGAAGAATCGCAAGAAACGCTACGAGATATTTCCTCACGGTTGCTGAGGGTGTGCGCCAGAGAGTCTGCGGTCGCTGCGCGCCTGCAGAATGACCAGGGGGAAGGGCTGCTCCACGTCGTTCAGCATGGCGCCGCTTTGCCCGGCATGATGCGTTTTCACCCGCCAGTTAAAACATGCCTTCCATAAATACATCGTCTTCCAGCAATACTTCCATGGGGACGATGGCCGCACCGCACTCGGAGCATGTTCCGGACAGCGCTTCTGCTCGGGTTATGTTCTTGCCGCAGTTCCGGCAATACCCTTCCGGTTCGAGTGTTGTTTTTTCCATGACAGTTCCTCGTTAATTACTGAGCAGGCAGCGTCGTTCTGGCAGGGCGCGTGCTACCCGCCGCCTTTTCCGTCCTCCTCTGAGAGCTCAAAAAGCTGCTCCCACATGCGGTAGGTATATGCCCGCCGCAACCCCTGTTTTTCAGCTACGCACTGCGCAAAATCATGGTAAGCAATATCACGGACGATGTTGCCCAGGGCTTCCGCCAGCTCGTCAGGGGACACCTCTGCCTGATAGCGATAATTGGTTTTATCGCTTTTTTTGATGCGGCCCAGCCTTGGGAGATACGCCTCGCGCAACGCTACCAGATCTTTTTTGACGCACGCGCGAATAATCAGGCTGCGGTTGCCCTGCTTTTGAACAATACTGAAAAAGCCACATGTTGTTATAAGCCACATCGCCGTTGCTCCTCAACCCATTTTTCGTGTCTGCCGCAGGCGGCAGCCACAGATGCCACCTGTGCCAAAAACGGCTGCCTGCTTGCTTATATCCGCGCCCTTCTTCGCCGTGAGAACTGTTCCATGCGGGAATCGGGCGTGCCTCCTGCTGTCTGCTTTTCCCGGGCAAAGGCCGAGAGGTGCAGCAGCGCGCCTTCGTATTCCAACGCAAAACCGATGGTATGGTCGGACTCCAGCCGCACATCAATGCCCAGCGCAACCGAGGGACTGGCTTCGGCATGCGCGTTCCGGATGTTCTCAAGAAAGGCATTCGCGCCGTCGCCGGATTGCTGACCGCCGGGTTCCCCGTGCTGTTCCATGTCACACCAGTCAATGGCATCCAGGGCATAGCTTTCTATCAGTTTGTTGTGGACCTTGGCATAGGTGCTGTGCTTGCCGAAACTGTCCAGCCCCACGACTGTGCCGTTGATCAGAAACACGGCGCCCACCTGGGTTGCCTCTGTCTGAAATTGCGCGGCATATTCTTGAATGGTTGGCCGCTGCGTCTCATAAATATGCGCCATAGCCATCGTAGGCGATGACGCGCGCAGCCGCGCTGCCTTTGAACTGATCTCCTCCCAGATTGCGCCCTGGTCGGAACGGTAGTCAGCATAAAACGCTTTGGCGAACTTGATCTGCTCTGCCTTCATCCCCCGGATCCGTGGGGACAAGACCCGCCGTTCGCTGAAGAAGGTGCTGCTCCGGTAGGACCACCGCCCCTGCTCTACGCAGCTCACCGGTATGGTGGTGGTCGAGTTTGCCGCGACCAGGATGGTGGTATTGATGATCCGGTTCTGTTTCGCCCCTACCAGCTCCTCTCCGTCCAGCAGTAAAACCATTTTCTGCGATTTATTAACCACGTTCAACTCCGGCACCGAGCCGCCCTGATTAACTTCCGAGATTTCTATGACCTTGCCGGCCAGTGCTTCGTCAAGCAGTAGATAGTCAAGGGAACATTCTTCCGGACTGAGCAGGGGATACAGGGCAAGGTTTTTGTAAGCCTGCTTTGGTCCAATGTGGATACGTCCCAGATAGGTGTTAATGGTGCTGTTCATATTTTGCGCCCTCCGTTGTTTGATTTGTTTATTTCGGGGATGCTGAAAAACCCCGAACCGTCATGCGACGCAGCAACGATCAATCCGGAACGCCCTTCTGCAGTCGTTACCCTCCTGGAGAATGACCGCGGTGGGAACCGATGCTTCGCGTCGTTCAGAATCACGCCACTGCGTTCAGGATGACACGTTTTCAACTTTCCTCTATGTTTCAGTATAACGGGTGAGTTTGTCAAATACGGTCAAACCAAAAAAATTTTTTTCGGTTCCCAGCAAAAAAAAGCATGGCCGCAGCCAACCGGTTCCGGGCAGTGGGGAAGGAAATAAACGGTGAAATCAGACGGAGAGAGATACAAAGGGGTAACCCTGCAGGAAGTTTTTCACCTGTCCGGCGCCCGGTAAAAAGGCGGCAATGGACAGGTTAGAACGGCAGCGTCAGGGGAAACGTGCGCTCCGCAATAGTCATGTAATGGCAGGATAGAACGGCAAGCGGATTCAACAGCGTTATCTCCGGCGAGTCGTTCATCATCTTCCAGGTGAGCCGTTCAGGCGGAAACTTCTCGGGAATCCAGGCCACTGATATGTGCACATGGGGAATAATCGGCAAACGCCTATCGGCAATGCCCGAGATGCACCCAACATTCTCGTCCTCTGCAAGCAGTGCTCCTTGCGCAAGGCCGGCCCGTGGTTCTAAATGGCCGTAGATGGTATAGAGCTGCGTTCCCGTTCCGTCGTATATATCATGGGCAATGAAGATCGTCTTTCCGAGGTAATCATCAATAACGGTTTTGACCGTTCCTCCGTAGATAGCCGGAATTTGCGCGCCCCTATCCAGAATTTGCACACTGCCGGCCTGATCAATAAATAAACACAGGTCAATGCCCTCGTGCGGCCGGTTCCGGAACCCGCCGTTTCCCCACCAGCGTTGCCGGGAGTGAAACAGCATCCCGGGATGGAAGGCCCACTGCGCAAACTGCCGCGCACCCAGTTTATTTTGCTCGACCAATCGCTGGCAAAATCGCGATGCCGGCACCGCTGAGGGAGTCATATCGCGCATAACCGTAACCGCTTATTTCCCCAGATGCACGTGCCAGTCTATCTGATATCGCCCATGGCACTGAGGACAAATCAGTATGACCTCCCAGCGGTTACTGCCTTGAGCGCGTTTATATGAAACGTGAAATCCGTCCGTGTATCCGCAGTCAGGGCAGATATACAGTTCATCCTCTGGGGTTATCGGGACGGCTGGTTTGATATCCTTGGGTGACATACGCGACTGCTTCCGATTATTATGTGCCACAGGCCGTTTGCCCTGCAGCGGCGAACCTGCCCGGCAACGCACCTCAAAATCAAACCCCTGAGTTGTATGGAAACGCAACCCAGGGGTGTTCTTGTCAGGTTTTTTGGCGACCGGTTATGTTCCACCAGGCGCCTTGAATCACCTTTAATTAAAGGAAAGGTTTATCGAATATTGATAGGGCCCTGTTTCCGGTGAAAACAATATCGCGCCGGCGATCAGGATAAACGCCTCATCCCAGATGTTCAGATTAATGGACATGGTGCGCGGGCTGGTGCCAAACCGGTAGGTAAAACGCGGATACCCGGTTCCCCGCTGCAGCAAAACAAACAAATTAGTCTCCGGGCTGCTCTCGGTAATGGTAATATTCAGCACCCCGCTGCCGTAGGCATAGAGGGGAATCAGCATAATATCGGGCAACATGTCTGAACTGGCAACATAGGATTTAGACTGCCCGGGCAGCATGATCGCAACACCAAAATTTATCGGCCCGTCTTGCGCCCCAACCGCCTGTGGCGTCATGCAGCACAACAAAATCAGCACGGTCAGGATGATGCCGCGTGCTTTTTGACGATCAATCTTCATAACATATCTCCTGTTTTTTTTCGCGCCCAAGGAATGCGGTGCAGCAACTGCACCCCTCAAGTGGTTCCCTGTTCGGCGCGATTAAACGATGACAGCTCTTCCGCGGCGCGCCGCATTAAAAACTGAGCGACACGGTGTAGGCATACGGCGGCTTCTCAGTCGAAAACAGAATCCCCGTGATCACATAGCCAAACGCCCACCCCGGCCCCAGCGTCACCGCCGAACTGATCCGCAACGTCACCGGACTGATCCCAATATTAAACGCATTCACCCCCGCACCCGGAAACCGCTGATAAATATATAGTAGCTCCCCTTTCGTGTTGCTCCGCGACATGCTCGCCGAAAATGCCCCCGTCCCATCGCCTACCACAATCACCGGTATGATCTGAAAATCCAGCGGAAATGCCAAATCCGCCGTTACCGACGTCGAGGAGTTCTTCGCCAACACCACAAAATCAAAATCTACCGCCGGCTCCAGCCGCCCCATATCTCCCCCGGCCCAGACGCTGCCGCTGCCAAGCAGCACCAGCATCGCCAGAAAAATCCCACCTGCTTTACCTGCCTTCTTCATACCTTTCCCTCCTGTGCAATCGGTTAAAATGTTGTTATATGGTGCACTTATTTTTAAGCCCACTGCCTGTTTCATAAAGGAATGTGCAGACAGCTCTCGCAACAATATAGAACACATCAAGGCGATGGCATGGTAAAGACAATAGATGCATAGCTTACCGAACTTGAAAAATCCCCGGTTAAATCACCTGATGTGTAATAGTTCACCAAACTGCCCCGCGCCTGGGCTGGGAGCATTTTAAGAATAATGCCTATCGGCCGCATGCCACAAATCGTGGCACCCGTTTCCTGTACATAGCAGTTAAACCCTTTGAAATCTTTGGCAATAATCTTATTTATGGCGCCATGATCAAGCTTTTTGAGGTTTTCTCGCGGATTGTCTGTGAATGGCACATAGCCAAACCGATACCCATAATGCGTAAAGTCAGAACTTGCGACGATAACTGTTTCGCTATCCAGATATGGCAAAAGAGTCTGAGAGGCCTCGGCGTAATCAGTTTCCGATAATTCACCGACAACAAGCGGAACCAGAACAAATTCACCAATCACCACCTGCAAAAAAGGAAGCTGCATTTCAAGCGAATGCTCCTGCAACTCTGCGCTGCGCGGACCTTGAAAGAGCGGTTTTCGGTACAGCTCATCAGATATTGTTCTGTCAACTTTAATCCTGCCAAGGGGCGTCTCATAATATTCTTCAGCAGATGTGGCTAACCCTCTAAAACCTGCATAGTGGGAAGGTCCGAGCACAATGACGCGTTTTATTTTTTGCCCCTGCAACAGTTTATATCCATGAGCTGCTGCAAGTCCGGAATACTCGATTCCAGCATGCGGCGAAATGAGAGCAAACATTCTCCCATCAAGCGCCGGCGGATGTGCTTTCGCAAGATAATCCTCAATCTGGCGCTGGAGTTGTTTTTTTTCGCCGGGATACCAGCTTCCGGCGATCGGCGATTTTCTTATCTTTTCAGCACCCATGGCAGTGGCTATACATATTATGCAACCGATAACACACAGTATGATTGACGATATAACTCTATAGTATCTTATTCTACACGAATTGGAATGTGCACTCATCTAAAAATCAGCAAGGCCGAATTCTTCCATTTCATAAGTGAATCCTGATATGATTTTCCAGGTAGTTCCTCCATCTGACGTTTGTGCAACGTTTCCTGATGCCCCGACAACAAATCCCAGATTTTGATCACAAAACGATATGTTTCGCAGCCAGAATTTAGTTTTTATGGCATCTGGTTTCAACTGCCACGTCGTGCCGCCATCCTCCGACATCAGGTAGGTTCCCTTATTGCCAACAGCCCACCCTCTATTATCTCTTACCAGGATCGTATAAATTGGTTTATCCGTTCCCGAGGGCAGCCTTTTCCAGGTTATGCCGCCATCGCGCGTTTGTATTATGACACCGTCCATACCCACAATCCAACCGGTACTACTATCCTTAAAATAAATACCATAGAGGGCGGGAAGCGGTCTATCCCAGTCTTGTGCTGTTACAACGGGAATGAGATCCTTACATTCTTGTTTTACCCAGGTTGTCCCACCGTCCTCAGTGTGCAAAATAGTACCGAATTCGCCGCAGACCCAACCGCTATTCACATCAACAAAAAAAACGCCGTTATATGCGGTGTCTTCCGGTTCCTTCTGTGACCTCCAGGTTTTACCGCCATCGGCGGTATGGATAACGGTTCCGTATTCTCCCACTGCCCAGCCGTGCTGTTCATCAAGAAAAAATAGGTCAACCAGATCCTTTTCTGTTCCGCTCGTCTGCGGTTTCCAGGTCGTGCCGCCATCCGTAGTGTGCAATACGGTTCCAGCGACTCCCACCGCCCAGCCCTTATCCTTATTCACAAAGGTTAGGTCACCAAGCAAAACCTCCACACCGGTTTCCTGCTTGTGCCAGGTTGCGCCGCTGTCACCACTGAAGTAAATGGCGCCGTGATTACCCGAAACCCATATTCGCGAAGCATCAAGACAGACCACGCTGTGGAGATTTTCACCAGTAATAAACTTCATTTTGGGCATTGCAATTTTTGACCGGTCAAATTTCTCACAGGCAGCAAATACCAGCATGACCGACAATATCCAAACTACTTGTAACCAGTTCATTGTTTTCATGAACATCATTTCCCTTGCATAATCATACAGAAGGACATGTTACTTACCAATATGTCTGCTTGTCAAAGATTCAACTACCTATTTCATGATCAATAGGTCTTATCTTTCAAACTCTGCACCTGATACAGTTTGAGCGGTATGTCACCGCTTATAACATGCTTGGAATATTTGCTGGGGCTTCCATGGCTGCGAATAAAATCCAGGGTGTGTTCACACGCCATATAGGCTGCTTTTTGTCCTAACGCAGTGGGAAATTCTTCATAAAACATTTCATACATTTTCCATAACTGCCCCTGACGATTATACATTATTTTATAATTCATCTGCCAGTTTTCTGGATCAATATACCATATCTGCTTCGAATAAATGTAATTAGGATCCTTGTTTACTACTTCAACCACCCAATTGTTGACCCGCTCCCGCTGAATACCATTCCAGAATCCCTGTCCGGTAATCCGTTCAACTTTTTTGTTGTCAACATGCCGGCCAACCAGCGTATCAAGGCGACCAATCAGTTTGTAAGTATTGCGCGTGGGCGAGGTGTACCAGCCGTCATGATCGTCATAAATCATGTCGGTGCCGTCAATGGTATCAGTCCGCTGGCTGGTTGCATAGCGCCTGATGCGGCGAAACATCGCAGTATAAACCCAGAGATCCTCTTCGCGGCTATGTTCCTTATAACGCAACTCGAGCATGGTGGTGTCCACAAAATCAACCGGCGCGATGTGCCGCTGAAAAAATGAGTGAAAAATACCGCGCGGGTTTTGATTATCGGGTATCTTCGGCACCGGTTCCACGTCGGTGCGGCTCATCCAGAACGTATCCCAGCGGAGGTGTCCGGCATGGCGTTCAAGTCGGGTTTTACAATCAACAACCTCTCCTTCATTTAAGCAATAATGGGTATCTCCCCGGGTATTGCTGTCAAAATTCCAGGCGATCTCCGCACCTGTCTTCGGTTGCGGGAACGGGATGCCTGCAACATCACCAAAATTCACCAACGCATCGTTACTGTCCAGCTTGCTATTCGGCGCATACTTTTTTGTCTGTTCAATCATTCCCTGAGAGATTTCATACTGCCGGTAGGGAACGATTTCAAACCAGAGAGAATCAGCGCCGAAAACCTTGGGATCTTTCATGGCCTTATACACCCCCTCGGAGATAAAGTCCTTGACTTGATCAACCTCTGCAGAGGTGATTTTTTTGCCCACCCAGTTTTTTTCCCATTCTTTGACCGCTGCCAGTTCCTGTTCATTATAACTAACCGTCGGAAAAGTAATGTCAGCAGCCCAGCTTACATGGGCTATCCCTGCCAACAACATCGCTAACCATACTAATAAACCTCCTGAAACATACCGAATTTGCACTTTGCTACCCATACATGGCCTCCTGTTATTTGTCGTAATGCTCCCTGGTTTAAAATTCGTATCCAATTTTTACATAGATATTGTCTTTATGTTTTGCCTGGGCTTCCCGTGCGTCCCACACATTATTTGCCTGAAAAAACAAATAGCCAATTTCATAACGGTAGTGGGCGCCGGGTGTGTAACGCAGAGAGGTGGCTGCATAGCCCCATTTTTCCGTATTCCACAACATCCGGTACACAAAGGTGAAGGCATTGTTTTTAAAACTTGTCCGTGTCATGAGGCTGAAATTGGTGGAAGAGTGTTTCTGATAACCAAACGTTCTTCTGATCTGATTTACATCTCCCAACCGCCATTGCTCATACCAGCCAAAGGAGGTGTCCAGAATGCCGTTTGCGCCAAGCCATTGCTGATTTTGGAGCCATTGCCAGCGGATCGGACGATCATACGTTATACCGATATTCACCACATCTCTGGTGGTTTTTCCGGTTATCAGCTTCGCATATGATGGGGCATCTTCCTTTGGATTAGCGGTGAGTTCCGGCAAATGATATTCAAACATAAATTCACCACGAATAACACCCTTTAATGACGGAACAAATGTCTGAACGCTTGCGCCAAATAAATTATAAAACTGATAGCGCCACCATTTTTCCTTGGGAAGTTTTGGGAGGGGGTCTCCCACTACTCTGCGAAGTGCGACTGAGTTCAAGTAATTATTAACTTCATCAAGATATTGATTTTTGACAACCGGCGTATTGTTCATCGCCCGGAAATACGTTACACTCCAATCAAGAAGATAGGGGGTTTTAATAAACCGCACTTCGGAATTTCCCCGGAGCCGAAAGGCAAATTCAGAATTTTTAATCGCTAAGGCAGGTTTTGAATTGCGCCACATCTTTTCCAGGGCTGCATTTTGCCCATATGGCCATGGTCTCATGCCAACCGGCCCTTCCGGGCCCGGAGGCGAACCCCAAAATGTTCCCTCCGTCGGCGTCCTGACCCCTTCAAAATCACCGGGTACCCAGATCCATTCAAAAATAAGCTGGCCCGGCAATTGTGAATTATAAAAGCCGCGGATCATCCAGAGCCCCAGTTTTATTTCATCCCACGGGTCAATGCCGGGCGTGGTATATCTCAAATCAAGCTGATTTACCTGGTCAATGGTGCGCACCAGTTCAACTTCGCTCCAGAATACAATCTGTTTGCCAAACCGGATATTCCACGGACCTTTATAAGCATCTGCATAAAGTTCATTTATCCAGTCGTCTTGATCATAGCGCGGCTGTTGATAGAGTTTGCGATTCTCCGTTGTTATAGAACGCCGGTAATTGCCGTCAAAATCGGGAACCGATTCATGAAACCAGTAGAAGAATCCAAACAAGTTCAACAGGGTATCCTGCTTTTCATAGGCTTTAAACAGCAACTCCAAGGTTCCCTTGGTTCGTAACAGGCCAAAGTTTGTATTGCGATAGTATTTGGTAGTTTTTTTGTCGAGGTCAACCCCATAAATCATGAATTCATAAATACTGCCCTTAACACGCAACCTGTCCCCCATTAGATAAAAAGCCGCGCTGCGCTGTGGCACAAGAAATACCAGCAGTGCAATGATACATAACCCGAGCGATATGCTTTTTTTCATATCAGTGCCCTCCTATTTTAAACTCGTAATTACTTTAGCGCCGTCTGGGTCAGCCTCTTTTTTGTCTTTTACTCTCTTACTGCACTCTGTCAAGAAATTTCGGCTTCATAATACAAATTAATGATGGTACCAATAACAAGGCGCCAAACATATTGAGCGTTAACACCACAGCAAGCAGTAACCCCATTTCCGCTTGAAATTTAAGCGCGGAAAAAACCCACAGCAGGAGTCCAACAGTGATGGTCGTGGCAATTTGAATTATTGATTTGCCATTCGTTATCAGCGCCTGATAAATAGCATCGGCAGTGGAGAGGCCTTTTTTCTTTTCCTCTGTTACGCGGCCAACAAAATAAATACCATAATCTACCCCCAACCCTATGCCTACTGATGCAACCGGAAACGTGTTTGTCGTGAGACCAATGTGATATGCGCCCATGAGTGCAAAGGTGAGAAAATTTGAAATTGCCAGAGGAATGGTAAGAATAATACCGGCTGTTACTGATCTGAACGTAATAGCAACAAAGACCAAAACGCCGCCGAGCGCCAAAATCAAATTCCATATTTGAGCATCCGCAATCGTTTCCCGGATAGCAGCCTGGACGCCGACAGCTCCGCCGGCGAGAACATACTTGCCGCCCGGAGGTCCCGGGGTATCGTTTAGATATGTTTTGATATGGTTCATGACGCTTTCAACAGTCGTGGGCATCTTGTCCCGGCAGTATATTATAATATTTGCATATTTGTCCTGCATATCAATATAACGGTCCCAGGTTCCGGGCTCCCCTGAATACACCATGTGCCGGGCAAGAAAACTCAATACCTGATCCTCTTTGGGCAGATGGAACCACTGCGGATTGTCTTCATACGACGCCATGAGAAAAGACGGTAGATAGCTGGCGATTGAATTAACAATCATCACCCGCTCATGCTTTGCCACATAGCGCTGAAATTTATCCATCTCGCGCAGCGTCGGCCCCAGCGTAATAAAATTCCCCTGTTCGCCTTCCACAATTACATACAGCGGATTCAGCAGGGGCATGCTGAAGGTTATCCGAAACGCATCCTTGTTATAGCGATGGAAAGGCCAAAGAATTGATGACCCGGGCATAAAGTCACCAATAATGATCTTGCTGGCATAATAATACGACACCAGGCTCAGTATAACGGCACAGCTTACTACATACCATTTGCCGCGCTGCGGAATCCAATGCCCTAACAGACGGAGAAATTTATCCCGATAGTCCAGTTTCTTTTCGACCGCGCCATTTTCTCTGCGTCTTCGCACTTCGCGCACAAACCGCTTTGTTTCAGGAATGTAAGACAAAACAAGGGGCGTAAACAGCATGGAAAGAATAACCGTAGCGATGGACCAGAACGCACACGTAATGGAGATTCTGATTAATACCGGTATGGTGGCGATTGCCACCAGCGCTATTCCAAGGGCATCCGTAATAATGCTGGTAAGCCCGGGGATAAACATCGTCTCGATAATATTTTGCGATGCCTGTTTCACATCCCCGGTGACTTCAAACTCTTCCATGTAGCGGCTCATAAACTGCATAGAATGGCGGGCAGTCATGAGAGAAATGAGAAACGGCAAAACCAGCATCAGCGGATCAAGGTTATAACCCAGCAACGCCATGAAACCAAGCCCCCATATGGCACTGGTGGCGGCGGACATGACCGGCACAAACATGGCGCGTTTTGAACGATAATAAAGATAGAGCATCACAATAAATGCTAAAACCGTTACCACCAGAATCATCAACACCTGGTTAATATGATACTTGATAAACCCCAGATGCATGGGTTCACCCGCGATGTTTATAATATGATTGTCATCCTCCATGCGTTCGCGTATGGACGTAAGGGCATCAAAGACCACCGAGTAGTCAATTGACTCCTCAAAGAAATCCACCAGAATCAGCGTCTTCTTGCTGTCATAGGATACAAAGGGACCATAATAACGCTGCGTGCTGTAAATTTTATCTTTCAGTTCCTCCAATCCTTTTTCCGTGGTAGGCACATCAGGAAACATCAGCGGTGTAATGACGGTTGTGCCGGAGCTGAATTTAAAGTCTTTCATCTTGCTGGTGGCTATTGAGCGAATCTTATACGGATCAACACCAGGAATTTTTTCCAGCTCCCGTGTTATCCATTGTACCTTTTCCAGCGTCTTGGTGTTGAAAATATCACCGGTGCGCACCTGCACCATGATAAGAACCTGATTTGCTCCGCCAAAGATATTGCGAATTCGATTGTGCACCTTTATATACGGATGGCTCTGGGGAAGAAGATCATTAAAGGAGGTGTAAACCTGCAATGTGGTTGCCTGATATAGAAAGAAGATTGTTACCAGCAGAATACTCACAAGCAACAATAGCCGATGGGTAATGACAAATTCTGCGAATCGTTTCAAAGTGTGTTCTCCTTCCTGCTCCTTATATATTTTTGCAACGCCATTAAACGATTATGAGTGGCGCACTGCCACAGTCCAGCAAAAATAAAGCGGGCACTCCTTGAACGAAGGTTCAAGAAGAGCCCGCTGTCAGACTAAGATCGAAAAAACCATTTTTGGCCATAGTCTCTTTGTTATTTCTGGGCAATGCTGCGATACCGAATTACCATGAAACGCTACCGCAGGCAAAAATGCTGTTTGGCAAACTAAATCAAACCAACACGTTACATATGCAAAAGAACATCCCGTAAGACAGGTTCGTAGCAGTAAATAGTTTGAGTTTTAAATATTTCAAAATCAAACTATTATAATATAGAGCATTTGGCAAGCATTTTTTTCAGTGTACGACAATTTTTTTTGCTCACCGCGTTGACTCATAGGAAAAGGTAACCGAGAGAGGGGAGCGGCTGAGAGTGCAAGACGAAGCGTCATGGACGAGGTACCTTAAGGGTATTA
>FWPV01008178.1_pt1 | contig 18431 bp, 18 predicted proteins | sample 2228371 | NCBI WGS metagenome assembly FWPV01 (sample SAMEA103939776, study PRJEB20133) | metagenome
GTACGAAGAGGGGAACGGGAATGAAGCAATGGGCGTTGGTAACAGGCGCATCGTCTGGCATTGGTTTGCATTTGGCAGAGTGTTTTGCGAAGGATGGAGTTTCCCTGGTGCTCAGCGCACGCAATGAAGCCAAGCTCACTGAGCTGGCCGCTGACTACATGGGCAAATACAAAGTGGATGTCATTGTGATTGGATCGGACCTGTCCAAGCCCAACGCGGCCAGCGAGCTTGTAGCCAAAGTCAAGGCGCACAGCATTGAGCTCAGTTATCTGGTTAACAACGCAGGCGTGGGCACTTACGGTTTGTTCAAGGACACGCCAGTCGAGGACACCACCAGTATGCTGCGCCTCAATATGGAAGCACTCACTGTGCTTTGCAGTGGCTTTATGCCCGATTTGCTGAAGACACGAGGAAAGATCCTCAATGTGGCTTCTACGGCAGCATTTCAACCCGGCCCGTACATGGCGGCCTACTATGCGACCAAGGCCTATGTGCTCAGCTTTAGTGAAGCGCTTGCCGAGGAGCTGGTCGACAGTGGCGTTGCTGTGTGTACCTTGTGCCCCGGCCCCACTGCATCGGGATTTCAGGCCGAAGCGAACATGCAGAAATCCGCCTTGGTGCAAGGCAAGCGCATGCCAAGCTCAGAAGATGTTGCCGTCAAAGGTTACGCCGCAATGAAGCGAAACCAGCGTGTTTACATTCACGGTGCACTGAACTGGACCATGGCACAAAGCATCCGCTTCACGCCACGTAGCTGGGCGACCAAAGTGGTGAAGTTTATTTCAAAGCCTGTGGCATAAATGGAAGCCGGGGCAATTTATTCATGAAACAGGAAACGCATTTGCTTCTGATGCGGGCTGGAGGCCAGGTGGCTTTGCACCGCTACAAGCCTGTAAACCCAACGGGTCTGCCTGTGGTGGTGGCGCATGGCACCTTGTCCAACCAATATGCGGTTGAGCATTTGGGTTCCTTTCTTGCAGCTCAGGGGTTTGATACTTGGCTATTGGAGTGGGGTGGTCACGGGCAAGCCAAACCCGCCCACCGCACACAGAATTTTGAGTATCCCGCCTTGAATGATTTACCCGCCGCGATCGACTTTGTTGTCCAACACACGGGCCACTCGCAATTGCATTGGACTTCTCACAGTGGCGGTGGTTTGCTGGCCTTGATGTTGCTGGCCCGGCAGCCCGAGCGTATTTCACAAATCAAGACACTGAGCCTGATTGGTGCGCAGGTCACCGATGCAGCGCCCAATTTCAGGGAAAAAATGCGGGTCGCAGCCTTGGGTGCATTGACCCGACTGTTGGGCCATACACCACGAAAACTGGTTCCCATTGGGCCCGAGGGGGAGCCTACTCTGTTGTTATTGCAGTGGTGCAAATGGAACTTGAGTGGCCAGTGGAAAGGTGCCGATGGTTTCGATTACCTGGCAGCATTGGCAAACGTCAATGTACCCGCATTGGTGATTGCAGGCGGGCGTGACGAAGTTGCGCCCCCCAAGGGCTGTCGACGAATTTATGAGGCTTTGGGGGGTCCAAAAACCTGGCATGAATGCACAGTCGAGCAAGGGTTCAGCAAAGATTTTTCCCACAGTCAAATGATTCGCGGCGAAGCGGCGAAGACCGAGGTGTTCCCGCTGCTTCAGCGATTCATTCAAGCCGCTTGACACTCACTTTCTGATCAAAAATGTTTCAAAGTGTGCCGCGATACCGGGGTAGCTTTCTACTCGAAGATGGGGCGGCAATTTGCGCAGCGTGTGCTTGAACAGGGTGTGTAGCACATTGATAACACCATTGATTGTTTTGCTGATCACAAAGTTGAAACCCATCAGGTCTTTGGGTGTATACACCAAGGGTACCAATGCCGTTTCTATGGCTTCAATCAGCAGCTCAACACCTTCTTCAATGCGTGCACTGTCACGCTGAGCCAGTGCATTCATGACTTCGCTCGCTTTTTCCGAATAAGTAGTCGTGACCGGAATCACGATGTAAGGATGCTCCTGACCATTCAGATTGAGCAAATGCACCATGTCGTGAAAATGGTGGATCACAGGCGGCACGCGTTTGTTGGCAATGAACTTGATGAGCCAGCCGATGTAATGTTGGGCTTCGCTTTGAACCTTGTGTATCACCTTCGACGCGTCTTGCAGCATTTTGTCGGGTTGGTTTTTGTTCAACTCATCAAGCAGATGGGTAAAGCAAGTGTCAAGCAGTTGCACATAGGTTTGCGCGAGCAGGTCAGCACCCAGCGCCTTGTCTTCATCACTGATGGGTTTGGAAGCACGCTCGTGTAGCGACTTCATCTGTGAGTAAACATCTTCTCTGATTTGAACGGCGATGTAGGGTGTCTTCATGTTTCTTCAGTAAGATCTCGATTCAGACAGTTTACGTTTAAGACCCCATGCAATCGCAGCCCCCAACCGAATTCACTGACGAAATCAAATCGCTTTTTGTTGAAAAGAAGTTGGAGCAGGCACGCCAGCGTTTGCTGGAGACCTTAGACAATCGGTGGGATGGGCATTGCAATCTCATTGCGTTTACTTATCTGTATGCCGAGAACCGCACTGACGAGGATTGCAAGCGCGCACTGGAGTGGCTTGAACAGGGCGTGACCGCTGGTGAAGTAGATGCAAAGGTGATTTTGGGTCGCCTGCTGGTGTCGGGTGAACTGGGTAATCAGGATTTTCTGCGCGGCATGAACCTCTTGCAGGAAGCAGCGCATGCGAATGTTTTGATGGCTGTGTTGACACTGGTACAAATTTATCAGGGTGGGGTTGAAGGGCATCTGGATGCCGATGTTCAACTAACCCGGCAATACTTGAAGCAAGCCGCTGACTTGGGCGACCCCAATTCCGCCTATCGACTAGCGCTTGAGCTTGAGCGCTTGACAACACCCGACTTCGAGCAAGCTTTCAGATATTTTGACAAAGCGGCGCAGGGTGGTTTGTCCCAGGCCATGCACAACGTGGGTGTTTATTACCTGCATGGCAAGGGGGCTGTAAAGAACACGACCCTGGCTTTGGCCTACTTGACCGAGGCGGCCAAGCTGGGATCACCCTTGTCGATGCTAAGCTTGTCCCTGTTGTATCTTGATGGGGTAGAGGTGCAGAAGGATCGCGGAGTGGCTTTAAGTTGGCTTTATATTTACCAAGTGCTTTTCCCTGAAACCGATATTCCTGACCAGCTTCAATTGCTGCTCGATGATGTATCCAGCGAGGAAGAAAATTTTGCGCGCCAGGCTGCACAGAATTTTGTAAATCATCAACTGAATAAATCCCCTAGCGGAACGCTGCACTAATCTGCAATACTTCACGCGGGAACTTTCCCATAACCACAAACGAGGACCGCCATGACTGTTTGCCCGATTGCGATTGCTGTTGGTTGTCAAAAATGTCCTGCATTTAAAATTTGTCCTGCCAAGTCGATTCTGGGTGATCAGCCCAAAGCCAGCGACAAGCAGCCCGAAAAGAAACAGTAAGTTGCGATACTTTTTCTGAAAAACCCCGACCTGGTTCGGGGTTTTTTTACGTCTGAATGTTCCTCGTCCACGGGAATTATTCGTTCGATTTGTTAAAAAGTGTGTCGCAGGCACATTGCTTGCGTACTAAACTGGCAATTCGCCATTGCAGCACCAAATGGGCGCATCGCTTTTCACAACAAGGAGAACAATGCATGGAAGCACTCACGCAGTTTGTTAATGCAATTAATGGCATCGTGTGGGGTCCTCCCATGCTGATTGCCATTCTGGGTACCGGTCTGTTTTTGCAGCTTCGTTTGAAATTGATGCCAATTTTCAAAATCGGCATGGGTTTCAAATGGGTGTTGAAAAGTAGAACACCCGAGGCTGGTGCCAAAGGTGACATTACCCCTTATGCCGCGCTGATGACGGCACTGGCCGCTACTGTGGGTACCGGCAATATTGCGGGTGTGGCTACAGCCATCGCCTTGGGCGGTCCGGGTGCTTTGTTCTGGATGTGGATGACTGCGCTGGTGGGTATGGCCACCAAGTACGCTGAGGTGTTGCTGGCAGTCCATTATCGTGAAACTGATGCTCGTGGTCAGCAAGTGGGCGGTCCCATGTATGCGATAAAAAATGGTCTTGGCAAGAACTGGAAGTGGTTGGGCATTGCGTTTGCGCTGTTTGGTGGTCTGGCGGGCTTTGGTATTGGCAATATGGTTCAGTCCAACAGCGTTGCAGATGTGCTGAATGTGACTTTCGGCATCGACAAATGGATTTCCGGCATTGTGATGACGGTGCTGGTGGGTTTTGTGTTGATCGGTGGTGTGAAGCGAATTGGTGCAGTGGCGCAGAAAGTTGTTCCATTCATGTGCGTGGCCTACATCGTCGCTTCAGTCATTATTCTGGGCATGTATATTGATCAGGTTCCTGCCGCTTTCGCCCTGATCATTGAAAGTGCTTTCAACCCGGTTGCTGCCACTGGTGGTTTTGCCGGTGCAGCCATCATGCTGGCCATTCGCTACGGCGTAGCACGGGGTATTTTCTCCAATGAGGCTGGTTTGGGCACTGCGGGTATCGCTCAGGCTGCGGGTCAAAGCAACAATCCTGTTGAATCGGGCTTGGTGGGTATGATGGGTACATTCATCGACACTATTATTGTTTGTACCATGACGGGTCTGGTGATCGTGGTCACAGGCGTGTGGAGCAGTGGCCTGAATGGCGCTGCGCTGAGTTCCAGTGCCTACGCGGCAGGCTTGCCCGGTGTGGGTGAATATGTGTTGGCTTTGTCGCTGGCCTTCTTCGCATTCACGACAATTCTGGGTTGGTCGTACTTCGGTGAGAAGTGCTGGGAGTTCGTGGCTGGTACAGCCATCACCATGCCTTACCGTGTGTTGTGGACAGGTTTTGTCATGGTCGGTGCTGTGACTCAGCTTGACTTCGTGTGGTTGGTGGCCGATACCCTGAACGCCTTCATGGCCTTGCCCAACCTGATTTCCTTGTTGTTGCTATCGCCGGTCATTGTGAAGCTCACCAACGAATACTTCGCCAACAAGTAATTTTTTTCTTCGAATCGGCAAGCCGCAATCTGAGCGGTTTGCCGATCAGACTTGAACCTGTTTCGAGTTTTTCACCAAGTTTTACCGATTGTTCCAGAGTTTGTCGCTATGATACGTTCCCTTTCAACACGCACGTGCTTATTCACAATATGACTCTGGGATGTACTCATGGCCGGTGATACACGCTTGAACAAAATGAAACGCAGTTTTCTGGTGTTGTTGATGGCGCTCTGGCCTGGTTTCGTATTTGCAGATTCCTCTTTGGACTCTTTGCTATACAAGCCCGAGGTGGAGCATTCGTATAGCAATGAAGTGCAAAATGCGCTCTTGGCCCATTATTCAAATTGGGCGGGTACTCGGCACAAATTGGGTGGTACAGGCGCAAATGGCGTCGACTGTTCCAGTTTTATTCAAACCTTGTTTCAAGACAAATTTCAGCTTCAATTGCCTCGCAGTTCGCGCGAGCAAATGACCATGGGCGAGCGGGTCGATCTCACCGATTTGCGCTCGGGCGATCTTCTTTTTTTTCGCACTGGCCCCACACGCCGACATGTGGGTGTGTATGTGGGTGACAATCAGTTCATGCACGTGTCGACGCGCGCGGGTGTTGAAATTGCCAAGTTGCTCAGCCCTTACTGGCAACGTCACTTTATTACTGCCCGCCGGGTGGGTTTGGGCGGTATTACACCTTCAAACTGAACGGCGTGAAGTTGGTGTTTCTGTCGTAATAATCTTCGTTTTCTGCGCGTTTCAGGCGAGCCACTACCCAGTAGGTCAGTGGTGTGGCCAGAATTTCCCAGCTGGTCTTCAATACATATTGCGTCAATGCCACGGTGATGATTTGATCGGTGGTCATGATTCCCCAAAACGCAATCGTATAAAACAATCCGGAATCTACAAATTCACCCACCACAGTTGAGCCAATGGTGCGGGTCCACAGCCATTTGCCCTGAGTCCATATTTTCATTTTCGCCAGCACGAAGCTGTTGATAAAGCTGCCGCTCCAAAAGGCAATCAGCGAGGCCAGCACAATTCGCCAGGTGTTGCCAAACACACTTTCAACTGCAGCTTGTTTGTCGACCCAGAAAGAGGCTGCAGGAAGATTCACCACGGTGAATGCCATGAAAGATGCAAAGGCCAAGGCCCCGAAGCCAGCCCACACGGCTCGGCGGTCGCGGCCATATCCATACACCTCAGTCAGGATATCGCTGAATATGTAAGAAATGGGGAAAAACAACACACCCGCTGCAAAGGTAACTGTGCCAATCAAAGGCAAATCCAGTTCGGCAATTTTTGCGGGGCCGATCAGGTTGGAACACAGAAGCACGGCCACAAAGGCAACCAAGACGAATTCGTAATATTTGTACTGACGCATCCAAAACCCTGTTTATTGGTTAGTGACCTTGAGGAAAGGTTAATTGAGTAGTAATTGTGACGATAAATGTAATCGTGTTAACAGTTATTGAACCCTATACTCGAAAGGAGTTGTTGTCAGTGTAGTTTTTGGAAGTACCAATTGGAAGTAAGGGAGTCAACATGAAAGCACAGAGGAAGGCAAGGACCACCAATAATAACAAGTTCAAATTCAACATTTTAGCGGGCAGCCTTTTGGCTGTTGTCAGCGTTGCGGCTTTGGCTTCTAGCCACCGTGAAGCGCCCTCAATCACCACCACTCCGAAAGCAGACGGAACTGATTTTTACATGTTCCGCAGCTATGAGACCAACCGGTCTAATTTCATTACTTTGATTGCCAATTATCAGCCCCTTCAAGATGGCTACGGTGGTCCGAATTATTTCTCGATGGATCCCAACGCGTTGTATGAAATACACATTGACAACGATGGTGATGCGCAGGAAGAAATTACATTTCAGTTTAATTTCAGAAATAACTTGCGTGATTTGCAGCAGACCATAGGCTCTGAGTCCGTGAGTATTCCTTTGATTCAGCAGGGGCCAGTCAACACCGTTGGAAGTACCAATTTAAACCTGAATGAGACTTACACCTTGACAGTGGTGCGTGACGGGCGACGTAACGGTAACCGTACAATGGCAACCAAAACCAGCGGCGGCAGTACCACCTTGGAAAAGCCAGTCGACTACATCGGTGAAAAAACGCTGGGTAATGCAGCGGCTTATCAAAGCTATGCCGACTCGCACATTCACAATGTGACCATACCAGGTTGTGCCAGTGGCACCAATCAGGCAAGGGTGTTTGTGGGTCAGCGGCAGGAAGGGTTTGCCGTTAACTTGGGTACTATTTTTGATTTGGTGAATGCGCCTTTCAATGTGATTTCAAATCGTTCATTCGAAAATGCAGCTGCAGCCAATTCCATTCAAGACAAAAACGTCACGAGTATTGCGCTTGAAATTCACAAAGACTGTTTAACTCCAGGTTCCGAGAGTGTGATCGGTGGGTGGACAACAGCCAGTGTACGCCAGGTTCAAATTGGTGATGGTGTTCCTGCCCAAGGCCATCAAACTGCTGAAAAAGTTGGGGGTGCCTGGGTACAGGTTTCGCGCCTCGGTATGCCTTTGGTGAATGAGGTGGTCATTGGCTTGAAAGACAAAGACCGTTTCAATGCGTCAAAGCCCAGCGGTGATGGTCAGTTCCTCACTTACGTTTCCAATCCAACGTTGCCACAGCTGATTAGTTTGGTTCAAACGGGCAATGCGGGCGCAGCACCTACAAACTTCCCGCGTACGGACTTGTTGAATGTGTTCCTTGCAGGTATCGATGGTGTGAATCGTCCTTCGAATTTGGTGCTTTCTGAGATGTTGCGACTGAACACAGAAACTGCACCCACTCCGATTGCTTCTCAAAACAAACTTGGTTTGGCTTTTGGTGATGCGGCTGGTTTTCCGAATGGTCGTCGGCCAATTGACGACGTCGTGGATATATCTCTGGTTGCAGTGATGGGTGGTTTGTGTGTGGCCAATGGCAGTGGAAATGCATTGGGCCTGAATACTGTGCCGGGCACTAATCTAAGCTCGGATTGCAGTTCAAACAGTGTGCCATTGGGTAACACCTCTTTGAGTATTCACGATGCTGTGGATCAAGCGCGAGTGCCATTCATGAATCGCTTTCCATTCTTGAGTACTCCCACACCTGGTTCAGGCACGCCAGCGCCGACTCAAACCGCTTCGGCACCTTGAGGAGGTGAATATGAAACTGAAAAGCAAACTTGGCTTGGCCGCGGGCGGGGCATTGTTGCTCACTTTGGCGGCCTGTGGAGGGGACGGCTCACCGTTCAACCTGGGAAGCGCAGCCGGCGATGGAAACATCAATGCATCTGAAGCGGGAGCCTTGGTGCGCAGCACTTCAGAAACTGGTGAACCTGAGAATGTCAGCACCCTGATGTTGGCAACCTCGGAAACAGCGGAGCCCTTTGATCTGCCTGATTAAGTGTAGGGGTAGAGTTTGGAAGACCAAAAACCCGCAGCTCAAAAAGTTGCGGGTTTTTTTATTGACTGTTCAGAAGAACAGACAAGAACTGGCTTTTGTACAAACTGCCTTTTTCTTCGGTGATCAATGTACGAAGCAGCGCTTTGCTCTTGGGTTGTAGCAACAAAGTGACTTTGCCGCTTGCATCGGTTCTCGACCACAGGGTTACTGGCGTTTCGGGATACTCCAGACCGATGGGAAGTTGTGCCAAGGGTGTGCCGTTCTTGTACACATAAATTGAGGAAGGGTCGCCGGGTAGCGTGATGAATTGGGCAAGTTCCGGGTTGTACAAATCACTGCCTTTTTCAATGGGTTTGATTTGTGCCGCTTTAAAGTACTCTTCATCGAATTTGTCGCTTTTCAACACTTTGTTGACCAAGGCTTTGTCCACCTTGTTCTCATCAAAATGTTGCGCACCCTGCTGCGGTGAAAGCTCGATCTTGCTGGTTTTCAAAATTGCGAGGCAGTTTGCGGGACGTTCTTTGTACACATAGCGAATACTGCTGTCATTGAATGGTAAGCGAAAAGCCTTGCCGTCGACACCAACACATCTTACAGAGTCTACATATTCACCCTTGACTGTAATTTCCTTTGCGGGGAAATTGTGCCCTGTGGACAAACCAAGGCTTTGTTGCCCAACGTCAATCCAGGTCAGGTGGGCCATGGCTGGAGCGCTCGTACTAACAAAGAGCAAGGCAATCAGTTTTTTCAACACAGGAACCTCGATACAGCAGGTTAGAATCATTCAACACTACTACACATCGGAATGAAAATGGCGAAAACCAGCGCTGACCAACACAAAGATTTGGCCTCGCAATTGCTTGAAGCGGAAGTGGCTTTTTGGTTGCAAAACCTGAAGGGTAAAAAGTTTCAGAGTTTGTTGGCCGATGAGTTGAATCATGTGCTTGCCCGGCTAGAGCATATTCGCTTGCGTGACGCTGTGGATGAAGCCAAAGTCAAAGGCACCGCCCAGCGTTATGCGGTTGAAATGGAAATTGGTGGTGCAATACCCGAACTGTTTGGCGAAATTGCGAATCGCATTTTTGAGTTTCCAGCCAGCCGAACCACGAAAATTGGCGAGGTCGTGTCAGATTCAATCGCAACAGAATTCATTGAGAAATTGTTTGAGCAGGACGGCGTACTGGATCATGCTGTTACCAATATTCGAAACAGCACACCGTTTCGACATTTTCTGTCCGACGTTATTTTCACGGTGCTCAAAGGCTATGTGTTTGAGCAAAACAATCTGATGAAATTTTCCACTGTGGCCAGCAGCACCCGCAAGGTGCGAGAGTGGCTTAGCACCAAGGCACCTGATTTGTCAGAAGGCCTGGAAGACCGGGTGCGCAACCTTATGGAAAGTGGTGTGAAAAGTTCACTTGAAATGGTGGATGAAACCTTGGACAACGAGCAGTACCGCGAAACTGCCATGAACAGCGCTCTGGCTTTTTGGGATGTGGTTCGTGAATGGCCTTTGACCGCTTACCGAGATTACCTGACTGAGCAGGATCTTCAGGAATTCATGGTGCTGGGTTATGAATTCTGGCTTGAGTTCCGCAACACGGAGTACCTGAAGTCGTGCATTGATCTGGGCGTGGATTTCTTCTTTGAGAAGTATGGAGATCAGTCTTTGCAAGACCTCCTCGATGACATCGGCATCAGCCACGAGATGATTGCGGATGAGCTTGACAACTACCTCCCCGACCTCGCGACATTAGTGATCAAGGAAGGGCTGGCGGAGGGTTTTCTGCGCCGCAACCTCCAGCGTTTCTACAGCAGCAAGAAGGTGCAAGACCTTCTTGCCGGTTAACCGTTCAAAGGTTTCCTGTACTGGTACCAGCAGGCAAGTTCAATACCTTGCCATTGCTGAAATTCAGCACCACGGGGCCGTCAGACACCACGGTATAAGCGGCACCGTTTCTCAGGCAGCTCGCAGTGGTGTCAATGCGCATCGACGCGACATTACTCAGCATTGCCGTAAAACGGTTCTCGCTTGCAGCCTGAACAGGTTCGCCCATCAGCCTGCGAAAGGTTTGAATAAAGGGAACAGGGCCATTGCCGGCAGTTTGCCCGTTTTCAAAGTTGCTGACGTTGCGAGCACAGGCAAAACTTTCGACATCTGTTGAAACATCACCTTCTGCTCGGCCTTTGATGTTGCTCAGCCAATACGCCTTGTCATGCTTGATTTCGTATTCAGGGTAAGCAAATGCCTCATTGGTTTTGAATGTGATTCGACCTGGGTTTTTGACCCGTTTCAGGTTGCGGGTGAACTCGGCTTCTTTTGTCCACTCGTCCAGCGCGATCAATGTGAGGTGCTCAGCCAACAGGTGCATGTAAAACTCGTACCGCACTCCATCGGTTTGGCTCAGTTTCAAAGCCCAGTCCAGCCCGGTGTTTACTTGAACCAATTCATCCAGTGCTCCGTAGGAATGAGTGCCAGGAATATGGCGCAAATTGCCCAGGTAGTTGCTGATGTTTCCCACGCCGCCAATGGTGCTGCTCACTGGCAGGGCAAAGGGCAGGGCGCTGTTCAAGGCCTGTTCACCTTGAATCAGCACGTCGCCAATCAGCGGGGTATTCAGAATGCTGCCGGTAAATCCCACCCAGTTACTCAATCCAGCAAAACGCTCAGGGTACAGCGCTGCGAGGCGAGTGGAGCCATAGCCCCCCATGGAATAACCGCCCACCAAAACGCGGTCTTCATCAATATTGAAGGTGTCTAACGCATCGTCCAGCACATCGAGCACATCGCGTTCAGACAAACCGGAATAAAACCCATAAGGACCGCGTCCCAATGGCGAGATCAACACGCGGTCGAGTGCATCGCCAAACTGGGCCTGCATGCCCGGCTGGTTGATCTGGCTGGCGTGGTTGGCCTCACAACCATGCAGTATCATTTGCAGGCTGCGTAGGTCGTCAAAATTGCCGTTCTTGGGAATGTATACACCGTAGGGTTGGTACTTGCCCACGAAATGGAAATACTGCCCACAGAAGCGGCTGTTGGTCTCTGGGCTTGAGGATTCAGCCTGCAGCACCATGCCTTCGCCTGTGGAATTTGGCGCGGTGTATTTCGAGGTGTAAACCCTTTGTTTGAAACCTGCGTCCACCACCGCCTTTTCAGTGATACCCGGTGTCAGTTTTCGGCGATCGACCAGTGCAAAAAACTGGCCAATGTCCCCTGCAGCCAAGGCAGCAGCCTGTTTGTCTTCCCACCAATTGCCTTTGTTGGGAAGCACTTGCGACGGTATCGTACCTTCAGCTCCGGCTTCTTCATCCGGACCCCGGAAAGCCACATTCATGACTTCGCCACTGCTTTGAGCCGTGACCGCCCAGACTTTGAACAGGTTGCTGCTCGGGGCCGGGAATGTACCTGTAATTGTATTGGTGTCCGTGTTGCCCGTGGTGAACTCATAGACCACATCTGCACCTTGCACGGTCAATCCCATCAAGGTTTCGCTGCCCGTCGCCGGGTTGTTGTCGGTGTCGACTGCAAGGGCCGCAATGGTTTGACCTGCTTCATACAGGGCATTCATCTCAAAGCTTGCAGTGAGCGTGTTGCCTTGTCGGCTAATCCGAAGCTCGACCAAGTCAGCAGTGCTTTCTGCGCCTGTCGGGTAACGTGAATCGCCCGCCGTGGGCGACAACAAACCGGGAGTGTTGGCCAGGGGGTTGCCCATTTGCCCGGCACGGCTGGCCAGGTTCAGCAAGGCGGGGCTGGGGGAAATCAGGCCTGTGTCCGCGCCGTAATCGTCGTACACATAGTCACGGTAAACCAATACCCCGTTGCAAATTTCGGTGACGCCTGCAAACCAGGATTGCTCACTGCACTGCGCTGTCTCTTGCGGGTTGACTGGTGTACCAGTGCCTGGGTTATTGGAAATTGCGGAGTCTTCGCTGCTGCAGGAAATCAGCAGCGCGCTAAAGCTTAAAGCGATCAGTGTTTTTCGGGATGTACAGGGCACAGTAAAAGTCCAAAAGTGAATTGGGTCTAAAGAACTTTTACTTCAGTAAAGTACTGATGGATTCAAGAGGGGGGGTTAATTGTTGCTGGCCAAAATTTGAAAATCCTTCGCCCAACCCGCTGCACGATCAGCGGCGTTGTTGCGTTGTTCTGCGGTGGCTGAATTAAGAACATCAACAATCAATGCTATGGTCGCCTTTTGCCGCTGTTCGCTTTGCTGCCGCTCAACCACAGTGGCTGGGGTTTGCCAGGCATTGAGCAGGCGCGCAATTTCCCGGCTTAACGTGACCTGATCAATTTGTCGGTTCGCTGCTTTGTTCACCAGGGTCATGAATTGCTGCTGCCGCTCAAGCCGTTTGTCATATCGCGATTGGGACCAGTGAATTTCGCTTTGTGCCCATGCTTCGATTTGCTTCACTTGTACCGGGTTCAATGAGCCTAACCAACGCTCGAAACGTTCCTTCATGCGTTCGGCGGATTCGCGCACTCGTTCATCGGTGTTTTGCATCAAGCGTTCTTCACGATATTCGGTGTTGGATTTCTCCAGCGCTTTTTGAATGTCGGACACCTGGTTGGGCCACAGGCCCAACATGTTTTTTGCAATTAAAGGAGCTGCTTCCTCGGCGGTGCGCTTGAGCGAGGCTCTAATCGCCATGTTCAGTTGTTGTACCTCGTCTGCATTCACTGGCCTGATTACGCCATTGCGCGCCGCCAGAGCTTGCCGGGCATTTTGCAGTTCATTGGCGAGTACTGGAAGTTCGGCGCTTCGATGCCACGCTACGATTTTGTTCAGACTGGTTTTTAACAAAGCCGACTGCTCGGAATCGAAGTCGACTTTGCTGGTGAGGTAAGTGTGAGCAAAGCTGGCCGAGTTGTTGTATCCCAGTTTAATGGCGCTGCATGCGCCCAACAGGGTTAAACACGCCATGAGCAAATAGGTTCGGGTTCGAATCACCGCTTTCATCGCAAATTACGCTATCTGGGAAATTGCCACAGTGAGTGTGACCCTAGTCTGGTTCATTCGTTCACTGTGTCTTGAAGTCCAAAGCCCAGTTTGGCAGGGGATGAACAAATTGTTGAAAGGTACCACCTTGAATCCGAAGAACTTTTTGATAGGGTTGCTGTGCGCTTGAATTGTCGAGCACCCACACATCGTCGCACAGGGCCAGGGCCGCCAATACATTGTCAATTGTTCTCGGAATTCGAGATTCAATTTTTTCGTCAGGCACGGCATGCCCTCCTGTTTCAATGCGTTGATGTACGCGGGCTTTGTTCAGCCCGTGATGTTCTAGGTGGATAAAGACCATCACGACTTGATAGTCGAGTGCTTTGGCTTTGGCCACAAAGTCAATTTTGGAGGGATGGGAAAACACGGTTTCAAAGCAAAAATTCTTGCCTTGTTCAAGCAAATTATTGCGCAGGTTTTCGGCAATTTTTGCAGCTTCGTAACTGTGTTGCTCGGGTGCATGGGGAAATACATCACGGGCAATGTCGTCTGCATTGACAAACGGCATACCCAAAGGCTTTAACTGGGTGCGGTAAAAAGTCGATTTTCCAGCGCCATTGCCGCCCACCAGTAGCCACAGTTGCTTCATGCCAGCTTGACAGGCTTGAACTGACCATTTTCAAATTGACCGATCTTGATTGTGCCCTTGGGGCCAATTTGCTCGAGCAGGCCGGGGTGGGTAACACTGGCTTGATAGCGAACCTTGTTGTGGCTCACTTCGTTTATCAACTCACCGGTGGTGCGCTTCATGTCCAAATTACCAAATACCCAGTCGGCGCTGACTGGTGGCGCATTGACCTGTTCGAGTTTGACGCGCAACAGTCCTGCTTTAATTTGCAGCAACGTCTCCGGGTCTAGCAAACTCTCCACTTTTTGTCCGATGCTGGCCCAATATTCGATTTGCTCGGCCGCGCTGCGGTGATGGAGCTTGCCTAATACCGCAGCATTGCTCATCAAATCAGACTGGATCCGAATGGGTGAAGAGGCTTTGGCCATGATGTACTTCCTGATCAGCGCATTAAATAAGTCAAATTGTAGCATTCTGCTACAATTTAGACAATTGGCTGGAGCTTACAGGTTTCTGAAGACAAACTCCTTGATGGCTTGGGCACAGGGATAGGGGGTTTCGATCATTGGAAGATGGCCGACACCGTCAAACAGGCACATTTCTGCGCGCTTGATCAGGCGTTCGAATTCGTATGCACAACTAATGTGTAGCACATCGTCTTGCTTGCCCCACATCACCAGCGTGGGCGCCGAAATATCTTCAAAAGTGGCTTTGGTGTAGTCGGGGCGGCGGCTGAGCATCTCCTGAAAGAGAAAGCTGTTTACATCGCGGCGATGGATGAGTTCAGTGGCTGAGAAAAAAGCCGCTGATGCTGCCAAGGCCCGGTTGTGAAATACAAGGTCAGTCAATTTGATGACATCCATGGGGGCACGTGGAACCAGCCGGTTTTTTCCGCGAAGTACCTCACGAATGAAGTCGGTCTCCTCGGTGCCGGGCAGGCCCAATGCATCCATCAATACCAGGCTGGTGACCATTTCAGGAAAGCGGGCGGCCAACAGGCCTGCCAAGGCACCCCCCATGGAGTTACCCACCACGTTCACCTTGTGAACACCAATTTCAGTGAGCCAGTCGTGAAGGCGTTCGGTTTGATCCTCAAGGCCGTAGTGGCGATCCGGGTTGAAGCCACTTTCACCCCAACCTGGAAGGTCCGGAATCAAAATACGAAATTGACCCGCAAAAAAAGGCAGCAGCGGCAGCCAGTGTTCTTTGGCGGCTGCGAAGCCATGCATCAACAACAGGGCAGGGCTACTTTCACTGCCGATTTCGAGCCACACCAATTTGTCTTTGCCCACGCCGATACGCTTTCGGTGCACTCCAACCAAGCCCCCGTACCACGGGTTTAAGCGGGTGAAACTAAACAATTTGGGGCGCCAATCCCGCAGTTTTTCGGGGTTAATCTCAGGGGCATGGCGCAAGAATGCTTCACCCACATGGTCGAAATACTGATCGACCAGTTTTGCGCCTTCGCTAATTGGAGTGACTTCTTTGCCTTTGGACTTGCGGACAGGTTTGGCCAAGATGGACCTTCTATTTTTAGTATTGATACATGATTAGCAAAGCATACTTCGAATAATTACAAAGATATTTCTACAACACAAAACCGGATAATCTTTGTATCGGTATTTTTTGCATCATTCGGGGCTCGGCTTACACTGTCCTTGCAAGCCAACCCCATATTTTTGAGTGTTCCCTCAGATTGTGTCAGGTGGGCGACACAGTGGAATCTATTGCGGTGCGGAATTCCTCCGGTATCAGCAATTCATAGGTGGCCCAGTGCCTGGCAATTTGGGCAGGCCGGGCAAGGCTGGCAGGTTGGGTCCACGTTGGTTACTGAAATAAAGCCGTGAACCGTCCGGGGAGAAAGCTGGACCCGCCAGTTGAACATCCACCCACTTCACGCGGTGAACGCGTTGGGCCACAGCAATGTCTTCCTGATAGGCGCCAGCCTCGAAACCCACAATTTCCAGAACCTGCAATTTGCCTTGCTCCATGTTCAAACCCATTTGCCCGTTGACTGCCGGGCGCAAATCACCTTCAGAGACAAAGCGATACAAACGGCCGTCACCCGCGTCCTCAGTCAGGAACAAGGTTTTGGTCGTCATGTCCACCGCAACTGCCTCGTGGTTAAACACACCCAACGCTGGCAATGCACGCGCTGTTGCAGTGCTGCCCAGCGGGTCACATTCCCAGGTAATGCCAGTTTGAGTTTCTTCACAGCTAAGCCAGGTTCCCCAAGGTGTGGCCCCGCCTGCGCAATTGCGGGCCGTTCCGGTCAAAATTCGATAGGCTGATTGAACCTCACCTTGCGCATTGAACCTCAGCGCACCCACGCCACCCTGTGGTGCCTCGGTTTCGCTGTTCGAGACATACACCCAACCGCCATCTTCAGTCGGGAAAACTGCACCACCATCGGGAAACATGTGCCAGTTGTAACCGGTCAAGCCCAGTAAATCGGGAATACCCAGCACCGGGTTGCTCAAATGCCTTGCCACAGGGCGCACGGTAAAACCAGCTGGCGCAAAAATATTGTCGACACCCGTGGCTACCAGTTCGCCAATTCCAGCAAGCGGCCCGGCTTGCAAGGGCAGCTCCATGGCTAAAGGTCCGAGGTTCGGCCATGCTTTTGACACATTTCAAAATCAAGACGCGTCATCTAGTAAGCCTGCTCTTTTGTGTTTTCAATCTTTTCCGGGCTTTGGGCAGTACAAGCTAGAAGAACGAAGTAAAGGTGACGGGATGAAGCGGCGTGATGTGTTGAAAGTGATGGCAGCCAGTACATTGGTGGGCTGCGGCGGTGGTGATGATGTGTTGGTGGGCACCAATCCTGGCGGACCTGCAGGACCTTCTGATCCTGGCCCTGGGGGCCCAATCGCCAGCAATGAGTTTGAACAGCCCTTGCCACAGCCCGGATTCGAGCCTGCAGGTTTTGATTTCCCCATGGTATTGGCCATGCCATTCGCACATGGCGTGGCCAGTGGTGACCCCCTGGCGGACCGCGTTATTTTGTGGACCCGAATTACTTTGCCTGAATACCCTCCCCAAGGTGTGCAGGTGCGCTGGCTGGTGAGCACCACAGCCGATATGCAAAATGTAGTACGCCGTGGCACCCAGCGTGTGGTGGCAGAGCACGATTACACCTTGAAAGTAGACGCTCAGGGTTTGCAGCCCGCCACCACTTATTACTATCAGTTTAAAACCGGCCCGCACAGCAGTATTGTGGGGCGTACGCGCACTGCTCCGGCTGATATGGTTTCAGCCATTCGACTTGCAGTAGTGTCCTGTTCCAGTTACTGGTCCAGTACCTGGAGCGGATACGGTGCCATTGCAAAACGTGAAGACCTGGATTTGGTGATTCACTGTGGCGATTACATTTACGATTTTGTCGACGAAGACGAACAGGTTCGGGCTCGAAAAAATATCGAGGACACTACTTATGTTGACTATCGCGATTGGCTGAACATCGACGAGTGCAGAAGGCGTTACGCACTGTTTCGTTCAGACCCCAACTTGATGGCAGCTCACCAGCAACATCCCTGGTTCATTACCTGGGACAATCATGATATCGATCCGGGTTTTGGCAATGAATTGCCCACCACATTGCCTGAAGGTGTCGAGTCCACTTGCACTTTACAAGACACCACACGCGCTTTTTGGGAATGGACTCCCTCGCGCCCTGTGAAAGCCGATGGCAGCGGTGAATTCATTTTTTACCCAGACACCGAATACCCCGTGCCCGTCGATCCTTTGTTGGTGTACCGCAGTTTGAACTTTGGCCCACTGGCCAGCATTCGAGCGCTGGATACGCAAAGTTATCTGCCCGGCTATGGTTTGCAAGCCGATGCATCGCATTTGCCGGAAGGTTCACCGAGCCTCTTCGGCAAAGCACAGTTCGATTGGCTACTTTCACAACTTCGCAAAGATGAAGCGGAAGGTGTGGTGTGGAAGGTGTTGAACAACCAAACCTGGATTGCGCCGTGGGTCGTGCCCAATGTAGTGGGCTCACCGGTTGTGCCGTTGCCTGTGCGCTGGAACGACTACAACACCGAGCGAAATTTGTTGATTTCGCAATTGCGCGGCACAGCCGATGTTCCTTCCGTAAACGGCACCGTGTTTGTCTCCGGCGACATGCACGGTAACTGGATTTCTGATGTTGTGGAAGACGATCAAACCGCATTGCTGAATGATTACCAGGTTGCCCCACCGGTGCCCACTTTGAGGCAGGGGACATCTCCAGAAAATCTTGCAGCCGGTTTTCAGCGGGCAGCCACGGCCAATTTGCCTGGTGTGAATTTGCGCGCCGCTTCAGCTGCTGTTGAGTTTGCACCTTCGTCCATGGGGCGGGGCGGTGCTGATGAAATCGTAGCCAATGCTTTGCCTGGCAGTCCATTTGCTGTTCACGTGGCCGCAAGCCGTGCCATTGAGGCCGCTACCATGCTGGG
>FWPV01008179.1_pt1 | contig 18426 bp, 20 predicted proteins | sample 2228371 | NCBI WGS metagenome assembly FWPV01 (sample SAMEA103939776, study PRJEB20133) | metagenome
AAAAATCTCATTCGGTTCAATGCCGAAAGCTTTCGCTGCTTTTGCGGCAATGAAATCAAGATCAATCCCTTTTGTTTTCACGGATATTTTAATCGGCTCCGGCGGAGGCGTCCATGGGCATCCGCAAGGCCCTAGATGCCACCCTGCAAGGGATTCCCATTGAAGAGGCGGCAAAGGAGGAAGAGGCATTGGGCGTAGCTTTGGGGTTGTGGGGCAAAAAGACGGAATTTAAAAAATGACGGACTTTTTTACAAGTCCGTCATTTTTTACATATGTAAAAAAGGATTGAAGCGCTTTTCCATGCCGATGGTGGTGTCAGGACCGTGGCCGGTGTATACCCGGACGTCATCGCCCAAGGGGAAAAGTTTATTTTTGATGCTTGAGATCAGGGTGTGGTAATCCCCGCCCGGAAAATCCGTCCGTCCAATGGAGCCAGCAAACAGGGTGTCCCCCACGAAAACAACGCCGTCCGTATAAAAAGAAACGCCGCCGGGCGAATGGCCCGGGGTGTGAATGACGGTGAGCGTGATATCGCCGAAAGTAATTTTATCGCCGTCTGAAACGGTTTGATCCGGCGGCGGCGAATTGTCCACGGCCAGCCCAAATGAGGCGCCAAAGGAGGAAAGCATGCCCAGCATGGGCGCATCCAGGGCATGAATCAAGATGTCGGCGCCGGTGGCGTCTTTCATTTTTCGGTTCCCGCCCACATGATCAAAATGGCCGTGGGTGTTTAAAATGTATTTTACGGTGAGTTTGGATTGAGCCAGGGCCATTAAGATTTTATGGGTCTCATCCCCCGGATCAATAACCACGGCGGATTTGGTGCGTTCGCATCCCACAATAAAACAATTTGCCATAATGGGGCCAACGGCCAGTTCTTTGATGATCAAATGACTTCTCCTTTGTTTTTAGGCTGGGTATATCAAATCATAATTGCAATTGCTTATTTTTTAGATATTCTTGAAGCGGGCACAGAGGCCCGCTCTACTTTTATATGAATATGCGAAAAAGCTTAATCGAAACTATGTGCAAAATCATTTACATCCTCCATTGTACCATCCGGCATGGGAGTTAGAGGATTTTTATTTGGGGCGGACCTCTGCGCCCGCCGGATAATATCCTAAGTTCGGTCGTTTTGGCGCTGTTTGGCCATGTTGATGATGTCAATGATGCTGCTGATCTTGTTGATCGGTTTCTGAACAGTTTCCAATAACTGTTGAAAAGAGGGTTCCGCCATCACATCTTTGAGATAGGCCGCCACATCAAAAGTTTCCCACCAGCAGTCAAAAATTTTAAGACAGGGCAAATCGTTGCTGCCGCTGATCATGCAGTAACTGAAGGTTATGACGCTGCCTCCCAGCCGGGGGCAGCGCCGTTGCTGATTTTCAATATGGCGGTCCATTTCGGGCATCCATTCCCCTATTTTTTGCTCTTTAAGGATTGGGGCCTGGGATGATTGGCAAACACCTGCATGGATTTAGCCATCTCGTCCTGCCTCATTTCCACATCTTGAATTTTACCCGCAAAATAACTTTCATAAGCAGTCAGGTCCAAAAGGCCGTGGCCGCTCCAGTTAAACAGAATCACTTTTTGCTTTCCTTCTTCTTTGGCTTTTTTGGCCTCTTCAATGACCGCGGCCAGAGCATGGTTGGTTTCCGGCGCAGGAATGATGCCTTCGGTTCTGGCCAGAAGGATGCCGGCTTCAAACACCTCTTTTTGACGGACCGCTTTGGGCGTGAGCAGGCCTTCATCCACCAGTTGGCTCACGGTGGGCGCCATGCCGTGGTATCGTAATCCGCCGGCGTGAATGGGCGGCGGCACAAACGCATGGCCTAAACTGTGCATGGGCAGAAGGGGCGTGTATTTGGCCGTGTCCCCATGGTCATAAACAAAAGGCGCCTTGGTCATGGTGGGGCATCCAGCAGGTTCCACCGGGTAGATTTCAATCTGCTTTCCGTGAATTTTATCATATACAAAGGGGAAGGCCAGGCCGGCAAAATTGCTGCCGCCGCCGGCGCATCCGATGATAATATCCGGGTATTCATTGATTTTGGCCATTTGTTTTTTGGCTTCCAGTCCGATGATGGTCTGGTGCAGCATGACATGATTGAGCACGCTGCCCAGGGAGTACCGGGTCTGACCGGAAGTATCCGTGACTGCGGCTTCAATGGCTTCGCTGATGGCGATTCCGAGGCTGCCCGGGGTATTGGGATCTTTTTCCAGAGCCTCCCGTCCGGCCTTGGTTTCCGTGCTGGGAGAAGGAACGCAATTGGCGCCCCAAGTGGCCATCATGGATTTGCGATAGGGTTTTTGCTCAAAACTCACCCGCACCATAAATACTTTGCATTCAATGCCGAACTGGGCGCAGGCGAACGCCAAGGCGCTGCCCCATTGGCCGGCGCCGGTTTCCGTGGTCATCCGTTTAATGCCGAAGACTTTATTGTAATAGGCCTGAGGAACAGAGGTATTGGGCTTGTGGCTTCCCGGGGGGCTTAAGCTTTCATTTTTAAAATAAATGCGGGCCGGCGTGCCCAGGGCTTTTTCAAGATTGACGGCCCTGACCAGGGGCGATGGCCGCCAGATTTTGAGAACACCCAGAACGTCTTCGGGAATGTCAATCCACCGATGGGGGCTGACTTCCTGTTCGATGAGATTCATGGGAAACACGGGTGCCAGCTGATCCGGGGTTACCGGCTTGCCGTCCGGCCCCAGGGGCGGGTTTAAGGCGATGTCGGCCAGAATATTATACCACTGGCGGGGCATTTCGTCTTCAGATAACAATACTTTTCGTTGTTCCATGGCGTTCTCCTTGTTTATGGTTTTATGGATCAAAAACGCTTTCTGCGGCGTTATCGTATCATGGTGCATCACGGTATTGCTGTTTTTTTCTCCGATGGCAGGGGCGTATAATTTTGGTAAATACTGTCCAATATCCCGTTGATGAATGCCCCAGAATCCCCAGTGCCGTATTTTTTTCCGATATCCACCGCTTCATTGATAGCCACCTTTGGCGGAATATCGTCGCAGTACAGCAGCTCAAAAACCGCAATCCGGAGAATGTTGCGATCCACACAGGCCATTCGGGAGAGCTTCCAATTTTCAGAAAACCGTTCAATGATCCCGTCAATAGTCTCACGGTGTTTGAGCACCCCTTTGACCAAATGATCGCAATAGGGATGGATTTCCGGTGAAGCTTCAACCATTTCGCAGATCCGAGGGATCCATTCATCGCTTTTATGTTCATTGAGGTCCATGCAAAAAAGGGTTTGCATGGCCAATTCTCTTGATTTGCGGCGAAGCCCCATAAATCCTATTTCTGAGCATCAATGGCATGCACGAGATTGGCCATTTCAACAGCGGCGATGGCGGCGCTCCAGCCTTTGTTGCCCGCTTTGGTGCCGGCGCGTTCAATGGCCTGTTCGATGGTGTCGGTGGTGATCACGCCGAAGATCACCGGCACGCCGGTATCCAAGCTCACCGCGGCAATTCCTTTGGAGACTTCTGCACTGACGTAATCAAAATGGGGGGTGGATCCCCGGATCACAGCGCCCAGACAAATCACGGCATCATATTTTTTTTTCTCGGCGATCTTTTTGGCTGCCAGGGGGATCTCAAAGGCTCCAGGCACCTTCACAATGTCCAAATCATCATCTTTGACGCCACTGCGTTTGAGCGCGTCAATGGCGCCGCTTAATAATTTTTCAGAGATAAAATCATTAAAGCGGCTGACAATCAACGCAAATCGTTTCCCTGCGGCCAGCAGGTTGCCTTCAATCAATTTCGGCATAAAGGGCCTCATCCTCTGTTAAATGATTATCAAAAAATATGGCATCATGCACTACGCGTCCGTCACATTCAAAAAATGCCCCATTTTCAACTGTTTGCATTCAAGGTAGCACCGGTTGTAAGGATTGGGTTCGATCTGAATGGGGACTTGTTCCACCACGCTTAAGCCGTATCCCTCCAGACCCACAATTTTTTTGGGATTATTGGTGATCAACCGCATTTTTTTGACCCCCAAATCCGCCAGCACCTGGGCGCCGATGCCATAGTCCCGCAGATCCGCCTTAAACCCGAGTTTTTCATTGGCCTCCACCGTATCCAACCCTTGGTCCTGAAGCACGTAAGCTTTAAGCTTGTTCACCAGTCCGATCCCGCGGCCTTCCTGACGTACATAAAGCAAAACCCCGCTGCCTTCCTGATCCATCATTTCCATGGCTTTGGCAAGCTGCTCTCCGCAATCGCAGCGCAGGGAATGGAAAATATCACCGGTCAAACACTCGGAATGCACGCGCACCAGAATCGGTTTTTCCGGATCAATCTCGCCTTTGACCAATGCGATGTGCTGATAATCCTCCACGTCATTATTGTAAACAATGATTTTAAATGTTCCGGCATGGGCGGTGGGGATGGTGGCTTCCACGGCTTTATGCACGAATGATTCGGTCCGCATACGGTATTCGATGAGATCCGCAATGGTGCAAATGCCGATGCCGTGCTTTTCGCTGAACTTTTCAAGGCTGGGCATCCGGGCCATGGTGCCGTCTTCATCCATGATTTCGCAGATCACAGCAGCGGGTTTCAGGCCCGCAAGCCGGGCCAGATCCACAGAACCTTCTGTTTGTCCAGAACGCACAATGACGCCGCCCCGCCGGGCGCGCAGGGGGAATACATGGCCGGGCCGCACAAGGTCTTCGGGTTTGGCATTATCGGCGATGGCGGTTAGAATGGTGGTGGCCCGGTCTGCGGCGGATATCCCTGTGGTAACGCCGTGGCGGGCTTCTATGGAAACCGTAAATCCGGTTTTAAAACGGGATGTATTGTCGGCCACCATCATGGGGAGGCGAAGTTTTTCCACATATTCCGGGCTGAGCGCCAAGCAGATCAATCCCCGGCCGTATTTGGACATGAAATTAATGACTTCAGGCGTCACGGCCTGGGCGGCGATGGTCAGGTCCCCTTCATTTTCCCGGTCTTCATCATCTACCAGGATCACCATCTTTCCGGCTTTGATTTCCGCGATGGCTTGTTCGGTGGTTAATAACGGCATTTAACAAATAAGCTCCTTAAAATAATTACGTTGGGTTTCATATGCCCATACCCATATGAAACTTAAAATATTGTCTTAAATAAATCCGGTTTTCAACAAAAATTCCATGTCAAGGGGTTTTTTATTCTGCTTTTCGGATGCATCGGCTGTGCGAAAGGATAGAAATTTTTCAACATATTTGCCGATCATATCGGTTTCGATGTTGACCGGATCTCCCACGGATTTTACGCCCAAGGTGGTCGCTTGGGCGGTGTGCGGAATAATGCTTACCTCAAAACCGTCGTCATAGCAGGAATTGATGGTGAGGCTGATGCCGTCCACAGCCACCGATCCTTTGGGGATCATATAGCGGGAAAGACTTTCCGGGACAGCAAATTCCATGATCATTGCATTGGATTTTTTATGGATTCCGCGGATCTGTCCGGTGCCGTCAATATGGCCGGACACCAAATGGCCGTCCAAACGGCCGGATAGGGAAAGCGCTCGTTCGATATTGACCCGGGCTCCGGTGCCGAGTGTTTTAAATGTTGTTTTTTCAATGGTTTCAGGAGACACGTCCGCCTCAAACCGCGCACCCGAGAGGGCCACCACCGTCAGGCATGCGCCGTTGACGGCAATGCTGTCGCCGATTTTGGTTCCGGTCAAGGGAAAATCTGCCCTGACAGCCAGCCGTCTTCCCTCGCCGGAAGGCCGGATGGCCGAAATCGTCCCAAGCCCTTCAATAATACCGGTGAACATGATCTGTTTCCCCATTGCTTATTAAGCGTTTAGAGATTGTGGTTCATTGGTGGGAATGTATCCCTCAACCATCACATCCTCATCAAACCGGTGGATGGCAATATCCTTTACGGCAATGCTCTGTTGCATTTTTTCCGGTCCCGGCCCGCTTAGTATGGGGTATCCGTCATCCCCGCCTAAAATCTTGGGCGCATAAAAAAAGCAGATTTTATCCACAATTCCCGCCTGAAGCGCGGATGCAGCCACCCGGCTCCCCCCTTCGATCATCAGGCTGGTGATCCACATTTTCCCCAAGCAGGCCATGAGATCTTTCAAATCGATTCCTTGATGGGTTGTTTTTGCGACCACAATGCGAGCGCCGGTTTTCTCCAGCCGTTCAATTTTTTCATGGGATACATCATCGCCCGCAACAATGATTGTATCAGAAGGACATGGATGCCGCAAGACTTTGGCGTGTTCTGGAATGGAGAGCCGGGTGTCCAAAATAATCCGTTTGGGATCTTTTCCTGTTTTGCCCTCCAGCCGGGTGGTGAGCCGGGGATTATCGGTTTTTACCGTATTGACGCCCACCATGACAGCATCCACCGCATGCCGAAGTTCATGCACATATTTTCTGGACGCCTCGCCGGTGACCCATTTGGAATCACCGGTCCGGGTGGCGATCCGGCCGTCCAATGTGGCCGCAATTTTCAGGATCACAAAGGGCCGCTTGGTAGTGACATATTTGGTGAAAAATTCGATGAGTCTCTGAGCCTCTTTTTCACAGATTCCGGAAATCACTTCAATGCCGGCCTGTGCCAATCGTTTTGCCCCGCCGCCGGCCACATCCGGATTGGGATCTTTCATGGCCATGACCACCCTCCGGATACCGGCGGCAATAATTTTTTCCGTGCAGGGCGGGGTTTTGCCGTAATGATTGCAGGGTTCTAAAGTGACATACAAGTCGGCGTCTTTTGCATTTGGTCCGGCGTCATCTATCGCATAGACTTCCGCATGGGGTCCGCCTGGAACCTGGTGCCAGCCTGTGCCCACCACCCGGCCATCTTTGACCACGACTGCACCTACCATGGGATTGGGTGATGTATATCCAATGCCGCGCCGTGCCAGATCCAGGGCCATTTTCATGTAAAAAGCATCATCCATGGGCTTTTAATTGTTATCTGAGGGGCATAAAAGATTATTTGCCGGACAAGAAACCGTCGAATATCGAATGATGACGGGGTTTTTTTCTTAATTCCGGGGTTTAAATTCCTTTTTCGATATTCGAAATTTTAAAATGTTTTGGATTGGTTGCTTGTTAGTGTTTGATCAAAAGCGTTTTTAATTCATTGACGAAATCATTGACATCCTTGAAATCGCGATACACCGAGGCAAACCTTACATAGGCCACCTTATCCAGTTCATGGAGCTTGGCCATGATTTTTTCTCCGATAAACGAGGATGGGATTTCCTTCTGTTCAGATTCTCTTAAATCCCGCTCCAGCTCCTCGATAAAGGACTCGATGACATTCATGCTGATTTCCCGCTTTTCACACGCCTTCTGGATTCCGGAACGCACCTTGTCCCGGCTATAGACCTCCCGGCGCTTGTCCTTTTTAATAATCATTAAAGGAATGTCTTCCACGCTTTCATAGGTGGTGAACCGACGGCCGCAGGCAATGCATTCCCGCCTCCGTCGGATGGCATTACCGTCTTTGCTCAGCCTGGAATCAATAACCTTGTTGTTGTTTTCACGGCAATAGGGGCATTTCATGGAGCCCTCCTTCATCAACTGCTTTGTCGACACAACGCGGGTGTCAGGTGGATCACATCTATGGATGCTTCATGGAGCAGATCTTTGGACAAATCATCGGCGTATCCATCCAAGTAGTAAATGGTTTTGATGCCAGCGTTGATGATCATTTTGGTGCAGATGACACAGGGGAGATGGGTGCAATAGAGGGTTGCGCCTTTAATGGAAACACCATGATAGGCCGCTTGAATAATGGCGTTTTGTTCCGCATGGATGCCCCGGCAAAGTTCATGGCGTTGGCCGGAAGCCACATTCAAGGATTCCCTCAGGCATCCGGTGTCCCCGCAATGGCGGATGCCGCTGGGCGCGCCGTTATAACCGGTGGACAATATCCGTTTGTCTTTGACAATGACGGCGCCCACTGAACGGCGCAGGCACGTGGAACGCTTCCCCACCAACACCGCAATATCCATGAAATATTCATCCCAGGAAGGGCGAAGCGCACCGGAGGACATTGAATTCACCTGTGTGACTTTCTTCATCGAGATGGATTTAAACGATAGAATATCGAATAACGAAGCATCCTTACGTCTGCGGTTCGAAATTCCTGGTTCAATATTCGATATTTCATGTTGTTTCCTGATACAAAGGAAACCCCTCACACAACTCCAATACCTGGCGCCGGGTCTTTTCGATGACCTGTGAATGTTCTGGATTTTTTAAAACATTGACGATCATGTCCGCAATCAGGCGCATTTCATTTTCCTTCATGCCCCGGGTGGTGACTGCAGGGGTGCCGATTCGGATCCCGCTGGTGATCATGGGATTTTGGGTGTCAAAGGGAATGGCATTTTTATTCACTGTAATTCCCGCATGTTCCAGAGCCTTTTCCGCGTCTTTCCCCGTGATGTTTAAGTTTCTTAAATCCACCAGCATCATATGGTTATCCGTGCCTCCGGAAACCAGGGTGATGCCGTGTTCCATCAATCGGAGGGACAGGATTTTGGCGTTTTTGACGATTTGCTTCTGATATGCTTTAAACGCGTCGGTTAAAGCCAGTTTGAAGGCAATGGCTTTGGCCGCGATCACATGCATCAGGGGGCCTCCTTGAATGCCCGGAAAAATTTCTTTACTGATTTTTTTTTCAAATTCCCCTTTGGATAAAATCAATCCCCCCCGTGGGCCCCTTAATGTTTTATGAGTGGTGGATGTCACAATATCCGCATAGGGCACCGGAGAGGGGTGCACGCCGCCGGCCACAAGACCGGCAATATGGGCCATGTCCACCATCAAATACGCGCCCACGGATCTGGCGATTCGGGAAAAGGCCTCAAAATCGATGATCCGGGGATAGGCGCTGGCGCCGGCGACAATCATTTTAGGCCGATGGGTTTTGGCGAGTATTTCCAGCGCCTCATAATCAATGACGCCGGTTTCCCGGCTCACGCCGTAATGCACAAAATTAAACATTCGGCCTGAAAAACTGGCAGCTGCGCCGTGGGTCAGATGGCCGCCGTGAGCCAGGTTCATACCCAAAATGGTGTCTCCGGGAGTGAGCACGGCAAAATAGGCCGCCATATTGGCCTGGGACCCGGAATGGGGTTGGACATTGGCATAATCGGCGTTGAACAGTCTTTTGGCGCGTTCAATGGCTTTGGCTTCCGCCACATCCACAAATTCACATCCGCCGTAATACCGCTTGGCCGGATATCCTTCGGCGTATTTATTGGTCATGACGCTGGCCTGGGCGGCCATGACCGCAGGGCTTGCGATGTTTTCAGAGGCAATCAATTCCAGGGTGTTTTTCTGACGGAAATATTCTTGAGTGATGGCGCCGGCGATTTCCGGATCAATTTTTTCAATGGCTTGAATATCCAATGGCTCTATCCTTTGCTGTATCCAATGGGAAAATTAGACTTCCATGCTATCCAGTTTGTCAATGCGGTGTTGATGACGGCCACCCTCAAAAGGCGTCTCCATCCAGGCGCGCACGATTTCCTTGGCCAATTCCGGGCCGATGACCCTGCCGCCCATAACCAGAATATTGGCGTTGTTATGCCGGCGGCTCATGATGGCGGAAAACAAATCATTGCATAATGCGGCCCGCACGCCGGCAAGACGGTTGGCTGCCATGGACATCCCCAGGCCTGTGCCGCAGATTAAAATACCCCGGCCCCTCTCGCCGGAAGCCACTTTTCGCGCCACCAGACCCGCAATATCCGGATAATCCACGGACGCCTCGCTGTTTGTGCCGCAGTCTAAAACCTCAATGTTCATTGTCGTCAGAAACTCTTTGACGATTTCCTTAAGCGCAAATCCCGCATGGTCGCATCCGATGGCAATGGATGGTGAATGTTGCATGGATGGGTCTTTCTTGTCCTGTATGGGGTTGCCGGTCACGATAACTATTTGGATCGGATTAACCCTTTACTTTATCCGTTAAATAATTAATAACGTCTTTGACTTTAACCAGTTTTTCCGCATCTTCATCCGGCACTTCAATATCGAATTCCTCTTCCATGGTCATGATCAATTCCACAATGGCCAGAGAATCGGCCCCCAAGTCATCGATGAGGGATGCTTCGGGAACAACTTCACTAATATCCACTTTGAGTTTTTCCGCAATGGTCTTTTTTACTTTGTCTTCTAATTTCATCCCATGACTCCTTGATTGATGATTGATTTTGATTCGATCATCATTTTTTTGAAAAATCAAATATACATGCCGCCGTTTACATGGATCACCTGACCGGTGATATATCCGGCAGCCTCCGATGCCAAAAAAACAGCCACATGCGCCACGTCTTCGGGCTTTCCAGCGCGTCCCAAAGGGATTTGGGAAAGGATGGCGGATTTGGCGTTTTCCGTCAGATGCGAAGTCATATCCGTCTGAATATACCCCGGGGCAATGGCGTTGACGGTAATATTTCTGGATGCCAGTTCTCTTGCGGCGGTTTTGGTCAGGCCGATGAGGCCAGCCTTGGAGGCCGAATAATTGGCCTGCCCCGGATTGCCGGCAACGCCCGCAATGGAAGTGATATTGATGATGCGACCGTAACGCTTCTGAATCATGGTTCTAGCGACTGTTTTGATGCATAGAAATGCGCCCTTGAGATTCACATCCATGACATCATCCCAGTCCTTTTCCTTCATCCGAAGCAACAAATTGTCCCGGGTGATCCCCGCATTATTGACCAGCACATCAATTTTTCCGGTCTGATCCAGGATAGTTTTGAAAAAGGCTAAGACATCCGATTCATATGCCACATGCGCCCGGAGCCCTTTTGCCCACCCGCCGGCTGCCTGAACAGCGGTTTCGGTGATGCGGCCGGTGGATTCATCCGAGCTGAAATTAAAAAAAATCCGATTTTCTGGTGCGGCAAAGGCGATGCAGACAGCCTGTCCGATCCCTTTTGAACCGCCAGTCACCACGATTGTGCGCGAATTGTTGCTGTCCATGGAAAAGATTTGGCGTGCCGGTTTATCACGTTTCGCGTGTTTTTCCCCGCCATCGGGCAACCCAGAGTGGCCCGGGGGTTGATGGCGGACCGAAACGGACCGAATTAATCTTTTTCAATCAATTTTCTACCATTATATATGCCGCATTCCGGGCAGATCCGATGGGGCATTTTGGCTTCGCCGCATTGGGGGCAGGTGGAAATATGCGGTGCCGTCAGTTTATAATGGGTCCGGCGTTTATCCCGCCGGGATTTGGATATCCGGTGCTTTGGAACAGCCATTTTTTATCTCCTAACTATTTAAAATTTTTAATTATTTTTTTGTTTAAAATCGACTTTATCTTTTTTCTACTATGTGAATTCGCCCCTGTTGTCAAGGAATTTGAAAATGGCTTTTTTCACCTTGAATTTTGCTGGGGGTTATTATAGAGAAAAATCTTTTACATAATACAATAACGCAACATGAACACCTGAAATTATAAATCTATCCTTGCAAGCAAAGCAAAAGCAATCTCATAATCAAATTAATTTGCGTTGCGTTATCATTAAACTTCTTGCAAAGATGGGGGCGATTTTTTCAAACTCTTCAGAATCCAAGGTGAAGCATTGAACAACACGATCATTACGCGGTTTCCGCCGAGTCCCACCGGATATCTTCATCTGGGCGGCGCGCGCACAGCTTTGTTTAACTGGCTGTATGCGCGGCACACCGGCGGACGGTTTATTTTGCGCATTGAAGATACGGATGTGGAGCGGTCCACCCAGGCCTCTGTGGATGCCATTTTTGAAGCCCTCGAATGGCTGGGCATTGACTGGGATGAAGGGCCCTATTTTCAATCCAAACGGATGGATATTTATAAAGAATATATTCAAAGGCTGATCGAATCCGGCCATGCCTATTACTGCACCTGTTCCCCTGAGCGTCTGGATGAGATGCGGAAAAAAGCCATGGCCTCCGGCGGAAAACCCAAATACGACGGCACCTGCCGGGAAAAAGGACTGGGACCTTCCCACGGCGCTGCGGTCCGGTTCAAAGCGCCACTTTCCGGCGTCACCATTGTGGAAGACCGGATCCGGGGCAATATTGTCTTTAATAACAGTGAGCTGGATGATTTTATCATTGCCCGGAGCGACGGCATGCCCACCTATAACCTGGCGGTGGTGGTGGATGACATCACCATGAACGTCAACACGATTTTAAGAGGCGATGATCATATCAGCAATACGCCCAAACAGATTCAGCTGTATCATGCCTTTGGGGCGGCCGTGCCGGTGTTCGGCCATGTGCCCATGGTTCTGGGCCATGACCGGACCCGATTGAGCAAACGGCATGGGGCCATGTCCGTGACCGCATACCGGGACATGGGATATCATCCGGATGCCATGATCAATTTTTTGGTGCGTCTGGGATGGTCCCACGGGGATCAGGAATTTTTTACCCGTCAGGAGCTTATTGAAAAATTCAATCTGGAGCATATCGGCAAAGCATCTGGCGTCTTTAACCCGGACAAACTTCTGGCATTAAACGCCGAACACATCCGCGCCGCATCCAATGAAAATCTTGCCGTCCACCTGATCCCTTTTTTGAAGAAAAAAGGGATTGCCGTGGACCCCGGGCCCTATTTGAACCGTGTCATCGGCACCCTGAAGCAACGCAGCAAAACATTCGTGGAAATGGCCGATGGCGCGGAATTTTATTTTCAGGAAAAAGTGGCCATGGACCCATCCGCGGCCGCTAAATTTTTAACCCCGGATTTTTTAGACACGCTGTCCTGCATCATCCAGGTGCTGGAAACCACAGACGGGTTTGATCAACCCCGGCTTGAAAAAGTCTTTTCTGATTTTTTAGACAAAACCGGTTTAAAATTCGGCAAAATCGCGCAACCCCTCCGGGTGGCGCTCACCGGTAAAACCGTGAGCCCGGGCATCTTTGAAATGATGGAAGCCCTGGGCAAAAAGCGGGTTTTAGCCCGTTTAAAAGAAGCGGTTGCCTTTATCCAAAACGCTTCAAAACAAATTTGACTTGACTCTGATTTTTTGTTACTTTATGGACAAAACATTTCTGCTGAGGGATGGTCTAGTGGCAAGACGGCGGGTTCTGGCCCCGTTAACCTAGGTTCGAATCCTAGTCCCTCAGCCATTTTTTTTCTGATAGTCGGTCCTGATGAAAAACTCCCAAAAGCCTTCGGCCAAAAGCCGACAGATTTGCCAAGTTTTGCGATGTTGACGGCCCGATCTCAAGCCGATAAAATTTGAATTGATTCAACACCCGGGGACTGCAGATGCTTCGACTTGAAGATTTAAGGCCCAATGCCGCAGTTTACGGTCTGCTTCCGGATTGTCTGGTCACGGTGGTCAGTGTGCAATGGTTTGGTTCTGAAGCCCTGGAATTGACCTATAAAACGCCCGACGGCAAAGTGGCCAATGAACTGCTTTATCGGAGCGATGAGCCCCGCCTGGAAATTGTGGAACAAGGCCGGCCCTGGAGTTTTGACGGAGACGGCGCGATTTTCCGCCTGGTTTCCGAAGCCCATCGCATCCGCCTGGCCCACCTGTTTGATCCGGTGTTGGCCATTCACACCCCCTGATTGAGCCCCTGCCCCACCAGATCACGGCAGTATATGAATCCATGCTCCCCCGTCAGCCGTTGCGATTTTTATTGGCGGACGATCCCGGGGCCGGCAAAACCATCATGGCCGGACTGCTCATCAAAGAGCTGATGGTGCGCGGGGATTTGCATCGATGCCTCATTGTGTGCCCGGGGAGCATTGCCGAACAATGGCAGGATGAACTCTACCGCCGGTTTCACCTTCCTTTTGATATTCTGACCAACGATAGCTTTGAGGCAGCCCGCACCGGAAACTGGTTTCTTGAAAACAACCTGGTGATTGCCCGGTTGGACAAACTTTCCCGCAATGAAAATATCCAGGCAAAACTCAAGGCTCCGGATTGCCGGTGGGATCTTATTGTGTGCGATGAGGCCCATAAGATGTCCGCTTCATTTTTCGACTCTGAAATTCATTATACCAAACGCTACCGGCTGGGCCAGCACTTGTCCACGCGCACCCGGCATTTTCTGCTCATGACCGCAACCCCCCATAACGGCAAGGAAACCGATTTTCAGCTTTTTATGGCGCTTCTGGACGGCGACCGGTTTGAGGGCCGTTTCCGGGACGGCGTTCATACCACTGATGTGTCCGACTTGATGCGCCGGATGCTCAAAGAGGAATTGCTCAAGTTTGATGGAACCCCCCTATTCCCGGAACGCATGGCATACACGGTCACTTATAAGCTTTCCCCGGCAGAGGCCCGGCTATACAAAGAGGTCACCGAATACGTGCGCGAAGAATTCAATCGGGCCGAAGCCTTAGAAAATGATAAACGCGCCGGCACAGTGGGCTTTGCCCTCACCATCCTGCAGCGGCGGCTGGCATCTTCCCCAGAGGCGATCTATCAATCCCTGCGCCGGCGCCGAGAGCGGCTGGAAAGCCGGTTACGGGAACTGGAAGTCCTTCAGCGGGGCGGCCAGGCCGCGCAAATTTTATCCGAAGTCCATTTGAACCTGGATGCTGAAGATGTGGAGGACTTGGAAGAGGCGCCGGATACAGAAGCAGCTGTCATGGAAGACGAAATTCTGGATCAGGCCACGGCCGCGCGCTCCATCCTTGAACTCAAGGCTGAAATCGATACATTGAAACACCTGAAAGCCCTTGCCCTTTCCATTTTACGCAGCGGAACCGACACCAAATGGTGCGAGCAGGCCAACCTTCTTCAGACCATTTTTACAAGTCCCGCAATGACGGATTGCGTGGCTGAAAAATCAATTCCTTATGGATCCGGCCTCATCCCGCCGCCCACGCCTTCGCCCCGCCAAAAGCTGATTATTTTCACCGAGCACCGTGACACTTTAAATTATCTTCAAACCCGCATCACGTCCCTGCTTGGAAAAACAGCATCTGTGGTGATGATCCACGGCGGGATCGGCCAGGAGGATCGCATGAAAGCCCAAGAAGCGTTCAATCATGATCCTGAGGTGAAAATACTTCTGGCCACGGATGCAGCCGGAGAAGGCATCAATCTCCAGCGCGCCCATCTCATGGTCAATTATGATCTTCCCTGGAACCCCAACCGCCTGGAACAGCGGTTTGGCCGGATACACCGCATCGGCCAGACCGAAGTCTGCCATTTGTGGAATATGGTGGCCGATGAAACCCGTGAAGGTGATGTGTACCGCAAATTATTGGAAAAGCTGGAACAGGCCCGCCAGGCTCTTGGCGGCAAAGTGTTTGATGTGCTGGGCAAACTTCAGTTTGAGGGAAAACCCTTGCGAGATCTTCTCATTGAAGCCATCCGGTATGGGGATCAGCCTGAAGTCAAAACCCGGCTCACCACGGTGGTGGATCATGCCCTGGATCGCCACCGGTTAAAGGAGTTGCTGGAAGAGCGCAATCTTGCCCATGATATGATGGATGCCGGCCGGGTTCATCATATCCGAGAGGATATGGAACGGGCCGAAGCCTGACGACTCCAGCCCCATTACATTGAATCGTTTTTCCTGGAGGCTTTCCGGCGGTTGGGGGGCAATGTCAAACAACGCGAACCGCGGCGTTATGAGATCACCCACGTCCCGGCCCTGGTGCGACACCGCGACCGACAAATGGGCATCGGCAATTCTGTTCTGCCCCGTTATGAGCGCATTGCCTTTGAGAAATCCGAGATTGCGCTCCACGGCAAGCCCTTGGCTGCTTTTGTTTGTCCGGGGCATCCCCTGCTGGATGCAGTCATTGATCTTACTCTGGAACGCCATCGGGATTTGCTCAAGCGCGGGGCGGTATTGGTGGATGACCAGGACCCCAGCGTCCGGCCCCGGGTGATGTTTTATCTGGAACATGCCATTGTGGACGCACGCCTGACCCCCACCGGCGAGCGTCGGGTCATTTCCAAGCAAATGCTTTATGTGGAGATGGATGCCGACGGCTTTACCCGGCATATGCAATATGCGCCCTATCTGGATTTCAGACCCCTGGCCGATGAGGATCCGGCAGTTGAGGATATTCTTTCCCGGCCTGAATGCGCATGGATCAGCCGGGATCTGGAACCCAAAGCGCAAAATTATGCGGTGGTTCATGTGGTGCCGGAGCATCTAACTGAGGTCCGAAATCGGCGTCTGGCGTTTATCGCCAAAACCCAGGCCGCTGTTAAAGACCGGCTGATCAAGGAAATCACCTATTGGGATCATCGGGCCGAAGAACTTAAACTCCAGGAACAGACCGGCAAACCCAATGCCCGGTTAAATTCAGGGGAAGCCCGCAAGCGGGCCGACATGCTTCAAGCCCGGCGCAAAAAACGCTTAGATGAACTGCGTCTGGAGGCTATGATTTCCCCCTTGCCGGCCGTGGTGTTGGGCGGGGTTCTGGTGATCCCCAAAGGGCTCATTGCAGCCATGAAAGGCCATCCCATGCCCGATGCGGCCCGTATTGCCGATACCCAGGCCGTTGCAGCCCGGGGACGGACCATTGTCATGGATATTGAACGCGGTCTTGGGTTTGATCCCATAGACCGTGAAACGGAAAAACTTGGCTATGACATTGAAAGCCGCATCCCCGGCACCGGCAAGCTGCGGTTTATTGAAGTCAAAGGCCGGATGAGCGGCGCGTCCACCATCACGGTAACCCGAAACGAAATCTTGTATTCCTTAAACAAACCCGATGATTTTATTTTAGCCATTGTGGAATTTTTAGACCCTCACACCCACCGGGTGTATTATGTGCGCCGGCCTTTTTACCGGGAGCCGGATTTCGGGGTGACCAGCGTAAATTATGATCTTGCAGAACTGCTGGCCAAAGCAGAGATCATGAAGTAAGCTCTCCTGGGAGCGCGGCCGTCTCGGCCGCATTTAAATCACGAGCATCTTGCGTGCCGCATCCCCTGGGAGCGCGGGCATCTTGCCCGCTTATAAAAAAAACATGCGACTGGAACGCCTGCATTCCAAAAATACCAGGCAGGAACTACCCGCCTAACAGAATATGCAGGCGGGACGCCTGCGCTCCCAGGGGGCGCGACAGCCGCGCTTCTATGGCGCAGGACGAGAAACGCCTGCGCTCCCAGGGGGGGACTTTTAATTTATGAAATATCATATTTACAATTTGATTTTTCAAGGATTATCCGGTACGCTGTGTCCATGAAATTTATCCACCGAAAATACGATCAAGAAAAGCTTGCCCAATGGATCGCCATGTTCCCGGTCACGGCCATGCTGGGCCCCCGGCAGTGCGGAAAAACCACCCTGGCCCGGGCAATGCATGCCGACCATTATTTTGACCTTGAAAACCCCCAGGATGCAGCCCGGCTGGACCAGCCCCAGCTTGCCCTTGAAGATTTAAAAGGCCTTGTGGCCATTGACGAAATTCAACGCATGCCTGAACTCTTTCCCCTGCTGCGCTATCTTGTGGACCAGGATTCAAGCCGAAAATTTCTGATCCTTGGCAGTGCATCCCGGGATTTGATCCGGCAAAGCTCCGAATCCTTGGCTGGACGGATCGGGTATTATTATTTAAGCGGGTTCCGGCTTCAGGATATCGGCGCTGAAAACTTAAAACCCCTGTGGTTTCGGGGCGGGCTTCCCCCCTCCTATCTTGCCACATCGGATGCACAAAGCCATGTGTGGCGGAGCCAGTATGTGACCACTTTTTTGGAGCGGGACATCCCCCAGTTGGGGATCCATATTCCCAGCCGGACCCTTCGGCGGTTCTGGCTTATGCTCTGCCATTACCACGGCCAGATATTAAACTATGCAGAACTGGGCCGGTCTTTCGGCGTATCAGACATGACGGTCCGCAAATACTGCGACATCCTGGAAGGCACCTTTATGATCCGCATGCTCCAGCCCTGGTACGCCAATGTGGGCAAGCGGGTGGTAAAGCGACCCAAGCTGTATATCCGGGACTCCGGACTGTTTCACACCCTCCTGTCCATTGAAACGCCGGATCAGCTGTATACATCCCCCAAGCTCGGCGCGTCCTGGGAGGGATTTGCCTTGGAAACCGTCTGCCGGGCCCTGGAAAAAGAGAACACAGAGGTTTTTTTCTGGAATACCCACGCCGGCGCGGAACTGGATCTTTTCTGGCAATGGGCCGGAAAAAACTTCGGCGTGGAATTTAAGTATGAAGACGCCCCCCGCCTGACCCGGTCCATGCAAACAGCCATGGAGGATTTGGAGCTTTCGGGTTTGTGGGTGGTATACCCGGGCAAGACCGCCTATGCCCTGACGGAAAATATTCACGTGCTGCCCCTGTCGGAAGTGGGGGTTAGGTGGAATTACGATCTCATGGCAGCAGCATAATGGATATAATCCTCTCCTGGGAGCGACCCCTGGGAGCGCGGCCGTCTCGGCCGCATTTAAATCGCGGGTATCCTGCGTGCCGCATCCCCTGGGAGCGCGGGCATCT
>FWPV01008180.1_pt1 | contig 18425 bp, 12 predicted proteins | sample 2228371 | NCBI WGS metagenome assembly FWPV01 (sample SAMEA103939776, study PRJEB20133) | metagenome
TATATTAAATTTAAATTTTTATTAGCAAGTTTATAGCCAATTAAGTAAAAAAATAGATTTTTCTGTGAATGGTGTATTTAAAAATGTTGATAGTGTCGATGAACAAATATCGTGCAAAAATAATTATTTAACATGCAAGTGATATTTCATTTTTAATTGTAGCTATAACCTCAAATCTATTCTTTATTAGAAATAATTTTTTCAAATGATACTTCTCTTGTTCATACTTGTATAATTTTATAACCAATTCTTTAACCAAAATTAGATTAAAAAAAGTAACATTAATAATGAAATTTTATATTGAGTTAATAAAGAAAATGTTGTTTTATGCACTTTTGATTTTATGTTAAAAATTTTTGGATAAGTTTAATAATTTCAAAAGATAAATTATGCATTTTTTGTTCGAAAAAATTCTTACAAACATAAACTTCTTTTTTTAAGAAATTATTTCTCATAGCATTTACCCTTTTAAATATAGATTAAAGTTCAGTATGAGTAATTTTATTCCTAATTGGGGGATGATTGTTGAGTAATTTTTAATACTAATTTTTTACGTGCAAGAATTCAAAATTTAAAAAATGCGAGTTTTTTAATACTTTTTATAGAATAAAATTAAATGAATAAATTATATTCTCTGTTACATTTATAGTTTATAAAGGGTATTCGATTTTAAATTTAAGGATTTCAATCTGAATTGGGTATCCTGTTGATAACGCTTTATTACAATTGTTCGAAGTAAAAAAAATCAGTTATATAATTTTTGGTTTAACTCTATTTAATAAAACTATTTTTAAAGTATTTAATATCTGTGAGAAAATATACTGTAAAGGTTTAATAAAGAGACTTTTAATTTTTTTAAAAAAGATGTGATTATTGTTAATTAAAAATAAATTCATTCTTATTCTTCAATACTAAATACCTGTTACCTTTGTAGAAATTATAAAATTAGGTTTGCATGGATGCAAAAGTACCTATTGAAGAGTTGAATAACAGAATGCAACGGTTTGTTTCACAGATGGATAAAGATTGTCCTGGGTGGGAATGTGTGATAATTGTAAGTAAAAATAACATGTATTATTTTACAGGGACTCGTCAGGAGGGATCACTAATAATTCCTGCAAATAATGAGCCTGTATTATGGGTAAGACGCAGTTACGATAGAGCATGCGAAGAATCTTATTTTCCTAACATAATGTTCATGAATAGTTTTCGTGAACCATCGTCTTATCATAAATTTAATTCATTAAAATCGATACATGTTGAAAGCGAAACCATTCCAATAGCCTTAGTTGAACGTATTCGTAAATATATTTCTTTTGAAAATGTACAATCTGTTGATCATACAATTTTCCGTGTACGGGCAAAAAAATCAGCATATGAGCTTAACCAGTTAAGAAAATCGGGTGAAATTCATCAACGTGTACTTGAAGAAAAGGTTTTGCAGCTATTTCGGGAAGGAATGGATGAGGTGGAACTAACAGGCGATATATATAAACTATTACTTCAGGAAGGGCATCATGGTGTTACTCGCTTTTCAATGTACGATACCGAGATGGGTGTGGGTCAATTAGGTTTTGGAATTGCATCTCTTTATCCTACTAGTTTTAATGGTCCAGGTGGTAATTATGGTTTATGTCCAGCTGTACCCCATATAGGTAGCCGAAAAAATTGTCTAAAAATGGGAGATCTAATTTTTCTCGATGTAGCCTGTGGATATAATGGTTACCATACCGATAAAACAATGACTTATATGTTTAGAAAACCCATCGATACTAAAGCCATTGATATTCATAAACGATGTGTGGAAATACAATATCAAATTGCATCACAATTAAAACCAGGCGCTATTTTATCACACATATATGAAAAAACATTGTCCTCATTGAATGATGAGTTTCTCTTAAATTTTATGGGTTATGGAAATAGGACAGTAAAATTTCTGGGTCATGGTATTGGTCTCACCATCGATGAATGGCCTGTAATTGCTTGTGGGTTTGATGAACCCATTGAGGAGAATATGGTTTTTGCAGTAGAACCTAAAAAAGGGATAGAAAATATAGGGATGGTAGGTATTGAAAATACTTTTATAGTTACTCCCTCTGGTGGTGAATGTATAACGGGAAATAACGAAGGACTTATTTTAGTCGAATAAATCATAATCATGGATAAAGTAAATATTTGGCTCTTATTTCAGTAAATTTTTTTATGTCGCCTTCCCAAGTTTCACGAATTTCTTCTTCAGAAAGATTTTGTTCTATTTGTTTCTTTAAAATTTCATTACCGACTAAATAATTAAAAAAACGATTAAAAAAATTTTTTTTATTATGATATGATTCGTAAGCCTCTTTTAACCATTTTAGAGTGAAATAGCTCTGTGTATTTTGAGGAAAATTATAATTTGCCAGGTTAAATCCTATACACAGGGTGTCTCTATATAATGGATCTTGATTACCAGTTTTTCGAGGTGTAAATAGAAAATCTCCCTTTGTAAGTTCGGGGTGTCCATAACATGTAAAGGGTTGTTCTGTTCCGCGTCCTACACTTATTACTGTCCCTTCAAACATTACTAATGAGGGATATAGATAAATTGCTTTGATATTTCGCAAATTAGGTGAAGGGGGGATTTCGGGAATATATTTAAAACTATGCCTATAACCCTGACAGGGAATAACTGTTAAATCGCATAGAACAGAATTGCGAAGCCAACCTTCCCCATTAATCATTCGTGCATATTCGCCAATTGTCATCCCGTAAACAAGAGGCACAGGGTGTAATCCTACAAAAGATTTAAAACGTTTTTCAAGAACAGGTCCATCTATATAAAAACCATTAGGATTAGGTCTATCCAGTATAATTATGGGTATATTATTTTCTGCACAAGCTTCCATTACATAATGTAAAGTTGAAAGATAAGTATAGCAACGTACTCCTACGTCCTGAATATCAAACAAAACTATATCTATGCCATGTAAATCGGATGTTGTGGGTTTGAAGTGTTTGCCATATAATGATATAATAGGTAAACCCGTACGATAATCTTTTTCATTTTTTACTTTTTCACCTGCTTCAGCTATTCCTCTAAATCCATGCTCGGGACTAAATATTTTTTTAACATTAATACCACTAGATAAAAGCGTATCAACAAGATGTGTCGCTTTTATTAAAGAAGTATGGTTGGCAACAATGGCTACCCGTTTATTTTTTAATAAGGGAAAATATACATCTGTGCTGTAGGAACCTGGAATAATTTCCTGTGCCTTACACCATGAAGTGGATATAAATAAAATAATTAAAACGATATTGTACATGCTCAAAAACTTAACATTCAGTTATAATGGTTGTCAAAAATAATAAAACTTGAAAACTATGTTTCCTATGAGTGGATAACAATTTATATGAATTGTTTGTAATTTAAATTGTTCAAAAAGAGTTACAAAATGAAATTCATTTCTTCTTCATTAGGGATTAGGTTGAAAAGAAAAAGGCATCTCATTAACGAAGAGATGCCGAGTAAAATTTTTATGAAAGGAATTATGAATTAGCAGTAACTACTTTATCGGTCTGATATTTACCTGCTTTTAGTTTCTCAGCAACTTCAGCAAAAGCATTAATGGTTTTTTCAATATCTTCCAAACTATGAACTGCAGTAGGAATAATACGTAACATTATCACCCCCTTGGGTACTACAGGATATGTAACCATAGAACAGAAGATATTATAATTTTCGCGAAGGTCGAAAACGACATTGGTAGCTTCAAATACGTTTCCTGATAGAAATACAGGAGTAACTGGGGAGTTGCAATTACCCAAATTAAGTCCTTTTGATTTCAAGCCGCTTTGAAGGGCATTTACATTATCCCATAATTTTTTACGTAAGGAAGGATCATTTTCAATCAAATCGAGACGTTTGAGAGCACCAATAACACAAGCCATGGGTAAGGATTTAGCAAATATTTGAGAACGCATGTTATAGCGTAAGAAATCCACGACATCTTTCTTAGCTGCAACGAATCCACCTATCAAAGCCATAGCTTTAGCAAAAGTTCCAAAATAAATATCAACATCATCTTGTACTCCAAAATACTCGTCGGTACCTGCTCCTTTGGGTCCCATAGTGCCAAAACCATGAGCATCGTCAATAAGGAGTCGGAAATGATATTTCTTCTTAAGTGCCACAATTTCATCAAGTTTTCCTAAATCGCCCGACATACCAAAAACCCCTTCTGTAATAACCAGTATGCCGCCTTTAGTTTCTGATGCTAATTTTGTAGCTCTATCAAGTTCTTTTTCTAATTTTTCAATATTATTATGGGGATAAACAAAACGTTTCCCCATGTGTAATCTAAGTCCATCGATAATACAGGCATGTGCTTCTGAGTCGTATACCACAACATCGTTTCTACTTAATAATGTGTCGATAATAGAGAACATAGCCTGATAGCCATAATTCACAACATAGGCAGCTTCTCGTTTCACAAATTTGGCTAACCTTTGTTCAAGTTCTTCATGTTTATCGGTTTGCCCCGACATCATACGGGCTCCCATGGGGTATGCCAGTCCGTATTGTGCCGCAGCTTCAGCATCGGCTTTCCTAACTTCAGGATGATTGGCAAGGCCTAAATAATTATTTAAACTCCAATTAAGTAACATTCGGCCACGAAACTTCATGTATGGACCAATTTCTCCTTCTAACTTGGGAAACATAAAATATCCTTCTCCTTCACGTTGATATTGGCCAAGTGGCCCCTTGTTTTTCTCAATTTTATCAAATATATCCACGGCATTAATAGTTTTAGTGTACAACAATCTTTTTTAAACCAACAAAAGTAATTATTTTCATTATAACCTTTAAATGTTTTTTCATAAAAAAATATTCTTATCATATTCTAATAGGGTGCTTTTAATAATTATATTTTATAGTCTTTTCTATAATTTTTTCTAATTTTGTACTATTAATAAGCTTCTCTTAAATAGTTTAAGTTGTTCTATAACTTTTATGGATAAAAAAATACTCATAGTAGATACTGATCATCAATATAGGAGTATTCTGGCCAACGCATACAAAAATTTAGGTTTTTCAATCTATGCAACGGGTAATATTGATGAAGCTACGGCCTGGGCACAAATAAACAGTATTGATATTGCTGTAATTGATTGTATATCAGAGAATGATGATTCAGGGCTGGTTTTGGCCTATCGTTTAAGAAAGTTTTTTTCTAAACTACCTATAATTATTGTAACCAGTATGTCGGAATATACAGGAATATATTTTAATCCCGATTCAGAAAGGGAACGCAAGTGGCTCAATGCCGATGTTTATTTGAGTAAAGATAACTCTATTGATGGAGTTATGCGTGAAACATTTCGTTTACTAAGACTTAAAAAATAAAACATCGCTGATTTTACTCAGCGATGTTTTCACACACAACTAACAACTAACTTAAAAACCCAAATCTACTTGAAAAACAGTAATTGTTTTTTGTCAAAATTACACTAAGGAAAATTTTTAATTAAAGTATAAGGTACTCTATAAATACTAAATAAATACGATTTTTATACTACAACTTATGATAGGTTTTCCTAATGCTAAAATAAATCTTGGTCTTCATGTGGTTGAAAGACGTTTAGATGGTTACCATAATATTCAAACAATTTTTTTCCCCATACCACTTCATGACATACTGGAGGTTATACCATCGTCGAAACAATTTTCATTTATAAATTATGGTTTATCAGTTAATGTGGCTTTTGAGGAAAATATTTGTGTAAAAGCTTATAAATTATTATCACAACAATATAAATTACCACCCGTTGAGATACATTTGTATAAAAATATTCCTTTTGGTGCAGGATTAGGAGGAGGTTCGAGTGATGCAGCTCACACTTTAATATTATTGAATAAATTATATAATTTAGGAATTTGCAAGGATGAATTAAAAATGTTATCTGCTCAATTAGGAAGCGATTGTGCTTTTTTTATGGAAAATCATCCATGCTATGCAACAGGAAGAGGAGAACAATTAGAAGTAATTGATTTGAATCTTTCTGGAAAATATATTGTATTGGTAAAGCCTCCTATTCATGTTTCAACCTCAGTTGCTTATAAAAATATAGTGCCGCAAAAACCTTATTTCAATTTAAAAAATATAACAACTTTACCTATTGAGATCTGGAAAGAAGTTTTGGTTAATGATTTTGAAAAAAATGTGTTCAGAATGTATCCTTTACTTAGTAGTATAAAAGAACAACTTTATAAACTTGGTGCCATTTATGCAGCTATGTCGGGGAGTGGCTCAACTCTTTATGGAATTTTTGATAAGGAAATTAGTACAGATAATGTTTTCCCCGACTATTTTACATGGAAATGTAAGCTGTAATTTTATAACCTTATTCCCATAAATAATACATCGTCTACCTGATCGAATTGTCCTTTCCAAAGATTAAAGTTGTTTTTTATTTGGAAGTATTGTTCTTCCATAGGTAAATCATGAATATCTTCCAGTAAATTTCTTAATCGAACCATTTTATATTTTTTTCCTAAAGGGCCTCCAAATTGATCGGGGTAACCATCTGAAAACATATAAATAAGATCGCCTCTGCTTAGCTGGTAAGTCTGATTATCGAAGTTTTTATTTTCATTTTTATAAACAATGCCCCCAATTGAACTTTTACTTCCCCCCACGTAAATTTGTTCTCCATTTTTAAAAAGAATAACCGGACGCATAGCTGAAGCAATGGTAATTTGGTAGGTTTGTAAATTTATTTCACATGCAATTAAATCCATACCATCCGATGTTTCTGACTGATCAAAATTTTGATTAAGTGTAGAACGCATTTCTTCATCTAACTTAATCAAAATATCAGAGGGGTAAATAACATCGGGTCGATTACAAATATCCTTAATGAGTGTTGTACCAATCATCGACATAAGTGCCCCGGGTACACCATGTCCCGTAGAGTCACCACAAACTATAACGAATTTGTTATCGGATATTTTATCGAACCAATAAAAGTCACCACTTACAATATCTTTGGGTTGGTAAAATATAAAACTCCCTGAAAAATATTCCTGTAATTTTTTAATAGAGGGAAGAATACTATTTTGAATTCGTTGTGCATAGGTGATACTATCGGTGATATCACGGTTCTTTATTTCTATAATTTCTTTTTGTTGCATAACTTCTCGAGTTCTTTCTTCAAGAAGTCTTTCAAGGTATTCCTGAAATTTAATCTGTTTATGTTCGCGATATTTGATATATAGGTATATTAATGATAGTATAAGTACAATATTTATTGTAATGAACCACCATCGTTTCCATAAAGGGGATGCAATGGTAATTGCAAGTTCAATAGGAGTTTCGCTAACTAATCCTTCTGAATTAATTGCTCGAACAAAAAATCGATAATTTCCATCTTCAATTCGTGGATAGTAAGCATAATTGTTGGATGTATAATCAGACCAATCTGTGTCCCAACCCTCTAATTTATATTGATACCGAACAGAGTGTGGGGATCTAAAATCAATACCAATAAATTCAATACGTACCCTATATTTATTATATGGCAAAACAATAGGCATGTCTGGATCATATGCTTTATCTAATATTCTTACGGATGTGATATTTATTTTTGGAGGTGTTTTTTTCTGCATTTTATAGGTGAGAAAATTATATATAATTAGCCCATTAGTTGTTCCCCAACGAATGTTTCCCTCTTTATCGATGTTTATGGAATGAGGATTACAATCGCCTAAAATACCAATTTCGGTACTATAGGTAATTACATGAAATGATGTAGGGTTTATTCGACTTATGCCTAAACGATGTCCCACCCAAATATTTCCCTCCTGGTCGTATGTGATACTATAACCATAATCCGATTTTAAACCTTTTCTTTCAGTTAAGTTTATAACAGAATCTTTCATAAAAGCAAAAACACCATCGCCATAGGTCGATGCCCATAGGTTGCCTTTGTTGTCTTCTGTTATGGCAGTAAATTCTATTTCATTTTTATTGTCAAAACGCAAGTATTTGTTTGTTAAAACAGAATATAATCCATGTCCTTTGGTTGCAATCCAAATATTTCCTTTAGAATCTGCAAATACATCGTTAATTTTATTATGAGGTAAATCTGTATCGGTAGAATATTTTTTAGTATTTCCCGTTTTAAGTTCAAAAGCAAAAAGACCTCCATTAGTTGCAGCCCAAAGCATATTATTATGAATAATTATTTTTCTAATGTTACGTTCTACTTGATTTTCTGATACGAAAAAAGGAACGGCTTTATAATTTAAAAGGGAAAATTTATAAATACCCGATTGCTTGGTTCCAAACCAAAGTGTATGATTATCTGAACTAATTATTGTGGTTATATAATCAGAGGGTATATTATTCCTTGAATCAAATAAAAGACTTTTATTGTTTTTTAGAACAAAAATAAGAGAATTTTTAGAACCCAACCAGATACCTTCGTTGGTTGAATGAATGGAGGTTATGTCGTTAGGATTATATTTAAAAAATTGAAATGCTTCATTCATTATAGCATATAATCCCTGACTATAAGTACCAAGCCATAGGTTTCCTTCGTGATCTTCAAAGACTTGTTTTATATAATTATCGGCTAATCCACTTGATTGATCAAGGATTTGTAAGTTTTTGAAATTTTGATAATTAGAATCATATTCTAAATGAAAAATACCTTTTCCAAAGGTACATATCCACAATGTGTTTCGGCTGTCTTCAAATATCCATTGAATATTGGCATTTTTAAGTTCTTTTGATTCTAAAAAAGGTTGAGTTTTATATGGAAATTTAGGGGACATTTCATATAATCCTGCATCGGATGTTCCAACCCAAAAGGCGTCTTTTTGTTTTTGTTTAATGATACAGTTAATTTTAGTTTCAGGGATGGTATTGATTTTATAGTCATAATTAAAGTTCAATTCTCCTATTTTTCGTGCCACCCATAATCCTTCGTTTGTACCAATAATTAGATGATTGGCATTGATTTCTATGGCAGTATAAATTAATTTATCGTCGTTGAGGCGTATAGGAGTTACTTTATAATTTTTAATGATATAAATGCCATTGGACTGGGTGGTAAAAAGTATTTCCTCATTTTTTAATTCATTTATTGATGTAATAATACTTGGATTATTGGTATTACTGTATATTTTTTTTAATTTATTTTTTTCAAATATAAATAAACTTCCATCGTCATAACCTACCCAAAGATTTCCTTTTGAATCTTTAAAAATACAGCTTGTAAATGCTCCACTAAGGGTATCGGTACTAACTGGTCGATAAAATTTTGTACCATCGAAATAACATAACCCTTCGCCGGTACCAATCCATAAAAAACCATTATTATCCTGATTGATATTATATATTGAAGGATGTATTAATCCCTCATCAATTCCAAAATGTTTGAATGTAGTGGATTGAGAAAGAACACCAAATGAAAAAAGTAGAAATGAAATTGAAATTAAAAATTTATTCCAGTAACACATTCTATGGTTTTATTTAAATAAAAAGTTTTATAAAAGTATAAAAAAAGAAATAATTGAAAAAGAATTTTTTATTCCTTTTGCTTTACACCAATAACATATTTATATTTGGGCACTCCACCGATAGGAATGGTGTAGAATGGAAGCATTTCACCATATTGATTACGAACATTTACTACTACGTTATTGTTTTTTACGGGTTTAGTTTTGTTTTTAATCATTTGAATATCGAGTGAGGTATTTTTTTCTTCAGCGAGTATCTTGAACTCAGAGTTTACCCATACGTTGTCTCCCGATGCATTTATTATTTGCCCTTTTCGTGCAACTGAAACTACTCTTATAAATCCATCATCATCCCAATCAAAATTACTTATTTTCACTGAAATAGTTCGATCGTCGATATAGGGGTAGATATGAGACACCTGATTGGGATCATCCCACATACGAAAGGTATATTCGTATGCAAAGGCATTTCCACCTTCTAACGGCTTATTCTCGGAAACAGATGAGGAAAGAAAGAACTTATATAGGTTTCCATCATCGCCAGAGATTCCTTCTACCACAATTTTAAAAACATATCCTCCAAATTTTTGTACCAGTTCACCTTCTGTTGGATTGTAGGGCCCAAAAGTGAACCATTTCTTGTTCCATTGAGGATCATTCCCAAAAGTTTTGGAATCAAGAAGGTTCCCACTTTTAAAATTTCCAACCGGATCGGGACTCTGAGCTGCTTCCTCCGACCAGCAACGTCGTCCACCATAAACAGAAAATTTTGTTTGTGTATCGAAAACACCATTTAGCTCATCAATTTCACCTTCGCAATCGGGATCATATATTCGAATGTATATGGGTTGTTTGTGTTTTTCAGGGACTAAAAAGAAAAAAATTTGAATGAAATCGTCATCTCCCCATGAAGTTTCCGCTTGTTTTGAAAAAGTAACCAGGTACGGTATATTCTCATCCTCTGCAGGTGCCGATTGTCCTTTTAATGCTAAAGAATATATAACAAAAAATATAAGAAAGTTTATGTTTCGTAACATTGAATTGTATTTTTATAATTCAAACTTATTATAATTCTTTATTTTTTTAGTTTGATGAAACAATAATTGTTTTGTATACACATATTTTTTTAATTCCTGTTCGAGTTGGTTGGCTTTCTATCATAAGTTTTATATCGTAGATTCCTTCTTCATAAAAAACATGATTAGTGGATATCCCTAAAGCTTTTGTTCCATCATCAAAATCCCAATAATAGTTTGCTATTTTTAAATTTTTTAGATTTGTTTTTTTAGCATCAATACTAATGGTTTCACCAATTAAGACCTGATCAGGGGCAGAAATATAGGGTTGTTCGTAATCAGTAACATCCAACTCATATTCTGCCTGATTAAGCATAACTTCGTTGGTTAAAGTATCAATAACATTGAGTCGAACAATATATTTACCTCTGCGGGCATAACAATGTTCGGCCTGGATGGCTCTTACTTTAGTACCATCTCCAAAATCCCATTCGTATTTCATAGTACCTTGTATGTCATCCTCTGAAGTTCCGTATTCATAAAATATATAACAGTATGTGTTTTCTTTTTGTTTAGTACAATTATCAAAACCTGTTATGATATTTTTCAATGTAAAGATATCGTCATTTTTATTTCTACTCGAAGAAAAAAAACCACTTTGAAGATATTCATCGATAATTAAACCAAAATCATCAGCTGTAGAATTTATGGGTTCTCTCATATTTTGAGGGGTAAGCCATTCACCTTTAAAATTTTGAGTATAATAAATATCAAAACCGCCCCGAGTATTCCAACCCTTGGAGGCAAAATATAAACGGCCCGATGTATGTATAAAAGGAAAAGCTTCATCTTTTTTTGTATTAATTTTTGGTCCCAGGTTAACAGGTTCTGTCCACCTTCCGTTTACTTTTTTTGATACGTATATATCGTATCCGCCATAACCTCCAGGTTTGTTTGATGTAAAATATAATGAAGTTCCATCTATACTAATGGAGGGATGCATAATATCATAATCTTCAGAATTAAAGTCAAAGGGAACAACATTAACCCATTTTTTTCCTGAGAGTTCAGCAAAAAAAATGCCCAGTCGATTTCCTGTTTTAAGATAATTGCCCATACCTTTTCGAGTTTTTAAATTTCTGGTAAATGCAATTTTAGAATCGTTATCGTATAAACAGACTGGCCCTTCCTGAAAATTTGTATTTAAATCCTCAATTGGAACTGGACTATTCCATTTTTTGCCATTTTTATTGGATTTTGAATAATACAAGTCATATAATAATTGGGGATACTCTGATGTATCGGTGAAGGCGTACCAGAAAGATTTTTTGTAATTTGCACAAAATATAATCCCCTCATTGTAAAAAGCAGGAGAGAATTCATCGTATTCAAAACTACAAAAAGGTAATTTTTCAACAATATAAGAACTTTGTTTCTGACTTAACAGAATTTGAAAATTTGAATATAATAACAAATGTATAAATATATTTTTGGCAAATTTCATATTTATTAGAAATAACGTGGATTAGTTGCTCTTATTTTAAATAAAAATTCGTATCGAATACCTATTTCATGAGAAGTATAGTTAAAAAATCTTGCAATTTTTCCAGCATATTCGTAAGTATATCCTATCCGTAGTTGAGGATTTATATAAACGTCAAATGAACCTACTAATGCCTCATTCATACGATAGGCTAAAGTAATATTTATTTTATCATCAAATATCATAAAAGTTGAGTTAATATCAAGTTGCGATTGTGATTGAGCATATAACTTAAGTAATAAAGAAGGTTTAAATTTAAAATCTTTTGAAAAATAAAACAGGTACCCACCGCTGATTAAATAGTTATAATTCTTTATATTGTTTTGAAAACTTATGGATTTATAATTATTTTTTTCTTTGTAACTTAAAAAATAAGGCACCGATATACCTGTATAAAATTTAGAAGTGTAATAATAGATACCTGCCCCAAAGTTTGGCAATATAAAAATTTGACTTTCCTTGAAAGCAGGATCTTCAGGGTCATTTAAATAAATTTTTTCCCAATTGTATTGGGCATAGTTAATACCTCCTTTAAGCCCAAGTGAAAGCCACCCATTTTCAGTAGGAATACGAAAGGAATAATGCAAATAAAGGTGACTGTTGTGAATAGGACCTATTTTTTCATCAAAAAATAAAAAACCAAGTCCAATCAAAGGGTTTTTCAAAGCAGTATGAGCTGATAAAACAAAATATTGAGGTGACCCAGCAAAACCTAACATCTGTTTGCGATATAAAGCATTTAAACTCAATACTTCCCGACTTCCTGTATAACCAGGATTAATGAGTAAGCCATTGGCAAGATACTGACTAAATATGGGATAATATTGACCCCATCCTTTAAGGGTAAGCCATAGGGTTAAAAAGGATAATATGTAAATTTTTTTCATTTACGAATAATTAAGTATCCCTTGTATGTCCTTCCAATTACATTTAAAATATAAAAGTAGGTATCAAGAGGTAAAGTAAAACCTTTATAAGTACCGTCCCAATTATTTTTATAATCTTTTGATCTGTAAACCTCTTGCCCCCATCGGTTGAGAATAATTAGTTCAGCATTATTAACATTTTCCAATCCTTTAATTATAAGGGTATCGTTTTTACCATCTCCATTGGGTGAAAAACCTTCGGGAATTTTTATGTCAGTTACTTCTACTACCAGTGTATCACTAGCCGATACACATACTCCATTTTCAACATACCATTGAAAATAGTTATAACCAAATTTAAGGTTTTCCACCCATGTCTCAGGATCATATATGTCATCAATTTTAATGGTAGTATCAGGAGTAGTCCATTTGCCCTTACCAAACACAGGCAAATATGCTTTAAGCTTTGTTTTAAAGAGATAAGGCCCTTGTTGATTTTCTCCTACTAAGGGGTCGGGGGGAGGTTGATAAAATGTAACATTTATTTTCGCAGAGTCTTTACAACCCCCATTGTTAATTGTGTAAGTAAAATGATGAGTTCCATACTGTGTTACCAAAACTTTTGTCTCCCTTGCATGTGTGCCTTTTTCAAATTTTGATTCTACTGAGGATGTCCATGTTCCTATCCCTACACTTTCATTAGCTTGCAACATGACTTCTAAACCACATACCTCATCCTCAGCTTGTATGAATGCTTTTGGTACTTCAAATATATTTAATTTTCCAGTTCCCTGCATGATCTTAGGAGAGCATCCATTACGATCAATAACTTGTGCAAGGGAATAATTAAATATCCCTGCTGAGTATGGATAAAACTTCCAGGTATGATTGCCTTCATTTGGAATTATAGTATCAAATATTGCATTATTGTCGGTGTATTTTACCACAAAGGGGGAGTTGCCATTAAGCAGGATCGATAGATTAAATGGTGTACCTAAACATATGCTATCATCGAATGGTGTTAGCTCTGCTAATGGTAAATCATGAATTCCAATGCTGATCATATTCGAGGTATCAACACATGTATTATGCGGACCTGAAAATACTATTCTTCTGAAAAAAGTAATTGTATCAAGAGTTGGAGATTGATAGGTTTTTGAGGTATTAATATTAGGAGCTTCTTCCCATTCATTTTTGGTTAATCTAATCCATAGGTATCGGTAATCATTTTCTTTGCCCCCATTAGGGGTCGTGCCAGTAAATGCTAGTGGTGCAGTATTTTTACAAATAGTTGTATCGCCAGAAATAATATTATTATAAATAAGTGGTAAAACTTCTATTTGGATAGTATCGCTATAGCTTGTACAAATACCAGATATAACTTTTCTTCTTAGTTGAATGTTTTGTTGTAATGTTCCTACAACGTAATGCATGCTATCGTATATTCCAGGAGCGATAATAAAATCGTCATCCATTTTAATTTCCCATTGATAAATGTAAGGTCCATCTCCATATTCGGGAATGCTTCCTAATATGATACCCGGTTGTTGTCCATAACATATTGAAGTATCTTTACTATGGAGCAAGTAGTTTTTTTCTATGGCTGGTTTGGTATATATTTGAATAACATTGCTTGTGTCCTTGCATGCGTCTTTAGTTCCTGAAAGTACGATTCTTCTTATATAGGTCGTTTGGTTAATTATTCCTGTTTCAATGCTGTTATCGGACGAATTTGAAAATGTATCCCAGTTAACGGTATCGAAACTTTTTTGCCAAAGAAAACGAAAATTATTATCCCCTCCCCAGGGATTGGAAGCATTGAGTGGATTGGGTTCTGTTCGGGCACAAATGGTGTCGTTCCCGCTTATAATAATATTGTTGTGAATAGAATCGAGGGCATATAAGGGTAATGCAAAACTTGTGTCTTTGCATGTATTGAAAAGTCCAGAAAATACTATTCTACGATAAAACAAGGTATCGGGGATCAGGGGTTGAGGAACAGTTTGAATATGATTAATTGTAGAAGAATCTATTGTAGTCCATATGGTTCCGTTATCGCTTTTTTGCCAGATATAGATATAGTTACCATCGCCTCCGGTAGCATTATTGGCACTAATGGGATCAAAATTATTACCTAACGAAATCCATTGGGTATCGGAAATAAAAGTATTTTGTATAGGAGGTAAAACTATAATTTGTTTAGTATTACTGATGCTTTTACAAGTTTTAGAGGTTACTTCTCTTCGTAAGTATATGGTATCGGTATATTGAGGTTTGTAATGTATATTGCTGTTTATGCCCAAAGCAGGTTTCCAGCTTCCACTAATTCTTGAACTATCTTGCCATTGATAAGTAAAAACATTGTTACCTCCTGTCGGAGTTGACCCCAATAGGTATGGCATAGGCGAACCTGAACAAATAGCAAAAGTATCGGTATGAATTGTATTTCCCGTAATTTTAGGCCAAACTTTAATGGTATAAATAAAACTTGTATCTGATACTACAATATTGTTAAAAGCATCGATGGCATGAACAATTCTTTGATAATATGTGGTATTGTACAAAGCAGGAGGTTGATAAATAACTCTAGTAGCAGTATCTATTTTGGTCCAATTGATTTTATCATTACTTGCTCGCCAGATGTAAATGAAGTTATTGGTAGCCCCTTTTGGATTTGAGGCTTTAATAACTTGGGGAACATTGCCTTCACATATTTCCTGGTCAGCAGGCATGAGGTTAAAAAGAAAATCTTTAACAGGCATAATGAAATTGCCTTTTGCAAAACCATTGGCTCCTGGATCAGCATTTTTAAAAATTTTAGGTGATGTATTGCCAGGATTTCCAGCATTTATATCTAATATTATACTATCACTTTTTAATGTACCATTGTAACGAAGGTATCCTCCTGCACCCCCTCCACCCATACCTGGTATTGGGGTGTTGGTTTTTACACTTCCACCATTTCCACCCCTAAGTTGGACGTTTACTTTTCCAATAAAATCGTTCACGTCGAGTACTACAGTACCTCCAGCCCCTCCTCCTCCTGCACCTGCCGTTGCTGTATCGGAAACATTCTGTCCATTGGAGGCGATTGTTTTGTTATTACCCATCAATACATTAGCCATAATAATGATTATTCCCCCTCCATTGCCTCCTTTTGTTGCTGTAAAACCATTTTTCTGAGTACCACATCCCCCTCCACCTCCAAAGGTTACTATAGGTTTATCTCCATTAAGTAATCCTGTACCCAATCCTTTTCCTCCACGTCCTCCAATGGTATCAATACTAGTACCACATAATAATGCTTCATAACCACCTTGACCACCAAAGAAATAATTACCACCGCCTCCACCTCCACTATGGTATCCTCCTCCACCGCCCCCACCAGAATATTGAGGAGCATAACCACGTGTATAACTCGTATCTTCATCTACAACCGATTCTCCTTTCTGACCAGCCCATTGAATCCGACTCTGCGGAAGATTCTTTTTCGAAACATTTATAGAGTCGGACGAATTCCAGCAGGAAACAACAGAACTATTGACAGGCATTGCTCCTCTATAACCTTTTCCTGAGGCTGAAATATTCGCTTGTAATATCAATGTATCCGCTATGATACAAATAATTCCACCCTTTTCTCCATTCCAAGGCTCCGCAGTAATACTGGTATTAATAACTTTTGTCTGCCTGATATCGGTATAACGTCCCACACGGACTAATTGTAATCCTTTTGGGATAAAAGTGGTGCTGCCTTCACGAGAAACATTTCTAACAATAACGGCATTGCTTGTACGTTTCAGTACTACGTATAATTCAAATTTGCCAGCATATCCATAATCGCTAGTAATAGTACCGGTAGCATAATTCCACTGAAGTCCTTTCGCCTGATGTAGCAAAACAATATCGCTGTCCTGTATTGAAGATAACGTATTTTGAATAAATATGGTATCAGGATTATTTTGATTATAATTATATAAAGAATCAACCCTTACGCTTTCGTTATAATATTGTGAATATAGCGAAAGACTTAACCCTAAGCTAAAAATTGTTGTTTTTATTTTTTTCGATAACAAGGTAATGTTAATTTTTATAAAATAAATTATCACAAAAATAAAATAGTTGATGAAAAAAACAGGTGAAAAATAAAAAATATTAGGTAGGTTAGCGGAGAGAATGGGATTCGAACCCATGAAGCCCTTTTGGAGCTTACACGCTCTCCAGGCGTGCGCCTTCGACCACTCGGCCATCTCTCCTGATAAGGATGTAATTAATTTTTGTGCAAAGAAAATAATATTTTTTAAAATTACCATACTTTATGTAATAAGTTATTCCATAACACTTATTTCTCCTCTTAACGATTTGTGAAGTAAAGGAATTATTTCATGGGGTGTATTATATTTACCCAATAAAAACATAAGTTTTGTTACCATAGCTTCCGTTGTTGAATCATAGCCACTCAATACGCCTATTTCTTCTAACATTAAACTGGTATGATATCGTTTCATATCGACACTTCCACCAAAACATTGCGAAACGTTGATAATTAAAACCCCTTTTTTAATCATTTTTTCTAATGTTTCTAAAAACCATCTATGTGTCATAGCATTGCCAGATCCAAATGTTTCTATAATAAGAGCTCTTATATTATTTGAGCTAATTAAAGGTTCAACAAATTCAGGAGTAATGCCTGGAAATATCTTTAAAAGACCTATACGAGTGTCTATTTGTTTGTGAACAATTAAATTTTTAAAACTTAAGGGATAATTTATAGCAGGATAATTGTAACGAATATGCAGACCTACTTCAGCAAGTGCAGGATAGTTTACAGAACGGAAAGCATTAAAATGTTCTGCACTATATTTTGTACTACGATTCCCACGTAAAAGCTTATTTTCAAAGTAAATGCAGACTTCGGGAACTACAGCGACCCCATCTTTCTTTTCTCCTGCAATTTCAATAGAGGTAATCAAATTTTCTTTGCCATCGGTTCTTAATTCCCCAAGGGGTAGTTGTGCCCCAGTAAAAATAATAGGTTTGCTTAAGTTCTCCAGTAAAAAACTTAATGCCGATGCTGTATACGCCATTGTATCTGTTCCGTGCAAGATAACAAAACCATCAAATAGAGTATAATGAATTTCTATTAGTTCTACTAATTTTATCCACAACTCAGGACCAGCATTGGCAGAATCTATCGCAGGGGAAAAGGCATATGTTTCTATATCAAATTGACTATTATGTATTTCAGGAATATTGGAAAGTAATCTATGAAAATTAACTGGCTTAAGACTTTTGGTCTTTTCATCTTTTTGCATACCTATTGTTCCCCCAGTATATATTAAAAAAATTTTACGTTTTTCCATATTATTATTATTGAAATCGAAATTTATTACCAAATGTATATTAAAAATATATTCATTTCTTTACAAACACAAATACATTCATTTTAAAGCCCATAATTCAATAATAAGTCAAGCCTCTTCAGTTCCTTTCTG
>FWPV01008181.1_pt1 | contig 18421 bp, 13 predicted proteins | sample 2228371 | NCBI WGS metagenome assembly FWPV01 (sample SAMEA103939776, study PRJEB20133) | metagenome
CCGGAGGGGAAACACCTCTTCCCATTCCGAACAGAGTCGTTAAGCCCTCCAGGGCCGATGGTACTGCGCTGGTAACGGCGTGGGAGAGTAGGTCGCTGCCGGGTTTTATTTAACAGTAATTAAGTTTTTTATCTGCTCAAACTTTTTCGGACCAATCCCTTTTACATTCATTATCTCCTCCACCGAACGAAACTGCCCTTTGACCTGTCGGTAGGCAATTATCTTTTCCGCAGTCTTGGGTCCGATCCCTGGTAGTTGACAAAGTAGTTCTATGGTAGCGGTGTTAATATTGATTAATTCAGGGTTAGATTTTGGTGCGATTCCTGGTGTTGCCGGATACAGGTGAGGTGGAGTAATTGAAGTAATTGTCTTTTCGTTCATTACAAATTTAATCCAGAGATCAGTAAGGGTATTTGGCAGAATCCGACCTCGTTCACTTAGATCAGCGTGTTCTAACCAAAGTTCAGTAGATACAACTTTATAAAGTCCACTTTTTCGTTCTCGTAATCGGAGACCGGCGACTTGAGTCACGAGAGGCCACCGGGCGGTATCGCCGGTTACAAAGATGTCCGCCCCTGCCACCGCCGGGCAAAGGATGTTGCCTTCCTTACCCGCGGGTGCCACCACCTTTCCTATTAAAGTCTCAGGGATTGAGAGTAACCGTAAGCGGTCTTTGTAGGGGATAACATTATACAGTTCTCTAAGGCTAACCTCTCCTTTAATCAACCCTCCTTCTATTGCACTCAAAGGTAGAATGACCACATCGGCGTTGGTTAATTTGCGCACCGCTTCTGCTACAAGGAAACCTAATTTGATTTTTCCAGTATCATTAGGGGGGAACTCTTCTTCAGAATAAGCAATAACTTCCTTCATCTGATTAACCAGTAGGCTTTGAATTAGTGAGTCAAGATTTCCCGAAGGGGTGGTATTTAACAATTGTGCCTCAACGACCTCAACCCGGCGTTTCTTTTTATGGAAAAGAATATCAGCAACGCCGATTCGTTGTCCGTATACCCCGCTTCCCGCCACAACGCTGTTTCCTACTCTTAACGGATTTTCTAAATAAGCCGGTTCTCCTCGGCAGATAACCAGATTAACCTCTCTAAGACTTTCAGCAATTGCGACTCCTTGGTCTAATGTTATATGTCCAAAGACAACTATAACTTCAGCGGATTCCGCCTTAACTGCTGGTAAATATTTCCGCACTTGGAGAACAGGGTCATCAACAATTAATCCTGATACATCAACGGCTCGGTTGAGTTGCGGTATTTCCGGGTCCGTTACGCCAATTATCCCGACTTTAACTCCTCTCACTTCCTTTACTAAATAGGGGCGAAATAGGAGCGATTGGCGATTTAGTACAACATTTATCATCGGGTCGATCAAAATTGGGAAACCCGCACTTTGGGCAAAAAGTTCTATGTTTATCACTCCTTGAGAAAAATCTCGTGCCCCCAAGGTAACAGCATCGTAGCTAAGTCGGTTCATAAGAAATATTGGCAATCTTCCCTGAGAACTGTCACCTTCAGGTGAGCCAAAGCCGAAATCGCCACAATCTAAAAGAAGTGTTGAATTAGTCCGCTGTTCTTGAATTAACTTTACGAGATTATCCCAGCCTCCTAATTTTCTTCGCGGGAGCCCCGGGGAGGCAAAGTCCGCGGTAGGCAACAATTGAGCATGGAGGTCTGAAGTCCAAATCACCCGGATGGTTTGATATTCAGCCCGAGGAATAACATTTAAAAGATAGATGAATATTAGAGAAAGCACATTTTCAAATATACTAACTACGAATTTGATTGTCAAAACAGCCTAAGTAAGTTTGAGAAGGTTTGACAGTTTCTTCTTCATATTTTAAAATATATAAATGGATTTATTTGCTAAATGCTTAGAATATTTCCCGATAGTAGACCGAGCAAAAAAGCTGGGTTACTACCCTTACTTCATTCCCCTTAACTCGGAACCAGACCGGAGGGTAGTAATTAATGGGAAGGAGTTGATAATGCTCGGGTCTAATAACTATCTTGGACTCACTACTGACCCAAGAGTGAAACAAGCTGCAATTGACGCTATTAAGAGATATGGGACTGGCTGTACTGGCTCCAGGTTTCTAAATGGGACTCTTGACCTTCACATAGAATTAGAAGCGGAATTGGCGAGTTTTTACGGCAAGGAAGATTGCATCGTCTTTTCTACCGGGTATCAGACTAACCTCGGTGTTGTCTCGGCGCTGGTGCGGCGGGGCGATGTTGCTATTACCGATAAACTTGACCATGCCTCTATTGTAGATGGTTGTCAAATGTCCTATGGGTCGGTTAAGCGATTTGCTCATAATGACCCAGATTCTCTTGAGGGGGTTCTTAAAGGGTTATCACCGGATAGTGGTAAACTGGTGATCGTTGACGGGGTTTTTTCTATGGAAGGTGATATTGCCCCCTTAGATAAAATTGTCCCGATAGTTAAAAAATATCAGTGTCGCTTAATGGTAGATGATGCCCATGCAGTTGGTGTTTTAGGTAAAAATGGGCGAGGAACGGCAGAGTACTTTGAGGTTGAAAACGAGGTTGACCTAATTATGGGTACTTTTTCTAAATCCTTTGCCACCATTGGTGGTTTTGTTGTCGGCGACCAAAAGGTGATAACTTTTATTCGTCATCAAGCACGGCCACTTATCTTCTCCGCGGCAATCCCACCTACCGCCGCTGCTACAGTTCTTGCCGCGCTGAAAATTATTAAGTCAGAACCAGAACGCCGGGAAAGATTGTGGCGCAATACTCGGAAGATGATTGCCGGTCTCCGGTCAATGGGTTATGATATTGGGAATACTGCAACCCCAATTGTTCCGATTCATATCGGTAGCGATATGAAGACCCTTTCTTTCTGGCGAGCTCTTTATGATGCTGGAATTTTTGCCAATCCAGTGCTCCCCCCGGCGGTCCCGCCCAACCGTTCACTCATTCGGACCAGTTATATGGCGACTCACACCGACGAGGATACCGACCAGGCGTTAGAAATATTTGAAAAGGTAGGGCAAAAAGAGGGGCTGATACCCCGAAAATGATTAAAGTCCGTCAGGTAGTATCAACCAAAGATTTGGACAGTTTTATTCAACTTCCTTTTTTTCTCTATCAGAATGACCCTTGGTGGGTTCCGCCGTTAAAGAGTGATGTTAAAAAAACTCTTACTCCAGGTAAGAATCCTTTCTGGAACCACGCCGTTCGTGAGCTTTTTATTGCCGAGCGTAATGGCAAACCAGTGGGGCGCATCTGTGCTACTGTCGATTACAATTATAACGCGTATCATAACTCAGCGATAGGGTTCTTTGGTTTCTTTGAATGCGAAGATGACCTTGAAACCGCCCAAACTCTTTTTGCCGCAGCCAGTGATTATGTCAAGGCCCAGGGGATGAAATTTCTTTATGGTCCGGCAAATCCGGGATTAAATGACGAGGCGGGGCTTTTAATTGGGCCTTTTGACGGTCCCCCTTATATTAAAATGAGTTACAACCATTCCTATTATCCGAAACTCTTTGAAGCCTGCGGGTTATCAAAGGTGAAAGACCTCTACGCTTATTCCATTCCCCTTGACCAGCCGATTCCCGAGAAGCTTCTCCGGGTGATGCAGGCGCTTAAACGGCGTCCTGGTTTAATTGTCCGGCCAGTAGACCTAAAGAATCTAAAGACTGATTTGAAATACATCAAGGAAGTTTACAATGATGCCTGGTCAAATAACTGGGATTTTGCCCCAATGACCGAGGAAGAGATTGACGACCTTGCTCAGCAATTGAAGCCAATTATCCAACCGGAGATCTGTCCCTTAGTTTTTTATGAAGGAGAAGTTGCCGGGATGTGCATCGCCTTGCCTGATTACAATCAGGTTTTGAAGCATCTTGGTGGCAGGTTATCTCCGTTGGGCTGGCTTAAGTTTCTCGTCTATCGTAAACATATAACTCGCGGTCGGCTCTGGGCCCTAGGGATCAAACGGAAGTTTCACAACTTGGGGTTTGATGCCCTTTTGTATTATGAATCATTTATGGGTGCCAAACGACTTGGTTATACCGAAGGGGAAGTTTCCTGGATTATTGAGGACAATGTAGCAATCATCCGGCCGATTTTGATGTGGGGTGGTAAGTTATACCGGACTTATCGGGTTTACCAACTCCCCCTTTAAACCCTCATTATTGACAATCTCAGTGTTTTAGTTAATATCAAGTGCTGGTTATGTTAGGCGCAAGCCATCCCGGCCAGACCGGGATGGCTTTTTGAGTATAAACCGACCCAAGAAAAGAGAGAAAGAATTTATGACTTTAATATTTCTAATTGGCTATCTTATTTTACTGCTTATCCTCGGGATATTTGCCAAAAAGAGGGCAAAACCCGGGCACGAGGATTTCTTTCTCGCCTCCCGACAGTTCGGCCCCTTGGTGTTATTTTTTACCCTTGCGGCAACAAACTTCTCTTCTTTTACTATTTTTGGTTTTGCCGGCGCCGGTTACCGATTTGGCTATTCTTACTATCCGATTATGGCTTTTGGCACCGGATTTATGGCTTTGACCTTTCTTTTGATTGGCGTCCCCGCTTGGCGGGCAGGGAAAAAGAATAGGGCGATTACCCCGCCGGAACTAATCAGGTTGCGATTTAAAAACCCCGCCCTGCACCTCACTTACCTAATGGTAATGGTTGTATTTACCCTGCCCTATCTGGCGCTTCAGCCAATGGGCGCGGGATATATGCTTCAGAGTCTCCTCGGAGTGCCTTATCAATTTGGGGTATTGTTGGTGGGTTTTGTTGGTCTCGGTTACCTCCTGTTGAGTGGAGTTCGAGGTGATGCCTGGACCGATATAATTCAAGGGACGATTATGATTTTGGGATTGGCACTCATTTTTTCCTTTGCCCTATGGAGGTTAGGTGGGTTTGTTAAGGCACATACAAGACTCTTAGAAGCAGCGCCAGAACTATTTTCTCGCCCCGGTCGGGGCGAATATTTTACGCCCAAAATTTGGTTCTCCTATCTCGCCCTCTGGTTTCTCTGTGACCCGATGTTTCCCCAGCTTTTCCAGCGTTTCTTCGCTGCCAAGAATGAGCACAGTTTGAAACTGGCCGCCCTTTTATATCCGCTCATCACGGGTCTTTTGTTTTTCTTTCCCGTGTCATTAGGAGTGCTTTCCCATCTGGTTCTATCCGGACTTGATGGAACAAAGACCGATGCAGTTTTGCCGCTCTTGGTAGGCAAGACTTTGCCACCGGTGCTGGGAGGGGTGATGAGTATATCTGGGATTGCGGCACTGATGTCGACAATGGATTCGCAACTCCTCACCCTTACCTCAATGCTCATTAGAGACATCCGCTTGGTGATGGGAAAACCGCCGGAGACAAAGCCTTTGGTGCAGTTTGGTGTTACCAGTATCCTTACCCTTTTTGGCATCGCTCTTGCCTTAAGACCATGGGGGACAATCTTAGAGATTGCCACCGAAACCTTCACCGGTCTGGCGGTTTTGTTTCCTTTGACTTTTGCCGCTTGCTATTGGAAACAAGCCAACCCTTGGGCGGGGTTGGTATCAATTATTCTCGGTGAGGTGTTAGTTATTCTTTATCACTACAAACTACTACCCACTTTCGGATTTCTACCGGTTATTCCCATCGTTCTCGTCTCATCTTTTGTTTTAATCATTGGAAGCCTTTTCTTTCCGGCATGCGGGCTCTATCCTTGGGGAGAGATGACCCTTAAAAATTGGCGGTGGGGGGTGATTTTTACACTGATATTTCTTTTGAGCCTTGACTTCTACAACTGGAATAGAGTAAAACCAGTATTATTCGCCTTTCCTTTTTGGCTACTTCTCCATTTTGCAATTATCCTACTCCTTTTCTTCGCGCTCCTTTTCTATATCCAAAACCCGAAGAGGGGGAAAAGGATTAAGTCTGCATCTTTTTTTGAATCTTTGCCCAGGGGTCACGGAGGGAAACCGTGCGATTGAAAACTAATCTTTCTGTCTTACAGTCACAGAGGTCAGCACAGAAGTATCCTAAGCGCTCAAATTGAAATCGGTCTCCTGGTTTAGCACTCCTCAGACTGGGTTCAACCTTACACCCATTTAAGATAATTAAAGAGTGCGGGTTGAGATTTGACTTCCAGTCCATTCCTTCTGGAACATCTTCCGGATTTGGTTTTGTAAATAGTCGGTCATAAAGGCGGACTTCAGCATCAATTGCATGGGGAGCAGAGACCCAATGAATGGTTGCTTTCACTTTCCTGCCCGAAGAATCCTTTCCACTCTTGGTTGTCGGGTCGTAGGAACAACGCAACTCGCACACTTTTCCCTGTTCATCTTTTATCACCTCCAAGCATTTGATAATATAGGCGTAGCGGAGACGAACCTCCCGACCTGGTGCCAACCGATAAAATTGAGGCGGGGGGGTCTCCATGAAGTCATCTTCTTCAATGTAAATAACCCGCGAGAAAGGGACTTTTCTCGTTCCCTGGGAGAGGTCTTCAGGGTTATTAATCGCTACTAATTCCTCCACCTGTCCTTCTGGGTAGTTCTCAATTACAACCTTTAATGGTCGTAAAACCGCCATCACTCGGTTCGCTCTTTTATTCAGGTCTTCTCGGAGACACTCTTCCAAAAGTTCAATATCTACTGTCGTTTCCGCTTTTCTTACACCAATCCGGTTACAAAAGTTTCTTATCGCCTCTGGGGTATACCCACGACGCCGAAGTCCGGCGATAGTAGGGAGCCGCGGGTCATCCCAGCCAGAAACATACCCATCTTTCACCAGTTCTAAGAGTCGACGTTTACTCATCACGGTATAAGTAAGATTTAGTCGGGCGAACTCTACCTGACGGGGGTGGTGAACACCCAATTGGTCAAGAAACCAGTCATAAAGCGGGCGATGGTCTTCAAACTCTAAGGTGCAAATTGAGTGGGTAATACCTTCAATGGAGTCGGACTGGCCATGGGCCCAATCGTAAGTAGGATAAATGCACCATTTGTTTCCTTGACGATAATGGGGCACTTTCATAATTCGGTACATAACTGGGTCCCGCATGTTCAGGTTAGGTGAGGACATATCAATCTTTGCCCGGAGAGTTTTGGAACCTTCAGGAAACTCACCCCGGCGCATTCGTTCAAAAAGTTGTAGATTTTCCTCAACTGACCGGTTACGATAAGGGCTCTCCTTTCCGGGTTCGGTCAAAGTTCCGCGGGATTCGCGCACTTCGTCCGGGGAAAGGTCACATACATATGCTTTGCCGGCTTTAATGAGCTGGACCGCCCACTGGTATAACTGTTCATAATAGTCGGAGGCATAATAGAGATGTTCTCCCCAGTCAAAACCTAACCAACGGACATCTTCAATTATTGCCCGAACATACTCTTCAGACTCTTTTTCCGGGTTGGTGTCATCAAGTCGAAGATGACACCTCCCACCATACTCCTGGGCGATTCCAAAGTTTAAACATATTGATTTCGCATGGCCAATGTGTAAATAACCATTTGGTTCCGGGGGGAAGCGAGTAACTATCGGCGGTTTAAACCTCCCACTTGCCAAATCCTGGTCTATTATTCGCCGGATAAAATCCTTTCCCTCTTTTAATTCGGACTGACCTTTTTTGGTTTCGTTTTCCATTGTAACTCCTCCTGTTTCAATTTTCTTTTAATACCTTGTCAATCCGGTTGAGTGTTCGCTTTTTTCCTAAAATAGTCAAGCACTCATCGATACCGAAGCCGAAATCAACCCCGGTGATTGCTACCCGAAGTGTCTGGCTGACCACCATTTCCTTCACTTTGTGCTCCCGAGCAAAGTTCGCCAAAGTCGTCTTTATTTTTTCGTTAGTAAATTCCTCCACCTGGCTTAGGACTTTTGCTATTTCTTTTAACAAGTTTTTTTGGCTTTCCTGTCCTAAGAATTGGGCAAACACTTTCTGGTCAATAGTTAATTTTTCGTCGGGTACAAAAAAATATTCATAGTCAAGAATATCACCAGCAACTTTAATTCGGTCACCGGCGGCGGTGACCACCGCGGTTACTTTAGCGTAAACTTCATTAGAAACTGGTTCGGACACTATTCCGGCAGAGACTAAATAGGGGAGACAGAGCGCCACTCTTTTTTCTACCGGCAATGCCATCATATAGTGGACCTGAAATGACATTAATCGGTGGGGGTCGAAACTCGCTGGTGAATGGACTACCCGCTCCAAAGAAAATGACCGGATTAGTTCTTCATAATTAAAAAACTCAGTTTTATCATCCAATGACCAACCGAGAAGAGCTAAGTAATTCACCACCGCTTCGGGCAAAAAACCTACCTGACGATAAAAATCTACCACTACTGGATTGAATAATTCGGGGGGCAGCTTCAGCCCTAACTTACTCACTATTTTCTCACCGCGTTTTACAAGTTCGGCAAAATCTTGTTTTTTTAAATACTCGCCCAGCCGTCGTTTACTTAACTTGTTTTTACTTCCTGGTGCCGCTACATAGGGGAGATGGGCAAACTGGGGCAATTGATAACCTAACGCCTCAAGAATAAAAACCTGTCGGGGGGTGTTAGAAAGATGTTCTTCCGCTCTTATGATATGAGAAATTCGCATCTCGCCATCGTCAACGGCGCTGGTGAGGTGATAGAGAAAGGAGCCATCAGCCCGCTGAATAATGTGGTCTTGTTCCAGTGCCCAATTAAACTCTATTTTACCCCGAATCAAATCAAAAAGCACCAGTTTCCCTTCCCGGGGCATCTTAAGTCTCACCACCGGACTCCTTCCCTCTTTTTCAAATCGCAGTCGGTCTTCAGCAGTTTCTGCCATCCATCTTCTGCTATATAGAAAGGTTTCGCCTCTTAATCGTGCTGACTCTCTTTCTTGGGCGATTTCTTCGGGTTTAGCATAGTCATAATAGGCGGCGCCTTTTTCAATTAATTTTTCCACCGCTTTTTGGTAAATTTCTCCACGCTGGGATTGATAATAGGGTTCATAAGGTCCGCCTTTCACCGGTCCTTCATCCCATTCTAAACCCAACCACCGAAGCCCGGTAAGAATGGGCGTCAGCAACTCATCCCGGTTTCGTTTTACATCGGTGTCGTCAATTCGGAGGATAAACTTTCCCTGGTTCTTTTTGGCAAATAGCCAGTTATAAAGGGCGGTTCTGGCTAAACCAAAATGCATCGCTCCGGTAGGAGATGGAGCAATTCTAACTCTCACCATGGTGCATTTCCAGAATTAAAACACCGGAGAGGAAGGGATTCGAACCCTTGATACCCGATTAGGGGTATAACCGCTTAGCAAGCGGTTGCCTTCAGCCGCTCGGCCACCTCTCCCAATCATCTAGATTAAGGCAAGGGAAGAGGTTTCTGCGCTCGGCGCAGGTGGTTTTGCCACTACCTCAACCGTTGCTTTCCTAATCAATTTTACGGAGGGCGCAGGATTTGAACCCGCAAGACCTGCTAAGAGGTCGGCAGATTTCAAGTCTGCTGCCTTACCAAGTTAGGCTAGCCCTCCGGTCAATTCCCCAAGGACACCGAATTCTACAAAATTACTTAATTTACTTTAAGCCGGTTTTAAGAAAAGTCAACCTCGGGAAAAATTGACAAAAGATTGATTTTTGTTATATTTTGTATGTGAAAGGAATTAGGAGGCAATATGGCTGATGAACAAACACCGAAAGAAGAAAGCGGCGCGGTATTAGAAGAGAAGTACGGAGTGCCGTTTGTTGACTTAACCGACTTCCGGGTAGATTCGGAAGTCCTTCAGTTCTTTACCGAAGATTTTCTTAGAACTCATAAGTTAATCCCTCTTTTCCGTTCGGGAAACACCTTGGCGGTAGCGATGGTGAATCCCACCGATATCTGGGCGATTGATGAGGTTCGGCGCGTTACCGGAATGGATGTTGAACCGATGGTGTGCCGAGAATTGGATTTGTATCAGGCATTAAATCAGTATTACGCTCAATCTCAGGCTGGCGCTGGTCTCCCAGACGAACCTGAAATGACCAGTCTTGAGGAAATAGCCGCTGAGGAGGAGGCAGCAGCACCGCCGGAAGAAGGGCTGGAACCCCGTAAATTAGAAGAAATGGCATCCGAGGCGCCGGTAGTGCGATGGGTAAACCATCTTATAATTCGGGCGGTGCGAGAACGGGCAAGCGATATTCATATTGAGCCGACCCGGGAAGGGCTAAGGGTCCGTTTCCGGATTGATGGTGTTTTGCACCCGATTGTCTCGCCGAAGAAGGCTTTACAGGTGGCGGTTGTCTCCCGAATTAAGATTATGTCGCGGATGAACATCGCGGAGAAACGCGTCCCTCAGGATGGACGATACGGGGCAATTGTAGATGGGCGAGAAATAGACTTTCGTGTTTCTACTTTCCCAACTACCTATGGCGAAAAGGTAGTGATGCGTATCCTTGACCGGATGAGGCTTTTGTCTTTGGACGAATTAGGACTGGTAGATGAAGCTTATGCGACTCTCCGTGAGATGATTGCTATGCCTCACGGCGTGATTTTGATTACCGGACCAACTGGTTCAGGAAAGTCAACAACTCTTTATGCAATTCTTCAGGAGATTCGCTCAGGGGAAAAGAACATTATTACCATTGAGGACCCGGTGGAGTATGACATTGATGACATCTGTCAGTCGCAGGTGAACGAACGCGCTGGCTATACCTACTTAGTCGGGATGCGTCACATTCTCCGTCAGGACCCGGATGTAATAATGATTGGCGAAATTCGTGACCCGGAGACTGCTGAGGTGGCGATTCGGGCCGCTCTGACCGGACAGTTAGTCTTCTCAACAATTCACACCAATGAGGCACCGGGGACTGTTACCCGTTTGATTGATATGGGAGTCGAGCCCTTCTTAGTTGCTTCCGGTCTTGAAGGGGTTGTTGCTCAACGACTGGTCCGTCGGATTTGTCCGAAGTGTAAAGTAGCCTATGACCCACCACCGAAAATTCTTGAAGAGTTAGGGCTACCACCCGGGACACCGCTCTACAAAGGCGAAGGGTGTGACCAGTGCCGAAATACCGGGTTCCGAGGCAGAATCGGAATTTTTGAGGTCATGAGAATAAATGACCGCTTGCGGGAACTGATTGTTACTCGGCCACCGACGTCAGCGGTTAGAGCGTTAGCCCGGGAGTTCGGAATGAGAACCCTTTGGGAGGACGGGATGCGCAAGGTGGCGATGGGCATTACAACCGTAGAAGAGGTTATGGAGGAAACAGAAAAAATAGAGTAAATAACCGGTAAGGAGGAGCAATGCCGCTATATCGTTATCGGGTTCGTGATAAAGAGGGGAAAATTATCTCCGGCACAGTTGAAGGTGCGGACCTGCAGAGTGTAACCGAGAAACTGGAAATCGGTGGTTATATCCCGATAGTTGTTAAGGAGGAAAAGAGAGGCATTCAGGGACCCAAGTTAGAAGTGGGGCGATTTTTTGAGCGGGTGAAACCGGCAGATTTAATCAACTTTACCCGCCAGTTTGTTACCCTGCACCGAGCGGGTCTGCCAATGCTTTCGGCGATCGGTGCCCTTCAGGCTCAAACTAAATCAAGACCCTTGGCAAGAGCGCTGGATATGATTAGAAAAGACCTAATGGGTGGGGCAGCGCTTTCGGCGGCAATGGCTAAACACCCCCAAATCTTCAACGAACTTTATGTCAACTCTATCTGGGCGGGGGAGACTGGCGGTGTATTAGACGACATCCTTGACCGTCTTGTCCTGCTCTTAGAACACGAGCGAAAACTGCGGTCGGATGTGGCAAGTGCGATGCGATATCCAATAATCTTAATGGTAACGTTTGTGGTTGCGGTAATAGTGCTCGCTACCTTTGTGTTACCTAAATTTGTCCAGCTGCTCACAACGGTAGGGGGAAAGATGCCTTTACCGACAAAAATTCTCATCCTGGTTACTGATTTCATGGGGAAATACTGGTATCTTATCGTCCTACTGCTGGCCGGGGTTGCGGTGCTCTTCTATACTTTCATTCGCACGAGCGCCGGCAGAATGTGGTGGGACCGGCTCAAACTTCGGCTACCGGTGTTTGGCGAGATTATCTATAAAATGGCGCTTTCCCGTTTCGCCCGGATGTTTGAAACCCTTGACCGAACCGGTCTGCCGATTCTCCGCAGTCTTAACCTCGTTTCTAAGACCGTAGGTAATGTCTATCTTTCTCAGGCGATTGACCAATTAACCGAGAGTGTCCGGCGTGGTCGCGGACTGGCCACGCCGATGCGCGAGCTGGGGGTGTTTCCACCAATGGTGGTTCAGATGGTGGCAACCGGGGAAGAGTCCGGCGCCTTAGACGAAATGTTAAAACAGGTGTCCGACTTTTACGACAGTGAAGTAGAGTACGCAGTAAAAAACCTCACCGGGATGATTGAGCCGATTATGATTCTCATTATGGGTGTTGGCGCCGTGTTCCTAATGGTGGCGATTCTTATGCCCTATATGGCGATTCTTTCCAGTTTCGGCGCGAGCGGCGGTTACGGAATGTAATCAGCGGAAAAAGGGTTTTAGTCCATACTGTTTAGTTCTTAGGATTATAGCGAGGAAAAACTATGTGGAGATTAAATATCTAAGTTTTCTACATAGCGGGCGTTCTTCTCAATAAATTCCCGGCGCGGTTCCGCTTCTTCCCCCATTAACATGCGGAAGACCGCATCCGCTTCAGTTGCATCCTCCATAGTTACTCGCTTCAGTATTCGCTTCTCCGGGTTCATCGTTGTCTCCCACAGCTGTTCCGGGTTCATTTCACCAAGCCCCTTGTAGCGGACAATCTCTAAGTGGTCGCCTTTCGCCTTTTTGGTCAGGTCGGCTAACTCTTCCTCCGAGTAAAGATAGACCTCCTTTTTCCCTTGGCGGACTTTGTATAAAGGCGGTTGAGCGATGAATAAATACCCAGCCTCAATTAAGGGCTGCATAAAACGATAGAAAAAGGTGAGGAGGAGAATTCGGATATGGGAACCGTCAACATCGGCGTCGGTCATTATCACAATTTTATGATAACGGGCTTTTGCCGGGTCAAACTCATCCTCGCCAATCCCGGCACCTATCGCCGATATTATCGCCCGAATTTCATTATTGGCAAGGATCCGGTTTAATCCGGACTTCTCAACATTCAGAATCTTGCCGCGCAAAGGCAGAATCGCCTGAAATCTCCGGTCGCGCCCCTGTTTGGCTGAGCCACCAGCGGATTCGCCTTCCACAATGTATAGTTCACTCTCGCCCGGGTCCTCAGAGGCGCAGTCGGCTAGTTTCCCGGGCAGGGTATCGGACTCTAAGAGCGAACGGCGCCGGGCGAGTTCGCGTGCCTTTCTTGCGGCCAAGCGTGCCTTGGCGGCAGCAATTACCTTTTCAACAATCCGATTTGCCACCCGGGGGTTTTCTTCAAAGTAGGTGGCGAGCCGTTCATTTATTACCGTCTCAACGACACTCTTTGCCTCGCTGTTACCTAATCGGGTCTTGGTCTGTCCTTCAAATTGGGGTTCGGGAATCTTAATTGAGACGACCGCGGTCAAACCCTCCCGGGTATCCTCGCCAATTAGTTCAATCCCCTCTTTTAAAGCGGCGCTCTTGCGGGCGTAATCGTTGATACACCGGGTGAGCGCGGCTTTGAACCCAGAGAGGTGCGTGCCCCCTTCATGGGTATTAATCGTATTGGCAAAGGAAAAGATACTTTCCACAAACCCATCGTTGTATTCAAATGCGACCTCCACCTCCATTCCGTTGCGCTTTTCCTCGATTAAAATTGGCTTATGGAGGCGGTTCCGTCCTTTGTCCAAATAAGTGACAAAATCAACTAATCCTCCCGGGTAATGAAACTCCTCCTCTTTACCCACCCGCTCGTCCACCAATTTTATCGTCAGGTTTTTATTGAGATAGGCAAGTTCCCGCAAACGGGTAGCGAGAATCTCATAATTAAAGGCGAACTTCTTAAAAATTTTTCCGTCCGGGCGAAAGGTAATCTTCGTTCCTCTTTTCTTGGTTTTCCCGAGAACCTTTAATTCACTTTTTACCTGACCCCGCTCAAACTCCATCCGGTGGATTTTGCCCTCCCGATAAACCTCGGCAATCAGGTATTCGGAAAGGGCATTGACTACCGAGACACCAACCCCGTGCAATCCACCAGAAATCTGATAGACCTTATGTTCAAACTTGGCGCCGGAATGGAGCACGGTAAGGACAACCTCTAATGCCGGTCGTTTCTCAGTGGGATGGATATCAACCGGAATTCCCCGACCATTATCCTCAACCGAGACTTCGGTGTCACTGTGAATTGTTACGATGGTGGAATCGCAGTAGCCGGCGAGGGCTTCATCAATCGCATTGTCCACCACCTCAAAGACGAGGTGATGCACCCCGCGGGTGCCGACATCACCAATGTACATTGCGGGGCGATGCCGGACCGCCTCAAGCCCTTTTAAGACATGGATTTGAGCGGCATTGTAGACTTCGGACATGTAGTTAAATTTTACTCGTTAATGGGGAAAAGTCAAGTGGAAAAGGGCTCCCGCTTTAAGACAAAACGGACATCTTCAATTATCCCGGCACCGATTCTTTCGGCAATTTTTTCTAACAGCTTTTCTTTCAGAAATAGGAGTTGAGTCATCCAGGCGGGGGAGTCAACCACTACCACCAAAACCTTGCCATCAACCGCAACTGCGCTTGCATGCTGGGCAATCGCCTCACCAGCAATTGTCCGCCAGTCAACTACCACCTGATAGGGCTTAATTTTGTCCTTTAAACCAAGTCGGGCTAAGACGCCGGGCAGTGCCTCATTTAAGGGCTGGAACCATTTTCTCTTTCCTCGAGGCATCATTAATTTATAGCCAATGATAACGGCAGGGTCAAATTTCGTCTACCCCGGAAAATTAATCAATTAGCCGGGCATCGGGTTTGACTTCAAAGGTCTAAGGGGTAAACTGATTTATGCCCCTTGGCACCCCAATTCATGGTAGAGACCAGGCGCTGCCGGTTTCACCGGAAGTTATTGCTAAACTCAAAGGGATTGACTTAAAGGCGCGGCTGGTGGTGGAGGGGTTTCTGGTCGGTCTGCATCGTTCCCCATATAAGGGCTTTTCGGTTGAGTTTGCTGAACACCGCCAGTATCTGCCTGGGGACGAACTCAAACGGATTGACTGGCGAGTGTACGGTCGAACTGAGCGCTTCTATATCCGGGAATATGAAGAGGAGACCAACCTTCGGGCTTATCTGGTCCTGGACGCATCCGGTTCAATGAGTTATGGGGGTAAAATTTCCAAGTTGGACTACGCCCGCTGGCTCTGTGCCAGTCTCGCCTATCTTCTCACCCGGCAAAAGGATGCTACCGGGTTGGTGACATTTTCTACCAAAATTGACCGCTACATCCCGCCCCGGGCGACCGTTGCCCATCTCCGCACCATCTGGCGGGAGTTAGAGAATATAACCCCGGGTGGCGACACCAACATCGCCCAAGCCCTTCACGAACTCGCCGAGCGCATCCGGCGCCGCGGTCTGATCATCATCATCTCCGACCTCTGGGATGATGCGGGAGCGGTCTTAGCCGGTCTCCGTCACTTCCGGGTGCGCAAACACGAACTCATCCTCTTTCATATCTTTCACCCCGACGAGAAAAACCTTAACTTTCCCACACCGGTGCGACTGCGCGACTTGGAAACCGGAAAGGAGATTTCGGTTGACCCAAGGGTTATCCGCAAGGATTATGAGCGTAGTTTTGACCAACGCGCTTTTGATTTTCAGCGCGGGTGTGCTGAGGGGAGGATTGACTACCATCCGATAAGCACCGACGCGCCATTTGACCAGGCGTTATTTGCTTACCTGGAGCGACGGCGTCGGCTTTTCTGATGCGTCTTCTTGCGCCCAACTTCCTTTTATTACTCCCCTTTGCCCTGATTCCTTTGCTCATCCATCTCCTCAGCCGACTCCGGTTACGCCGTGTGCCTTTCCCATCTTTACTTTTACTCCAGAATGTCTCCCGTGAGACCTTCTCCTGGCTTCGGCTCAAAGAGGTTTTACTCCTCATTCTCCGGACCCTGCTTTTTCTCTTTCTTGTCTTTGCTCTCAGCCGCCCCTACCTGGTGGCGCCGCCTTTGCCCGGCACAAAAACCGAAAATTTAATTATCATCTTAGACGACTCTTACAGTCTGGGTTATGGAAACCGCTGGCAAACCGCCCGCACTATTACTCAACAACTGATTCAGAACTCCTCCCGGCCCCGGCTCATCCTCACCAGCCAGCCGGAGGCGATTTTTACCAATAAGCGAGCTCTCCTTGGGCTTCTTGACACGATTAAACCTTCAGCCACCGCAGGCACCATCACTCCGGCGCTCGCTTCCGCCAGTCGCCTTATCCAGACACAACCAATGCCGATTGTGGTAGTTACTGACCTTCAGCAACGCGCCCTGCCGGAGACCGGAATTACCCCGCCGCATCAATTGATCCGGGTCATCAATCTTGGCAGTAATAGTTTTGAAAACTGCGGCGTGAGCCGGGTTTATGCTATTGACCGAGTTATCAAATCTGAGGTGGTTAACTACACTAATAAACCGCTGACCCGAACGGTTCGGCTCAAACTCAGGGCTCAAATTGAGGAACAAACAGTCAACCTGCCTGCCCGGGGTTCGGTAATCATTACTTTTGCCACCCGGCTTGACCAGCCCGGCTGGCATACCGGATGGGTCCAAATCTCGCCTGACTCCCTTCCGATTGACGACACCCGCTACTTCGCCTTCTTTGTCCCAGCCCGGAGGCCGGTGCTCATCCTCTCCTCGGAGGCGGTTTCTGCCCATTATATCAACCTGGCGCTTTTGGCTGATACCGCCGCCCCATTTTTAGCTACCGAGATAAAAATTGACCAGTTCCGCCGGACCGAACTGAGCCGCTATCCGCTGTTGATTATTACCGACGCCGGTATTCTTAAGGAGGGTGATTGGCAACGGCTGAAGTTCTATCTCAACTCTAATGGCTCGGTGCTGTTAATCGCCGGAACACCAGTCGCTCAGCCGTTCACTATTAACCGGGATTTAACCCTTTTCGGTTTCTTGCGCCCCGGTGGTTTTGTCTCAATCAGCGATATTGACACTACCCACCCAATTCTCAGCGTTTTTCGTCCTCGTGATTTCGCCTCGGTCCGCTTCTTTAGCCACAGTCGCCTCAGCGGCGGCAAGACGCTCATCCGGCTTACCGATGGCGACCCATTAGTTGTCGCTCATCCGGGAGAGAACCTCATCGTCTGGGCGTTCGCCCCCGGACCAGAAGCGACCGACTTAATCTTTAAGGCGCCATTTGCGCCACTCCTCCATCGCACCCTTAATTACCTGGCGCAACTCCCTTTTAAAACCGAATATACTGTTGGTGATACCATTTCAGTAGCGGTTGCCACTACCAGACCGGTGCTCCTCGCTACCCCGCTTGGTGAGCAGAGCCTAACCCCGGAAATTCATCCTCTCCGTCCCTTTATTCGGGTCAGCGAAACTCAGACTCCGGGGATTTACCGGGTGATAGAAAAGGACACATTTTTCCTAACGGTCAACCCGTTACCAGCGGAGGGCGACCTGACTATTGCGGATGTTGCTTTGTTGCAAAAAAGGGGGGTGATTGTTCAGAGTGGCGGTTCTGCCACAGGCACCGAACTTACCGGTCTTTTCCTTTACCTGGCAGTTTGTGTCTTTGCCTTAGAGATGGTTATCCTTGCCTTAGAGCGGGTTCAGATAAAAATACCGGTGCGCAGGTAATTGAGATACCGCTGGAAAATCGTCTCGTCCTCAAGAATCGCCACCCGGGAGATTACCACGGTATCGCCGTCAACCTGAACCTTCAACCCGTAAGCCTCGTGCTTAGGCGCCCGCACGATAAACCCAACATCATAAACCTCTTCCACCGGGGTATAAGCTTTACCGGTCGCCTGCTCCATAAACCAGCTGAGATTCTCGGCAACCGCGGAAAGTGCCGGCAAAGGGGCAATCGGGTTAAGGAGGGGGATGAGAATCACCTCACCACCTCGGGCACGGTCATCAACCACCTGCGCCCGGTCCAAGTCAACATACCGCCTTAAACCCTCGGTTGAGCCGAACTGCATCCCGTTTCACCCCCTTTCAGGAAAAATTAAATTTGCTCTCAGCCAATGGTCCAGCCTCCTTACTATTGGCTATTGATTTCCCCTCTGCCCATCATATGGGCGTAAACCTTGGCGTTTCCAACCATATTAGCGATAACGCAGAACTCATTGGGCTTGTGCGCCTGGCCGGCGTTTCTTCCCCAGACCACCGCTGGAACCCCTTGGCGTCGGAAAAAAGCGGCAACGGTGCCACCGCCAATCCCCTTAGCAAACGGCTCCTTACCTAAAACCGCCCTTACCGCATCAGCGAGAATTTTTACCACCGGTGCCGAAACCGGGGTCATTGGTGCCGCTTGGGCCATCTGCTCAATTTTCATCTCCA
>FWPV01008182.1_pt1 | contig 18421 bp, 16 predicted proteins | sample 2228371 | NCBI WGS metagenome assembly FWPV01 (sample SAMEA103939776, study PRJEB20133) | metagenome
TTATCTTTCACTCCTCCTGTTACGCCGCTGTGCCGCCGAAGCATGAAGAAGTGTAGAAACCCTGCGGGCGAGGTCGCAGGTGGGACCTCGCCCGATTTGTTTCACCGGTTGCGCGTCAGAACTCGAAGCGAACCGAGAAACGCGCATAAAACGGCCGCGCGTAGCTCAGCGGCTTCAGGTAGTCCTTGTTGGGGACTGCGCCGGAGAGCTCGAAGTTCTGATCGATGTCCACGGCTGTCTTCCGGTTGAACAGGTTAAACATGTCGATCGAGAACCGCAGCTTGCGCGCTTCCGCCAGCGGCACGGCGTAATCCAGCTTCATGTCCCAGTAATTCTGGGTCGGGGTGCGCCCGGCAGCCCCACGCCCGCCCACCGGCACTTCGCCGGCGTTGCCGTATGCGGGGTGCGACAAGAGCTTAGATAATGGAGCGCCGCTTTGCGCCTTCCAGCCCAAACCGAGCGTGAACTGCTTGGTGAACTGGTAGCTGCCATAGATGTTCGCCACATGCCGGCGGTCCGTCGGAAGCACGCCGACTTTAAACTGATCGCCGATGCCCGGCGAGTTGGCGAAGTCAAACAACGAGGTGATGTTGGGATCGGACTGGCCATTGTCGTTCCGGAACAAGCCTTCGTAATTGCCGAACAGCTTGGCCAGACGGTAGTTGGCCATGATCTGCCACTTATTCGAGAAGCGCTTTTCCACGGTCAACTCTAAGGCCTTGTAGACGCGCCGCGGATCCGGGAAGCCGTCGGGCAAACCGTCCGGTCCTAGCTCACCCGAGTCGATCGTATAGCCCGTCTCGAGGTCGCAATTCGGGCCTCGGGTGCAAGGAGTGGCATTGTGATAAATGTCCATATTCACCGACGGGTTGGCGATCACGAACTGTTGGTGCGCCCCCGCGTTCGCCTGTTCGACGGTCACGCCGGAGATATCCTCGATCATCCTCTTCAGGTCCCTGTGGAGGAAGCGCGCGCCAACCACCCAGCCGCCTTCGAGTTCGCGCTCGAAGCCGGCGACGATCTCCTCCTGATACTGAGACTTGGTGCCGCCGTAGATGATCGTCGGCTCGACAGCATACGGCGAGAACGAGCTGACGGGAACCATATTCTGCGGGGTAGGCGGCAGTCCGAACGAATACTGGAGATAGTAGGAACTCTCCGTGGACATCGCGCGGACCGCGGGATCCTGCGGGATCTTTTCGAAGAACCGGCCCCAATTGGCGTACAACTTCGTCTTGCGGGTGCCGAACGGGTCATAGATCACGCCGATGCGCGGCGCCCAGTTGTTGCCGAAATTGTAACGGCTGACGTTGCCGGCGATCCACTGTTGCTCCCAACGCACTCCCGCCTTAACCGTCAGGTACTTGTTGAGCTGCCAGGCGTCTTGCAGGAACGCGCTGTTATACCGCGCGTCCGTACCCACCGCCGGGTCGCCGAAGTTGCCGCGAACTTGGCGGTAAACGTTCTGGTAAGTAGTGGTGCCGATAACCCGGGAAGGATAGAAATAGAAATATCCGCCCCAGACCATCTTGCCCACGTCCTTCGGGTCGATGCCGCGCCAAGCGAACAACGGCCATTGCGGGCCAGTGTAGCGGCGGATGGCCGCATAGTCGATCACGTTATAGGAGTAGCCCAGGTCGAACTGGTGACCACCCGCCAGCGTGACGTTTTTAGTGAACATCAAACTGAGCTGCTTGTTGTTGCTCTCGTTGTTTTCAATGAAGCCCAAGCCACCCTCGATCGTGTAGGCGGAGGTAGCGGTGGGCTTGGCGTAGTTGCGGACTTGGAACAGGTCCTTCTCCGGGGTTTCGGTGAACTCGGTATGGTTCCAGGAGAACGACGCATGGAACAACGACGTGGCGGTCCACAGCCCGTTGTACTTCACCGCCCAGTTGCGCGTGCCGTATGTGTTCTCGGAGCGGTTATCCACGTCAGCCCGGACCAAAGTGCGGTGCGAGCCCATGGGATCCTTCGACGGGTCTCCGAAAGCCGTTCCCTCAACGTGGTGGTTCGCCGACAAGTCGTAGGTCAGTTTGCCCACCCAGTTGAAAGTCCGGGTCTTGAAATCTTGGGGACCGAAGGCGCGGCTACCCAATCCCGGAGGTCCTTGGCGCAGCCGGTTGCTGAAGCTCGGGTTAAAGGCGCCATACCAGAACGCCTTATTTTTCACCAGCGGACCGCCCAGGTTAAAGCCAAAGTCATAAGCGTTCCTGCCCACGGTTTCCGTCAGCGGGTCGGACACGCGCGGATAATCATTGGGCTGTTTGAAAGCCGCCTGAGCGCCGCCGGGCTGCAAGTAGGTATAAATCGAGCCGCGAAGGGCGTTTGTTCCACTATGGGTGACGACGTTCACCACTCCGCCCAACGCCTGCCCGTACTGAGCCTCAAATCCGCCGGTCTTCACTTGAACTTCCTTGACGAAGTCGAAGTTGACGCCGGTGCCCTTTGAGCCGAAAACGTTCGACCATACGCCGAACGAGCCGTAGCCCGAATCGGTGGTGTTAATGCCGTCGATGATGTACACGTTTTCCAGACCCGATGCGCCGGAAATGGAAGGATTCGCGGAACCCGTGCCTCCTCCATCCGCCACGCCTGGCGCCAACGTGATCAAGCCGCTAATGTTCCGCGCTACCGGCAGGCTGGCGAGCGTCTCGGCGCTCAGGTTCGCTCCGGTGGTGGCGGACGTGGTATCCACTCCCGCGGCGGTTTCGGTCACCTGCACCGTTTCCGTCACAGCACCCGGCTCCAAGCGGGTCTGAACGGTGGCGCGCTCGGAGGCGCGCACGGCGAGGTTAGCGATTTCGTATGCGCGAAATCCCGGCTGCTCTACCTTCACGGAGTACAAGCCGGGCACAAGGTTGAAGAAGACGGCCTGCCCGCGCAGATCTGTCTTCGCCTTGCGTTCGCCCGTGGCGCCTTTGATCGTGACGCTGGCGCCCTGAATCACGGCGCCGGAAGCATCAAGGACCTCCACGGCAACAGAGCCCTTGGACGTGTCCGTGCCGATTTGCGCGAACGCGTTCTCAGTGACTCCGAAGCCTAGCAACAGCAAAACCATCGCTAGGCCCGCAAAGAATCGATTCATGGTGTTCTCTCCTTTGTCAGAGTATGTGGTTTCGAATTTCTGGTACTGCCCGCGTCCCGAACAGGCGATGGCCCGTCCGGATCGCTCAAATGGTCCAACGCTCCTCGCACCACCGGATCCCGGGTGAGGGACCAGGCGGCCTCCAGAGCCCGCACGGCCTCCGCTTTCCGTCCTTGTGAGAGAAAGCAGAGAGCGCGCTGATAGTGGTTGGCAGCCAGGGTTTGCGGATTCTCCGCAAAGCTCTGGCTGACGGTGACTGGTTGCAGATCGTCGACGCCGGCCACCACGGTGAACGACCCGGCGCGCGCCGCCGCCCGGCCGGTGGCCGGGTCGACAACGCGCACGGCAAGATGGTAGCTGCCCGGCGCCAGTTCCTCGATTGGAAGCGTCTTGGACGTCAACAGCGCCCCATGGACGTCCGCGCTTTCCAAACTCAAAGTGTCTTCAAAGGACTTTCTTACGCGTGTGGCGGGGTTGGCCACCACGTACTCAACCTTCAGGTTCTGGGGGCGCGGGTCCGGCAAGCGGACCTGATAGCAGACCCTCAGTCCCCGCGCCGAGACGGCTTGAGCCGCCGGCGAGACGTGTAGCTTCATTCCGGCAAACTGAAAGGGCCGCGGGCGCTGATCCGGTTCCGCTCGTTCCACCAGAACGATCTCGCTCAGAGCCGCCCGGTCCAAAGGCGCTTGCGCGACAATGTCGGCGAAGGCGTCGTACGCCGCGCCGGTCGCCGGATGCCGCACCGTGACTACCAACCGGTAAGAGCCCTCGCTAACCGGCAACCGCCCCTCGTACCGAAATGGCCTCCGGTTGAAGTCTTCCCCGGACTGAGGCACGGCGAACGAGGGGCTGTCGTCACGCTCGTAAACCAGCCGGCCGTGAGCGTACAATTGAGCCCGAATATCGTATTTGACCCGTCCGTCCGACACCTTCGGGCGCTTCGGATCCCGAACCTCGACCACCCAATGCAGCCACAGCTCGCCGTTGGCGCTCACAGCCATGGCGGCCAAGTGAGTGCGGGCCAAGTCATAATCGATCCGGGAAGTGACTGAAGCGAGCCTCGCCGCCCGCGCCGAAATCATGCCGACATAGCTTGGCTGTTCGTGGAAGCCCCGGATGGCGTTGACGATTTGACCCGAAGCCATGGAGCCTGAGAAGTTCTCCGTATCCACGGGTTCGCCCGGGATCAGGGTCAGTGTGGCGCGCGCCAGTTCGCTGTTGATGTTGCGAAGGTACTGATAGGCTTGCGCCTTGGTTCCGCCGCTGCGCAGAAGCTTATCAGGTCCGTCCACATAAGGATGGTAAAGCCGGTAGCCGCTCACCCCGTCCCGCTCGAAGAACAAGACATAGAAGAACGGAGGCAGTTCGCTCACCCCCGGGTTGCTATAAAACCAAAGCTCGGTGGGGTAAAGCTCCTGATTACCCGAAAAGTTCATGGACGTCTGCGGCTTGCCGAACAACACATACGTTCGCCCCCGGTCCGTTCGCCAGCCGTCGGAGCCGGCGTCCTTACCGTAAAAACTATTTGCGTAGGCGACGCGGCGGTAAAACTCCTCCTTAAACGGGTTTTCCGCCGCTCCCGGAGTGGGATTTCTCAAATCCCAAAAGCGCTCGATGAACTTATCCCGCTCTTCATCGCTTGGGAGCTTCTGAAACGCGTCACGCTCGCCTTTGGTCAGTAGCAAGGAGGTGGGTCCATTGAGGAATTCGCGGTGGCGGGAGGGTAAAGAAGCGCCTGCGGCGACGGCCACCTCCGCGAAACAGAGGGCCAGGAGCAGAACCCACCTACCCTGCCTTATCCAAGTATCGAACATGACCCACCACAAAACTGCCCGGCGCCCAAGCGCCAAACTGCGCCTCCGGCTTCCGAAAAGGCATATGCTGTCCAGGTGCGTTGCCTAAGCGCTTGCACGCCTGTTGCCAACTCTCGGGCTTCCTAACCCGATTGCAAGCAAAGCACTTACCACCATCGGGCGGCGAACGATTCCAAGTTCAATATCCAATCCATCCGCCTAACCGGATTCCGCCATTCACAACAGGGTGACAAACGGAAACACACCAGCGTAGCATAGATTCTCTAACTCGAATGAAATATTGAACCATTTTCATTTTCCGGCTCCCCGGACGGGGTCAAATCTCCCGTAGGGAGGGCCACCTGGGGGGACGCTTTTCTTGAAACGCCCGGACGCCTTCGGCGAAATCCGCGCTCCGGAAGGCGCGCGCCCGCAAGCTCTGGGCCAATTGCAGGGTCTCGACCGGACCGGCGCCGCGGCTGTCGTGGACAAAAGTCATCCCCCGGCGCACGGCTTCCGGGCTGGCTTCGGCCAAGGCGCGCGCTAGGGCCACCGCCCGGTCTTCCAGTTCGACTTTAGGCGCCACTTCGTGGACCAAACCGTACTGAAGGGCCTCATTGGTGCCGAAAATCCGCCCCGTCAGGCTCAGTTCGAGCGCCCTCCGCTCCCCCAAGGCCAGAGACACCGCGCGGAAGCCGACAAACGGCCACAACCCGATCCGGATCTCCGTCAGCCCGAAGCTTGAACCCTGCGCCGCCACCACGACATGGGCATTGGCGATCAGGCTCATGCCGCTGCCCAAAGCCGCGCCGTGGACTGCCGCGACGATCGGCTTGAAAATCCGTGAGCCGATCGTTAGGAGCTCTTCATGAATCGCCAACTGCTCGGAAGCGTCAGGCAACAGGGCCTCGTCCAGGTCAGTGCCTGAACAGAACATATCTCCTCGCCCCTCGAGCAGCATCGCCCCAACCGAGGCGTCCGCTTCCGCCGCCCTGAGGTTGACCACCAGGGCGCGGCACGTGTCGGCATTCAACGCGTTGTGCTTCTCCGGACGGTTGAGCGCAATGCGCAGAAGCCGTCCCTCTCGGATGATTTCCAGGTTCATGGAAGCTGCCGTATTCCTAACCAGTATAGTCTGGTTGTTCTAAAATCAAGGGAGCATGAAGAAGGAGGCCGTTCTCTCTTTCATCCGCGAAACGGGCATTGTGCCGATTGTCCGCACTCCGGACGCGGAGAGCGCCATCCGCGCGGTCGAAGCGATTTACGCCGGAGGCATCCGGGCGGCGGAGATCACCATGACGGTGGCAGGGGCGGTGAAGGCGTTGGAGGCGGTGGCGGACCGGTTCGGCGGCAATATCGTGCTCGGCGCGGGGACGGTCCTGGACCCGGAGACGGCGCGGATTTGCATGCTGGCCGGCGCTGAGTTTTTTGTGACACCGGCTTTGAATCTCAAGACAATCGAGATGGCCAAGCGGTATTCGAAGGTGATTTGTCCCGGCGCGCTTACCCCGACGGAGGTCTTGACGGCTTGGGAGGCGGGCGCCGACATCGTCAAGGTGTTCCCGTGCGGTAACGTGGGCGGACCCAAGTACATTAAGGCGCTCAAGGCGCCCTTCCCGCACATCGAGTTGATCCCCACGGGAGGGGTGAATCTCGAAACAGCGGGCGAATTCTTGAAGGCGGGCGCCTGCGCGGTGGCGGTGGGGGCGGAACTGGTGGATCGCAAGACCATCGCCGAGGGGCGCTACGAAGTTTTCGAACAAAGGGCCAGGCAGTTCATGGAAGTCATCGCCAAGGCCCGGGCGGAGATGGCGCATTAGGCAAGCAGAACCTCGCAGTTGTTACACTGGAGTCCCGATGGCTATCAGTCAAGAACTTCTGGAAATTCTCGTTTGCCCGGCTTGCAAGACGACCGTCGAACTCGTCGACGAAGGACGCGGGCTGAAATGTGTACAGTGCAAACGGGTGTATCCCATTCGCGATGACATCCCGGTGATGCTCATCGACGAGGCGAAGGTCGAGGAATAGACCGGGCGCCGGAATGGAAGAGGCGCTGATCCGGCTCCGGCGGGGATCCAAGGCGGCGGTGGTCTGCCCCCGCAGCGTGGGGGAGTGTATCTTGATAACGCCTGCGATCCGGTTGATGAAGCGCCGCCGGCCGGACATTCTGTGGGCCGCGGTGGCGGACGCCGCCTGCCGTTTTGTTTTTGAGAACACCCCCGACATCGCCACGGTCCTCAGTCCGCACCTGCCGCCGTTGTGGTCCTGGAGGCCAAGGCTCTGCGCCGATTTTCAGGGCACAGTTCGAAGTCTGATCCTGACCGAGCTTTCCGGGGCCGAAGTTACGGCCGGATTGCAGCAAGCCGCAGGGGCGTGGGCCTACAGCACGGTGGCGCCGGACCCGGGCGCCGCGCATTGGGCCGAGTGCTGCGCCGAACTCGCCTTTCACTTGGGTGTTCCCCGGCAGGAAGTTCCCGCTGCTTTCCTGCCCGCGCCGGAAGCGACGTCCCAACGCCGTTGCGCATTGATTTACCCGTATGCCGCGGCGCGCGACCGGACTTGGCCCGCTGAATCGTTCCTCGATGCGGCGCGCGAACTCGAAAAACGCGGTTTCGAGGTAGTGTTCACAGCGCGGAGTAAGGAAGATTTGAGTCCCTTCTCCGAGTACCGGCTGGCGCCGGTCGCCGCCGCCGGAGAGTGGAAAGCTCTGTTACTCGAAGCCTCGGTTTTTATCGGCAACCAAACGGATCTGACGCAGATCGCGGCAGCCTTACAGGTCCCGCAGGTAGTGATTTGCCCGCCCGGCGGCTGTGGAAAGATGGCCCCATGGAAAGCGCCCGCTGAAATTCTGGCCGGTGAGGACTCTATCAATTCCGTAGACCCGGCTCAAGTGCTGGCGGCGGTTGAGCGGCTGGGGGTGAAGCCGTGAAAGAACTGTGGCGCATTCTCCGCTTCGTCAAGCCCTACTGGCTTCCCCTGTTCGCTTCCGTCATTCTGATGGCGGTCGTGGGCGCGATGCATGCGCTCACCGCGCTGCTTGTCGGTCCGGTCTTCGACCGGGTTTTGAATCCGGGAGCTCCGGACGCTCCGGTGCGCCTATTCTCGATACCAATCTGGGGAGGCGACGTCTATCTGCGGCAGCTTGTGCCGGATTGGATCCGCAACGTCTGGAGCATGGTGGCTTTCGGCATCCTGACGGTGTTCTTCACCAAAGGGGTGTGCGACTACCTCGGCAATTATCTGATCAACTACGTCGGCTTGTCCTGCGTCACGGACCTCCGCCAAACAGTCTTCGAAGGCGTGCTGCGGCAAGATGTGGAGTTTTACGAACTGAACACCACCGGGCGGCTGATGTCGTCGATCATGAACGACATCGATAAGATTCAGGTGGCCACTTCCCACATGCTGGCGGACTGGCTGCGCCAAAGCTTCTCAGCGGCGGGACTGCTTTATGTGGTGTTTCAAACCGACTGGCGCCTCGCGCTGGTCAGCCTGACGTTGCTGCCATTTGTGCTGGTACCCACCGCTCGCATCGGGAAGCGCATCCGGCGCACCACCCGCCGCGCTCAGGACGACGCAGCTACGCTGAATCAGATCCTCCAGGAAGCTCTGAGCGGCCACCTGGTGGTGCGCTCGTTCGGCGCCGAACGGCATGAGGCGGAGCGCTTTCGAGCGGCTTCCCGCCGTTTGCGCCGCAGCAATTTGCGGTATGTAGCGCAGCAGGCGATCGCTTCGCCGCTCATCGAATTCTTCGGCGCGCTGACGATTGTGGGCTTGCTCACCTACGCGCGAACGCAGATCAAAGCCGGCGCGATGACCACCGGCGAGTTCACGAGCTTTGTGATCGCCCTGCTCATGCTATATGAGCCGGTGAAGCGCCTCACCGGCATTCACAACATCTTTCAGCAGGCTCTGGGCGCTTCCCAAAAGATCTTCGAATATCTGGACCGCCCGGTGCGGATCAAGGACCGCCCGGACGCCATCCGCATCGAAAAGTTCGAATCCAAGATCGTCTTCGACAATGTGAGTTTCTCCTACCCGACGTCGCCGGACGGTTTTTTCCTGGAGGACGTCTCGCTGGAGGTGAACGTCGGCGAGGTGGTCGCGATTGTCGGTCCGAGCGGCGCGGGCAAGTCGACGCTAGCCAGCCTTGTGCCGAGATTCTATGACGTGACCGCAGGCCGGGTGCTGATCGACGGGCACGATGTGCGCGACCTGAATCTTGCTTCCCTGCGCCGTTTGATCGGGATCGTGGCGCAAGACACTTTTTTGTTCAACGACACCGTCGCGAATAACATCGCCTACGGGCGCCCGGACGCCGGACGTGCGCGGATTGAAGAGGCCGCCCGCAACGCTCTGGCTGAAGATTTCATCCTTTCCTTGCCGGAGGGCTACGACACGATCATCGGTGAGCGGGGCGCCCGGCTGAGCGGCGGGCAGCGGCAGCGCATCGCCATCGCCCGGGCGCTGTTGCGCAACGCTCCGATCTTGATCCTGGACGAAGCCACCTCGCATCTTGACACCGAGTCCGAAATGCTGGTGCAGCGGGCGTTAGCCAACCTGATGGCCAACCGGACGGTGATCGTGATCGCTCACCGGCTTTCCACCATCCGCCGCGCCGACAAGATTGTGGTGCTGGACCGCGGCCGGGTTTGCGAAATCGGCACCCACGAAGAGCTGGTCGCCGGCGGCGGCGTATATCAGAGGCTCCACGAATTGCAGTTCCTGGAAGCCGATCCCCTGGTGAACCCATGATCCGCAGCATGACGGGTTTCGCTCGCGTCCGGGAGAGTCTGCCGGACGGCGAGCTGGTGTTGACGATCAAGGCGGTCAACCACCGCGGTCTGGACTTGCATTTCTATTCGCCGCCCGAATTTGACGCCTTCGAGCCGGCTTTGCGGGCTCTGGTGAAACAGCGGGTCGCGCGGGGCCATTTGGATGTCCGCATTTCGCGCGCGCGGAGCCGCGCGGCGGGCGGCGCCGGATGGAACCACGCTTTGATGGACAACTTCCTGGCGGCTTTCCGTGAGGCGCGCGAACTGTACGGTTTGGAAGGACAGCCGGATTTGAACGTGGCTTTCCGCATCCCCGGCATGCTGGAAGAGACCGTGGAGGAAGAAGCGCCGCCGGAGGTGGGCGAGCTGCTCGCCAAGTTGATGGAACAAGCCTTGCGGGAGCTAAATGCATTCCGCGAGCGGGAAGGCGCTGAACTAGCGGCTGCGATCGAGGGGCACATCCGCGCCATTCAAGCCGCCGCCGCCCGGATGGAGGAGATCCGGCGCGGGGCGACGGAGCATTTTCAAGCGCGGCTGAACGAGCGGCTCTCGGCGCTGCTCGGAACCGCCGGCATTGAGCCGCAGAGGCTGGCTCAGGAAGCAGCGATACTGGCCGACCGGTCCGACATCGGCGAGGAAATCGCCCGTCTGCGGATTCACGCCGGGCAGTTGGCGGAAATCCTAGCCGCCGGGGGCGAGGTGGGGAAAAAGCTGGATTTCCTGTTGCAGGAAATGAGCCGGGAAACGAACACCATATTGTCGAAGACCGGCGGGGTCGGAGAGGTGGGGCTGGAGCTGACCGGAATCGCCCTCGGAGTGAAGTCCGAAATCGAAAAGATTCGCGAGCAAGCTTTGAACCTGGAGTGACTTTGAACCTGGAGTGAAATGACAAGCGTTTTCATCATTTCGGCGCCTTCCGGCTCGGGCAAGTCGACCATTGTCAACCGAGTCCTGGCCGAGGACCCAAACCTTGTGTTTTCAATCTCTTACACCACACGGCAGCCGCGCGGCGCGGAAAAGCCGGGGATCAGCTATCATTACATCTCCCGGGAGGAGTTCGAGCGCCGCATCGCCGCCGGCGAGTTCCTGGAGTACGCCGAGGTATTCGGCAATTACTACGGCACCCACATCAGCGTTTTGCGCCAAGCCGAGGCCGAGGGCAAAGACCTGGTGCTCGACATTGACGTCCAGGGTGCGCGACAATTGAGAAGGAAGGTTCCGGACGCTGTAAGCGTATTCATCCTGCCGCCTTCCCGGAAAGAATTGGAGCACCGGCTTCGCGCGCGCTCCGAGGACGCCGAGGAAGTCATACAGCGGCGGCTGGAAGGCGCAGCCCGGGAGATCGAAGATTATCGGGACTATGACTACATCCTGGTGAACCGGGAAGTGGAGGCGTCCGTGGCAATACTCAAAGCGATCATCCAGGCTGAGCGCGTCCGAACCCGCCGGATGGAGCCGGAGATCCGGCCCATCCTCAAAACGTTCGAGGATCGCAACTGACAGGTTTTAACCGATGCCCGAGATCACAACCCGTAGCAATACCCAATATGCCCTGCCCGATGACCCGGAGCAGAGCATGTACCGCTTCATCCTGGTGGCGGCTAAGCGCGCGCGGCAACTCCAAAACGGCGCGCGGAGCCTGCTGCCGACCGTAAACCGCAAGCCCACGGTCACCGCGATGGAAGAGGTGCGCCGCGGGTTGGTGAAGTACATCGACGTCGCCCGCGACGGCGCGGCTGTGGCGACCGAGCAACCGCCGCAAGAATAGCGGGGCGGCGATGAACGTCCTCCTCGGCGTCGGCGGCGGCATCGCGGCGTACAAAGCCGCCGAGCTGGCGCGGCTCATCATGGAGCGGGGCCACTCCGTCCAAGCGGTGATGACCGATGCGGCGCAGGAGTTCATCCGGCCGCTGACCTTCGCCGCTTTGACCGGCAGGAAGGTCATCACCGCGCTGTTCGCTTCTTCGAGCGCCGGCGAGGTGCTCGCAAGTTCGGTCGAGCACATCCAAGTGGCGCAAGCAAGCGATGTGATGGTAGTGGCGCCCGCCACGGCAGACCTTCTCGCCAAATTCGCCCACGGTTTAGCGGGCGATTTCCTGACCACCGCGTATCTTGCGTTCCGGGGTCCGGTGGTGCTCGCGCCCGCCATGAACACCAATATGTGGGAGCACCCCGCCACGCAGGAAAACTTGAAAACACTGCGTGAGCGGGGGTGCATCATTGTGGACCCGGAGAGCGGCCCTCTGGCTTGCGGCATGACCGGTCCCGGACGTTTGGCGGACCCGGATGTGATCGCTGATGTCGTCTGTTCAACCATTGGGCAGCCGAAGGACATGGCGGGCGAAAGCGTGCTCATCACGGCAGGCCCTACGCAAGAACCGCTGGACCCGGTGCGCTTCATCTCCAACCGCTCGAGCGGCAAAATGGGCTACGCGCTGGCCGAAGCCGCGGCGGCGCGCGGGGCTAAAGTGACTCTGGTTTCGGGACCGGTCCACCTTGCACCGCCAAGGGGGGTGGAAGTCGTTCGGGTCAAGACGGCGCTCGAGATGCGTAAGGCGGTGTTGGACCATCTCGCTGGCGCCACGATGATTATCAAGAGCGCGGCCGTCGCCGATTATTACGTCCCGAACGCGCCCACGCAGAAGGTGAAAAAGACCGCCATGCGCATGACCGTGGCGCTCGAACCCACGCCCGACATTCTGGCCGAGGTCGGGCAGAAGAAAGGCGACCGCCTGCTGATCGGCTTCGCCGCGGAGACCGAGAATCTGATCGAATCCGCCCGGCGAAAACTTGAGTCGAAGAACTGCGACATGGTGGTGGCCAATCTCGTGGGCGAGTCTTTGGGATTCGAGTCGGACGAGAACGAAGTGGTGCTGGTTATGTCTAACGGCGAAACCGTGAAACTCCCCCGCGCGACGAAACGCGAGATCGCCGGCCGTATTCTCGACCACGCCTTGCGTCTGCGCCTGGCTTTGCACTCCGCCGGATGAAGCCCGAAGATCTGCGCGCCTATCTCGCCTTTTTCCGCGACCTCGGCATGCGAGATCTGTACATTCCTGAACGCCCGCAGGCTCCGCCCGCGGCGACGGTGGATCGCCAGAAGCCCGAAGCGCCTCCTCCGGAGCCAGCGCAAGAAACTTTACTGCCGGTGTTCCCTGCCCTGGAGCCGGAGGATGATTCGCTCGACAAGATCCTGTCAGACATCGGCGACTGCCGCCGCTGCCGCTTGCACGCCGGGCGCAACAAGATCGTCTTCGGCGACGGCAATCCTGCCGCCAAATTGGTGTTTGTAGGAGAGGGACCGGGGGCTGATGAAGACGCTGAAGGGCTGCCCTTCGTCGGGCGGGCGGGACAACTGCTCACCGCCATGATCGAAAACACCGCCGCGCGGGAAGGCATCCCGCTCAAACGGCGGGACGTTTACATCTGCAATGTGGTGAAATGCCGCCCGCCGGAAAACCGGACGCCGGAGCCCGACGAGATGGAAATCTGCGGCCAGTTTTTGTTCCGGCAACTGGCCGTAATCCGCCCCAGAGCCATCTGCGCGTTGGGCGGAACGGCGGCTCGCGCCTTGTTGGGAAGAAAGGAGGGGGTGACCAAGCTGAGAGGCAACTGGTTCAAATGGCGGGACATCCCGGTGATGGTGACTTACCACCCCTCCTATTTGTTGCGGCCGTATAATCAAAACGCCAAGCGCGAAGCGTGGGAAGATCTGAAGAAGGTGTTCCACTACGTTTATGACTGAGCGCTCCGGGCTGTTCATCACCTTTGAGGGACCCGACGGAAGCGGCAAATCCACCCAAATGAGGATGCTGGCGGATAAGCTCCGGAGTCTGGGCTATAGCGTCGTGGAAACCGTCGAGCCCGGGGGCACGCGCATCGGCGAGCAGATCCGCCGCATTCTTCTCGACCCGGCGCATCAGGAGATGCATCCTCGCACGGAGCTGCTGTTGTACTTCGCCGCCCGCGCCCAAAACGTGGTTGAACGGATTCTGCCGGCGCTCGCTGAAAGCAAGATCGTCCTTTCGGACCGCTATACCGACTCGACTATGGCCTATCAGGGTTTCGCCCGCGCGCTTGGAACGGAAGCGGTGCATGAGCTGCACCGGCTCGCCTGCCAGGGCTTGCAGCCCGATTTGACGCTCTGTTACGACATCGATGTCGAAACCGGTTTGAGGCGCGCCCGCGAGCGCGGCGTGAACCGAATGGACGAGCAGGCGATCGAATTCCACAGGCGGGTGAGAGAGGCTTATCTTGAGATCGCCCGGCGGGAGCCGCGATTCCGGGTGATCGACGGCGCGCCGCCGCCCGAGGTGGTCTTTCGAGCGACTTGGGACGCCGTGGCGCCTCTCGTGGCGGGGGGTGGCGCGATAAATGTTTGAAGGGTTCTTCGGCAACGCCGCCGCCGTGGAAGCGCTCGCGCAGATGATCCGCAGCGGACGGATTCCGCAAACGCTGCTTCTGGCTGGTCCTGAAGGGGTCGGCAAGGCGACGCTCGCCCGGCGTTTCGCCGCGGCGCTGCTGCCCGACGGACGGCGCGTGGAAGCGGACGATCTGAGTCTGCCCGAAAACCAGGCCATTTTGGCGGATCGCGAAAAGTGGCCCGCTGAGCACCGGGTGCAAGACCCCTTACTGTTCGGGACGCATCCCGACTTCCTGACTTTCCCGCCCGACGGACCTCTCAGGCAGATCTCAATCCAGCAGATGCGCCTGCTCAAGGAGCGGGCGCAATTCGCCCCGCTGCGGGGCAACCGGCGCGTTTTCCTGGTGGATCAGGCGGACCGGGCAAACGAACAGGCGGCCAATTCCCTTTTGAAGACGCTCGAGGAGCCGCCGCCGTATCTGGTGCTGATCCTCACCGCAGAGAATCCGTACGATCTCCTGCCCACGATCCGCTCGCGCTCCGTCATCCTGCACCTCACGCCGCTGTCCCGCGCCGAGATGGAGGCTTTCGTCAACGAGCGCAACCTCAGCGATCCCGAACGCCGGGCGGCGCTCGCGAATGGCAGCCCGGGAATCGCTGTTTCATTGGATCTGGAAGCGTGGGATAAGCGCCGCGCGGCCATGCTGGCGCTAGTCAAGGCGGCTTGCGGCGCCGCGCCCTTTTCTGCATGGGCGCCATATGCCGAGAAAGTCGCCGCCGCGCGCTCGGAGAAGCTCGACGCGTATCTGAAGGTTTTGTATTCGCTGCTTGAAGACTTGCTCCAAGTTCACACGCGGGGCCAAGAGGCGCCGCTGCGCAATATCGACTTGCGGCGTGACTATCAGACTTTGGTTCCCCGGATCACGTTTGACTGGCTCACTCGCGCCACCGCCCGCGTGGACGAGATCGCCGGTCTTGTGCGCCGGAACATTCAGAAGAGCATCGCCTTGGACGCTCTTTTGCTGGACCTTCGCTAGGAGACATCTGCACCATGAGCGCTTTGATTCTCTTTGCGCTTTTAGCCGCGCCGGCTCCGCATCAGAGTCCGCTTACGCGCCTGGAGCCGGACGGGAGCCGGCCCGTGCACATCAATCCGCCCACTTTCCGCTGGCCGCAGGCGAAACCCACGCCTGTGACGCTTCAATATTCGCGCACGCCGGACTTTGGCAAGCCGGTCGAGGTACAGGTATCCGGCTACTCGTTCTACCGTCCGCTTCAGCCGCTTGCAGCCGGACGCTGGTACTGGCGCGTCCGCCCGGATGGCGGCGCTTGGAGCGCCCTTGCGGCCTTCGATTTGCCGGAGGATGCGGCGAAGTGGCCGGTGGAGCCCTGGACGGCGTTGCTCGAGCGGATTCCGAAGGCGCATCCGCGCCTATGGGTCACCCCGGAACGCGCCCAGGAACTGCGTAAGTCCGCCAATGGGCCGCTTCGGGAACTGGTCGCCGAATGGAGCCGGAGCGCGAAGCGGCATTTGGGGCAGCCGCTGCCGTTGGAGCAGGACAAAACGAGGGTCAAGACCGGCGAATTCCACGAAAAGGCAGTTCAGCGGGTTTCGTCGAAAGCCGATGCAAACCGGACGATTGAGCCCGCGGGCGAGCTCGCCTTCTTGTACCTTCTTACGGGAAACGAAGAATTCGCCCGGGAGGCTCGCCGCCGGGCCATGCTCGCCGCGCGCCTGGATCCGGATGGATACACCTCCCACGAAGTGTCCGATTTCGCCAACTCCGCTCTGATCGTGAACTGCGCCCGGGTTTACGACTATCTGTACGCCATGCTTTCAAACGACGAACGCACGGTGCTGCGGCGGGCGATCCTGGAACGCTGCCGCCGCACTTTCAGAGCGTACCGCCCAAGGCTCGAGCAGCGCTTGATCAACGCCCACGCGTGGCAGCATGTGCTGATGGACGCCACGGCGGGCGCCCTGGCTTTGTTCGGAGAAGAGCCGGAGGCCAAGGAATGGTTTGAGTGGAGCCTGCGCCTTCACGTCGCTCTTTTTCCGTGGTACGGAGGCGCGGCGGGCGGCTCGGCGGAGGGCGCAAATTACTATTCCTGCTGTAACATGCTCCCCAGCCTCGCGGCGCGGGACTTGTTCTATACCGCGACGGGATTGGACCTGACCCGCAACCCGTGGTACGAATCGAACGCCTACTACCTCATTTACAGCCACCCGCCCGGCGGCGTGATCTCTCAATTCGGCGACCATAACGGCAGCACGGCGCCCCCGGGGGAGACGAAGAAGCTGGCCGCTTTACGGCACGCCGCCTTGTTCTCGAATCCCTATTCGGCGGCTTACGCCGCTGCGATCCCCGAACCGCCACGCGCAGGCTGGCTGGCGGCGCTGTGGTCGCCGTTTCGAACCCCCGAGCCGCGTCCACTTGCCTCACTCCCGCCGGCGAGAGCCTTTCCGGACGTGGGCGTGGTGTTCCTGCACACCGCGATGGCGGATCCGGCGCGCAACGTGTTCTTCGAATTTAAGAGCAGCCCGTACGGAAGCTCGGGACATGCCCACGCCGATCAGAACACCTTTAACCTCGCGGTCGCGGGCGAGCCGCTGATTATCGACAGCGGCTACTACACCGCCTTTGGCGACGAGCACCATTACGGATTCACCGTGCGCACGCTGGCGCACAACGGGCTTCTCGTGGACGGTCACGGACAGGCAGACCGCAGCCTTGACGCCTTCGGCGCCATCACCGGCTTCGAGCAAAAAGAGGGGTGGGCGTACATGCGCGGTTCGGCGCCGCACGCATACCATGCCGTCCGCCTCCGGCGCTTCGACCGCCACGCCGTCTGGCTGGCGCCGCAGACCTTTGTCATTATGGACGACATCGAGGCAGAGGGCGCTCAACGCCGGCGCTTCGACTGGCTGCTCCACGCCGCCCGCCCGATGGAGGTGGACGCCGGCAAGCGAACGGTTCTGGTCGCCAATTCGAAGGGCAGAGCTCGAGTGACTTTCTTATCCCCGCCGGAGCTGAAATTCGAGCAGACCAGCGGATTCGAACCCGCTCCTAAAGGGTGGCTTCCCACCCGCAAAGGCAGGCAATTCCCGGACCAATGGCATCTTAAAGCGACCCCCGCCGCGCCGCGAACGGCGGAGCGCTTTTTGGTAGTCATTCAGGTTGAGCATGGACAGAAGTCCCCGTTTCCGCCGCTTGCCGCATTGAGTCAAGACGCGCGCTTGCGCGACATCTGGAGCCGCCTTCTCCCCACGAAAGGCTGGCGCATGGAGGACTTGTTTCGATGATTTGGGCAGTGGTTGCGCTCGCCGCCGGAGCGAGCTTTCAGGAAGACTTTTCGCGCGGCATGGAGAATTGGTGGGTCGAGGGGGGCGAGAGGGTTTGGGTCGAGAACGGGCGGCTGCACGTCAAAGCGGACGATCCAAAGACGCCGGGCGGCGGCGTCGCCACAGTGTGGTGCAAGGTCCCTCACGCTGCGGACTACGAGTTCGAAGCCGAAGCGCATGTGATCTCCTCGAGCATCGACGCGAACAACATCAATCTGTTCCTGAACTACCGCGATCCGTCCGGCAAACCGTTGTTCGAGTCGCGGGCAAGCCGTTCGAGCGCCGCGTACAAGCTGTACCACGACCTCGAAGGCTATATCATCACCTTCCTGAATGACGCCCAAGCCGAGGGTGGAAGAAACGCCAACGGATCCACGAAAGCGCGCATACGCATCCGGCGCTGCCCCGGCTTTCAATTGCTGGCGGAAAAGTTCGGCGGAACATGCCGGCAGGGCGTGACTTACCGCCTGCGAGTCCGGAAGGAAGGCGGGGAGATCACGTTTTTCGTCAATGACGAGGAGGCGCTCAGGGCGCGCGATCCGCAGCCGCTCGGTCCGGGGTTGATCGGTCTTCGCACCTTCCGGACTTATCTTTGGTGGGACAACATCCGCGTCACGCCTCTGACGAAGAAATAGCCAGCGGACCGCCCCGGGGTCATTCATATTATGATATGATTCGACCAGAGCGGAACCGTGAAAAGGGATTTCTACCTGGAGCTTGCCGCCTCCGGCTTGCGGATGCCCATCGGAGCGGATCTCGTCTTGCACGAGCAGCCGGATCCGGAAGCGGTGAAGCACGACGGAGAGGCGCTCGGGCGCGTTCTTGAAGCCGCCGCTGCCCGCTACCATACGCCGCTGGCGTTTCCATTAATGGATCTCACGCTAGAGAAGGCGGATCTGCTGCGCCTGCTCGGAGCGGCGGACGCCGCCGCGGACGGTTTTCACTTTGAAGCGCCGCCCTCGGAAGAGGAAATCGAGCGCGTCCGCGCTGCGGCGCGGAAAGAATTCAGCCCGCGGAATCAAGCGCACATCGACAGCGTGCGTTACATCGCCCGGCGGACTT
>FWPV01008183.1_pt1 | contig 18418 bp, 12 predicted proteins | sample 2228371 | NCBI WGS metagenome assembly FWPV01 (sample SAMEA103939776, study PRJEB20133) | metagenome
GGAGAGGCCGTCGAGAGGTGGCGAGGAGGCCGCGGGGCGCCCGTCCGCGGAGCAGCCCGCCGCGATGTCGCTGGACATGGCGACGGTGAAGAGGTCCTGGCCTCAGGTCAGGGAGCGCGTGAAGGAGAGGAAGATAACCGTGCACGCACTCCTGCTGGAGGGCAGGCCGGCTGAGGTGGAGGAAGGGGAGCTGGTGCTCTCCTTCCCGCCGGAACGCTCGTTCCACCGCGGCGAAATGGAAAAAGATGCCAACAGGGAAGTGCTCGAGGCCGCGCTGGAGGAGGTGCTGGGCGTCAGGCTTAAGGTGACCACGAGGCTGGAGGAGGGCTCGAGAGGCGTTCAGCGACCCCCCGCCGGTCGCGATAAGGGGAAGGCGGCGGAGCCCGTGGAGCGGGAGCGCGAGGCGTCGGCAGGGAAGGCGGCCGCTCCGACGGAGGAGCCCGGGACGGCGAAGGGAGGCGAGCCGGAAAGAGAGGCCGCGGAAAAGAGGAGGCCGGCCGGGACGGAGGAGGGAGAGGCGCCCCTGGAGACCGCCCCGGGCAGGGAGCGCGGCGGGCCGGCGAGACCCGGCAGGCGCGGACCCGACGCCGGCGCCGCGACCGAGGGACACGATGCGGGCAGGGTGAAGCTGGTCAAGGACATCTTCGGAGCGGAGGTGATCGAGGAGATCACCCTGGGAGAATAGACGGAGGACGGGCACGGGAGAGACGGAGGCGGGAAGCGACGGGACGGAGGGGGCGCCGCGGGAACCGCCGCGGGCGGTCCAGACGCGGCGGCGGAACACCGCGCGGCGCGGATCACGGGCCGAAGCCCGGCAGGGGAAGAGTCCCGGCCCCGCGAAGGGCGCGGCTCGATGAGGCGGAGGTGACCATGAACGGAAACATCCAGAAGATGATGAAACAGGCGCAGAAGCTGCAGCGCCAGATGCTGGAGGCGCAGGAAGCCCTGGCGGAGGAGCGCGTGGAGGCCACCTCGGGGGGCGGCATGGTGAAGGTGGTGGCCGACGGGCAGCAGAACGTGCTGGAGGTGAAGATCGACCCCCAGGCGGTGGACCCGGAGGACGTGGAGATGCTCGAGGACCTGGTGCTGGCGGCGGTGTCCGAAGCCCTGCGCAGATCCCGGGAACTGGCGGAGGAGCGCATGGGGGCATTCACCAAGGGGCTCAAGATCCCCGGCCTCACCTGACGGGAGCGCGGCGTTGCTGTACGCCCAGCCCATCGCGCGCCTGGTGGAGGAGCTCTCCAAGCTCCCCGGCATAGGACAGAAGACCGCCCAGCGCCTCACCTTTCACCTGCTCAAGGTGCCGCCAGAAGAGGCGCGCGCCCTGGCCGAGGCAATCGTGGAGGCGAGGGAGAAAGTCACCTTCTGCTCGCGGTGCTTCAACTTCGCCCAGGGAGAGCTTTGCGAGTACTGCGCCAACCCCAGGCGCGACCCCTCGCTGGTCTGCGTGGTCGAGCGGCCGCAGGATATCGTGGCGGTGGAGCGCACGGGGGAATTCCGCGGCCTCTATCACGTGCTGGGGGGCGCCATCTCTCCCATCGACGGCATCGGGCCGGAGGACCTCAAGGTAAGGGAGCTCCTGGAGAGGGTGCGCAGGGACGGGGTCAGCGAGGTGATCATGGCCACCAACCCCAGGGTGGAGGGGGAGGCCACCGCCTCCTACCTCGCCGGTCTCCTCAAGCCGCTGGGGGTCAGGGTGACGCGCATCGCCAGCGGTCTCCCGGTGGGGGGAGACCTGGAATACGCGGACGAGATAACCCTGGGACGGGCACTGAAGGGGCGCCTCGAGCTTTGATCCCTCGACCTCCGGGGGGGCGGGGAGCCAGATGTAGCCGCGTGAGGAATGCAGCGGCAATGACCGGGAAAGCACGGCTCAGTCCGGGATATTCGTTCAAGACATGTTGCGTTATCAATCCCGTTGTCGACGATACGGCGGGGCCGCGCGGCTCGAGGCCCACGGGTACCTCATTCGCGGGAGAAGGCAGCACTCGCCAATCACCCCGAGCGGTCTTGACGCCAGCCCTCCGTGTTGATGATTCCGGAACCCCATCCCCTCCACATGCGAGGGCGCTTTGAATCCATGGGGCACAAAACCGCCACCCCGTTGCCATCCCCTCCACATGCTAGGGCGCCTTCCCGACCCCGCTCTCGACGGATACCTGCCGCGTAACGGGCTCACGTCCCGGCCGCCGGCCGAGATCGCCGCTATGTGGATCGCGAGCATCTTGCCCGCGCCGTATCGCGCCCACGAACATCTCCCGTCGTGGGGCCGAACCGGGAGGAGAGAAGGCCGGTGCTGCATCGTCTCTCAGCAGGCGCGTTTCGGGCTGGAATATCCGGGCTGAAATGGATCGAGAGACCACCCTGTCATCCCGGCAAACCGGGCAAATTCGACAAGAAGAAACAAGCGGTCTCCCAAACGTTCGTCGGGGGACCATGGTCGCCTTGACTCCGGTCGCCATCTTCGCCCACACTTCTAAAGAAGGGCCGGCGTCCCGGGATCAGGCCTGGAAAGAGCCGGAGAAAGAGGCCGCCCGCCCCGCGCGGGCAAGGCCGCGAGGAGTAGAAAGCGACGCAGGTTGAAGATCACGGTCCAGAAATACGGCGGCACCTCGGTGGCGGATACCGAACGCATACGCAACGTGGCGCGCCGCGTCTGCGAAGCGAGGAGCAGAGGGGGCCATGTGGTGGTGGTCATCTCCGCCCTGGGAGATACCACCGACCGCCTGGTCAAGCTCGCCTACGAGATAACCCCCTCTCCGCGCGAGCGGGAGATGGACATGCTGCTCGCCACCGGGGAGCAGATCTCCGTTGCCCTGCTCTCCATGGCCATCCACGAGCTTGGGTACGAGGCCATCTCTTTCACCGGCGCCCAGGTGGGCATCGTGACCGACGGCGCCCACACCAAGGCCAAGATCCTGGACGTGAAGGTGGGACGCATACTGGACGAGCTGGAGAAGGGAAACATCGTCATCGTCGCCGGCTTCCAGGGAGTGACCCTGGACGACCAGATAACCACCCTGGGGCGCGGAGGCTCCGACACCACGGCGGTGGCGCTGGCCGCGGCCCTGGGGGCGGAGGTATGCGAGATCTATACCGACGTGGACGGAGTATATACCGCGGATCCCAGGCTGGTGCCGGAAGCGCGCAAGCTCCCGCACCTCTCCTACGAGGAGATGTTGGAGATGGCCGCCACCGGCGCGAAGGTACTGCAGTTGCGCAGCGTCGAGTTCGCGAGGAACTACGGGGTGGTGATTCATGTGAGGTCCAGCTTTTCGCGCGAGGAGGGGACGTGGATCTCGGAGGGGGATGAACGCATGGAGAAGGCGATCATCAGCGGGGTGACCCACGAGACGGAGGAGGCGAAGGTGACCGTCTTCAATGTCCCGGACCGCCCCGGCGTGGCTGCCAGGTTGTTCCAGGCCCTGGCCGCCGAGAACATAAACGTGGACATGATCATCCAGAACGTGAGCGCCGACCAGAGGACGGACATCTCCTTCACCGTGGGCCTGCAGGACCTGGCCAAAGCGGCGGAGATCAGCGAAAGGGTCGCGGAGGAACTGGGCGCGGCGGGGACGGCGGTGGACGAGGGCATCGCCAAGGTCAGCCTGGTGGGCGCGGGGATGCGCACCCACCCCGGGGTGGCCGCGGACATGTTCAGCGCGCTGGCGGAGAACGGGATCAACATCGAGATGATCAGCACCTCGACCATCAAGATAAGCTGCGTCATCCGCGCCGAGGACGCCCTGAAGGCGGTGAGGGCCATACATGCCAAGTTCGGCCTGGACAGGGGGGTGGTGATGCGGGCCTGAACCCCGCGGGCGGGAAGGCGCGCGGTCGGGGGTCCCGGCCGGGCTGCGTTCAGGTCCTCGAGCGCGTGCGACGCGAGACCAACCCCGCGGCAGATGCCCCGGGGCGCGGGAACGGAGCGCGGGAGGAGGAAGGCGGAAAGGGGAAGGAAAACCCGGCCCGGCCGGTGAAAGGAAAGGGTGTTGGTAGTTTTAACCATACCGATACGTTGCGGAGGAGATGAAAGCCCGGCATGACCGGCAAGAGGCGGACAGGTATCGACGGGTGAGCTCGAGCAGGAGAAAGAGAAGGAAGGCATGGCCAGGGAGCTAAGGGTAGCCGTGGTCGGGGCCACCGGGATGGTGGGCCAGGCGATGCGGGAGATCCTCGAGGAGAGGGGCTTTCCCGTGGCGGAGCTGCGCCTGCTCGCCTCCGAACGCTCGCGGGGTCGGCGGTTTATCTTCCGCGGCGAGGAGGTGGAGGTCGAGGTGCTGGACGAGGGCTCTTTTCGGGGGATCGACCTCGCCCTGTTTTCCGCCGGCGCGGAGATCTCGCGGCGCTTCGCACCCCTGGCCGTGGAGGCGGGGGCGGTGGTGGTGGACAACAGCAGCGCCTTCCGCATGCAGGAAGACGTGCCCCTGGTGGTCCCGGAGGTCAACCCCGAAGACGCCCGCCGCCACCGCGGCATCATCGCCAACCCCAACTGCTCCACCATCCAGATGGTGGTGGTGCTCAAGCCCCTGCACGACCGCTCGCCTCTGCGCAGGGTGGTGGTCTCCACCTACCAGTCCGTCTCCGGGACGGGGAAGGACGCGGTGGAGGAGCTGTGGCAGCAGGCAAGGGAGGTGCTGGAGGAGAGGGAGCCGACCGCCCGCGTCTACCCGCACCCCATCGCCTTCAACTGCCTGCCGCACATCGACGTCTTCCTGGACGGCGGCCATACGAAGGAAGAGATGAAGATGGTCAACGAGACCAGGAAGATCATGGGCCTGCCGGATCTGCCGGTGTCCGCGACCACGGTACGGGTGCCCGTCTTCATAGGCCATTCCGAGTCCGTGAACGCGGAGTTCGAGGAGGCGATCTCGCCAGAGGAGGCGAGACGCATTCTGGCCGGGGCACCGGGGGTGGAGGTGGTGGATGACCCCGCGAACAACCTCTACCCGCTGGCGCTGGACGCCGCCGGGAAGGATCCCTGCTACGTGGGCCGGATCCGCGCCGACACCTCTTGTCCGCGCGGTCTGAACATGTGGATCGTGGCGGACAACCTGCGCAAGGGCGCGGCGCTGAACGCCGTGCAGATAGCGGAGCTCATTCAGGGGTATTAAATGGAGGGGAGCGCGCGCGGAGGCGGGGAAGAAGGTATCCTCCCCCGGCTGCCCCGCTGCGCATGGCACCCCCACGAGCCCGCCTCCGCCGTGTGCGTGCGCTGCGGGAGGCCGGCATGCGCGCGCTGCGCCCGCTTCATCTCCGGGCGCCATCTCTGCCCCGCATGCGCCCCCGCGCCGGCACCTCCGCCTCCTGCCGCGTATCCGGGCTGCGGAGCCGCGCCGGCCTGGGGCTACGGGCCCGTGACGGCACCCGCCGCTCCGCCCGCCACGGCGGCTCCTCCCGTGCCCGAGCCGGCCGGCGAGAGCGAACGGAGGTGGTGGAGGGCGGACTGGGGGCTGGCGGAGGTGTTGTTATCATGGCTGGCGATCTTCGGCATCTACACCGTGCTGGGCGTGGTGCTCCTCGTCTCCACCGACAACCCCATCATATATAACTACCTGGCCTACGCGCTCTTCCTCTGCCCCCTCATCGCCCTGTGCGTGGCCGTCATCCCGCGGCGGCACGGCAGGGGGCGCGAGGAGCTGGGCCTGCGCTGGGGAAATCCTTCCCGCACCCTCGCCTTCGGGTGGCTGGGGGCGATGGCGGCGGTGGCCCTGAGCTACGCGGCGTTTTTCCTCGTCTACCTGGCCTTTTATCTCCTGGCCGGCCGAGGCCCGGTGAGCGCGGAGAGCGAACAACTGCGCGACCTGGGGGGAGGCAGCCTGGTGCTGCTGGTGCTGGTGACGGTGGTGCTGGCGCCCGTGTTCGAGGAGCTCTTCTTCCGAGGCCTCTTCTACCCCGCACTGCGAAGGCGCCTGGGGGTGTGGGGGGCGATAGCGCTCAACGGGGTGGTCTTCGGGGCGCTGCACATGCAGCCCCTCTTCATGCTCTCCCTGGTGCTGGTGGGCATGGTCCTCGCCTACCTGTACGAGAAGACGGAATCCCTGGTGGCGCCCATGCTGGCGCATTCTCTGTATAACCTGGCGGTGGTGCTGATAACCGTTCTCGTCGGCGGATAGCCCGGGGCGGCGATCTGGGAAAGGCGCGGGACAGGCATGCAGCGTCCTTATTGCGAGGTACACGCGCGCGAGCCGGCGGTAGCCCGTTGCACGGGCTGCGGAAGATATCTCTGCCGCGAATGCCTGGTGGAGGCGGCGGCGCGCCCCTGGTGCCGCGAATGCGCCGCCCGGGCGGAGGGCTGGCGCTTCCGGGCGTTCGGAAGCGCGCCTGCTGGAGGGGGCGCCGCGGAGGAGATGGAAAACGCTTCCGGGCAGGAGCCGGCGCGGCCGCCGCAGGGTGAAAAGGCTCCACTCGACGCCCCCTCGCCTTTCCCCGACTACCCGGCATCGAGCGCGCCTCTCTCCGTCCCGCCGTCATCCTCCCCGCCGGGAGAGGGCGGCGCCCGCAGGGGAACGTCTCCTCCCGCCGGCCCCGGTGGGAGGTCTCCGGAGGGCGGCGGTCCCGTGGCGGCGAAGCTGGTGGCCACCTGCGCCTACCACCCCGGAGTGAGGGCGGTGACGCGTTGTGCGAGGTGCGGGGCGCTCATCTGCGCGGGGTGCAGGAGGGTGGAGGGGAACAGGAGCTGGTGCGAGGCCTGTTTCCGCGACGCCCGCGCCGGAACCCCGGGCGGGAGCGGGGCCCGGTCCCGGGACATGGGAGCGATGTACGCGGGCGTCCCCTGGAAGCTGTGGCCGGGGCTCGCCTTTCTCCCCGTGCCCTTCCTGCTCAACGGCCTCATGACCTATATGATGCGCCAAGGTGAGGAGGTCTCCGTGGGGGCGGCCCAACTCCTCATCTCCCTGCTCCTTTATTCCTCCACCCTGGCCTTCGCCTTCCTGGTCATCTACCGCTACGGGAACCCCCTGGAGGAGATGCGCCTGAACGGGCGCAACCTCCCGGCCAGCCTGGGGCTGGGGCTGGTGGGAGGGTCGCTCGCCTTCTGGCTGGCCGTAGCCAGCGGCCTCATGTCGGCGGGTTTGTTCCGGAGCCTGGAGAACGTCGAGCGCTGGCTGCAGGGGTTTTTCGACGTGAACGTGAAGGAACTCACGGGCACGGACGTCTTCATCGCCGGGCTGATCATCATCGTGGTCGCTCCCATCTGCGAGGAACTCTTCTTCCGGGGATACCTGTATCCGGCCATGCGCGACCGCATGGGGCTGTGGGGCGCCGCGTTCCTCAACGGCTTCCTCTTCTCCGCCGTTCACTTCAGCGTCTTCGGTCTTATCGGGCGGACCCTGGCAGGGGTGATCTTCTGCCTTCTCTACGAGTACAACGACAATCTCTGGTCCCCCATCACCGCCCATGCCCTCAACAACTTCGTCGCTTTCTTCCTCCCCCTCGTGGTCATCTGGGGATCCTGACCCCCGCGCCCCCCATCACCGCCCATGCCCTCAACAACTTCGTCGCTTTCTTCCTCCCAACGACCGGCCGCGTGGCTCATCGGGGATGCCGGGTCGTGCCGCCCGCGGGATGACGCAACATGTGAGCCGGTAGGCCCTGTCATGGGGGCGATGAGAAATGACGAGTAAAAAGCCCGCGAATGGCAAGAATAAAAGGTGGCGGTGACAACAAGAGGCGTGCACGGCCGGAGATATTGAGAAGAACGTGCGTGCGACCTGCGCCTCAAGGCGGCGCAAGACGGCTTAGAGCAAGGAGGCGGCAGCGGCCGTCTAGGCGGGAAACCCGAGCGGACAGGCTCGGCTTTCTCGCGCCGGCAGGCGTGGGGCAGGGAGAAGGAAAAGAAACGGAGGGGAAAATGCTGAAGAGGGTCTTGTTTGCGGTGGACTTCTCGCCCTTTACGGAAAGGATGCTCGAGTGCGCCGGCGAGCTGGCGGGAGTGGGCATGAACGAGATGGTGCTCCTCCACGTCATCGACGCCAAGATGCACGCGGAGTACGGCGAGCACCTGAGCCCGGCCTACACGGCCATGGAGGAAGAGGCGCGGCGACAGATGGACCTGCTGGCGGAAAAGACGGAAGGGAGCGGCTACAAGGTCAAGACGGTGGTCAAGGCGGGTAGCCCGGCTCCGATCATCGTGGAGACCGCCCGGGAGGAGGACGTCGACTTCATCTACCTGGGCGCGCACGGCAAGGGATTCTTCAACCGCCTCCTGCTGGGCAGCGTTAGCGAAAAGGTGCTGGCGCTCTCCGACCGGCCGGTGATGATCCAGCAATGCAGGGTCAACGAGGGCGAGGGCGGCGGCTTCACATGCGAGAACGTGTGCAAGCTCCTGCTGGAGAACATCCTCATCGCCAACGACTTCTCGGAATACGCGGAGAAGATCAAGCCCGTTCTGGAAAACTTCACCACATCCTTCTGCGCACCGGTGACCCTGCTGCACGTCCAGGAGGGAAAATCCACCTTCGGATGGGACGCCGCCTTCAAGGCCAGGAAGGAGAAGGCCAGGAGCGAGATGGAAGCCCTCCAGGAGTTGGCCGATTCCCTGGCTCCCTCTTGCAGGAGCGTCAGCGTGAAGCTGGTCGAAGGCAATCCCGCGCAGTGGATACTGCAGGTGGCCGAGGACATGAACGCCTCCCTCATCATCATCGGGGCATTCGGTTACCGCACCACCGGGGGCTTCCTGGGGGGCGTCGCCCAGAGGGTGGTCAGGGAGAGCGAACGGCCGGTCCTGGTCCTCAAGGCATAGGCCGGAATTGAGGTCCGGGAATCCGGAGGGCGATAGAACCGCGCGGCATCACCGTGAGAAGGGATAGCCGGGGACGCACCGCGAGGTTTCGGGTTCGTAGGCGATAACCCGCGATCAAGCGGGAGAGGCGCTCTCCGGCCCCCGCGTTTTTATGAGCAACCGAAACCGCGTCGCAGGGCATAGCAGCCGGGCAAATGCCGGATTTCCGGCCACCAACTCCTTGAGCGCACCGGCGTCCCCCATCACGGTAACGTGGCACGACCGCAAGCCCGGCGGCTTATCCCGGCACCGCAAGCCGCGGACATGCGGGACATCCTACCCGCCCCCGGGCGGGACGGCGCACCCCCGCCCCCGGCGCACAAGGATATTTGCGCCGTCGCGGATAACCATTTAGGAAGAGCGGCGGTCGAGCCTCCCGCCATGAGGCCGGCCGCGATGGTGTTAACGGTTTTCGCGGGGAGGATTACCATAGGCTTAAATGATATGCGTTTTCAGAGGAAAGGTTGGTATGGAGATGAAATGCCCGAAGTGCGGCCAGGAGAACAGGCCTGACGCCGCTTTCTGCATGTCCTGCGGGACCCCGCTCCCCGACGCGCCCTTCGCTCAGCTTGAGAGGAGGACGCGGCCCGCGGGGGAAGAGAGGGTACCGGGAGCAGGGATGCCTCGCGCGGTTGGCGCCGGGTTCGAGGCCGGCACGGTCCCCCCTTCCGGAGGAGCGGGAACTCCGGAGGTGCCGCCCCGGGTTGCCGGAGCTGAGGACCGTACCGTTCCCATGCCCGCGGTGCCCCGGGCCGAAAACGGAAAGACGGCCGAGGGCGCGGCCGCCGCTCCCGTCCGGGAAGGAGGTCCCGGGACCGGCGGGGGTTCGGGTCGTGCGGCTCCCCCGGCGGGGGCGCAGCTTCCGGAGACTCCCGCTCCCTCTCCCGCCCCGGTACCGCCCTCGGCCCCGGAAAGCCAGGCCCCACCGTTCCGTCAGGCCGCCACGCCGCTCCCGGAAAGCCAAGCCCCGTCGCCCGCTCCCGGCATGCGGCCGCCGCAGCCCCCTCCCGCCCCCGTGCCCGGCGCCGGCGCCTTTCGCGACGCCCACGGCGTGGAGGCGGGGGTGACTTCCGGCGGCGAAGCGGTCCCGGGGCGCACGCCGCTGCTGGAGGAGACCATACCGCCGCAGCCCCCTCGAGGGCCCGGCGAGCCGCCGGTATCCCCGCCTCCGCCGCGCGAACGCCCCGACTACTACCTGCCGCCGGAGGCGGATTACGTCATCGCCGGTGAGACAAGGGGGGTGGCACCCCTCCCGGAGCCGGTGCCCCGGGAAACGGAGGCGCCGGCGCGGGAGACGCCGGCCATGGACTCGGAGAGGACCCAGGTCGTGCCCGGCGCCGTACCGCCCCCGCCGCCGCCCCGCACCGTGAGGCGAGCCACCGTCACCTGTCCGGAATGCTATGCACCCAACCCGGAGGGAAACAGCTTCTGTCAGGAATGCGGCAGCCCCCTGTCCCCGGTAAGGGCCAGGACGCCGGTGTCCGGGCGCGCGGCGCCGCGGGAGGGCAGGCAGCAGACGGCGCTGCTCACGCCCGGAGCTATGGCCGAGGTGGAGCCGGGAGACGCGCGCGCCGCCAGAGGGGACCGCGCCGCAAGGGGTGAAAAGTCCTTCGGCGTCACGGATGTCCTTGCGCTGCTGGCGGTCGGGGTGGCGGGCGCGGCGCTGGCCCTCTCCAGCTTCCTGGAATCTTTTTCCTGGAAGAAAGGCGTGGATATCGGCATGTTCACCCACCAGGGCGCTTTTACGCAGGGACGCCCCGATCTCCTTGGCGGTCCGGGAATGCTGCCCTATCAGGGAACTGAATTCCTCACCGTAGGCCTGGTCGTCGCGTTGGGTATCGCCCTCGCACTCGTCTTCCTCGCGGTAAGGGTCGGCAGGGGACCGATGTTCATCCTGGCCGGATGCCTGCTCCTGCTCCCCCTGGCCTACCTGCTCTTCCAGGCCGTGCTGCCCCTGCGCCAGACCGGGGTGGAGATCCAGCCCTCGCCGGGCATCGGGAGCCTCTTCTCCGGCGGTGCCGACGTCCCGGGTATGGGACCGCCGCTGTGGATGGTCAGCGCCGCCGGCGCGCTGCTCATCGTGGCCGGTTTCATGGCGCCGCCCCGCGGCTGGGGGAGGCTGCTCACCTTCCTCGCCTTCTTCCCGGCCACGGTGGGACTGGCCTTCCTGTGCGCCGCCTGTTACAACTGGAACCTCTTCATCACCGTCGCCGGGATGGCGGGCGCGCATGCAGGCCGGGCCGGGCCGGGCCTGGCCGCGCCAGCCGTAATGGCCGGCGTGCTCCCGCTGCTGCCCTGAGAGAACGGCCCCGCGCCCGTGGGACGCATAACCGCGGTGCCCGCGCCCGCGGTCTCATTGACTGCCCAAACCCGCGCGGATATAGTATGATGCACTAGGCTCACGTCTAGCAGGGGGGTTGGGGTTTATGGCCTGGAGGATTTGATGCGTTGAAGGTCATCGCGAGGATCGCAGCCGCCGTCCTGCTTCCGGCTCTGTTCTGCCTCTGCGCGGGATGCTTCGGATCCTCCATCGAGGGAGTCAGGGTAGCCGAGGTGACCCGGGGGGACGTGAGCAGGAAAGTATCCGCCGTCGGCACCCTCGATGCCGCCCAGCCGGTGGACGTAAAGCCCCTCGTGGGCGGGACCATCACCGCGCTGCACGTAAAGGAGGGCGATTACGTCACCGCCGGCCAGGCCATCGCTACCCTTGATGCGGCCGAACTCGCGGCACAGGCGGCCAAGGCAAAGGCCGACTACCTCACCAGCGCCTCCATAGGGGATATCCTGCGGGGCCAGTGGAACAACTCCCTGGCCATGTACAAGGGCGTGGAATACGCCTACCAGGCGTTCACGCAGATACAGGGCCAGATCGACCAGGCGGTGCTGGATTTTCTGGACATGATGCCGGTCATCGTGCCCTTTCTCCCCCCCGACCAGCAGGAGTTCCTCAAGTCCCTGCTGGCGGAGGAAAGACAGAACTACCTGGAGGCGGTGGCGAACCGCCCCGGCCCTCCCCCCATATCCTACTCCGGCTATCCCTCCAGCGCGGCCGCGGCCGACGCGGCGCGGGTGGAGGCGGCGCGCTACGATTACCAGCGCGTCATGGAGGGCACCAGAAGCCCCGATATCGTCGCGCCCGTGTCGGGTTACGTGGTCTTCGCCGCGCCCTCGGGGGGACTGCCCACGGACATGCTCACCGAGATGCTCGGCGGGCTGGGTTCGCTGGTATCAGGATTCGGCGACCTCAGCGCTCTCCTCGGGGGGGACCTGGGCGGGCTCCTGGGTGGAGGCGGCGAGGGAGCGGAGCTCAAGGTGGGCTCCAAGCTCAGCGCCGGCCAGACCGCCTTCCAGATCGTGGACCTTCAGAACATGCGGGTGCTCGCGGAGGTGGAGGAGGCGGATATACCCAAGGTGCAGGAAGGCCAGGAGGTGGAGGTGTTCCTGGACGCCTACCCCGACCTCATCTTCACCGGGAGGGTGGCGCAGGTGGGCGTGAAGTCGAAGACGGGCTCGTCCGGATCCACCGTCTTCCCGGTGGTGGTGGAGATGGACCGCACCGATATTCCCCTGCGCCTGGGCTACAACGCCACCGTGGACATCAAGGTGCTGAGTAAAAAGGACATCGTCTCCGTCCCCGTGACCGCGGTGATGGAGGAAGGCGGTGCCCGCTACGTCTACGTGGTGGTGGACGGGAAGGCCGCCCGCAGGGAGATAGAGGTGGGGGTGCGGTCCGAGGAGTGGGTAGAGGTCCTCTCCGGCCTCGACCCCGGCGAGCGCGTGGTGGTGGAAGGGGTCGGCAAGGTCAAGGAAGGCCAGAGGGTAGAGTAGCGTGAAGCCGTGAGCGGCCGCCGCGGACGCATGCAGGGAGGGTTCGAGGAGCTCCTCGCCGAGATCTCCGCGAAAAAGGGCGACGTACACCGCATGACCCACGTGGAGATCATCCCCGCTCGCCCCGCCACCTGGGTCGAACTCCCAGACGACATGCACCCCGGGCTGAAGGAGGCCCTCGCGCGCCTGGGAGTGCGCAGCCTGTATCCCCACCAGGCCCGCGCCATGGACCTGGTCCGGCAGGGACGGCACGTGATCATGTCCACCGGCACCGCCAGCGGCAAGAGCCTGTGTTACCACCTGCCCGTCTACGAAGAGATCCTGGAACGGCCGGCCTCGCGCGCCCTCTACCTCTTTCCCACCAAGGCCCTGGCCCAGGACCAGCTGCGCAGCCTCAAGGAGCTGCACGGGCACGGGGTGCGTTCCGCCACCTATGACGGGGACACGCCGCGGGAGCTGAGGTCGTGGATCCGGCGCGAGGCCCAGGTGGTGCTCTCCAACCCGGACATGCTGCACTTCGGCATCCTTCCCAACCACCGGCTGTGGGGAGGCTTCTTCTCCAACCTGCGCTACGTGGTCCTGGACGAGGCCCACGTGGCGCGCGGCGTCTTCGGATCCCACGTCGCCCAGGTGCTGAGGAGGCTGCGGCGAGTGGCGGCCCTCTACGGGTCGCGTCCCCGCTTCTTCTTCGCCAGCGCCACCATCGCCAACCCCGGCGAGCACGCACGCAACCTCTCGGGGCTGGAGGTGGAGGTGGTGGAGGACGACTGGTCGCCCCGCGGGCGCAAGGTGTTCGCCCTCTGGAACCCCCCGGACATCCTGGAGACGGGAGGCGGGGAGATCCACCGCTCCTCCAATCTGGAGACGGCCGAGCTCCTGGTGCGCCTCATGCGCCTGGGGGTGCGCACCATCGCCTTTTCCCGCTCCCGCAAGGCCGCGGAGCTGGTTTACGGATACGTGCACCGCTTCCTGACCCGGGGCGAGCGCGAGCTGGGGGAGCGGCTCGCGGCCTACCGCGGCGGGTATCTTCCCCAGCAGCGCAGGGAGATAGAGCGGCGCCTCTTCTCCGGCGAGCTGCTGGCGGTGAGCACCACCAACGCCCTGGAGCTGGGGGTGGACATAGGCGAGCTCGAGGCCTGCATCATGAACGGCTATCCGGGCACCATCGCCAGCACCTGGCAGCAGGCGGGAAGGGCGGGGAGGCGGCAGGACGAGTCCCTGGCGGTGCTCGTCGCCGCCGACGACCCCCTGGACCAGTACCTGGTGCGGCATCCCGAGTTCCTCTTCGGTTCCCCCTGCGAGGAGGCGGTCATCGACCGGGAGAACCCGCGCATCCTGGCGGCTCACCTGGCGTGCGCCGCCTACGAGCTGCCGCTGAGGGAGGAGGACGAGGAATATTTCGGCCCCGCCATGCGCCCGGCCCTTGAGGCCCTGGAAGGAGAGGGAGCCCTCAGGCGCAAGGAACGCATCTTCTATTACGCGCGCCGCGAGGCGCCCGCCCAGGACATCAACCTGCGTTCCGCCTCCGGCTCCCTCATCAGCATCGTGGAGAGCGATACCGGCAGCCTGCTGGGCACGGTGGAAGAGGCCACCAGTTTCTTCCATGTGCACCCGGGGGCGGTCTATCTCCACCAGGGCGAGTCCTACCTGGTGGAGGAGCTGGACCTGGAACGCATGGTGGCCCTGGTGCGCGGGGTGCAGCTCGACTACTACACCAACCCCATGGACAACACCGACGTATCGGTGCTCTCCGAGGAAAAGGGACGGGCGGCGGGTACGGGAGTCTGCGCCCTGCACTACGGGGAGGTGGAGGTGTCCACCAGGGTCTATGCCTACCAGCGGCGCCGCATGGTCACCCACGAGGTCCTGGAGACCCTGGCGCTGGACCTCCCCACCCAGGTGCTGGCCACACGTGCCGTATGGTACACCCTGCCCCCGCAGCGCCTGGCCACGCTGGGTCTTGACGAATACTCGCTGGCCGGAGGGCTGCACGCCCTGGAGCACGCCGCCATCGCCATGCTCCCTCTCTTCGCCATGTGCGACCGCTGGGACATCGGGGGCATGTCCACCTCGGGCCATCCCGATACCGGGCAGGCCACCGTGTTCATCTACGACGCCTACCCCGGCGGAGTGGGAATATCCTCCCGCGGCTTCGAGATGGCCTCCGCCCACCTGCGGGCCACCCGCGAGATGGTGCGCGGCTGCCGCTGCAAGGAGGGCTGCCCTTCCTGCATCCATTCTCCCAAGTGCGGCAGCGGTAACGAGCCCCTGAACAAGCAGGCCGCGCTGGCCCTGCTCGAGCTCCTGGAGACGGACCTGGGGGCCTGAGTACGGGGAGCGGGCTCGGGGAGAGGCCATACCCTCCATCTTCGGTCACCACGAGAGGAGGTGCCCTCTCGGGCTTAGCGACGTGACCGGAAAAGGAGGCCTTCGCTTTCGTGCATGAAGGATTGACGTATCATGCTCCGGTCATGCCACCCCCTCTCGTTCGTGGCTTACCGCCATATATACCCGTATGGCGAGCCGCCGTTTCATGTTCCCTGCAGAACGTCCCGCTTACCGCGCCCCGGCGTTCTCGGGCGTTGTTTTCCCGCGTGTCTGTCTTGATGGTCAAGACGGCGATCAATGGTCTGAACCCCGACCCTGCTTTACCGCGCCCCGGCGTCTGGGACGTGATTTTCAGGCGCGCATATCGGGTTGGCAGAATAACCAATATATGGCATTTACGTCACGGCCCCGCTTTCCACGCAAGCGCTGGGGGAGAGGAGCGGAGGAGGCTCATGCGCCGGAGCGCAACCGTAAACGGCCACGACGTCATGCCCGCGGGCGATATTGGTGTTGCCGAAAAAACCCCGGCGACAGCCCTAATCCCGCCGGGCTCGGAGGCCGATAAGATAACTGGAGAGGGAGACCGAGGCGATGGTTAACCTTCCAAAAGAGGTGCGGATAAGAGTGTTACACCACGACTCTCCCTCTCCCTTTCTTATGGGGTCAGCCCCGGACATGGGACACTTTTCCTCGCACGGCGTCGCGCTCCGACAGCGACGAGCAGACGGCCGGGCCGGATCGACGCCGCCCCGCATCCTCGCCGCGACCAGCCTGTTCCTCACCCCTCGTTGCCCTAAAACCTCAGGCACGACAGCCGCACGGGAGAGAGGTGCGCAAGGGGGACACTGTGCGCCTACCAGATCTCTTTCCAGGCACCCCTTATCGCGTCGATAATAGCGGTGTCGATATGCCGCGGCAACATTTCCAGATATTGCCTGGCATGGTCTTTGAACTCGGGGCGCAGGTTCTTCAGGTAGGCGATGGCGTTCTCGGCGCCGAGCTCGCGCCGCGCCTTCCTCTCGAAGTTGGGCTTGAGGTCGTTCCAGATCACCACCTCTATGCGTTCCCCGGCGGCGTTCCTCCCCTCCGCCCATGCGCGGATGTCGGGGAGGTGCTCGTCCACGGTGCGGCACCAGTACTCGCCCGTCGTGAGGTCGAGAAAACCCACGTTCTCGGGCTTGGAGCCCTCGGCCTGGGAGAGGCTCCAGACCGCCTCGCCCACGGTTTCCGTTCCCATGTAGGCCCACAGGACCCTCACCAGGCCGGCGCCGCGGCACAACACCGGGACCAGGGCTCGCCGCGGGGTCACGTGAGCGAGCTCCACGGGAAGATCCGGCCCGTCATCGTGCCATACGCCGTCCCTGAGGTCCAGACCGTCGGGATCGCTCACCAGCGCGTCCCACCCCAGGACCGCTATCGCCGTCATACCGCCATACCTCCGCGGAAAGAGGTCCGTGACGTAATCCTATTTCGGCAGGACTCCCGCTCAACCTTACAGGACCGGTGCTCCCCGACGGAAGGTCCTTTCCGTTCCGGGCGGCGAGAACGCCACAACCCTGTTCTTGTGGCCGGGTTTGCGGGGCACCCTGGAGTTCCCCCACGGAAATCCGGGTCAAGTGAGGTGAACAAGGGCCGGGGCGCGCTCTTGTCCCGGAGGAGATGAGCGATCCAGCGCGAGGACTCCGCCTGCGCGCCCCGTTCTCGCGAGCGGCATGTCCCGATGTGCAGTATAGAAGGGGCACTCGACCAGAGACAGTGGCGCCCGTTCCCGCCTTTCCCCACGCGCCAGTCAGGTGTCGAAGATGGTATCGCCCCGGCTTTCGTCGCCGGAAGCTTCGCTGCATCCCCGCACCAGTCCCGCGTATCGCGTGAGGGATGCCGTGCCGCCTCGACAGGCGCCTTCCGGATTGAGACAGGTCGAGAGGCCACCCAGTCATCCTCACAAACCAGGCAGATTCGGTAAAAAGTAAGTGATGATCTCCCGAATGTTCGATCCGGGGAACATGACACTACGTCTGGTCTCCGAAGCGAAGGGGGGAGACGTGGGAGAGAGGGGAGAGGGCGGTCGGGCGCGTGAGATGCGTCGTTCCTTCCGCGCGTTCTTTCTGTTAGAGTTTCTCTCATGAGATTCAGGTGGGGTTTCGGGAGAGGAACGCAGGAGTTCGAGGTCTCCGACCACCTCCTTTTAGGGGTGGTGGAGGGGGTCTCCGTTGATCCCCTTCCCGACCTCGAGAAGGCCCTCGCGGAGGCGCTTTCGGCCCCCGTGGGATCTCGGCCCCTGGCGGAGCTGGTGCGCCCCGGGGACAAGGTGGCCATCGCCTGCCCGGACTTCCACCGCCTGTGGGTGCGGACGCGGGTATGGCTGCCCATGCTGGTCGGCGCCCTCAACCGCGCGGGGATACCGGAACGCGACATCACGGTGATCATCGCCAACGGCACCCATGGCGCGCCCGGCTACGAGGGGATCAAACAGATCGTGGGAGAACGCCTCCCCCGCGGCGTGCGGGTGGTCAACCACGACGCGCGCGACCCCTCCCAGTTGCGCTATCTGGGAAAAACTCCCATGGGCACGCCGGTATGGGTCAACCGCCACGCCCTGGATGCCGACCACCTTATCCTCACCGGAGCCGTGGTACCCCATGCCTTCGCCGGATACGGAGGGGGGCGCAAGGCGGTGCTGCCGGGCCTCTCCGGCATGACCACCATCCTGGCCAACCACAGCCGCGCCCTGAGCGATATCCCGGGAGGCGGAACGCACCCCATGGCCAGGCCCGGCGTGCTGGCCGGCAACCCCGTGCACGAGGACATGCTGGCGGCGGCGCGCATGGCGGGACCGCGCTTCATCGTGAACTTCGCCCTGAGCGAGGACGGCGAATTCCTCGGGGTCTTCGCGGGCGATCTCGTCCAGGCGCACGAAAAGGGATGCGATTTCGTCTCCCGGGCCTTCCGGGTGGAGATTCCCTCCCGCGGCGACATCGTGGTCGCCTCGCGCGGGGGATATCCCATGGACCTCACCTTCTACCAGGCCTTCCAGTCCAACGCCAACGCCCGAGCCGCCCTGCGGGAGGACGGGGAGGGCGTGTTGATCATGGTGGGGGAATGCAGCGAAGGCCTCGGCCCGTACGAATTCCAGCGCTGGTTCGACCTCGGGGGGGAGGACGCCATCGAGGCGGAGCTGAGGCGGAGCTTCACCGTGGCCGGGTTCGTGGTCTTCCGCGCCGCCCTGCTCCACCGCCAGGCCAGGAAAGTCATGCTGGTATCCCGGCTGGACCCGGAAGCTGTGAGGCGCATCGGCATCATCCCCCACGCGAGCATCGAGGACGCGCTGCGCGAGGCCATGGAGACGGTGCCGGGCGGCAGGGTCCTGCTCATGCCCCACGCCTCCCAGACCATCCCCTCCCCGGCCTGCTGAAGATCCGCGCCGGTCGCGGGGCGCCACGCCTAGGAGAGGCGCCGCCGGAGGCGCGGGCGAGGTCCGGC
>FWPV01008189.1_pt1 | contig 18411 bp, 18 predicted proteins | sample 2228371 | NCBI WGS metagenome assembly FWPV01 (sample SAMEA103939776, study PRJEB20133) | metagenome
CAGCGTTGCAGTGTTTTGACCGACACACCCAGAAGCTTTGCGGCCTTGCCTGTGCTCATGGTGTTTTCCATGCCCACTATTATACACTATTAGGCACTTTATGCAAGACTAGAGTTTAGCTCCTTTTGTTCAGCAGGCACTCGGATAACCTCCGCAGGTAGCAGGGTGCAGCGGCATTGCCCGACGATGAGGGTAAGATAACCCCGGCGACAGAGAGCAGACTCCCAAGTAACGCTTGCCTGGCCTCCTCCGGTGGTGCGGGATGGCGGTGACAACGACCGATACGCTCAGGAAACGCGCTGCAGTCATACCAGTATCTCGGGTCACGAGGCCTGCGCCTTCTCTTCTATCAGCGTTTGCGCTACCGCCTCCAGTTTTTGGCCAGCCAACGCCCGCTGTACGGCCCGATCCATACGCCGCGCCGCAAAAGGATCGGTCACTGCGATCAAGCGCTGGGTAGCGGCGCGAATCGCGTCGGCATCGTTGGAAGAAAGTGTGCGCGTCAGCGCTTCGATCGCCTCCAAGATCGCCGCGCGCTCTTGTGGGGTCAGCAAATCGCCGTCACTGGCCAGCGCGCTTTGCGTCGCGGCAATCAGCCGCTCCCCTTCGACGCGCGCTTCGGTAAGCAGTCGCGTCGCGATGTCTTCTTGGGCGTGCGTTTGCGCCTCTTGCAACATCGCGGCGATTTCCTCGGGCGTCAAACCGTACGAGGGCTTGACGACCACCTCGGCATGCGCCCCAGAGTGCAGTTCCTGCGCCGAGACGTTCAACAACCCATCGGCATCGACCTGGAACGTCACGCGCACCCGCGCCATGCCGGCAGGCAGCGGCGGAATACCGCGCAGCGTAAAACGCGCCAGCGACCGGCATTGGCTCGCGAGCTCCCGCTCCCCTTGCACGACGTGCAGCATCATTGCCGTCTGCCCGTCCTGATACGTGGTGAATTCCTGCGCCCTTGCGGTGGGGATGGTGGTGTTGCGGGGGATGATTTTTTCGACTAGACCGCCCATCGTTTCGATGCCCAGCGACAGCGGGATCACATCCAGGAGCAACCAGTCTTCGTCGCCGCTGCGGCGGTTGCCGACGAGCACATCGGCCTGCATCGCCGCACCCAACGCGACGACCTGGTCAGGGTCGAGGGTGTGCAGTGGCTCCTGGCCGAAATAGTCCCGCAGCATCGCCTGCACATGCGGCATGCGCGTGGCGCCCCCCACCAGCACCACCCCATCGATTTGCTCGCGCGCACGTTGCGCATCGCGCAGCGCTCGTTCGACGATGCGTCGGGTGCGCGCCACCAACGCTTCGCTAAGCGTCCAGAAGCGCTGCTGCGTCAAGGTCGCGTTTAACCGCGAGCCATCAGGAAGTTGTGCCTCTAGCGTCGCTTCCGGTTGCGAAGACAGCGTCTCCTTGAGCGAACGGGCGATCGTCAGCAGCGTGCGCCGGGTGCGGTCGTCTTGCGGGGGTTGGGTCAGCTGCTCCTCCAACCAGCGGGCGATCACCGCGTCGAAGTCGTCGCCACCAAGCTGGGTATCCCCGGCGGTAGCAATCACTTCGAACACCCCGCGCGTGAGCCGCAGCACCGAGACGTCGAACGTGCCCCCGCCGAGGTCATAGACGAGGAAGGTGCCTTCGGCGCGCTGGTCCAGACCGTAGGCGATCGCCGCCGCGGTGGGTTCGTTCAAAAGCCGCAACACATGTATGCCTGCCAGATGGGCGGCGTCTTTCGTCGCTTGGCGCTGCGCGTCGTCAAAGTACGCCGGCACGGTAATCACTGCCCCGGCGATCGCCCCGCCCAGGCTTTCTTCGGCGCGAGCGCGTAATACTTTGAGGATCTCGGCGGAAATTTCCACCGGGGTTTTGACCCCCGCGGCGGTGGCCATGCGCACCATTCCCGGCCCTTCGACGAAGCGGTACGGCAAACGGTCCCGGTGGAGGATGTCGGTGAGGCTGCGGCCCATGAAGCGCTTGACCGAAACGATGGTGTTGGCGGGATCTTCGGCTTGGTGGGCCAAAGCATTCCAGCCCACTTCGACGCGACCGTCTGGGTAGTAGCGCACCACCGAAGGCAGCAGCACCCGGCCCTGTTCATCCGGTATACATTCGGCAACACCGTGACGCACGGCAGCGACCAACGAGTGCGTCGTCCCAAGATCGATGCCTACCGCAAGGCGATGTTGATGCGGGGCGGTGGATTGCCCTGGTTCGGCGATTTGCAATAAGGCCATGGTTTTTCTACGTTAAGTTAATGTCGTCGATCGCCGTGAGCGCCGCGTCGATCTCGTTTTTGAGCTTACGCCAGAACTGGGCTTCTTGCACCAGGCGGCGGGCGCTTTGCCAATCCTGTTCGTCATCGATCGCCCGCCCCAGTGCGTCCAGGGTTTCACGCCAGCCCGTCTGCGCCTTCTCAGCCAAGCGCGCGAGCTGCGGCTCGTCGCGGTGGGCGATCGCCTCGTGCAGCGCCTCGCGCAACTCCATTTGCGTTTCTAAAAATGCTGGCGACAACGCAACCCCTTGGCCACTGGCTGCCGCAGGCGTAGCTCGCGCGATCAAGGCTTCGGCACGCGCAATCGGGTCTTTGAGGGTGCGATAGGCGTCGTTGAGCGCGGTGGCGCGCCACAGCGCTTCTTGTTGCTGGCGGGAATCGGCATGAGCGTGCCGATCGGGATGCACGGCGCGCTGCAGCGCCTGCCAGCGGCTGGCAAGAAGCGACTCGTCGAGCCGCCAACGCGCAGGCAAATCGAACAGTACGAACGGATCGCCGTTCATGCCATCGATCCCATCGTTACCGTTCGGCCAACCGCGATGATTCTCATGACGCGGCTCATACCGTGAAGCTCTCGCCACAGCCGCAACTGGCCTTGACGTTGGGGTTGTGGAACTTGAACCCTTCGTTGAGGCCCTCGCGCACGTAATCGAGCTGCGTGCCATCCAAATAAGGCAAGCTTTTGGGATCGACGAAGAGCTTGACGCCGTGTGACTCGAACACCAAGTCGTTCGGGTCGATGACATCGACGTACTCGAGTTTGTACGCCAGTCCCGAACAGCCCGACGGCTGAACACCGAGGCGAATCCCTTCGCCCTTGCCGCGTTTGGCCAGGAAACGCTGTACGTGCGCGGCAGCGCGTTCGGACAAAGTCACAGCCATCGCGCCTTCCCTCACGAAGCGACGCCTTGCGGCGTTGCTTGCCCTTGGCGCTGCGTTTGCTTGCGCCGGTAGTCTTCGATCGCCGCTTTGATCGCGTCTTCCGCCAGCACCGAGCAATGGATCTTCACCGGTGGCAACGCCAGTTCTTCGGCGATCTGCACGTTTTTGATCTGCAAAGCCTCTTCGAGCGTTTTGCCTTTGAGCCATTCGGTCACCAGCGAGCTCGAGGCGATCGCCGAGCCGCAGCCGTAGGTCTTGAACTTGGCGTCTTCGATCACCCCTTGCTCGTTGACTTTGATCTGCAGTTTCATCACGTCACCGCACGCCGGTGCACCGACCATACCCGTGCCGACGTTCGGATCGTCTTTGGGAAGCGACCCGACGTTGCGGGGGTTTTCGTAGTGATCGAGCACTTTTTCGCTGTAGGCCATCTCAGTTCTCCTTTTCCGTCAGTGGGCAGCCCATTCGATGCTTTTGAGGTCAATGCCTTCCTGCACCATCTCCCAAAGCGGCGAGAGCTCGCGCAGTTTGGCAACCTTTTCTTTGAGCAGTTGCACGGTATAGTCGACTTCCTCTTCGGTCGTGAACCGTCCGATGGTAAAACGGATCGAGCTGTGCGCCAGTTCATCCTCGCGCCCGAGCGCGCGCAGCACATACGAGGGTTCAAGACTTGCGGAGGTGCACGCCGAACCCGAGGAAACCGCGATGTTTTTGAGCGCCATGATCAGCGACTCGCCCTCGACGTACGCGAACGAAACGTTTAGGTTGTGCGGCACACGCTGCTGCAGGTCGCCGTTGAGGTAAGTGGCTTCGATCTCCCGGATCCCGGCCAGCAACCGGTCGCGCAGCGCACGGATCCGCGGCAGTTCCGTAGCCATCTCCTCTTTGGCAATACGAAACGCTTCGCCCATGCCGACGATCTGGTGCGTCGGCAACGTGCCGGAACGCAGGCCGCGCTCGTGCCCGCCGCCGTGCATTTGCGGCACCAGCCGCACGCGCGGTTTGCGCCGCACGTACAGTGCCCCGATCCCTTTGGGACCATAGGTTTTATGTGCGGAAAAGGACATCAAATCGACTTTAAGGCGCGCCAGATCAATCTCCACCTTGCCGGTGGCCTGCGCCGCGTCCACATGGAAAATCACCCCACGCTCGCGACAGATCTCGCCGATCGCTTCGATCGGCTGGATCACGCCGATTTCGTTATTGACCATCATCACCGAGGCAAGGATCGTATCGGGACGCAACGCGCGGACAAAAGCCTCGAGGTCAACGAGGCCGTTTTCCTGAACGTCGAGATAAGTCACCTCGAAACCGCGCCGCTCGAGCTCACGCATGGTGTCGAGCACCGCTTTGTGTTCGGTCTTGACGGTGATGAGGTGCTTGCCCTTGTGCTGATAGAACTCGGCTGCACCTTTGAGCGCCAGGTTGTTCGATTCCGTCGCGCCCGAAGTCCAAACGATCTCGCGCGGATCGGCGTTGACCAGCGCCGCGACCTGTTCGCGCGCCCGTTCGACCGCCTGTTCCGCTTCCCACCCGTAGGCGTGGCTGCGGCTCGCGGGGTTGCCGAATTTTTCCGTCAGCCACGGAATCATCGCATCGCGCACCCGCGGGTCCACCGGCGTGGTGGCCGAGTAGTCGAGGTAAATCGGAAACTTCAACATGGCGGACTTCCTTTCCGTGGATCTCTGTGGGTCAAAATGTCACGACAGCGTCTTCTCTGACACGAATGCGCATCGCATCGATGGCTGCTAATAATTCATCGATCGCCTCGCTCGGCGTACTTGCGCCGGTGCTGATGCGAACGGCCGCGCGGGCGGTGGTTTCCTCTACCCCCATCGCCACCAGCGTTCGCGCCGGTCCGGCTTTGGTGCTGGAACAGGCCGAACCGCTGGCCACCGCAAAGCCCGCGCGATCGAGCTGCAGCACCCAGCTCTCTCCCGCTTCGCCAGAAAAGGCAAAGAAGGTGGTATTGGGCAGCCGCTCGGCGCCTTCGCCAAACACTACCGCACCACGTGCCCGCAGCCCCGCTTCCAGCCGGGCCTGCAACGTGCGGGTATGCGCAGCAAACTCCGGCTGCTCGATCAGCGCCAGCGGCAATACGGCGGCAAACGCCGAAATCGCTGCAACATTCTCGGTGCCGGAACGCAAGCCATGTTCCTGCCCGCCGCCGGCAACGAGCGGCCAGAAATCGACGCGCCGATCAACGATCAGCACGCCTACCCCGACCGGCGCGCCGATCTTGTGTCCGGAGAAAGTCAGGGCATCTACGCCCAGTGCTTCCCAGGACACGGGGATTTTTCCCAACGCCTGCACGGCGTCGCAATGCACGAACGCACCGACGGCTTTCGCTTCGCGCGCCAGCGCTGCCACATCCTGCAGCACACCGGTTTCGTTGTTGGCGAGCATCACCGAAACGAATGTCGGACGCTGCGCCAACGCGTGGGTCCAGGCGTGCGGATCGATGCGCCCTTGCCCGTCCACAGCGATCTCGATCAGCCGCCAGCCCAGCCGCTGCAGTTGCCTGGCAGGTTCATACACGCAGGGGTGTTCGATCGCGCTCACCGCGATCACGCCGGGCTGTCGCTGCGCCAGTGCCACCCCTTTGATCCAGGCGTTGTTGGCTTCGCTGCCGCCACTGGTGAAGATCACTTGGCTCGGTGCCACGTCAAAACAATCGGCCACCGTTTTCCGAGCCCCCTCGAGCGCCCGACGCGCCATTTCACCATAGCGATGGCGGCTCGACGGATTCCCCCACCCCGCGCCCAGGGCTTCCTGCATCGCCGCGAACGCTTCGGCGCGAAGCGGCGCCGTCGCGTTCCAGTCGAGGTAGTATGGGGGTGAGCCGACTAGCCTCATTGTCGTATCGTCACGCTTCGGCCAGCGCCACGCGCTTGGCGCTACTTGCCTTTGGCGGCTTGATCTCGCCGCGCACCACCTGGCCCAATGTCACGGTGCCGAGGTATTCCATGATGCGCGCGTTGAGGTTCTCCCACAGGTGGTGAGTGGCACAGATGTGCGCATCGAGGCAATTTTCTTTACCGCCGCAGCGGGTTGTATCCATCGGCTCATCGACCGCATCGACGATTTCGGCAATCGTGATCTCGTCCATCGAGCGCGCCAACCAATAGCCCCCGCCCGGACCGCGGGCGCTCTTGACCAACCCCGCACGGCGTAGCCGCGCAAACAGCTGCTCGAGGTAGGACAAAGAAATCGACTGCCGCTCGGCAATTGCCGCGAGCGGCACCGGCGAGCTTTTTTGCTGCTGAATGGCCAGGTCCACCATGGCGCTGACGGCAAACCGACCTTTCGTCGTCAGTTTCATTGGTTTACTCCTCGAATCTTGGATGCAGTCAATGTAACATTCTTGACTATTTTAGTCAAGAATTGTTCCCGTCCTGGCTCATCCAGCGCTCCAGCCGTTTGGGGTCGAAGTCGCTTCGTTCGATCTCGCTCGGAAGTTCGATGTCCAGACGCTGCAGCGCGACGAGCAAACGTTCAAAACGCCGGTCGGATTCGATCATGTGATCGAGCATCGCGTGCAGCGCTTTGACCAACGGATCGTCCCAGTCGCGCGTCACCCCGTACGCGGCAAAGCCGATTTCTTCCGCCTTACGCCGTCGGGCGGCATCGCGTTCGTCTTCCTCTTCGCGCACGATGATGCGTGCCGGGTTACCCACCGCCGTGGCGCCCGCCGGCACGGGTTTGACCACCACGGCGTTGGAACCGATCTTTGCGCCCTCGCCCACCGTAAAGCCCCCCAACACCTTGGCACCAGCACCGACCACCACGCCCCGCTCCAGGGTCGGGTGACGTTTGGTGCCGCGATACAGACTCGTGCCGCCTAGGGTCACCCCCTGGTAGATCGTGCAATCGTCCCCCACCTCCGCGGTTTCACCAATGACCACCCCCATGCCGTGATCGATGAACACGCGCCGACCGATCGTGGCGCCCGGATGGATCTCGATGCCGGTGAGCCAGCGGGTCAAATGGCTCAAAAAGCGCGCCAGCCACTTGAATCCGCGCTGCCACAGCGCATGCGCCAGGCGATGCAGCCATACCGCATGCAACCCCGGATAACAGGTCAGGACTTCCCAGCGTGAGCGCGCCGCCGGGTCACGCGCCAAAATGCTGTCGACGTCCTCTTTGAGCTCTTGCCACCAACGCCAGGCCATGAAGGCAATTCCTGAGTATTTTACTCAACTATTATAGCACGCTGGCGGTCATCTCTGGGTACACCGGAAAAGCCTAGAGAAACGATCGCCCTTGTGGCGGAGAAGATGTCCTCTAGCGCCACGCTGGCTCAGACGGCAGCTCAAGAGGGCTGGCTTCCGAGCCGCTGCAGCACCGCTTTGGCCATGCCGCGCAGGATGTTCGCTTCAGCGCGCTCCAGCCGGGCACGATGCAGCAGCCGCCGCAAGCGCGCTTCTAGGCGTTTGGGAACGCGGGGGTCGTAAAAGCCCACCGCCTCGGCCAGCTGCAGCCAGTGCCGCACCACCCCGTCGATCTGTCCTTCCGTGCACGGTAAGGCATCGGGTTCGGGCACGCTGACCGCGGGTTGGTGACTGACTTGTTGCGGCCACGACAACGCGAGTTGGTACGCGACGATCTGCACCGCTGCCGCCAGATTCAGGGAGGGATAGGCGGGGTTGGCAGGGATGAACGCCGCGAGCGAACACTGCCACACCTCCTCGTTGGTCAGCCCAGTACGCTCGGTCCCGAACACCCAGTCCACCTGGGCCGCGTTGGGGTGCGCGCGCCAATGATCGACGACTCGGCGCGACGCTTCCGGCAGTGGCAGAAACGCGTTCGCGTATTCGCGCGAGCGACTGGTCAGCGCCACCGCCAGCGTCGCGGAGGCGATCGCCTCGGAAAGCGTAGGATATACCTCGGCCTTGGCCAGCACGTCGCTGGCGCCGCTGGCGCGTGCCCGCGCCTCAGGGTGGTCCGGACGTGCTTGTGGGGCCACCAACACCAGGCGCTCAAACCCCATCGTCTTGATCGCCCGTGCCGCGGCGCCGATGTTACCGGGATGCGTCGGACGCACGAGAACGAAGCGCACCGACGATGGCGCTTGGTACAATGTTTCGTTTGTCATCACGTGTGATTGTCGCACGAACTGCCGGGAAAGGAACCACCATGATCAATCATCCCACCCTCAACATCGCCATCAAAGCGGCACGCCGCGCCGCCTCGATCATCAACCGCGCGGCGTTGCAGATCGAACGGCTGACGATCGAAACGAAATCCCAGAACGACTTCGTCACCGAAGTCGACCGCGCTGCCGAAGAAGCGATCATCGATACGATCCGCGAAGTCTATCCCGACGATCGCATCTTGGCCGAAGAGTCCGGAACGAGCGGCGACAAGGATGGCCGACAGGAATGGATCATCGATCCGTTAGATGGCACCACCAACTTCATCCACGGTTTGCCGCAGTTTGCGGTGAGCATCGCGGTGCGTAAGAACGGCGTGCTGGAACACGCCGTGGTGTTCGACCCGTCGCGCAACGAGATGTTCGTCGCTTCGCGCGGGGCTGGCGCCTACCTCAACGAGCGGCGCATTCGGGTCAGCCGCCGCGACCGCCTGAGCGATGCGTTGATCGGCACGGGTTTTCCGTTCCGGCAATTTCACCACGCCGACACGTACCTGGCCATTTTCAAGAGTCTGACGCAGAAAACCGCCGGCATCCGCCGCCCCGGGGCCGCGTCGCTCGATCTGTGTTACGTTGCCTGCGGGCGTTACGATGGCTTTTGGGAATTTGGCCTCAGCCCCTGGGATATTGCCGCCGGCGCGTTGATTATTCAGGAAGCGGGCGGATTAGTCACGGATCTGGCGGGCAACGAGGGGTTTCTTGAGAGCGGCAATGTGGTTGCTGGCAACCCCAAAGTGTTCGCGGCGCTGCTCGCGGAAGTGCAGCGGCATTTGCCGCCAGAACTCAAGGCATAGGTCGCGTGATCCACAGAAGCTGTGGATAATTTCGTGGATGATTTGCCGAAAACAGAGATTTGTGCCGTCACCAAGCAGGCTTGGACAGTTTGCACCAATTTAGACCAGTAAAATTATTCTTTTGGTTTTAAATAGTTACAAAAACTGCTGCACTGACATCGCGTTAGGAACCACCGTTGAGATGACACGACAAGTTGCAAACGCCTCTGGGGATGAAAGCGCGGTACCTGCCGCGCCTGGGGAAGACCTGTCGGCGCACACACCGATGATGCGGCAGTATTTGCAGCTCAAAGCCGAATGCCCGAGTGGTTCCCTGTTGCTTTTTCGCATGGGGGACTTTTATGAGCTCTTCTATGAAGATGCGGTCACGGCGGCACGCGCGCTCGATTTGACCTTGACCACCCGCGGGCAATCGGCAGGGGCTCCAATCCCAATGGCCGGCATTCCCGTCGCGGCGCTGGAGTCCTACCTGGCGCGCCTGGTGCGCGCGGGTTTCGTCGTCGCGATCGCCGAGCAGCAGGGCGAACCTGGCGGCAAAGGACCGATGCCGCGAGTAATCACGCGCGTGGTCACCGCCGGGACGCTCACCGAAGACACGCTGCTCGAGGCCGACCGCGATGCGCCGGTGGTCGCGGTGTTTCCCCAGCGCGGGCAAATCGGCATCGCCACGCTGACCCTTTCTTCGGGCCGTTTTTTGGCTTTTAGCGCGACCAGCGACACCTTGCGCGCGCATTTGGAGCGTTTACAGCCGGCGGAGTTGCTGTTGCCGGAGGGAAACGAAGCGCTCGCCTCTGGCCTGGAGGCGGCGTTGCGGCCGCTTCCCGAATGGCGCTGGCAAGCGCGGCGTGCACGCGAGGCGCTGTGCGCCCAGTTCGGGGTGCAGGATCTCACCGCCTTTGGGTTCGAAGGCAAAAGCGACGAGGCGGCGCTGATTGCCGCGGGCACGTTGTTGGCGTATGTGGCCGCGACCCAACGCGCGCCGCTCAAGCACGTGACCACCCTGCTGCGTGAGCGTCCGGAGCGTTATGTGGCGCTTGATGCCGCCACCAGGCGTAACCTGGAACTGACCGAGACGCTGCGTGGCGAGCGCGAACCGACGTTATTGGCGCTCATCGACGACACTGCCACCGCGATGGGCGCACGCTGGCTGCGGCACGCGCTGCATCATCCGCTGCGCGAGCTTGACACCCTTTTGGCGCGACAAAGCCGGGTGGCGGCATTGGTCGGCGATGCCGTGCTGCGCCAAACGCTACGCCAAGCACTCAAAGGAATGCCCGATTGGGAACGCCTCACGGCGCGCATCGCGTTGGGTTCGGTGCGCCCCAAGGAACTGGCGGCGTTGCGCGATGCGGCGGCACGGTTGCCGGCGCTGATCGCAGCGCTACGCAAAGACGCCGCCCCCGATGCCGCGGCGCTCTGGACGCCGTTGGTGGCGGCGCTGACCTTGCCGCCTGAGATCGCCGCGCATCTGGCGCAGGCGCTGGCGCCCGACCCAGCCGCGTCGGTGCGCGACGGTGGGGTGATCGCTGTGGGGTTCGACGCCGAGCTCGATGAATTGAGAACCCTCAGCCAGGACTGCGGAGCTTTTTTGCTCGAGCTCGAAGCGCGCGAGCGCGCCCGCACCGGCATTCCCACCTTGAAAGTGGAATACAACCAGGTGCACGGCTTTTACATCGAAGTGAGCAAAAGCTACGCCGAGCAGGTACCACCAGACTATCGCCGCCGTCAGACGCTCAAAAACGCCGAACGGTTCATCACCCCCGAACTCAAGGCGTTCGAGGATCGTGCATTGGCAGCGCAAGAGCGAGCCCTGAAACGCGAGCAGAGGCTTTACGAGGCGCTGGTGGAGTGGTTGCAGCCGTTTGTGCCCGCGCTGCAGCCGGCCGCGGCAGCACTGGCGGAACTGGATGCGCTCATTGCGCTGGCCGAAATCGCTGCGCGCGAGGGCTGGTGCGCCCCACGCTGGCAGGACGTGCCGATGTTGCGATTTACGGCGCTGAAACACCCCGTCGTAGCGGCGCAAGTCGACTCGTTCGTGCCCAACGACGTGGTACTCGACGGGCAAACGCGGCGGCTGGTGCTGATCACCGGGCCGAACATGGGCGGCAAATCCACCTACATGCGCGCGGTGGCGCTTGCGGCGATATTGGCGCACATCGGCAGTTTCGTGCCCGCGCAACGCGCCGAGCTGTCACTGCTGGAGGCCATCTACACGCGCATCGGGGCTTTTGACGATCTGGCGTCGGGCCGCTCCACATTCATGGTGGAGATGAGCGAAGCGGCGTACATTTTGCGGCACGCGAGCGAACGCAGCCTGGTGCTGATGGACGAGATCGGCCGCGGTACCTCGACGTTCGACGGCATGGCCCTGGCGCAGGCGATCGCTTGGCATTTGCACGAAAAAAACCGCGCCTTGACACTCTTTGCCACACATTACTTCGAACTGACCGAACTGGCAGACCGGCTTTGCGCCTGCGTCAATGTGCATGTGCAAGCCAGCGAAGTCGCCGGCAAAGTGGTGTTCCTGCACTCGGTGGCCGAAGGGCCTGCGAGCCAAAGCTACGGGCTCGCGGTTGCGGCGCTGGCGGGCGTTCCCAAAGCTGTGGTAAACATGGCGCAAAAGGTGCTCACGCAACTCGAGCGCAGCCGCCACCACGGTAGCCGTGAGCAACTCGCGCTGTGGCCCGAGACGCCGTGGGCGGAAGCCACTGCGGATGAACGCGACGACCAGCCAGATCCAGCCGGTACCAGCAATCGTGCCGACGACGAGCACAAGAGTGGCGTCATCCTGCCCCCTGGGAAAATCCGTCCCCCTGCCGGTGATCGCGGTGAGGAGCCTCTCGCTAGCGGGGAGCGCGATCCAGCCGACGTGTCGGCGCCCCTGCCCGATTGGCTGCTTGCGGCGGCACAAACGCCGATCGAGCGCTGGACGATCGACGAGACGATCGCCTTTCTCAAGCGGTTCCAGTCGTGGCTATCGACGAGGTGCTGAGCTGTCTCAAGTTTGCTATCGGCGCAGCGCCAAGCTACCCGCAAGCATCTGCAGAATTGCCGGTCGGCGCGTTCGCAAGCTGCCGCCACAGGGTTTTACCGCCGCTCGTGCGATCGATTTCCGCCAGCACCGCTTCGTGCGCCGCGACTTCCTCGGGGTTGGCCGGTAGCAGCACCAGCTTCAGGCCTGGCGGCCGCTGCCAGCGCTGCGTCTCTTGCAAAGCGGTTGCGGCCACGTCTTCGATCGCCAGTGTTTCCTGACCGCGCGTCATCGCCAGGTACACTTCCGCCAGCAGCTGCGCGTCCAACAACGCACCATGCAGCGTGCGGTGGCGGTTGTCGATGCCATAGCGCTCACACAGCGCATCGAGCGAAGCGCGTTTGGTCGGCTCTTGCGCTTTGGCCAATTTCATCGTATCGACGATCGCGCGCACGTGCTGCTCGAGCGGCGGACGGCCGCAGCGCGCCAGTTCGGCGTTCAGAAACCCGACGTCGAAACCAGCGTTGTGGATCACCACCGTGGCATCGCGCACGAAGTCGAGAAACGCGTCGGCGATCTCGGCGAACTTGGGCTGATTCTGCAGCATTTCGCGGGTGATGCCATGCACCGCAACCGCTTCGGCATCGATCTCGCGCTCTGGGTCGAGGTATTGGTGGTAATGCTGACCGGTGACGCGCCTGGCGAGAATTTCCACCGCGCCGATCTCAATGACCCGATCCCCGTTTTTCCACTCCAGCCCGGTGGTTTCGGTATCGAGCGTGACGATGCGCTCCGTCATTTTTGCCCTCCTCGCATGCGTTCGATCTCGGCACGCGCCAACCGATCGACCTGTTCATTCTCGGGGTGACCGGCGTGACCGCGCACCCATTGCCATTGCACGCGATGCCCGGCGAGCGCCGCTTCCAGCCGTTGCCACAGGTCTTGATTCGCCACTGGCTGACCCGCCGCGTTGCGCCAGCCGCGCCGCTTCCATCCCGGCAGCCATTCGGTGAGGCCTTTCATCACGTACTGGCTATCGGTGGTGATGACCACCGGCATCGGGCGTTTCAAGGCTTCGAGCGCCGCAATCACCGCCATCAATTCCATGCGATTGTTGGTGGTCAGCGGCTCGCCACCGCAAAGCGTTTTTTCCTTACCGTTCCAGCGCAGCAACGCGGCCCACCCGCCGGGACCAGGGTTGCCCGAACACGCGCCGTCGGTATAGATCTGAACCACTGGCTCGTCCCGGGGAACGGAAGCGCCTCTGGTCTCAGCGTTCGAATTCGCTCGACGCTGTTGGGCATCCGCGGGGCAGCGCTTGCCGTTGGTATCGCATTCAGGCAAACCGGTCGTCATCTCGATGGATGTTCCTTGTGGCTCTTCGGTGCTGGCGCCCCATTGGCATTGGTCAGGCGTGCGGCGCGCAGCGACAAGCGCGTCCGCCAATCAGGCACGATCACCCGCACCGCCGTGACGCGTTTGATCGCCTCGACCAGATACACTTGCCCCAGCATCGGCAACCAGCGCGCCATCGCCAGCTCCCAGCGCGGCCAGGGGTTGGCGGCACGCGCGGGCGTATAGACCCCGAAACGACCCCCGCGGGTCTCAAACCCCAGTACGCGCAAATGTTCCCGCAAGCGCGGCGCGCTGACTTTCGCCAGGGTCGGCGGCACGGCACGCCCTGCCCACGGATTGAACCCCACCACGATCAGCCGTCCTTCGGGTACCAGCACCCGTTCGATTTCCCGCAGCGTAGCAAATGGATCTTCGCTCAGCGACCAGGTAAAAAGCGCCAACACCGCGTCGATGCTCGCGCTCGCAAGCGGCAGCTGCTCGAAGTGACACGGGATCGCCCCGTCGCCCGCCCCCAGTCGCCACCGCCAGCGCACGCGCGCGGCGTGCAAAAAATCTGTGGTTACAGTAGCTAGCTGAATCGCGTAAAATCCAAAGCAATCCTGCAAAAACGCCGGCAAGGTGGCCTGCAGCCAGGCCTGGGCACGCGTCCCCGCCGGTGCCTGCCACCATTGTTCGAACACCGTACCAGGAGCCTTCATGACGATTTCCGTGCTGCCGATCCCGGCGCTGCAAGACAACTACGTGTGGATTGTACACGATGGCGCGCGGGCGCTTGCCGTCGATCCTGGCGAAGCTGCGCCGGTCATCGCCTGGCTCGAAGCGCAGCGCCTGGCGCTCACTGCCGTGTTGATCACCCATCATCATGCCGACCACACCGGCGGGGTATCGGAACTTTACGCCCGCTATCGCATGCCGGTGTATGGCCCGGCGCGCGAAAGGCTACCGCGTTGCGACATTGCTCTAGAGGGCGGTGAGCTCATCGACGCGCCGGGGGGACTGCCGCTGTCGCTACAGGTAATCTTCGTTGGCGGACATACGCGTGGTCACATCGCCTATTGGGGTGAAGGGTACCTATTTTGCGGCGACGCGCTGTTTTCCGCCGGCTGCGGGCGTTTGTTCGAAGGCTCTGCCGAAGAACTCTATGCGGCGCTGCAGCGTTTTGCCGCGCTGCCTGATCCTACTCGTGTGTGTGGTGCGCACGAATACACTTTGCGCAACCTGCCCTTTGCCGAGGCGGTGGAACCCGACAACCCCGAGTTGCCGCGTTACCGAGCACATTGCGAAGCGTTGCAGGCGCGTGGCCAACCGACGCTGCCAAGCTGCATTGCGACGGAAAAAGCCATCAACCCGTTTTTGCGCCTCGATTCGCCGTCGATCCACGCGAGTCTGCAACGGCATTTCGGCGCTTGCCCCACCTCAGCGCTGGAGCGATTCGCGCTGCTGCGTCGCTGGCGCGATGCGTGGTGAGGGCTGACTAAGAGGGCATGAGTTCTTCGGCCGGCAGCACGAGGGTTTGATTGCGCCCTGCGTCCTTGGTGCGATATAGCGCCCGATCGGCGCACAACAACAGCGTGGCCGGCGAAGTGACACGCTCAGACTGACCCGGCGTAACCACCGCCCCACCAATCGAACAAGTCACATAGGCCGAAGCGTCGGAAGCGGGATGGGGCAAACGCAGATTTTCGACGGCCAATACCATCCGCTGCGCCAGCAGACGCGCTCCGGAAAGATCGGTTTCCGGACAGATGGCGGCAAATTCCTCACCTCCATAGCGGGCGACCAGATCCGCCGATCGCAACATCGCGCTTTCCAGCGTTTTGGCCACGCGGATCAATACGTCGTCGCCCGATTGATGGCCACAACGATCGTTGTAACGTTTGAAATAATCTACGTCAATCAACATCAACGTGAGCGGCTTGGCGTTGCGTTGGCAACGTCGCCACTCCTGTTCCAGGGTTTCATCGAAGGCGCGGCGATTGGCAATCCCCGTCAAGCCATCAACCAAGGTAAGTCTTTTGAGCTGCCGATTGGCTTCGTCGAGCTTACGCGTTAGCAACAGCAAGCTCTTTTGCGCTTGCGCCAAGCGCTGCATGGCGCGCAATTTGGCGGTCAGCACTACCCCCGAAACGGGTTTGACAAGGTAATCATCGCCTCCTGCCGCCAGGCCGGCCTCGATGGCCGCGTCCTCGTGCCGCGCCGAAAGGTAAATGATCGGCGTCCATTCGCCGTCTTTTTCCTGCGCGCGCATTCGTCGCGCCACCTCGATCCCGTCGATGCCGGGCAAAATGATGTCGAGCAAGACCAGATCGGGCTTTTCCACTTCGAAGAAGGCCAGCGCTTCTTCCCCGCTTTGGGCATGGATTGTTTCCAAGCCCAAGGCCTCGAGATGGCGCTGCAGGAGCACGGCGCTGGTGAGCGTATCCTCTACGATCAAAACCTTCATCGCCCAGACCTTCACACACTCAATGAGGCTCGGCACCCTCGGGGTACCCCTGCGCGATCTCTTTGGGGGTAGCAGGACGAATGTCGGCAATTTCGATTTCGAACACCAAAGCAGTACCGGCCAGCGGGTGGTTGCCGTCGATTACTACTTTGCCGTCGGCGATGTCCGTGATGCGATACAGCACGTCTTCCTCGCCGGCTTCGCTGACCCGCTCGAAGGCCATGCCGACCTCGATGTTTTCCGGAAACAGGTCGATGTCCTCGACGAACACGAGATTTTCGTCGTATTCGCCGAACGCCTCCTCAGGCTGCAGCTTGACGGTGAGTTTTTCGCCCAGGCGGCGTTCGTGCAACGCTTCCTCGAGACGCGGAAACAGGCCGTCGTAGCCGCCATGCAAATACACGATGGGGTGATGTCCGTCGTCGATAAGATTACCGTCAGGATCGCGCACGGTATAACGCAACGTCACCACGCTGTTTTTCACCACCTGATCCATCGGTTCGACTCCTGTTTCGTTTGCATTCAGCCATTCTAGCCGAGCTTGGCGGCTTTTACCAACTGCGATAACATAGCGGCATGGGCAATAGGTACGAACTGACCCCCCGGCAACGAGAAATCGTCGCGTTCCTGCGCGAATTCACCCAAGGCCACGGGCGTCCACCGACCCGGCAAGAACTGTGTGCCGCGTTCGGTTTTCGCTCCCCCAATGCGGCGCAATCGCATTTGCAGACTCTGGAAGAACGCGGGGTGATCGCGATCGACCGCGGGCGCGCGCGGGGGATCCGCTTGCTTGCTTGCCCCGACGAAGCACTTGACACCGTCCATTATGGCACTGGCTTGCCTATCGTCGGCCGTGTCGCAGCCGGTCGTCCGATTCTGGCGCAGGAAGCGATCGAAGGTTTTTGGCCCGTCCCGGGACATGCGTTTCGACCGCAAGCCGATTATCTCTTGCGCGTGCAGGGAGACAGTATGACGGGGGCGGGGATTCTGTCCAACGACCTGGTCGCCGTGCATCGCACGCCGCATGCTGAAGCGGGGCAAATCGTGGTTGCGCGTCTGGAAGACGAAGTCACCGTCAAGATCTGGCGCCCCAACGCCAATGGCAAAAGCGCTGTGCTCCTTCCGGCCAATCCTCGCTACCTGCCGATCACCGTCGGTCCAGAAACCCGCGGTTTTGCGATCGAAGGCGTGGTCGTCGGGGTCATTCGCGCGCTTACCCATTCCGCTTTGTAATTGCCCCTTCACGGCAGGCGCCAAAGGGCGCCGCTCGGCCCTACATCACCCCCCTAGCCACGCTTCCCGCCGCGCCCGCACCGCCGCGCTGATTCGGGAAGCGGTCACCAGCTTGACTGCGCGTAACCCCGGTGGCAAAACGGACAGCGACCGCTCTTGTACCACTCCTTCACGCGCTGTGAGCACGCGCACCTTTTGCCCCACTGGCAACCGCGCCAGCACCTCGTCCCAATTATCGGGACGCACGCGCCAGGGGCCCACGGCGAGCAGCTCATCCTGTGGGGCAATGCCAGCGGCTTCCGCCGCCGAGCCGGCCAGCACCTGCTCCACCACCAGCGTCCCACGCGCTTTGGCGCCGGCGTTCCAGCGAATCCCCATCGCCGGCAAGGCTTCGCGCTCTTCGATCACCCGCAACCCCATCGTTGGCGCCAGCGCGGTGAGTGGTTCCGGCAAGGCTTCTGTCACCTGGCGCTGCAACCATCGGGCAAGCGCCTTACCGCCGATCGCTTCTACGGCGGCGAACACTTCCGCCGCGCCGATCCCCAGACCAGTGGCGCCAAAGCCACGCCACAGGGCCAACAGCACCGCGTCTAGGCTCTCACCGACAGCCCGCAGCCGCCAGTCCAATGCTGCCGCCAGTACTGCCCCTTTGGCATAGTAGTTGGCAAAAAGACTGAGGCTGTGCGCATGCGGCCGGTAGTACTTGATCCACGCGTCGAACGAGGCTTCATCGAGCGGCTGACATTCGTGCCCGGGCTGAGTTTTGACCGCGGTGAGGGTTTGCGACAGCGCTTCCAAGTATTGCGCGGGCGTGATCAGTTCGACGCGGCGCAAAAACAGGTCATCGTAATACGAAGTCCAGCCTTCAAACAGCCACAGTAGGCGCGTCAGGTTTTCTTGAAAATAGTCGTAGGTGCGCCACCGCCGCGGCCGCAAGCGTTTGACCACCCAAGCGTGGAAGTATTCGTGGCTAAAGAGCCCGAGAAGTTTGCGGTAGTTCGGATTTTCTGCCTGCCCAGGCCAGGGCAGATCGCGGTGGCTGGCCAAAAGCACCGAGCTGTCGCTGTGCTCCAAGCCCCCGTAGGCGTCGTCGCTGATGTGCAGGTGAAAGCAATAACGTGCAAACGGTGCCGCCCCAAAAAAAGCGATTTGGGCGGCACACAGTCGCGCCAGATCGGCACGCAGCCGCTCTTCGTCAAAGCCCTCGCCGTGCCCGGTGATCGCGACGGTGTGGGCAACTCCCATTGCCTCGAAGTGCAGCTGCCGCATCCGTCCCATGGTGATCGGGGTGTCGACCAAGGTGTCATAATCCGCGGC
>FWPV01005115.1_pt1 | contig 18407 bp, 13 predicted proteins | sample 2228371 | NCBI WGS metagenome assembly FWPV01 (sample SAMEA103939776, study PRJEB20133) | metagenome
ACCCGTTGCCCTTGTCCTCAGGGTTCTCATCCAGCCAGAGCTCCCTCTCTTCAGCCATGAGCCTCTGCATGATGGCCTTCTCTCTCCGCTTGACCTCTTCCCTTAACCGTGCGACCATTTCCCTTGAGGTCTGTTCGTTAAGTCTGTTCATAGCCTTCCTCCTTTCTTGAATTACCTCTCAGGAGGAAGGCTATTAATTGCTCTGCTTCTTGTCCAGAACTTATGACCTTTCCCGGAGACACAATTGTTTATACGCTACCTGATTTCGTGGCATTGTATGTATCTTTTAGCTCGCTATATGTAAGATTTATAGGCCCAGCCTTATGAATGGAGAAGAGTTATCCGTTGTTCCGTTGAGATTGCCAGCAGCATTTATCGGAGAATCATCTGTTTCAACCCGAAAAGCGCCTGCCGAGACGATACGTCATGGGGCGGGGTATCGCAGCGGGCGGCCATGGGCGCGAGGGATCCGCGGCCGGACCACGGCCACCAAGCGGTCGTACGCGTCCCCGGCGGGCCGCGGGGGAAGGCTGCCCCTTGCCGCCGCCGCGCGTTTCCGCCCGGAGATAGTACTCCTCCGGCCGCGGCTCGCGGCAGGGGAAGAGGGGCGCGGTCTTACGGGGTCGGGGCCGCGCCAGATCCGACCCTCGTCCAGGCTGCCGCGAGCTTCCCTATCTCCAGGCGGTGTCCATGATCCTTCGCGGCGCCGCACGACGGAAGCGGCGCCGCGGGTATCCCAGGTTGAGCACCGTCACCACCTTCTCACCCTTGCCCGGGCCCAGAAGCCTTCGCAGCTCCTTATCGTGATTTGCGGCGTGGATCAGGAAGCCGTTGTAACAGGTGGCCACCCCGATCGCTTCGGCGTATATCACGGCGTTCTGGGCCGCGATCCAGGCATCGCCGAGAGCCATGGCGTTGCGCCTGGGGGCGGTGAAGGTCAGCAGGGTCCTGGTGCCGTAGAGCAGGATGTCGTCGTTCTTGTCCGATTCCCACAGGGACCTGAACGCGTGCTTGAGCACCTCCAACTCCTCGGGATCCAGGCCCAGGAGCTTCCAGACAAAAGGGAAACCCGGGAGCTCGAAGAAGCGTACCAACCTGCGGTAATAACGGATGGCGCGGTCGCGGATACGCGCCATGACCTCCTCGTCACAGCATACGTATGCTCTGGTCAGGTGGCTGTTGTGCGCCGAGGGGGCCAGCGATGCCGCCTCGATCATCTCCCGGACGTGCTCGCGCGAGACGGGTTCCTCCCGGTACATCCTGCCGCTGCGCCTGCCCCGCAGCAGAGACATCATCGCAGGCCCGTCCACGGGCGGTTTCTCCGGGAGTGCGTGGGGCTGGGGATCCCCAAAGCCGGTGATGATTATCGCCTCTTCGGGACAGATCGCATAACAGTGCCTGCATTCCACGCACAGGGTTTTACCGCCGCTCCTGATCTCCGGACCATCGTATATGGGGCCACCGATGCACACGGAAGCGCAGAGGTTGCACCCGCTGCACCTTTCCCTGTCGATCTCGATCATGGGCGACCTCCCGTCGTTCTCGTGCCCGGCCCTGGCAGACTCGAAGTTATCAGCTCGCCCCCGACGGCCGCAAGCGCACCCGTGCGATGAGGATTGGAGCGATGCCCCGAAGGGATGGCAATAATTGGCTGGCAATGGCAGGCGCGGGTGCGGATGCGGCGCGGAACCCGTGTCTGTCGGGTGGGGCGGCGGCAGCGGGAAGTCCATCTGCGAGCGGACGCCTTCGTACCCGGTCCCCGGTCTCCAGCGCGGGGAATCGGCGACCCCGGCTCCTCGCCGCGTTCCCTCCCCGTCCCCGGCAAGCGGGATACGGGAGGCCTGCACGCCGAGACCCGACCCGTTCACCGCCGTCTTTGACGCAGGGTGAGGGCTGGCATATAATAGCTCTCTGTAACCCCGGGAAACGCGAACAGGTGTACGCGCGCGAGGCCGATGCGAGGAAGTGAAGATGGCGGACATGGACGATTACGACTACCAGCCGACCATGGGTGAGTACCGCGAGGAGAGGGCAGACGACGTGGTGCTCACCGAGCAGGGCTACCGCAAGCTCCAGGAGGAGCTGGATTACCTCAAGAACGTCAAGCGCTGGGAGGTCGCGAAGCGCATCGAGCAGGCGAGGGCGTTCGGGGACATCATGGAGAACTCCGAGTACGATGACGCCAAGCACGAGCAGGCCTTCGTGCACGGCCGCATCATGGAGATCGAGAACATCCTCGACAACGCCCGGGTGATCAAGGACGAGGAGATCGACCTCAACGAGGTGACCATAGGGTCGTCGGTGCTCCTGGAGGACGTGGAGAGAAAAGAGGAGATGCGCCTGCGTCTGGTGAGCGCGGCGGAGGCGCGCGGAGACCGGGGATGCATCTCCGACCAGTCCCCCGTGGGCAAGGCCATCCTGGGCCGCAGGGCGGGCGAGATCGTGGACGTGCAGGTCCCCTCGGGAGTGCTCAAGTACCGTATCCTGCAGATCGAACGCTGAGCGGCGGGACGGGCCCCGGCTGCGCCGCTCTCCCCGCATGCAGTGGGCGCTCGCCCCGGCGCGCACGGTCGGTCCGGCAGCGCAGCGCCTTGAAGGAAAAACAGAGGAACATGAGCCCGATGCGAGACGAGGATGCCCTTTCCGCCTTCGCGGGGGAAAGCGACCTGGTGAAGGGACGTCTGGAGAAGCTGGGGGCATGGCGGGGACGCGGCGTGGAGCCCTATGCCCTGGGTTTCGAGCGCAGCGACCTTACCTCGGAGATCAGGGAACGCTTCCAGGCTCTCTCCGACGGCGAGGAGAGCGGGTACCGCGCCGCCCTGGCGGGGAGGCTCATGGCGTTGAGGAGGCACGGCAAGGCGTGCTTCGCGGACCTCGAGGACGGCGCCGGCAGGCTTCAGCTCCTGGCCTCCCTGGACTCGCTGGGGGAGGAGGGATACGCTCTTTTCCAGGAGCTGGATATAGGCGACATCGTGGGGGTGGAGGGCGAGGTCTTCCGCTCCAGGCGCGGCGAGCTCACCCTGCGGATCTCGCGTTTCACCCTGCTCTCCAAGAGCCTGCGTCCCCTGCCCGAGAAATGGCACGGCCTCAAGGACGTGGAGCTGCGCTACCGCCAGCGCTACCTGGACATGCTGGTCAACCCCCGGGTCAGGCAGAACCTGCTGGTGAGGGTGAGGACCGTCCAGGCTCTGCGCCGTTTCCTCGACGGGCGGGGCTTCATCGAGGTGGAGACGCCCATGCTCCAGCCCATCCCGGGCGGCGCCACCGCGCGCCCCTTCGTCACCTATCACCAGGCCCTGGGACAGAACCTCTACCTGCGCATCGCGCCCGAGCTCTACCTCAAGCGCTGCGTGGTGGGGGGGCTGGAGAGGGTATACGAGATAAACCGCAACTTCCGTAACGAGGGCATCTCCTACAAGCACAATCCCGAGTTCACCATGCTCGAGTTCTACTGGGCCTACGTGGACTACCTGGCGCTCATGGACTTCCTGGAGGAGATGCTGTCCACGGTGGTGGGCGAGGTCAGGGGCACCCTCGTTTTCCCCTACCAGGGTAGAGACCTCGATCTCACCCCGCCCTGGCGCAGGGTGACCCTCCTGCAGGCGGTGAGCGAGGCGGTGGGGAGGGAGATCACCTCCGCGACGGCGGTGGAGGAGCTGCGGGCCCTCGCCGCGGCGCACGAGGTGCCGCTGGAGGAGGGATGGGGTCCGGGGAAGATCGCCACCGAGCTCTTCGAGAAGCTGGTGGAGCCAGAGATCTGGGAGCCCACCCTGGTCATGGACTACCCGCGCGAGGTCTCGCCCCTGGCGCGCGCCCACCGCGATGACCCCCGTCTCACCGAGAGGTTCGAGCTCATCGTGGCGGGGCGGGAGATCGCCAATGCCTTTTCCGAGCTCATCGACCCGCTTGACCAGCGCGAACGCTTCGAGGAGCAGGCGCGGCAGAGGGAGCGTGGAGACGAAGAGGCCCACGTCGTGGACTACGATTACCTGCGCGCCCTGGAATACGGCATGCCCCCCACTGGCGGCCTCGGCCTGGGCATCGACCGCCTGGTCATGCTCCTCACCGACTCTCATTCCATCCGGGAGGTCATCCTCTTCCCCCACCTGCGCCCGGAGACCTGAGGGTGCTCAGGCGCCGGGCGAGCGACGAGGGCTTTTCCTCTCACCTCTGCCCGTAGGACCGAAGATGGAAGTGCGCACGCCCCGTGCAGGCGACGGGAGCTCTTCCCCCGCTCACGCCCGGAAGCCCGAGGGGAGCGAGCCGCCGGCGGCCGAAAAGCGCCGCTCAAGGCCTGGAAAGACCCCGCTTGGGGGGTTGGTCAAGATGCCTATGGGTGATGACGACTGATATAGGGAAACGGATATCATCGAAAAGCGTATAGAGGGATAGAGAGAACAGGGTTGAGTCGGAAGGCGGGCAGCCTGACGCGCCGGGCGCCAAGCCCCGGGTCGCGGCCTGCGAGGGCGGCGGCGAAGGAGATGATGGAACGCATGGCGAAGGTTCGCTCAAAGGGATACTAATTAGGATGACAAGACCTTATGATAGAGGTGTGGACGAGGACCATTGAAAGCCGGGTGATAGACGGGCACAAGAAGTGTGATAATAGACGGTGGTGAGTGAGGAATATGCCGCGCGAAACGAAAGGCGCGAACCATAAACGGAGGTAGACGAAGTGTTTCAGAGATTTTCAGACCGGGCGCGGCGGGTGGTGGTCCTGGCGCAGGAAGAAGCCCGCATGCTCAACCATAACTATATCGGCACCGAGCACCTGCTCCTGGGGCTGATCCAGGAGGGCGAGGGGGTCGCGGCCAAAGCCCTGGAGTCCATGGGCATCAGCCTGGAGGCGGTGCGCAGCCAGGTGGAGGAGATAATCGGTCGCGGCAGCACCGCGCCCACCGGACACATCCCCTTCACGCCGAGGGCCAAGAAGGTGCTGGAGCTGTCCCTGCGCGAAGCTCTGCAGCTGGGGCACAACTACATCGGCACGGAACACATCCTCCTCGGGCTCATCCGCGAGGGGGAGGGCGTCGCCGCCCAGGTGCTCACCAAGCTGGGCGCGGACCTGGACCGGGTGCGCAACCAGGTGGTACAGCTGCTCACGGGGGCCGCCGGCGCCACCAAGGAGACGGGGCAGGCGGGGGAGCCGGCCGCCCAGGGGAACCTGCTCCTCGACCAGTTCGGCCGCAACCTCACCCAGCTCGCCATGCAGAACAAGCTCGACCCGGTGATCGGGCGGGAAAAGGAGATCGAGCGGGTGATGCAGGTGCTCTCCCGGCGCACCAAGAACAACCCCGTGCTCATCGGGGAGCCCGGGGTGGGCAAGACGGCGGTGGTGGAGGGGTTCGCCCAGCGCATCGTGAACAACGAAGTACCCCATATCCTGGCGGGGAAGCAGCTCTACACCCTGGACCTGGGCGCCCTGGTGGCCGGCTCGCGCTACCGCGGCGATTTCGAGGAGCGCCTGAAAAAGGTGGTGAAGGAGATCCGCAGCCGCGGGGACATCATCCTCTTCATCGACGAGCTGCACAACCTGGTGGGGGCGGGAGCGGCTGAGGGGGCCATCGACGCCGCCTCCATCCTCAAGCCGGCGCTGGCCCGCGGCGAGCTGCAGACCATCGGCGCCACCACCCTGGACGAGTATCGCAAGCACCTGGAGAAGGACGCCGCCCTGGAGAGGCGCTTCCAGCCCATCATGGTGGAGGAGCCGACGGTGGAGCACACCATCGAGATCCTCAAAGGCCTGCGGGACCGTTACGAGGCCCACCACCGCGTGGCCATCACCGACGACGCCCTGGTGGCGGCGGCCAGGCTGGCCAGCAGGTACATATCCGACCGCTTCCTTCCCGACAAGGCCATCGACCTCATCGACGAGGCCGCGTCCCGGCTGCGCATAAACGCCATGACCGCGCCCCCCGATTTCCGGGAGACGGAGGAAAGGCTGCAGAAGGTGCGCCAGGAAAAGCAGGCGGCCATCGCGGCCCAGGAGTTCGAGAAGGCCGCGGCCCTGCGGGACCGCGAGAAGGAGATCATGGAGGAGATGGCGCAGCTCGAGGAGGACTGGAAGATACCCCTCGGCTCGCACCAGCTCCAGGTGACCGAGGCGGACATCGCCGACATCCTCTCCTCCTGGACGGGCATCCCCGTGAGCCAGCTCACCGAGGAGGAGTCGAGCAAGCTCCTGCGCATGGAGGAGGAGCTGCATAAAAGGGTGGTGGGACAGCACGAGGCGGTGGTGGCGGTGTCGCGCTCCATCCGCCGCACCCGCGCCGGCCTCAAGGACCCCAAGCGCCCGGGCGGCTCGTTCATCTTCCTGGGGCCTTCCGGGGTGGGGAAGACGGAGCTGGCGCGCACCCTGGCGGAGTTCCTCTTCGGGGACGCGACGGCCCTCATCCAGATCGACATGTCCGAATACATGGAGAAACACGCGGTGTCGCGCCTGGTGGGTTCGCCGCCCGGCTATGTCGGCTACGAGGAGGGAGGACAGCTCACGGAGGCGGTGCGCCGCAAGCCCTTCAGCGTGGTCCTGCTGGACGAGATCGAGAAGGCCCATCCCGACGCCTTCAACATGCTCCTGCAGATACTTGAGGACGGCAGGTTGACGGATTCCCAGGGCCACAAGGTTGACTTCCGCAACACCATCGTCATCATGACCTCCAACCTGGGAGCAAGGGACATCAGCAAGGGGACCTCCCTCGGGTTCACGGCCCAGAAAGAGGGAGGGCTGGACTACGAGAAGATGAAGGACCGCGTGCTCTCGGAGCTCAAGCGGACCTTCCGGCCGGAGCTGCTCAACCGCATCGACGACGTCATCGTCTTCCACGAACTGACCCACGAGGAGATCAAGCAGATCGTGGACCTGCTCATGAAGAGGGTCAAGGACCAGCTCGCGGAACAGGATATCGAGATCATCCTCTCCAACGACGCCAAGGAGTTGCTGGTGAAGGAGGGCTACGACCCCGTCTACGGGGCGAGGCCCCTGCGGCGGGCGATCCAGAAGCTCATCGAGGACCCGCTTTCCGAGAAGGTGCTGGCCAAGGAGTTCAATCCGGGCTCGACCATCCTCATCGCCACCGACGAGGAAGGCCGCATCACCTTCGAGAAGGTGGAGGCCCCCGAGAGCGGCGCCGACCTGCTCCAGACCACCTAAGCCTGATCGCAAGAAAAATGGGGAGGGGTTCCGGCCCCTCCCTCTTTGTGTGCCGGGCATGTCCGACAGCCTGGGGGTGAAAGTCCCCTGTACAACCTGACGGAGGTGAAGGACTGACGAAGCGCAAGGGCTCAGCCGCGGGGCCGGGTCTCAAGGAAACGTGAGGGCATACCCGCGTCGATCTCCCACCTCGGGATGGCGAGGGTTCAGATGACGACGAGGGCCTCGGGATCGGCCGGGCCACTTTTCCTGCCAGGCGTACGCTCGCTGGCCATATGACCCTCCTTTACCGGGATAGAGGCGGGAAAGTCTCCGCAACGAACCCGTGTCCGGGTTCAGGAAAATGGTGGACACCCCCCACCTTGCCGCAGCCCCCTCCCGGCCTGCTCACCCCGGGGATGACACCGGGCGGGGATATAATGATCGGCGTGGCGGAGATCGCCGGAGAGGTCGAGACGGAGGCGCGGTGAAAGCGGAACGTTCCTATTTCATCTGCGAGGAGTGCGGGGAGGGCTCGCTGCAGTGGCTGGGGCGATGTCCCGCCTGCGGGAGCTTCGGCACCATGCACGAGGAGAGGCAGGGCTCTTTCCGGCCCGGCGCGGGGGCGAGGGGGAACGCGCTCCTGCGCATGGAGGCGGTGGAGGCGGAGCGCCCACGCCTGCTCACGGGCATGGGCGAGCTGGACCGGGTGCTGGGGGGAGGAGCGGTGCCCGAATCCCTGGTGCTGCTGGGAGGGGAGCCGGGGATCGGCAAGTCCACCCTCCTCCTGCAGGCCGCCTCATCCCTTGCGGGCAGGGGAGCGAGGGTGTTGCTGGTGAGCGGGGAGGAGTCGGCCGCCCAGATAACCTCCCGCGCCCGGCGTACGGGCACCCTCGACCCCGAGCTCTACCTCCTCTGCGAGACGGACATGGAGGCGGTGGAGAGCGCGGCCCGGGAGGTAGCTCCCCAGGTGATGGTGGTGGATTCCATCCAGACCATGCGCAGTCCCCACCTGGACTCCTTCCCGGGAGGGGTCAACCAGCTGCGCGAGTGCGTATCGCGTATGCAGGCGCTGGCCAAGGAGACGGGCGCCGTAGCCTTCCTGGTGGGCCACGTCACCAAGGAAGGGGTGCTGGCGGGGCCGAGGCTGGTGGAGCACATGGTGGACTGCGTCCTCTATTTCGAGGGCGAGCGCTTCGACTCCCTGCGCGTCCTGCGCGCGGCGAAGAACCGCTTCGGATCCGTGAGCGAGGTGGGGCTTTTCGAGATGACCGATACGGGATTGCGCGAGGTGGAGGACCCCTCGCGGCTCTTCCTGGATGCGCGGGAGAGTCCGGTTCCCGGAACGGCGGTGGCGGTGGTCATGGAGGGCAGGCGTCCCCTGCTGGTGGAGGTGCAGGCCCTGGTGGCCCCCTCGCGCCCCCCCGCCCCCAAGCGCGTCTCCACGGGCATGGACGGGAGGCGCCTGGCCATCAACGTGGCGGTGCTGGAGCGCAGGGCGAGGGTGGCGCTGTCCGAGCATGACGTCTACGCGGGCGTATGCGGGGGACTCCAGGTATCCGAGCCCGCCCTCGACCTGGGGGTATGCATGGCCATCGCCTCCGCGCGCTACGACCGCACCCTGCCCCCGGACGCCGTTTTCGTGGGGGAGGTCAGCCTGACGGGTGAGGTGCGTCCGGTGTCCCGCACCGGCGAGCGGGCCAGGGAGGCGGCACGCCTCGGTTTCCGCACCCTGGTGATCTCCGACAAGGAGAGGGCGCGGGGAATCCCCCGCGGCCTGGAGGTGATGGGGGTGGCGGACGTGAGCCACGCCCTGGAGGCTTTTGCCGTGCGCCGCTCGCAGGCTCGCCGCGGCGCGCCCGACGCCTGAGGAAAGGGAGCGGCGGGCTCGGGCGTACGACCCTTCGCCGCCGCCGCGGTGCCGCGTGCCGCGGATGCGCATTTCCCCCGCATTGATTATGATATAGGCAGCTTGACGCGGGAGGCAGCGGGCACGCGCCCGCCGTGGACGGAAGGCACATGGACGACTATCGCAAGGACAGGGCCTACCTGGAATACCTGCGGCTGATCGCGCCCGGGACGGAGCTGCGCGAGGCTCTGGCGCGGCTCATGTCCTCGCATCTCGGGGCGCTGATAGTGGTGGGTGACAGCGAGGAGGTCCTCAGGGTGGTGGACGGAGGGGTAGAGCTCAACTGGACCTTTTCGGCTGCCAACCTCTTCCAGGTATCCAAGATGGACGGCGCCGTGGTGCTGGACGAGGAACTGTCGCGGATCCGCTTCGCCAATGTGCACCTGGTGCCCGACCCGTCCATCCCCACCAGGGAGAGCGGCACGCGCCACCGCACGGCGGAAAGGGTGGCCAGGCAGACGGGCAAGCTGGTCATCGCGGTCTCCGAGCGCATGGAAAGAGTCACCATGTACAAGGACGACTGGAGCCACGTCATCCTCTCCGTGCGCGTGCTCATCAGCAAATCCGGCCAGGCCCTGCAGACTCTGGAGAAATACAAGGCCCGCCTGGACCAGGTATCCGCCACCCTGAGCGCGCTGGAGTTCGAGGACCTGGTGAGCCTGCAGGACGTGGCGAGCGTCCTGCAGCGGGCGGAGATGATGCGCAGGCTGGCGGAGGAGTTAAAGGTCTATCTGGCCGAGCTGGGAGTGGAAGGCCGTCTCGTGGAGCTGCAGATGGAAGAGCTGATGTTCGGGGTGGAGAGGGAGAAGAGGAACGTCATCCGCGATTACCGCGTGGAGGAGCGCGGGAAGACGGTGGAGGCGGTGGAGAGGAGCCTCGCCAACCTCAGCGACGAAGAGCTCCTGCAGCTGACCAACGTGGCGCAGACCCTGGGATATTCCGGGGCCCACGACGAGATGGACCGCCCCCTCTCCCCCCGCGGATACCGCATGCTGGAGCGCATACCCCGTCTTCCCTCCTCGGTGGTGGAGAAGCTGGTGAGGAACTTCAAGACCATGCACAACATCATGCAGGCCTCGGAGAAGATGCTGGACGAGGTGGAGGGCGTGGGGAAGGTGCGAGCCCGCGCCATCAAGGAAGGCCTGCGGCGCATCGCCGAGGCCTCGCTGCTGGAGCGCTACGCCTGAGACGCGGGCATTCTCCAGCGCGCCCACATCCTTCCCGTCAGGCGAAGGGGTCCCCCGCCCGGGTCGGCACGGCGCTTCATCCATGCGGAAAGGAGGCATCCTCCCTCACGTCTCGCGCGCGGACCCCGGGAGAGCGGGTGGATGAGCCCCGGCGCAAGACCCTTGCTCGACGGAACGGCCGGCGCTCCCGTGCGGCCTGCGGCCCTGTCGGGGATCCTTCTCCGGGGGGCGACAGGGGCATGAGCCGCCTCGCGGGTCGATCGCCCGCACCGACAGCCGCCTTTTTCGCTTCCATGCATGGCCTATGCGGTGCGGTGACCGTTTCCGGCAGTCGGACTCCTGAAACGCGCGTCAGTTCTACCATTATATGGATATCAATCCCGCGGCGGCGCGGCTCGCTTCGCTGATTTGACACCCCGGAAGAGCCAAACCTATAATTATCCTAGCCGGAAGTTGGGGAGGAGAACATGCGCGAAGCGGATTGTGCGGAATTCCAGAAGACCGTCTCGGAGCACCTGGTCCGCAACCGCAGTATCCTCGACGTCATGACCAAGCTCCAGGATGCCGCGACCAGGATCAACCGCGCCCTGGCGAAGACCGTCACCAGCTGCGGTTGCTTGAGCATAGAGGCAAGGAAACAGGAACTGCCCGAAGAAGCGACGTTTTCCCAGGTGGCCAACTACGTCAAGAGCCACATCGAGGGCAAGCTCTGCCCCAATTGCGCCGACGTCATCGAGATGGAGCTGGGCAACGCCATGTTCTATCTCGCGGCTACCTGCTGCCTGCTCGACCTGGACCTCAAGAGCGTGCTGGAGAGGGAGAACGACCGCATAAGCACCCTCGGAGTCTACAGCCTCACCTAGGAGATGTGACTCTCGGCCCGGGCGGCGGGCGTTTGCGTCCGTGTGGTTATGAGATCTGACAGCGAAGGATGGTTGTTGCCCGGAAAGCCTGGACCGCGCACCGCCAACCCCCGAAGATGACGGCGTGCAGGGGTTGCTTTTCGCGCGTCGGGGTTATGCCGGGAAGCCCGAGAGGCCTGTGAGGTGATGAGGATGTTTCGCGTCGGAGATGTGGTAGTCTATCCTCACCATGGGGCGGGGGTCATCGAGGGCATTTCCGAGCGGGACGTGGAGGGAGAGAAAAAGACCTATTTCGTCCTCAGGATGTGCCAGGGCAACCTCAAGGTGATGGTTCCCGCGGAGAGCTCGCAGGAGATAGGCCTGCGCAGCGTGATCGGCGAGGAAGAGGTGGAGAAGGTCTTCGGGATCCTGGGCGATGAACAGAGCCCCATGCCCAGCAACTGGAACCACCGCTACAAGAAGAACCGGGACAAGCTGCGCAGTGGAGATATATTCCAGGTGGCGGAGGTGGTGCGCAACCTCACCCTCAGGGACAGGGAGAAGGGTCTCTCCAGCGGCGAGAAGCGCATGCTCGTCCAGGCGCGGGAGATCCTAGCCAGCGAGCTGGCGTTCGCGGTGAGGGTGGAGGCCGAGGAGGCGCTGCGCATGATCGAGGAGGCTTTCTCCTCATCCTCCTCCTGAGCGCCCGCCTTGCGCTATAATCGAAAGGGACCCCCGGGTTCCATCATCTTTCATCATCCGCCCGGGGGAATAACGGAGAAGGGAGGGTTGCGCCGCCGAAGCGGAAGCAGAGTTGATCCATGGTAGTCCTCGTCGTCCGGCTGATCTTCATGTTCGTCGGAGGGGTAGGGGGCTATGAGCTGGGGCAGCTGCTGGAGAGGCAATACCTGTACAATCTCGACCCGACTTATTATCTCATCGGCCTCATCGTATCCATCATCGTCTGCGTGGGGTTGGGATTCGTGCTCGGGGGAGCCGCCGGGAGATATCTGGCCAGACTCCTCAACCGTTTCGAGGTCGCCATCCAGGACGTTCCAGGCACCGACATCCTCATGGGAGCGGTCGGCATCATAGCCGGTTTTCTCATCGCCTTCCTGCCCTCGATCATACTCTTCCGCTCCTATCCGGGGTGGGTCTTCGCCCTGGTGCTCTATACCTTCTGCGGGGTGATCGGATACATCATCGCGGTGCAGAAGAAAGACGACATCCTCGGCCTGTTCCGCGGCTCCCGCCAGCCCCAGGCCAGGCCGGAGGAGGCGGAAAGACCGCAGCCCGCGCTCATCCTCGACACCAGCGTGATCATCGACGGCCGCATCACCGACATCTGCCGTTCCGGCTTTTTGGAGGGGGAGCTGGTGGTGCCGCGCTTCGTCCTCGAGGAGCTGCAGTCCATCGCCGATTCCGAGGAGCCCCTGCGGCGCAACCGCGGCAGGCGAGGCCTGGACGTGCTCAACGCCCTGCAGAGGCAGGAGCGCGTGGAGGTACGCATAGAGGAGCGCGACTTCCCCGACCTCTCCGGCGTGGACGCCAGGCTCATCGCCCTGGCCAGGGACCTCGACCTGCCGGTGATGACCACCGATTTCAACCTCAACCGCATCGCCGAGCTGCAGGGGGTGAGGGTGCTCAACATCAACGAGCTCGCCAACTCCCTAAAGCCGGTGGTGCTTCCCGGGGAATCCGTCTCCCTCACCCTCATCAAGGAGGGGAAGGAGCAGGGCCAGGGAGTGGGATACCTCGACGACGGGACCATGGTGGTGGTGGAAAGGGGAAAGAAGCACATCGGGCGCAAGGTTGACGTGGTGGTGACCAGTATCCTGCAGACGCCGGCGGGGAGGATGATCTTCTCCTCGCTCAAGGAGGGATAGATTATGGCCGGAGCGGTGGCCGTGGTGGCCGGGGCGGGTCGCGGTGAGAGGATAGGGCACAAGGAGGGGAAGCAGTTCCTGTCCCTGGGCGGGATCCCGGTGCTCGCCCGCTCCCTGCTCAACCTGGAGGCGGTGCCCGAGGTGGAGGAGATCGTCCTGGTGGTCAACGCCGAGGATGTCGCGAGGGCGGAAAGAGAGATCGTGGGGCGATACGCCCTGGAGAAGGTGAAGGCGGTGGTGGAGGGCGGGGAGTGGAGACAGGAGTCGGTCTTCCACGCCCTGCGCGCGCTGCGCTCACGCGCGGAGATCATCGTGGTGCACGACGGCGCCAGGCCCCTCGCCACCCCGGGGCTGTTCAGCCGCGCCATCAGGGCCCTGACCGAATGGGAGTGCGAGGGGGTGATAACCGCGGTCCCTGTGGTGGACACCATAAAGGAGGTGGAGGGGGGCTGGGTGATCAGGACCCCGGAACGCAGACGGCTGTGGGCGGTGCAGACCCCGCAGTGTTTCCGCTCCGCCGCACTGCAGGACGCGCACGAGCGTGCCTTCCGCGAGGGGGTATGGGCCACCGATGACGCCGCGCTCCTGGAGAGATACCGGTACCGCGTGCGGGTGGTCGAGGGGGAGCTGACCAACCTGAAGATCACCTACCCCCGCGACCTTGTCCTGGCGGAGGCGCTGCTCGAGGAAGGGGGGTTGGAGGTTGTCGTTCCGGACGGGCCTGGGCTTTGATGCCCACGCCTTCCAGGAGGGTAGGAGACTGGTGCTGGGAGGGGTGGTGGTCCCGCATTCCCGGGGCCTGGCGGGCCACTCCGACGCTGATGTCCTTACCCATGCCCTCATGGACGCCCTCCTGGGCGCGTGCGGAGAGAGGGATATAGGGGAGCACTTCCCGGACCACGACCCCGCCTACGAGGGCATATCCAGCCTGGTGCTCCTGGAAGAGGTGGTGGGTTTGGTGCGCGAGAAGGGGTACCGCGTGGTGAACGCGGACTGCGTGGTGGTGGCGCAGGAGCCGCGCCTGGCTCCTTATATCCAGGGCATGCGGGAGGCCCTTGCCTTCACCATGGGGGTGGATTTGGAGCGGGTAGGGGTGAAGGCGACCACCACCGAGGGTCTGGGCTTTCCGGGGCGCGGCGAGGGCATCGCCGCCATGGCCACGGTGCTGCTGCAGAAGCCGGCGACCTGAACCGGTTCTCCATCACGGGGCTCACATCTCGGCTCGGGGTTTCCCGCATCCGGACTCATAATCCCAGGCGGTCCGCTGTCTCCTGCATGGCCTCCAGCGCCAGCGCCAGGAAGCGGTCCAGATCGAGGCCCGCGGGTTCGCATTCCACGATCACTTCCCTCCTCGCCCCACGCGCGAAGGCCTTCTCCCTCATGCGCTTGCGCAGCGAACTCACCTTGACGCCGGCCAGCCTCCTGTCCGGCCTCACCAGCGCGGCGGCCACGATGAGGCCCGTGACCGTCTCCCCGGCGGCGAGGGCGTGCTGCAGGACCGACGTGCGCTCTCCCAGCCCCAATCCCTCCGCGTTGTGCATGCGCACCGCCTCCACCATCTCCGGCGGCGCGCCCCTTTCCTCGAGCATGCGGGCGGCGACCTCGCCGTGCCTGCGCATGTCGTTGTCCGTGATCTCCAGGTCCAGGTCGTGCAGCAGCCCCGTCAGACCCCAGAGCTCTTCATCCTCGCCCAGCTCGCGCGCCAGCCGCCGCATCACCGCCTCGGTGGCGTAGCAGTGCTTGCGCAGGCTGTCGGACGCCAGGTTCGCGTGCAGCAGTTCGAGTGCCTCCTCCCGCTCCATGCCCACCTCCATCTGCTCGTCTTCCTTTATCCTGAATGCGAAGCGGACGCCTTCATCTTACACAGCCCTCCGCCGGCGCCGCCATCCCTCGGCCGGGGCGTTCGAACCGGCCCAGCTGCCGGCCGTGCGTCGGCGCCTCTCGTATGCTTGAAAGCACTCATCTCCAAGAGGCCCCGAGACCTCTTTTTCCGCGAGGGTAAGCCGCATCGTCCCGGCAGGCGCTCTCGAGTTGAAGGATGGATCGAGGGACCACCCCGTCATCCCGACAAACCGGGCAGGTTCGACAAGCGGAAAGGGGCAATCTCCAGAATGTCCGATCCGGGACCCGTGATATTCCGTCTGGCATACAAAGCGAAAGGCGCGATTTTGACCCCCCCTTGACAGGCGTGCTAGCATGGTGACGTTCGGGACGTTTGAAAAGAGAAGAACATGCCTGCCGGATCCCGAAAGGGATAAAAGGGAAGTCGGTGTGAATCCGACACGGTAGCGCCGCTGTGACCGGGGAGCGAAGCCCCAGTGATCCACTGGCTCAGGCCGGGAAGGAGGGGCGGAACGAAGATCCGGGAGTCAGAAGACCTATCCGGCGGGAGTCAGCAAGCTCTCCGCATCAGAGGGAACCTGACGGGAAATAAGATCTCCTCTCTCGCGACGAGAGTGGAGATTTTTGTTTCCCGCGGCGGCGATCGACGGTGGGCGGCGGGGAGGAAAGGAGCCGAAGGAGGTAAGGAATGGTCGCGGGAAACGGAAGCGGAAGGATGTTCCGCGGGGGAGGAAGATGGTGGCGGTTGGGCGCGGCGGCGCTGGCGGTGGTCCTGGCGCTGGCGCTCCCGGGTGCGCCTTTCGCGCCGCGGGCTTCCCTGGGAGAGGTCGCGGCGGCGCAGGGCGCGGCGCCGGTCTTCGAGAGCGCCGACTATCGCATCAAGGACGGCACCGGACCCTGTATCGCGGACGGCGTGGCCTACCTCTTCGCCGGGAACGATCCCTGGACGCCCCCGGGGGAGGACAGCAGCGTGGTGGCCCTGGATGCCGCGGACGGCTCCCTTCTCTGGCAGAAGGATCTGGAGTGGGCGGGCGGCATGGGCTCCAAGGCGCGGCCTCTCTATGACCGGGGCCGCGTGTATATCGGCTGCGGCAAGAGGGTCTATTGCCTGGACGCGCAGAACGGCGGGAACGTGCTCTGGGCTGCCGACATCACCCCCGCCGGCGCTCCCATGGGCGACTCCGTGATCATCAGCGACCCGGTGATGTATACCAACGCGGCGGGCACCGGGGTGGTGGTGTTGGGCGATTACATCTACGGCAGGTACCTGGGGCTGGACGCCGCCAGCGGCGCCGTGCTGTGGGGCTACGACCTCGACCCCGGCTCCTCGGCCATCGGCGCTCCGGGGGTGGACGATGCCGGGAACAGGCTGTATCTGCCCCAGCACGCCGCCTTCGGAAGCCCGGTGAACGGCAAGGTGCACTGCCTGGACGTGTCCGGGGCGACTCCTGTAAAGAAATGGGAGTTCAAGGCGGACTTCGACGTCGCCGGCTCCATCGCCCTCGAGGACGGTAATCTCTATTTCAGCGACTTCGCCTACGGCGGTCCCATGAGCAGCCTCTACCGGGTGGAGGATAAAGGCGACGAGGCCGTTCAGGTGTGGAAGCAGTCCATCTGGGGCTCTTCGGGCACCCCCCTCATCGACGCCAACAGCGGCACCCTTTTCGTGTGCGGCAACGATTACTCCGTGGGGGGCAACCACTTCTATGCCTTCGACCGGGACACGGGCGAGCTGGTATGGGACAACCCCAACTGGGGCGCCTACAACGGCAACTGCGTGCTCTCCCCCGCCACGGGTTACCTCTACGCGGGGAGTTTCGATACCACGGCCTGGGCGCACGACAAGGGCATGGGGGCCGTGGACGCCTATACGGGAAGCGAGCTGTGGTACGTGCAGGAGAAGGGCGGCGGCGATCCCGTGGTGGCCGACGGCCTGGTCTATACCACCGCCGACGGCCGCCTCTACGCCTACGAGGAATACAGGCCCTCCTCCTACGACTGGTATTTCGCCGAGGGCTATACAGGCGAGGGCTTCGAGGAGTGGCTGTGCCTGGCCAACCCCGGAACGGACCCGGAGGACGACGCCACCGTGAGGGTCACCTACCTCTTCAACGGGGAGAGGGACCCCAAAACGGTGGACTACGAGGTGAAGGCGGGTACCCGCACCACCGTGGACGTCAAGGGCGCGGTGGGATCGGACGTGGAGGTGTCCATAAAGGCGGTCTCCGACCGCCCCGTGGTGGCGGAGCGCCCCGTGTACTTCTCCTACCTGGGCATGGGGTCCCACGGCTGGACGGGAGGCCACTGTGTGGTGGGAGCTGACGAGCCCCTAACCAGGTGGTATTTCGCCGAGGGATATACCGGGGAGGGCTTCGAGGAGTGGCTGTGCCTGGCCAACTTCGGCGACCGCCTGGCCACCGTCAGGGTCTCCTACATCTACCCCCAGGGAGAGCCGTTGCAGAAGGAATACTACGTGCCCGGAAACCGCCGCGTCACCTTCAGCGTCAACCGCGAGGCGGGGGAAGGAAGGGAGGTCTCCATCGCCGTGGAGAGCGACCGCCCCGTGGTGGCGGAGCGCCCCGTGTACTTCTCCTACCGGGGAATGGGAGCCCATGGATGGACGGGAGGCCACTGCGTGACGGGGGCGCCGAGTCCCGGCACGAGCTGGTATTTCGCCGAGGGATACACCGGGGAGGGCTTCGAGGAGTGGCTGTGCCTGGCCAACCCCGGCGACGAGGACGCGGATGTCGACGTCACCTATCTCTACCAGGACGGGCAGCCCCGGACGGAGAGGTACAGGGTGGAGGCGCGAACCCGGCGCACCTTGAGCGTCAACCTCGAGGCCGGGGAGAACAGGGAGCTGGGGCTGGCGGTGAGGTCGGCGCGGCCGGTGCTGGCGGAAAGGCCCGTCTATTTCAACTACCGCGGCGCCCGGGACGGAGGCTCCTGCGTCGTGGGGGCATCCATTCCCGGCAATTACTGGTGTCTCGCGGAGGGATACACCGACGCCCATTTCGACCAGTACATATGCATATCCAACCCCGGCAAGGAGGATGCGGCGGTAAAGGTGACCCCGCTCTTCGGGGACGGCAAGGCGGAGGAATACACGGTCCCGGCCGGCCGCCGCTTCACCATCCCGCTTTCCGGCTCAGAGCCGGTGGAGCGTGCCTATGCCGTCACCTCCGACCGGGGCGTAGTGGTGGAGAGAGCCATGTATTTCGACTACCAGGGGCTGGGCGCCCATAACTGGACCGGCGGTCACTGCACCAGGGGCGCCACCCTGAGCGATATCTACTAGGAGGAGGACAGGCAGACAACAACGAATTCGTGCGGCCCGCCTCAGGACGTGCGGGACGGGACCTGAGGGCGGGAGACGGAGCCCCCGCATGCCCGGATGCGAGGCGGGCCGCCGGGATCTTCCGGGTCAGCGGTCCCACTTGACCTCGCGGTCGACCAAGCCGGCACCGGCCGGCGGGGCGGGGAGGCGTAGAGCCTCCCCGCCCGACCGCTTGTCCGGAAGGCAGGAAGCGGGAGACGGGGAAGCGCGCCGGGAAAGGGCGGCGGACGAGCGGGAAGGTTTACGGGGGCGGGCGCCGCCTTCCCGGTGTTCCC
>FWPV01008194.1_pt1 | contig 18403 bp, 17 predicted proteins | sample 2228371 | NCBI WGS metagenome assembly FWPV01 (sample SAMEA103939776, study PRJEB20133) | metagenome
CAACGGTGCTCGAGCCGTGACCGTTCTGGTGGCTCGAGGCAGCCCGGGGCGAAGCACCCGATGCGCAAGGTCTCCGGCGTCACAGCGAACGATCATACCGGAATAAAACTGCAGTTGTTGAACCCGGCGGCGGGTTTTCGGACGGGCTTGCACCGGGAACTAATCCCGACTAAAACGATCAGTTATTAGCCATTTGTGTTCGGGAGGTCGGAGATGGGGCTGGTGCTGGTCGAGGTGGACCCCGGCGAGGCCGATCAGGCGGGGGTCGAGCGGGTGCTGGAACGGATCGGGCAGGCCGTCGCCGGCATCAGCGGTCAGCTGGTGGAGGCCCAGGTGACCGTGGACGGCGGGCGGGCGTTCGTGGTGGTCGAGCACGACGACGTCCACCAGGTGCGTGCCGCGCTCGAGGCCGCCGGGATCGCTGCTGCGTCGGTCGACCAGGTCCGTCTCGTCGGTGCCGACCTCGGGCAGCTGAAGGCGGCACGGCCCGCCGGCCGGTACCTCGTGGAGTGGGACCTTCCCGAAGGGCTGACCATGGACGCGTACCTGGCCCGCAAGCGGGAGAAGGCACCCCGCTACGCGGACGTGCCCGAGGCGACGTTCCTGCGGACCTACGTCCGCGAGGACATGGCCAAGTGCCTGTGCTTCTACGACGCCGATGACGAGGGCGCCGTGCTCAAGGCGCGAGCGGCCGTCGAGGCCCCGGTCGACCGGCTCCACCATCTCGGGCGGCGATGACCACGGTCACCGGCGCCGTCGGTCGCGCACCGGGTCAGCCACTCGCCGAGGCGCTCGCGCCGATCGCTGCGGGCGTGCGCGACGCTGCGGCCGGGGTCGACCGGCACGAGGTCGACCTGCGCCCGCTGCTGCGCCGGCTCGCTGCCGCCGGTCTGGCCGACCTCGGCGCACCCGGCTCGCCCGGCTCGCTCGTCGACCAGGCCCAGGTCATCGAGGCGCTGGCCCGGTCGTGCATGGCCTCGGCGTTCACCCTGTGGGCGCACCGGATGACCATCGAGTACCTCACCCGGTGCCCGGGCGGCGCGCTCGGCGACCTGGCGACGGACCTGCGGCAGGGCGACCGGCCGGGCGCGACGGCGATGGCCGGCGCGTTCCGTGACCTCGCCGGCATCGCCGAGCTGCCGGTCACCTTCCGGCGGACCTCGGCGGGCCTGGTGCTCGACGGGTTCGTGCCCTGGGCGTCGAACCTCTACGACGACGCCCTGGTGGTGACCGCAGCCCGCGACGCGGCCACCGGGGTCAGGGTCGTGGTCGCCGTCGCCGCAGCGGCACCCGGCGTCGAGGTGCGCCCGGCCACCGACCTGCTCGCCCTGGGCTCGACCCGGTCAGGGGCGCTGCGGCTCGGCGGCGTCGAGGTGGCGGAGGACGCGGTGCTCACCGACGACCTGGTGCGATTCTGCCGCCAGGTCCGGCCGGTGTTCCTCGCCCTGCAGAGCGCCTTCTGCCTCGGCCTGGCCGCCGAGGCACTGGCCGCGAGCCCGGAGCCGGCCGGGGTGCTGGCCACCTTCGCCGCCGAGTACGAGGCCCGGCTGACCGAGGTGGGCGCGCTGCGGGCCATCCTGACCCGGCTGACCGGCGCCGTCGGCGCGCCCGACGAACCGCCGGCGCGCGACTACCTGGAGCTGCGACTCGCCGCCGGCCGGCTGGCACGGGCGGCGACCGAGCTCGAACTGTGCCTCACCGGTGGCCGGGGCTATGTCGCCACCAGCCCGACCGCCCGCCGGGTCCGGGAGGCGCTGTTCCTCCCCGTCCAGTCACCGACCGAAGGGCAGCTGCGGTGGGAGCTCTCGCGCTCCGTCTGATCGACGCCCACCTCGCCCTCGGCCACGGTCGCCACCGCCGCGTCGTGCTCGGCGGGGTCGACCTCGACGTGCGTCGAGGTGAGATCGTCGCCATCGTCGGCCCGAGCGGCAGCGGCAAGTCGACGCTGCTCGCCGTGCTCGCCGGCCTCATGCCGCTCGACGCCGGCCGCCTCGAGGTCGCCGACGCGACCAGCGGGCACCGGCCCGGGATCGTGTTCCAGCAGCCGCTGCTGCTGCCGGGGGCCACCGTGGCCGGCAACGTGGCCCTCGGGCTCCGCTACCGGCGCCAACGCCAGCCCCGGCGCCGGCGCGAGGCCGCGGCGCTCGCCCTCCTGGAGCGGCTCGGCATCGCCGATCTCGCCGACCGCCTCCCCGCAGAGCTGTCCGGCGGCCAGGCGCAGCGGGTGGCCGTCGCCCGCACCATGGCCACCGAGCCGTCGGTGCTGCTGCTCGACGAGCCCTTCGGTGCGCTCGATCCGCGGACCCGTCGGGAACTCCAGGACTGGCTCCTCGAGGTGCGCGACCGGCTCGGGCTCACCGTGGTGCTCGTCACCCACGACCTCGACGAGGCGCTGCTGCTCGGTGACCGGATCGCCGTGCTGAGCGGCCCGGGACAGCCGTTGCACCTCACCGACAGCGACGTGGGCGACCGCGCCGACCTGCTCGTGACCGCGGCCCGGGCCCAGCTGTTCGACCGGCTCGCGAGCGCCTCGCCGCCTCCGGGTGGCGCTGGCGTCGCGTGCTGAACCCCCACATCCCGGAGGACCTGCATGAACCGACATCCCTGGAACGGACCCGCGCCGCACCGCTTCGGCCGGCGCGACCTGCTGCGCCTCGCCGCCGGCGCCGGGATCACCGTGGCCGGCGCACCGCTGCTCGCCGCATGCGGCTCCGGTGACGACGCATCGCCGGGCACCACGGCCACCGCGGCGCCGACCAGCACGCCGGCCGACCGGTCGCTGGGCACGCTGCGGGTCGGCTACCTGCCCATCACCGACGCCTCGCCGTTGCTGATCGCCCACGCGAACGGGCTGTTCGCAGCGAGGGGGATCGACACCCCCACGCCCACGCTGTTCCGGTCGTGGCCCAACCTGGTGGAGGCCTTCCAGGCCGGCCAGGTCGACGTGGTGCACCTGCTCATGCCGTTGGCGGTGCAGCTGCGGTTCGGGTTGGGGCAGGGCATCAAGGTCCTGTCGTGGAACCACACGAACGGCTCCGCGCTCACTGTCGCCCGGGGGGTGAACCGGGTCGCCGATCTGGCCGGCTCGACCGTGGCCGTTCCGTTCTGGTTCTCGATCCACAACGTCGTGCTCCAGCAGCTCCTGCGGGCCGACGGCCTCCGCCCGGTGATCTCCGGCGAGCCCTCCGCCGCCGACCGCACCGTCAAGCTGGTGGTGATGCCCCCGCCGGACATGCCGCCGGCGCTGGCGAGCGGATCGATCGCCGGGTTCATCGTGGCCGACCCGTTCAACGCGCTCGCCGAGACGTCGGGGGTCGGCAAGGTGCTCCGGTTCACCGGTGACGTGTGGCGTGACCATGCCTGCTGTGTCTCGGTGGTCAAACAGGAGCTGGTCAGTGGGCGGCCCGACGCCGCCCGGGCGGTCGTCGACGCGCTCGTCGAGGCGCAGCTCGTGCTGCGGCGCGACCGTGCCGGCAGCGCCCGGGTGCTGAGCGAGGGTGGATACCTCCCCCAACCGCTGCCGGCCATCGAACGGGCGCTCACCCACTACGACCTCGACGAGTACGGCCCGACCGGAGCGGTGCGGCATGCCGACTGGAACGCCCAGCGCATCGACTTCCAGCCGTTCCCGTTCCCCAGCTACACCGAGCGGCTCGTCACCGAGCTGCGCGCGACGTTGGTCGACGGCGACGCCGCCTTCCTCGACACCATCGATCCGGCCACCGCCCACGCTGAGCTGGTCGCCGTGGGGCTCGCGGAAGAGGCCATCGAGCGGCATGGTGGCTTTCCGGCCTTCGGGCTCGAGGCGGCCACCCGGGCCGAGACCGTCGAACCGTGATCCCGCTGCTCGTCCGCCGTGCCGTGGTGGTGGCCGGTGCAGTCACCGTCTGGTGGATCTTCACGGCCGGGCTCAACGCTGCCAACCCCATCCTCGGCCGGCTCGGGCCCGGTGATGCGTTCCCTGCGCTCGCCGAGCTGATCCGCTCGGGCGACGCCACCACGGACACGCTGACCAGCCTCCGCCGGCTCGGGACCGGTCTGGCCATGGCCACCGTCGTGGGCGTCCCGCTCGGGCTGCTGCTCGGCTCGCACCGCGACGTCGAGCAGGCGACGGCGCCGCTCGTGCAGTTCCTGCGGATGATGTCGCCGTTGGCCTGGGCGCCCGCTGCGGTGGCGGTCCTCGGCATCGGTGATGCCCCGGTCACGTTCCTCGTGCTCGCCGCCACCGTGTGGCCGGTGGCGCTGGGTACCGCAGCCGGGGTGCGTGCCCTCGACCCGGGATGGCTCCGGGTCGCCCGCTCGCTGGGCGCGACGCGAGCCGAACGGCTCTGGACCGTCGTGCTCCCCGGCATCCGGGCCCAGGTGCTCACGTCGCTCCGCCTCGCCCTCGGGGTCGGGTGGGTGGTGCTGGTCCCGGCCGAGATGCTCGGCGTGGACTCGGGTCTCGGCTACGCCGTGCTCAACGCCAGGGACCAGCTCGCCTACGACCGTCTAGCGGCCACCATGCTGCTCATCGGCATCGTCGGCTTCTGCCTCGACGCGCTCTTCCAGTGGGCGCTCCGGCCCCGCCGGCGTGCGGTCCGGCCCGCCAGCAGCCACCACGTGGCGCCTCACTCGTCGGGCGCTGCGGAGGCGTCGGTGGGGTAGAGGAACCGGATCAGCGCCACCGCGACGACCATGCCCACCAGCTGCATGGCGATGAACATCGGTGCCGATGCCGGGCGGATGCCGGCGAAGGTGTTCGACAGCGTCCGGGCCACCGTGACCGCCGGGTTGGCGAACGAGGTCGATGAGGTGAAGAAGCAGGCGCCGCCGATCCACACGCCGACGGCGAAGGGGACGGCGGTGGCCCGCCCGGAGCGCACGATCGAGAAGATCACCAGCAGCAGCCCGGCGGTGGCGAGCACCTCGGAGAACCACAGCGCACCCGACGACCGGACCTTCTCGGAGAACTCCACGGCCGGCAGGTCGAACATCACGTTGGCCGCCACCGCACCCAGGCAGCCGCCGACCACCTGGGCCGCGATGTACGCAGCGGCCTCACGGCTCGACAGCCCCCCGAAGAACCGGGACGTGAGCGTGACCACCGGGTTGAAGTGGGCACCCGAGACCGGGCCCATCATGAGGATCAGGGCGATCAGCGCCCCGGCGGTCGCCGCCGCGTTCTGCAGCAGCTGCAGGCCGACATCATCTGGGGACAGGTTGGTCGCCATGATCCCCGAGCCGATCACCGCCACGATCAACAGCCCGGTCCCGACGGCCTCGGCCGCCAACCGTGGGCCGAGGGCCTCGGGGTTCGACGCTGTCGCCACGACCTCAGTCTTACTCGCCCGGCATTGACTCAGCGAATGCTGAGCAATATCTGCCAGCGGTGCCCTGCCGGTGGGCATCGGAAGAGGCCTCCGTCAGCGTCGCTCGTCGGTGCGCCGGATGGTCAGGTAGTGGTGGAGCGTGGGCCGTCCGGTGACGGGCCGCGGGCCCTTGGCGACGTGGATGCGCTGCGTGGGATAGATCCCCCGGTGGTTCGAGAACACGTAGGACACCACGCACCCGACGGCGAGGGGGAGCGCCGCCCCGGCGCCGAACAGCTCGATGCCCATGATCGAGCAGGCGAGCGGGGTGTTCGCCGCGCCCGCGAATACCGCGGCGAACCCCACGGCGGCGAGCAGGGCGACCGGGAGGTCGAGCGGGCCGGCCAGGGCGGCGCCGAGGGTCGTGCCGATGACGAACAGCGGGGTGACCTCCCCGCCGGGGAAGCCGCTCCCGATGGTCACCACCGTGAACACCAGCTTGAGGGCGAACACCTCGAAACCCAACGGCTCGCCGTCGAGGCCGAGGCCGATCAGCGGGAGCGACAGCCCGAGGTACTCCCGGCCGAACACCAGCGCCAGTCCGACCACCGCCGCCCCGCCGATCACCAGGCGCAGCGGCGGCCACGGCAGCAGCCGGGCGAACCCGGCCTTGACGAGATGGGTGAGCTCCACGAAGGCCGCTGCGGTGAGCCCGAACAGCAGGCCGGCGACCGCCACCCGGGTCAGCAGCCACCCGTCGGCGCCCACCTCGAACTGGGGGTTGACGCGGTGGGGGTAGCCGAGCGTGTGCACGACGAGGTTGCCCACCACCGACGCCGTCAGGGCCGGGACCAGCGCCTCGTACCGGATCCGCCCGATCGACTGCACCTCGAGCGCGAACACCGCGCCGGCGAGTGGCACGCCGAACATCGCTCCGAACCCGCCGGCGAGGGCGGCGACCAGCAGGAGCCGGCGGTCGTCGGGGCCGAGGCGCAGCACCCGGCACATCCAGTCGGTCAGACTGCCCGACATCTGCAGGCCGACCCCTTCCCGGCCGGCCGACCCGCCGAACAGGTGGGTGCCCAGGGCGCCGATCATCACCAGCGGTGCCATCCGGCGCGGCACCCACTCACCGGGGGAGTGGATCTGCTCGAGCAGCAGGGCGTTGCCCTCCCGGGCCCGGCCCCCCAGGTAGTGGTAGGCGCTCCCGATGACCAGACCGGCCAGTGGCAGCAGGAACAGGATCGGGTCGTGGTCGACGCGGAACTGCGTGACGCGGTCGAGCAGTTCGAGGAACACCCACGACGACAGCCCGGCCAGCACCCCTGACGCTGCTCCGAGCGCGATCCAGCGGACCAGGTGGACCACGAGCTCACCCTGCTCACTCACCGCCGCCCGCAGCGCCTGCCACCGGGCAACGATCCACGGTGCCCGGGATGCCCTGCCACCGCCCGTCGTGTCGATCATGACCGTCCTCGCTGGCCGGACGTGCCGTGACCCCGACGGCGCTGCCCGGCCCTCCACAGCGCCTGATGCCCTCGCGGGCGGTCACGCTGAGTAGGAGCCATCAGCCCGGGGCGCTCAGCCCGGAGGCGGTTGACGGCGAGCTCCATCGCCGGCCGGTGAGACTAGCCGACGTCAGCCGCCTCCGGGCAGGTGGCCCCCCTGCCGTGGCGGCCGATCAGGTGGTCGGCACCTGCAGCGAGGCGAGCAGGGCCTCGACCCGTCGGCGGATCTCGTCACGGATGGGGCGCACCGCCTCCACGCCCAGGCCGGCCGGGTCGTCGAGCTCCCAGTCCTCGTAGCGCTTCCCGGGGTACAGGGGGCAGGCGTCCCCGCAGCCCATGGTGACCACCACGTCGGCGGCCCGGACGATCTCGTCGGTCCACGGCTTGGGGAACTCGGAGCGGATGTCGATGCCGACCTCGGCCATGGCCTCGACCGCCGCCGGATTGATCTCGCTGGCCGGCTCGGAGCCGCCCGACCACACGATCACCCGGTCTCCGGCGAGGTGGCGCAGCCAGCCGGCGGCCATCTGCGATCGGCCGGCGTTGTGCACGCACATGAACAGCACCGCCGGCGTGCCACCCGGCCCGTGGCCCTCGACCTTCGCCAGCGCCTTGAGCCGCTCCCGGGCGAACCGCTCTGCGAGCAGCGGGATGAACGCCGGGGTCTTGGCCATCGGCAGCAGGGAGTCGAGGGAATCGCCGATGAACCGTTCGATCGTCTCCGGGCCGAAGGTGCCGGCGAACTCGTTGCGGAGGCGGGCTGCAGCGGAACGGATCACCTGCTGCTGCTCGAGGCTCAGGAGATCGATGGAACTGGAGGGCGAGTCGGACATGGATGGCTCCTTCGGTTGCGGGGTCGATCAGGTCAGCGGGCCGAGCGGATCGGCGGGTCGATCAGGGTCAGCATCCGCTCCCGCAGGTCGGCGAGCGCGGCGTCGAACGCCTCCCGGGTGCCGGCCGGCACCGGGTCGGGCACCGACCAGTGCAGCCAGCTCTCGTCGGCGTCGAGCTCCTCGTGGGCCCGGTCGCACACCGTCACCACCAGACCGGGCCGGTCGACGACCTCGTCGAGGTGACGGGGCCGGGCATCGGACAGGTCGAGCCCGGCCCGCTCGGCCGCCGCGACGGCACCGGGATGGACGCGCTCGGCCGGATGGGTGCCGGCGCTGGTGGCGCTGGTGGCCGTCAGGGACCGCCACAGCGCGGCCGCCAGCTGGGAACGGGCGGAGTTGGCCGAGCACACGAACAGCGCCGGCCGGGGCTCGAGCCGGGGTCCGGCGACCAGCGAGCTGAGCGCCTCATGGCGCAGCCGCACGTACCTGCGCCGCCGGTCACCGCTGGAGCGGAAGCGGGTGACGAGCCCGACCTGCTCGAGGACGTCGAGGTGGTGGGCGAGCAGGTTCGAGGGCACCCCGAGGCGGCGCTGGAGTTCCGACGGCGAGCGGTCGGACACCGCCAGCAGGTCGACGACCGCGAGGCGGACCGGGTCCCCGAGCGCGGCGTGGCGCGCCGCCCGCTCCGCCCGGTCTCCGACATCCACGCCGCCATACTACTCCATGTTCGTTGAGTCATTCGGTAGTGAGAGAAATCGTCCACCCAAGCCTTCCGCGGGGGACGGGAAGCCCGCCGGCCCGCCGGGTGTTCTGCAGGGCGTGACCAGCGCCGAACCGTCCGGGGTCGTCGTCTACTGGCGACCGAGGTGCCCGTTCTGCTTCGCCCTGCTGCGCAGACTCGAGCGGCGCGGGATCGCCCACCGCCGGGTCAACATCTGGCAGGACCGGGACGCGGCGGCAGTCGTCCGCGCGCTGGCGGGCGGCAACGAGACCGTGCCGACGGTGGTCATCGGGCCGGTCAGCCTGGTCAACCCCAGCGTCCGGGCGGTGATCGAAGCTGCGGCCACCTACGCCCCCCATGCCCTCCCACCCGCGACCAGGACCTGAACCGCACCCGGCCGTGCTGCGGGTCGGCTGCCCCATGTGGGCCAACCGGGACTGGGTGGGCCGCTGGCTGCCGGCGACCACCCGTCCCGGCGGCGAGCTCGCCGCCTACACCCGGTTGTGCACCGCCGTCGAGGGCAACACCACCTTCTACGCCGTGCCTTCGACGGTGACCGTGGCGAAGTGGGCCGCCGCAGCCCCGCCCGAGTTCCGCTTCGTGTGCAAGCTGCCCCGCACGATCACCCACGAGGCCCGGCTCCGCCACGCTGACGCGCTGCTCGGGGCGTTCCTGGCCCGGATGGCCCCGGTCGCCGACCGGCTCGGCCCGGTCACGGTGCAGCTCCCGGCCTCGTTCGGCCCGGACGAACTCGGACTGCTCGCCGGGTTCCTGGCCCGGGCTCCGGGCGTCGCCGCCGACACCGTCGGCCGGCCGCTGGCCTGGGCGGTGGAGGTGCGCCACCCCGCGTTCTTCGACGGCGGGCCGGCCATGCGGACGCTCCACGAGCTGCTCACCGCACGCGCGGTCGACAGGGTGGTGCTCGACAGCCGGGCGCTGTTCGCCGGGCCGTGCACCACACCCGAGGAACGGGACGCGTTCGCCCGCAAGCCACGGCTGCCGGTGCGGCCACTGGCAACCGGCCGGCATCCGGTGGTGCGCTTCATCGGCCAGACCGACCCGGAGGCCAATCCGCCCTTCTGGCAGCCATGGGTGGACAAGGTGGTGGCGTGGCTCGCCGAGGGTCGCCAGCCCACGGTGTTCGTCCACACCCCCGACAACCGGTGGTCACCGGTCCTCGCCCGCCGCTTCCACGACGAGGTGCGGGCCCGGTGGCCGGGGTTGGCGCCCCTGCCCACGCCGTTGCCGGTGGACGACCCGGTCCGCCAGCCCGGCCTGTGGTGAGCGGGGTTGGCCCGCCGGTCACCTGGGGTTCACCTCGGGTCCGTAGCGTCGGGGGCGTGGCCGCTGCCGATGATCGTCACCGTGCGGCGGTGCTGCTCGGCGAGGTGCTGGCCGTCCGCGACGCCGTGGTCGCCGCCGAGTCGGCGCAGGCCGGCACCATCGCCGCGGTGGCGCCCCGGCACCGGCGCAGCGCCATCAACCTCGTCCACTACGTCGAGTTGCGCCGGCACGACATCCGTGCCCTGCAGGTCGAACTGGCGGCGCTCGGGGTCTCCTCCCTGGGACGGGCCGAACCGCACGTGCTCGCGTCCCTCGACGCCGTGATCGGGGTGCTGGCCGCACTGGCCGGTGTCCCCGATCCGGTGGCGCACGGTCCTACGCCGCCGGTGGCCGTCGACGAGGGCGCAGAGCTCCTCGCCGAGAACGCGGCGCGGCTGCTCGGTCCGGCCCCCGAGGACCGACCGACGCGGATCATGGTGACCCTGCCGACGGAGGCGGCCACCGACCGGGAACTGATGGCCGGGCTGCTCGCCGCAGGGATGGACGTGGCCCGCATCAACTGCGCCGGCGACGGACCCACCACGTGGGCGGCCATGGTCGCGAACCTCCGCTGCGCCGAACAGCAGCTCGGTCGCCGCTGCATGGTGGCTATGGACCTCGCCGGGCCCAAGCTGCGCACCGGTCCGATCCAACCCGGGCCCCGCGTGCTGCACCTGTCGCCGAGCCGTGACCTGCTGGGGCGAGTCGTCACCCCGGTGACCGTCTGGCTGGGTGATGCCCAGGGCGCTCCACCCGGCGCCGCGGTCGTCCCGGTCCGTGACCGTCGTTGGCCCGGCCGGCGTGCGCCGGGGGAGCGGATCCATCTGACCGATGCGCGGGGTGCCAACCGGGTGCTGACCGTCACCCGGGTGTCGGGCACGGGTTGCCTGGCGGAGCTGGCCGACACCACCTACCTGGTGACCGGCACCGGGCTGCGACCGGCGGGTGACCGTTCCGACGACCTCACCTTCGTGGGCCTGCTCCCCGCCGTCGAGCAGGCGTTCGTGGTGCGTGCCGGTGACCGCCTGCTGGTCACCCGTGACCTGTCCCCGGCACTCGTCCCCCCGCCGGGGTCCGGTGGACCGGTGCGTCTCGGTTGCACGCTGCCCGAGGTGTTCGCCCATGTGGAGGCCGGGCACCGCATCTTCTTCGACGACGGGAAGATCGGTGGCGTCGTCGAACGGGTCACCGCCGACGAGCTCGAGGTGGTCGTGACCATGGCCCGGCCGCGCGGGTCACGCCTGCGGGCCGGGAAGGGCATCAACCTGCCCGACACCGATCTGCCCACCCCGGCGCTCACCGCCAAGGACCTCGACGACCTCGGCTTCGTGCTCGGGCACGCCGACATCGTCGACCTGTCGTTCGTCCGGCACCCGTCCGACGTTGCTGACCTCCAGCGGCACCTGGCCGACCACGGTGCCGCCGACATCGGAGTGGTGCTCAAGATCGAGACGGCAGCGGCGTTCCACCAGCTGCCCGGTCTGCTGCTGCAGGCGCTGCGGTCCGACCGGGTGGGGGTGATGATCGCCCGGGGCGACCTGGCGGTCGAGGTGGGCTTCGAACGGCTCGCCGAGGTCCAGGAGGAGATCCTGTGGTTGTGCGAGGCGGCGCACGTCCCGGTGATCTGGGCAACCCAGGTGCTCGAGGCGATGGCCCGGACCGGCAGACCGTCGCGGGCGGAGGTCACCGACGCAGCCATGGGTGAGCGCGCCGAGTGCGTGATGCTCAACAAGGGTCCCCACATCGAGCAGACGGTCGCCTCGCTGGCCGACATCCTCACCCGGATGCAGGACCACCAGGCCAAGAAGCGTCCCCTGCTGCGCCGCCTCCGGGCCTGGGAGGGCTTCGGTGCCGGCGTGCCCGGTCACGACGCCGCGGCCGGCCGGCGCGACGGCACCCCGGACGGGCTCTAGCGTGCGGCCAGCCGGTGGACGGATCCGCCGGCGAAAGGGGGAGTCCTGTGATCCGTGCGCTCATCGTCGCCGTGGTCATCTTCCTGGTCGCGACGTTCCCGGCCACCTGGCTGCTCATGCTCTTCCTCGGCAACCTCGGAACGAACCTCGGCTACTGGGGGACGCTGCCACTCGGCATCCTCGTATCGGCGCTGCTGTCGGGCTCGACCTTCGCCGGCGGGCACGCCGACTGAGGCGCGCGACACTGGCCGGGTGGCATCCGTCGAGCTGCTCGCCGTCCCGGTCGACAAGCCCGATGATCTCAACGTGATCATCGGGCAGTCGCACTTCATCAAGACCGTCGAGGACCTGCACGAGGCACTCGCCGGCACCAGCCCGCACCTGCGGTTCGGCGTGGCGTTCTGCGAGGCGTCCGGCCCCCGGTTGGTGCGCCGGTCCGGCAACGACGACGAACTGGTCGAGCTCGCCACCCGCAACGCTCTGGCCATCGGCGCCGGCCACTCGTTCGTGGTGTTCCTGCGCGACGGGTTCCCGGTCAACGTGCTCAACCAGATCAAGCAGGTCCCCGAGGTGTGCCAGGTGTTCTGCGCCACCGCCAACGCCGTGCAGGTGCTAGTGGCGGTCACCCCGGCCGGGCGGGGGATCATCGGTGTCGTGGACGGCGAACCGCCGCTCGGGGTCGAGACGGCCGCTGACGTCGACGAGCGCAAGGGTCTGCTGCGGGCCATCGGCTACAAGCTCTGAGGTGTCGTCACCTGCCGCCGGCCGCAGGCGGTCTGGCAGGCTGGGGCGGTGATCGAGCGCTATGCGACCGCCTTCCCCAGCCTCACCTTCGAGCAGCCGGCCGACGGCGTGCTGCGCATCGTGCTCGAGGGGCCGGGCCTCAACGCGGTGGACGAGGGCAAACACCGCGACCTCGCCGACATCTGGCTGACCATCGACCGTGACCCCGAGGTCAGGGTTGCGCTCGTCCAGGGTGCGGGCCGGGCGTTCTCGGCCGGGGGGAGCTTCGACATGCTCCGCCAGCTCACCTCCGATTACGCGGTGCGGACCCGGGTGCTCCGGGAGGCCCGAGACATCGTGCTCAACGTCATCAACTGTTCCAAACCGGTCGTGTCGGCCATCCACGGGCCTGCCGTGGGTGCCGGGCTGGTGGTCGCCCTGCTCGCCGACGTGTCGGTGGCCGCCCGCAGTGCCCGGATCATCGACGGTCACACCCGCCTCGGCGTGGCCGCCGGCGACCATGCCGCCATCTGCTGGCCGCTGCTGTGCGGCATGGCGAAGGCCAAGTACCACCTGCTGACCTGCCGGCCGTTGTCGGGGGAGGAGGCCGAACGCATCGGCCTGGTGTCGCTGTGCGTCGACGACGACCGGGTGCACGACGAGGCCCTCACCATCGCCCGGGAACTCGCCGACGGCGCCCAGAGCGCCATCCGCTGGACCAAGCACACCCTCAACCACGCCTACCGGATGCTCGGGCCGGCGTTCGACGCCTCGCTCGCCTACGAGTTCTACGGTTTCGGTGGGCCGGACGCCGCCGAGGGTCTGGCCTCGCACACCGAGAAGCGGCCACCGCGCTTCACCGGACCCACCAGCGAATAGCGCCGCGCACGATCGGGCGTTCCCCGGGCGTGCTCCCTAGCCTCGGACCATGGTGGTCGACCCGGACACCTGGTCGGCTCGGCGGCAACGGGCCGAAGTCGAGCTCGGTGACTACGTCGCCGAGCTCGGTGCGCTGCTCGAGCAGCTTGATGCGGCCCGCACGGCGCGCGACCTCGCTGCGGTGCGCCTGATCCGGGCCGGCCTGCGGGAGGTGATCGCCGCGGCCACCGACGAGCTCGATGAGGTGCAGCGCCTGGTCGACCTGGTCATGCACCCGATGTTCGCCGCCGACGGCAGCCTCGCCGCCGACGGCTGACCGGCCCGCCCGGGTGACGGCGCGCGAAGCTGCGCGGCCATGGCTGTGCCGTCCATCGCCGAGGTCACCGCTCGCCTGACCGCCCCCGGGGAACCCTTCGAGATGGACGAGGTGGTCATCCGGGGCGTGCCCACACGGGTGTGGAAGCACGCGCCGGCCACCCTGCGGCAGGTGCTCGAGTCCAGCCGGGCCCACGGGGACAGGGACTTCATCGTCTACGAGGACGACCGGCTGTCCTTCGAGCAGCACTTCCGGGCCGCAGCCACCCTCGCCCACCGTCTCGTGGGCCGGTTCGGGGTCCGGCCCGGTGACCGGGTGGCGATCGCCATGCGCAACTTCCCCGAGTGGTCGCTCGCGTTCTGGGCGGCCACCTCGGCGGGGGCGGTGGTGGTGCCGCTGAACGCCTGGTGGACCGGGGCCGAGCTGGAGTACGGGCTGGCCGACTCCGGTTCGGTCGTCGCCTTCGTCGACGACGAGCGCCTCGCCCGGATCGCTCCGCACCTTGGTGCCCTCCCGGGCCTGCGGGCGGTGGTGGTGGCCAAGCACGATCCGGTCACCCCGCTGGCCGTGCCGGTGACGACCTTCGAGGACGCGCTCGGGGCGGTGGACCCGGCGGCGGAGCTGCCCGAGGTGGATCTCGGCCCTGAGGACGACGCCACGATCTTCTACACGTCGGGGACCACCGGCCAGCCGAAGGGCGCGCTCGGAACCCACCGCAACATCTGCACGAACCTGATCTCGTTGGGGTTCTCCTCGGCCCGGGCGGCGGCCCGCTCGGTGGAGGACCCCCGGCTGGCGGGCGCAGCGCAGACCCGCACGAGTGGCCAGAACGTGTACCTGCTGTCGGTGCCGTTCTTCCACGCCACCGGGTGCCACTCGGTGCTCGTCGCGAACCTGTTCTTCGGCGGGAAGATCGTGATCATGTACAAGTGGGACCCGGGCCGGGCGCTGGAGCTCATCGAACGGGAGCGGGTCACCACTTTCGGCGGGGTCCCGGCCATGGTCTGGCAGGTGCTCGACCACCCCGACTTCGCCACCCGGGACCTGTCGTCGGTGCGGGCCATCGGCTACGGCGGCGCGCCGGCCGCCCCGGAACTGGTCCGCCGGATCGAGGAGCTGTTCCCCGGCCGCACCCCGTCGAACGGCTACGGGCTCACCGAGACCTCGTCGGTGACCACCATGAACGCCGGCGCCGACTACCTGCGCAAGCCTGACAGCGTCGGCATCCCGGTGCCGGTGGTCGACGTCAAGGTGGTCGGCGCCGACGGCGAGGCGCTGCCCGCCGGGCAGGTGGGGGAGCTGTGGATCAAGGGCCCCAACGTGGTCAAGGGCTACTTCGGCAAACCCGAGGCCACGGCGGCGTCATTCACCGACGGCTGGCTGCACTCCGGCGACGTCGCCCGCATCGACGACGAGGGGTTCGTGTACATCGTCGACCGGGCCAAGGACATGATCATCCGGGGCGGCGAGAACGTGTACTGCGTGGAGGTGGAGGCCGCGCTGTTCGAGCATCCGGCGGTGAGCGATGCGGCGGTGATCGGCATCCCCCACCCGGTGCTCGGCGAGGAGGTGGGTGCGGTGGTGCACGCCGTCGAACCGGTCTCCGAGGCCGACCTGCGGGCGTTCGTGGCCGAGCGGCTCGCTGCGTTCAAGGTCCCGGTCCGGATCTGGTTCCGTGACGAGCCGCTGCCCCGCAATCCGGCCGGCAAGATCCTCAAGCGTGACCTGAAGGCCGAGCTGCTCGGGTGAGGGTGATGGCCCCCGGTCCGGGAGGGAGCCGGTGACCGCGTTCGTGTGCTGCGACCTCGGAGGGGCGCGCACCGACCACGACGGTGCGGCGACCGACGAGGGGCGGCGCGCCGCCGAGGTCGTGGTGCGTGACGTCCTTGCCGCAGCCGAGGGCGTGGAGGTCGGCCACCCCGGTGCCGGGGTGATGGCTGCGTTCCCCGCAGGGACGGCCGTCGCCGTGGCCGCCGCAGTTGCCGTACAACTGGCCGTTGGCCGCCTGGCCCGCGAGCGTGACGACGCCCCCGGCGTCCGGGTGGGGGTCGCCGCCGGTGCGGCCGAGCGCCGGCGTGCCGACGTCGCCTGGACCGGACCGGGGGTCACCATGGCCGCCCGGCTGTGCGCCACCGCCCGCCCGGGTCAGGTGCTGTGGACCCCGGGTTCGACCGGCGCGCTGGCCGCCGTCGGAGCCCAGGGGCTGCGGACCGCACCGGCGGGGCTGCTCGACCTCGGGGCCGGCTCCGGGGAGGTGGAGGTCTGGGAGGTGACCACCACCGAGGACGCTCGGACCGGGGCGCTCCCGGTCGAACTCGTCGTGCCCGAGCCCATCCCCTTCGTCGGTCGCGAACCGGCGCTGGCCGATCTGGACGCGGCCCTCTCAGGCGACCGCCGGGGTGCGCTGCTGACCGGTGCCCCCGGGGTCGGCAAGACCCGGCTGGCCCGCACGCTCGCCGAACGGCGCCTCGCCGCCGGAGCTCCGGCAGTGTGGTTCGGCCGGTGCCGCCCGGGGCGGCCCCCGACCCGCGCCCTTGCCGAGGCTCTGCGGGCCTGGGCCGGGGCCCAGCCGGTGGCCGCCCTGGCCACCCTGGTGGACGAGCACGGTGCGGCCATGGCCGCGCTGCTCGAGCACCTTGCCGGGCGGTTGCCGGCACGGACCGACCCGACCGATCCGCCTGCCGGCGCGGTCGCCGTATCGCTGGCGGCGCTCGCCCGGTTCGCGGTGCGCTACCCGACCCCCAGCGACGAGCCGGTCGTGCTGGTGCTCGACGAGCTGCACCACGCCCCGGCCGCGCTCGTCGACGTGCTGGCCGCCGTGACGCAGCTCCCTTCGGCGCCGGTGGCCGTGCTCGGCGTGGCCCGTGACGACGGCCCGGGATGGCCGCCGGCCGCCGAGCGCCTCGGCCTGCCCCGCCACCGCCTGGGCCCGCTCGCGCGTGCCGACGCCATCACCCTGGCCGGACGTGCCGTGCCGGACGCGCCGGCGCCGGACGCAGTGGTGGCCGCGGTGCTGGCGGAGCGCAGCGGCGGGAACCCTCGTGACCTGCTCGACCTGGTGGTGCGGGCCGTCGAGGCCGGGGTCGCCGACGCCACCTCGGCCCGGGTGCTGGCCGACCACGCCTGCCCCTGGCCGGGTCTCGCGCCGTACCAGCCCGAGGACCACGCCGTGTTCGCCGGGCGGGGCGCCCTCGTGCGGGAACTGGTGGACCGCCTCGCCGGCAGCCGGGTGCTCGGGGTGATCGGCCCGTCCGGTTCGGGCACCTCGTCGCTGGTGCGGGCCGGACTGGTGCCTGCCCTCACCGAGGGCGCGCCCGAGGAATCGCAACGGTGGCAGGTCGCGGTGACCACCCCGGGCCCGGCGCCGTTGCGCTCGCTCGCCACCGCCATCGCCGGTCTGCCGTCGGTCGACGACCCCGCGGAGGCCATCGAAGCGGAGCTGCGCAGCAGCGCCGACTCGCTCGACCGGCTCGCCCGCCGGCTGCTGCCCGGGCCCGATCAGCACCTCGTGCTCGTGATCGACCAGTTCGAGGAATTGTTCACCGAGTGTTCTGCCGGCGAGCGTTCGGCGGTGATCGACCTGCTGGCCTCGGCGTGCGCGGCGCCGGGCGGCCCGGTGCGCCTGGTGGCCGCGCTGCGGGCCGACTTCTACGGGCAGCTCGCCGAGCACCCGGTGCTGGCGGGCGAGCTCGCCGCGTCGCACGTGCTGGTCGGCCGCATGACTCCCGACGAGCTCGCCGCTACCGTCCGGGAGCCGGCGTTCGTCGCCGGCTTCAGCGCCGACGACGGGCTGGTGGCGCGGGTGCTGACCGACAGCGCCGATCTCGCCGGCCCGCTGCCGATGGTGTCGCACGCCCTGAGGGAGACGTGGCGCCGGCGGGCCGGGCGGCGGCTCACCATCGACGGCTACGAGGCCGCCGGTGGGGTGCGTGAGGCCATCGCCCGGAGTGCCGAGCGGGTGTACAGCGCCCGGCCGGACCATGAGCGGGACGCTATCCGCCGGTTGTTGGTGCGCCTGGTGGCCCCGGGGGTGGGCACCGAGGACACCCGGCGCCGGGTGGCACGGGCCGATCTGCCTCCGGAGCTGGCGGCGGTGGTTCCCGAGCTCGCCGACGCCGGGCTGCTGACCCGGATGTCGGCGTTCCATAATACAGCGAAGAGGGAAAAAAACCATCACCAGCAGAAAGAGATCTGGAAACCTCTCCCTTTGGGCTCCATCCGCAGGAAACGGTTTATGATCCCGCCCATGAGCATCCATGCCCATGTCCTGAAAGCTTGTCTGGAGGCAGAGGGGATCTCCGCTCAAGTGATGGAACCGTGCCCCGACCCCCACTTTGAAATCGCCCGCGAATACTGCAACGGCAACGAGTGCCTGCCCCATATCATGAACATCGCAGATGCCTTGCACAACCTGAAAAAAGGCCGGTTCAACCCGGCAGAAGATGTGCTCTTTCAGGGAGGTGCGGAGGGACCCTGCCGCTACGGCCTCTATGCTCCCACCCAGGCCATTATCCTCCAGGAAGAAGGCTTGCGCATTGGCATCATCGACAGCCGCACGGCCTATGAAGTGTTGGGCAAACCCTTCTTGGTGAAAGCTTTCGACGGCTTCGTATTTGCCGATGTACTGCTCAAAATGCTGCACTGTATCAGGCCCTACGAAGTTCAACCGGGGACCGCTCAAGCCCTCTTCGACCGTTATCTGGATCAAGGGCTCGAATATCTGCGTTCCAGCCGCTTCACGTTGCCCGAGATCCTGGCCGGCCGCCACATTGGCCCCCTCGAAGAACTGATCCGACAGGCCGCCCAAGAAATGGAACGCCTCCCCACTACCGGCCAACGCAAACCGATCATCCTGTTGATCGGCGAATTTTATGTCCGGGAAGATGCCCGGGCCAA
>FWPV01007021.1_pt1 | contig 18401 bp, 17 predicted proteins | sample 2228371 | NCBI WGS metagenome assembly FWPV01 (sample SAMEA103939776, study PRJEB20133) | metagenome
GACCACCGGAACCCGGCGTGCGGGAACGCCTTCGTCATCGAAGCGGTAGTAACCGTTGAGATCGACTCCCTCGGCAGAGCGCACGGTGGGGTCGAAGATCACGGAAAGGAACTCCGGCAGGATCCTTTGCCCCACGCTCTTGGTGAAGGTCTGCCCCTCGGCTTCGTCCTTCTGCCGGTGCCCTTCGATGCGGTGCCCGAAGATTTCATGGAAGAACACTCCCGCGGCGCGCCCGGATAAAATCGCCGGTCCGACGTAGGGGTCGACTACGGGGGCTTTGATGAGGCGGTCGAGGTCGTCCGCCAAGCGGTGGACGGCTTTCTCGATCACCGCGTCGGAGGGCAGCCGCGAGGGATCTTCCGCGTCGAAGGTTTCAAAGAGGGAAAAGCTCATGCCGTCGACGGGCGCCACCGCGGCGGCGGTGATGGTCACTCGCGCGAATCCACGCCCGTGCTGCACCCGGGTGCCTTCGGAGTTGACGAAATACTTGGTTTGGCGCTCCGCCTGAACGGAGACCTGGGATTGAGTGACATGAGAGTGCCGGGCGAACAAACGGGAAATCTTGCGGGCTCTCGATTCCCACTCGGACACCGAAAACTTCAGGCGGGCGGGCGGCTCAGAGTAACGGACCACTTCCTCGACCGAGAAATCGTCCGACGGGTCCTCGGCGGCGGCTTTGAGCTGTTCGTCGGTTTTGATGCGGATCAACCGTTCGGAAGCAGCGCGATAGGCGCGATCGGTTTCCCACCACAAGCGCTGTACGATCGGTCCGGGAACGTCATCCAACGATATGGAGATTGGCTGGGCGAACTGCGGGCGGTCGCCCCGCACCCGGCGGTAGTTGTCGAGCTTGTGGCTTCCCACGCGCACCGAAACGTCGAGTATGCGGCTGCGCTGCGTGTTGCTTTGCATCAAGGCGCCCATCGATGCGGAAATGCTTGCCGCCTCCTGCTCAGCCACCGAATAGGCGATGAAGTACGCCTGAGGATCGCCCTTTTCGGACAGCACGCGGAAGTTCCGCTGTAGCTCCACGGCCAAAATGCTGAGCAGGTTTGGGGTCTGCGCCGGCGCGGCCAGTGCGACGCCCAACAAAACAACGGCGGCCCTTATCACAACTTCAGGATATCATCCGGTTGTCGGGACGCCCGGCAGTGTGCTGTACTGCTTTTCATGAGACGTTTTTGGTGGGCCATCCTACTTACCGCTTTTCCCCTGTCCGCTCAGGTCCGTTTCACTGAGCAGCCCGGCAAGATCGCGGTGGAAATCGACGGCAAGCCGTTTACGGAATTCTTCTTGCAGGATCCGGCTGCGCCCAAGCCGTATTTGCACCCTCTTCGCGCGGCGAGCGGCACGATTGTGACGCGGCGGTTCCCCATGGAGAAAGTTCCAGGCGAAGTGTATGACCACCCCCATCACCGCGGGCTGTGGTTCACCCACGGCGATGTGAATGGTCTCGACTTTTGGGCGAACGAGACGAGCATGAAAGGTAGGACGCCCAAGGGGAAGATCACCCTGAACAAGATCACGGGGGTGAAAGGCGGACCGAAATCCGGCAGCATCTCCGGCTCATGGACGTGGGAGGACGACAGCGGTGGAAAGCTGCTCACCGAAGAGCGGACCATGGTGTTTCATTCGCATCCCACGCTGCGCATCGTCGATATTGATTTGAAACTGACCGCACTCAAGGAGGTGAAGTTTGGCGATACGAAGGAGGGGACGTTCGCCATTCGGATGGCGACAGCGCTCGACGAGAAGCACGGGGGCAAGATGGTGAGCTCGGATGGGGCTACAGGAGAAAAGGAGATTTGGGGCAAGCGGTTCCCGTGGGTCGACTATTGGGGAAAGATGGAGGGCGAAACCCTAGGCATCGCCATCTTCGACCACCCGGGCAACCCTGGCCATCCCACGCACTGGCATGCCCGCGCATACGGCTTGTTTGCCGCCAACATCTTCGGTCTCCGGGACTTTTACCGGGACAAGACCAAAGACGGCAGCGTCACGCTCAAACCGGGCGAAAGCCTGCGCTTCCGCTACCGCGTCGTCATCCACCCCGGCGACACCGCCTCCGCCGGCATCGGTAAACTGTATCAGGAGTGGGTGAAGTAACGCGGCAGGTTTGTTAAGGAGGGGGACTCGGTCAGGGAGCCAGTCCCACCTTTGGTCCGCACTTGGCGCATCGCCTCGGCGGCAGCCCAGTCTGGCGGCGAATAGACTGCAATAGCCGTGTCCTGAACAACGAATATTCCTAGTACTTCCCTCTAAGGTCTATACCCGGCGCAACTGTTTTAGGCGCAACGTGTTTGTCTAGGCAGCATCTATAGCCATTGAGGCAAGAGGGGCTGGGAAGGCCTATGAGTCTGGCTGGGAAACGTTTCATTTTGGTTACATCCGCGGCGCTAGCGGCGTCGGCTGGTGTTTGGACAGCGGGCGCGCGGGCGCAAGAGGAATCCGCGGAGCCGCCGCACGCCGAATGCACCTACTTTTCGCCGGCGGGTGAAAAATTCCGCCTCGCGCTCCCCGGACGCAAACAGGAGGGCGAAGCCGGGCGCCTGACGGACTTCGTCGTGGCGCGCTTGGGGGTCAAAACCATGAGCGCCGGCGCGTCGAAAGCCCGCAATGCCGCCCCGGAATCCACCATCGACAGGCATATCTTTCAAGCATTGGAGGAGGCGGGCGTTACGCCCGCTGAACCCGCCACCGACACCGAGTTCGCGCGCCGCGTGACGCTGGATCTCACCGGACGGATCCCAACGGTCGAGCGCCTTCTCGCCTTCCTTCGGGACGGCTCGCCCAACAAGCGTGAAAAGCTGTTGGACGAGTTGCTAGCGTCCGAAGAGTGGGTCGACCGCTGGACCATGTTCCTCGGCGACCTGCTGAAGAACACGGACCGGATCAACTCCCAAGGCGTGGTCCGTTACGCCGACGGGCGCAATGCTTTCTATCGCTGGATCCGCGCGGCGGTGGCGGCGAACCGGCCTTGGAACCAAATTGCCTCCGATATTATCGCCGCCAAAGGCAAGAACAGTTGGGATGATGGCGAGGCGGCCATCAACTGGCTGGTAGGCGGCATCGTCTCGGGCGGTCCACAGCAGGACATCTGGGATCAACAGGCGGCGAACGTCGCGGAAACCTTCCTAGGGGTCGGCCACATGAATTGCGTGCTGTGCCATGACGGGCGAGGACATTTGGACAGTCTGAGCCTGTGGGGCAAGTCAGCCACCCGGTACAGCGCCTGGGGCATGGCGGCTTTCTTTTCCCGCACGACCCTGAGCCGCACGCCGGCGGTCGCGGGACAGTCGCAGCCCTATTATTGGGCTGTCAACGACAACCTGGCGGCCAACGCGGCGAACTACCGGCTCAACACCACCACGGGCAACCGCCCGGCGCGGCGCGCTATCGGATCGGTGACCCAAGTACAGCCCGTGTATCCCTTCAGCGGGAACGGTCCCAAGCCCGGCGAGAACTACCGCGAAGCTCTGGCGCGGGAAGTCACCTCTGACTTTCAGTTCGCCCGCGCCATGGTGAACCGCATTTGGAAAGAATTCTTCGTGATCGGTTTGGTCGAGCCGGTGGACCAATTCGATCCTGCCCGGTTGGATCCGGATAATCCCCCGCCGGAACCCTGGAAGCTTCAAGCGTCGCACCCCCGCCTGTTGAACGCTCTGGCGCAGGATTTCATCGACGGCGGCTATGATTTGAAGCGGCTGATGCGGCAGATCGTGACGTCCCGGGCGTATCAGCTCTCCTCGCGTTATCCCGGGGAATGGAATCCTACCTGGGATAAACTCTACGCCCGGAAACTCGTGCGGCGCCTGTGGGCGGAAGAAATCCACGACGCCATTGTGCAGGCAAGCAACGTCTTTCCGAGCTACCGGATCGCCGACGGATGGACCGTGCGCTGGGCCATGCAACTGCCCGAGCCGCGCAACTTGCCCGGTGGCGCAACCACGGCTTTCTTAGACAGCTTTCTGCGGGGCAACCGGGAGGATCAGGAGCGGCGCTTGGAAGGCTCGCCGTCGCAAGCGCTGAGCCTGATGAATGACACGTTCGTCATGACACGCACACGCGCGCAGGGCAGCGGCGCTTCGGCGAGCCTCCTTGCGCGTTACCTCAGCGCTCCGGACGACCAGTTAATTCAGGGGCTTTTCCTTACCGTGCTTTCTCGCTACCCGACCGAAGAAGAAAGCCGCTATGCCGCATCGATGCTAAAATCCGGCAACCGCACGCAGCAGGCGGAGAACCTGCTGTGGTCGCTCTTCAACAAGGTCGATTTCATCTTCAACTACTAGGGGGCGGAGTCATGAAAGGACAGAGCGATTTCGACAAATTCGCGCAGCGCTACGGGCGCCGCTCGGGCAACTTTTTCGAACGGCCGCATTTGACGCGGCGGGCGTTCTTCCAAATCGCCGGCGCCGGCATCACGGGATCCTTTCTGGCCGGTCGCTTGGGCGCTCAGGACGTTGTCGCCCAACACAACGTGCAAACTCTCAACCGCGCGAAGAACGTCATTTTCATCCTGCTAGCAGGCGCTCCGAGCCATGTGGATACGTTCGACCTCAAGCTGTTCCCGGGTACAACGCCGGACACGGTCAAGCCCGAAACGATCCATGGTTTGCTTTGGCCCACAGGGATTCTACCGAAGCTCGGGGAGCATATCCCGGACCTAGCCATCGTGCGTTCTGTGACGGCGTGGAATTTGCAGCACACGCTTGGGCAAACCTGGGTGCAGATTGGCAGGAACCCCGTGGGCGTCTTGGGCGACGTGGCGCCGAACATTGGCAGCATCATCTCGGTGGAGAAGGCAGAGGAGCGGCGTCCCGGGCAGGTTTTCCCCACGTTCTTGGCTCTAAACTCCGCCAGCGCCATCGGCTCCGGCTACCTTCCCGCGTCTCACGCACCCTTCAAGGTGACGCCGGCGACGGGCGGCTTGGCGAACGTTTCGAATCCGGATGGCGCCTCGCGGTTTGAGGATAAGTGGAAAACGTTGTATGCCCTCGACGGGAATTTGCGCAAGAACTCGCCTTTCGGTAGCGACGTGGAAGACTATGACATCTTTTACCGGGCGGCGCGCGGGCTGATGTACAATCCGGTGGTTGACCGGACGTTCCGGTTCACCGCGGCGGACAGTCAAAGATATGGCAGCACCGGTTTCGGCAACGCGTGCCTGGTGGCCAAGCAGGTGTTGGAGGCGGATCAGGGAACGCGGTTCATTCAGATCACTCTCGGCGGGTGGGACATGCATTCCGACATTTATGGGAAGACCAATCCGCGCGGGACGAATATCTTCACCCTTGGCAAGCAGCTCGATGACGGATTGAGCCACTTGCTTGCTGATCTAAAGGCTACCGGGCTGCTCAGCGAGACGCTCGTGGTGATGATGGGTGAATTCGGACGGACGCCGGGCAGCCTGAGTTCGGCGCTAGGAAGGGACCATTACAAGCAGCAGTTCTGCGTGTTCGCCGGAGCGGGAGTCAAGGGCGGGCGCGCCATCGGCGCAAGCGACGAACGCGGGGCGTCCACCACGGAATTCGGCTGGAGCCGCAACCGGGAAATCAAACCCGAGGACATCGAAGCCACAATTTACTCCGCCATGGGCATCAACTGGACACGGATCCGGTACGACGACCCCTTCGGGCGGGGGTTCTACTTGGTGCCGGATTCGGACAAGGACGTATACGGTCCCATCAATGAGCTGTGGAGCTGAGCCTCCACAGAATTTGACGCAGCATCCCCAACCAGATTTCGGCGTCCCGGGCGGTGAGGTTCATGCGCCGGATCAGGCGCGCCAGCTTGTTGCGGCTGGAAGCGGCGGTGCGGGGATTCAGATAGCCCGAAGCGGAAAGCGCGGATTCGAGGAGTTCCGCCAGACGGTCCAAGTCGCCCGACCGGGCTGCCGCGGGCGCCTTGGGCTCCCGGGCGGCGGCGCGGGGGCTGCGAATCAGTTCGTACAGGCACACCGCGACGGCTTGCCCGAGGTTCATCGAACCATGCTCCTCCCGGGTGGGGATGCGCATCAGCCAGTTGCAGCGGGCCAGGTCGTCGTTCGATAGCCCGTGTTTTTCCGAGCCAAACACCAAAGCGGCGCAGGCATTGTTGAGATGCCCCCGCAACAGCCGTCCGCCATATTCGAGCCGGCGCAGCGGCTGCTGCAACTCGCGCCTGCGCGCGTCAGTCGTGCCGACCACGAGAGAGCAATCGGCGACCGCTTCGCATAGCGAATCGAACACTTGCGCGTGTTGAAGCAGTTCAGCCGCGCCCACCGCGCTGCGGGCTTCCCGGAAGGCTACCTCATAGGGGCTGACTAAGCGCAGGTGAAAGAAGCCGAAGTTGCTCATGGCGCGAGCGGCGGCGCCGATATTGAGCGGATTGCGCGGGCGGACCAGCACCACCCTCAAGCGGTCGCGCGGATCGGTTCCGGCAGTCAAAGTTAACGCAACTCTTCCATGATAGCTTCCAAAGCGGAGCGCGGCGGGCGCGTTTTGGACTCCGGAAGATGCGCAAGCGGCGTGTCGCCGAGGTTCAAAAGATCGATGAAATCCTCGCGGGCGTTGTCGACATACAGGACGCCGGTGAGCACCTCGCCGCTCTTAGCGCTTTCATGGATGAGGCGGATGGCTGCCATCTTGTCGGTGGGATCGTGCTCCCGCCCGAGCTTCTTGATCCGCAACAGCGACCCGTCGTGCAGTTCGACGTCGCGCACCGTGCCTTCCTCGATTTCCACCTCCACGTCTTCATAGAAAGGCACGAAGTCGAGTTCGTGGAGCGGTTCGTCATGGTCCTTCATGTAGGAGTAGCTCTTGGTAGAGCCTTCGTGATCGTTGAAGGTGACGCAGGGCGAGATGACGTCCACCACGCTCAAGCCCTTATGGGCGATACAAGCTCTCAGGATGGCGCTTAGCTGCCGTTTATCGCCGGAAAAAGAGCGCGCCACGAACGTGGCGCCGAGTTCGATGGCGGCAAGGCAGCAATCGACCGGCGTGAGTTCATTAACGATGCCGCTTTTGAGCTTCGCTCCGATGTCGGCGGTGGCTGAGAACTGGCCCTTCGTCAGCCCGTAAACGCCGTTGTTCTCGATGATATAAATCGCCGGGAAATTGCGGCGCAGCATGTGCATGAACTGTCCCAATCCGATGGACGCCGTGTCGCCGTCGCCGGAGACGATGATGCCGCGCAGCTTGTGGTTGGCGAGTATCGCTCCGCTGGCGAGCGCAGGAGCGCGCCCGTGAACGCCGTTGAACCCGTGCGCGGCGCTCAGGAAGTAAGCCGGCGACTTCGACGAGCATCCGATGCCGGAGAACTTGGCCACGTTCCACGGCTCCACGCCCATTTCGAAAAAGGCTTCAATCAGGCGTTCGGTGATGGCGTTGTGTCCGCACCCGGCGCACAGCGTAGTCTTTCCGCCTTTGTACGGCAGGATGTCCAGTCCGATGCGGTTAACTTTCCGCGGGGGCGTTGTCGCGGCGGCGCTCATAATCCCTCCTCCTGTACGATGGCGCTGGTGACGCTGCGCGCGTCGACCGGCAATCCGTCGTAGTGCAGAACGCTGCGCAGGCGTGCGCTCAGCGCCGGGTCGAGGTCCATGCGCATCAATGACAGCATCTGGGCGTCGCGGTTCTGTTCGACTACGTAAACCCGGTCGTGAGCGGCGATGAAGTCATTGAGCTCGGCGGTGAACGGGTATGCTTTCAGCCTCAGCCGGCTCGCGTTGAAGCCATATTCGCGCCGCAGTTGATCGCAAGACTCCTCCACGGCGTAACGCGACGTCCCATAGCAGACCAAGCCGATCTTGGCCTCCGGATGCGCCGCGACAGCCGGGCGCGGAACGGCTTTGCGGATGCTCTCGAACTTGCGAGCCAGCCGGTTGACGTTGTTGACGTAATCTTCCGGGCGCTCGGTGTACTGCGCTTTCTCGTTGTGACCGCTGCCGCGGGTGAAGTAGGCGGCTGCCGGATGGGGCGTTCCCGGCAACGTCCGGTATCCTACGCCGTCGCCGTCGACGTCCTGATAGCGGGCGAAGCCCCCCAGACGGTCCAAATCTTCTTTGGTCAGGACTTTGCCCCGTTTCATCGGCGCGGTGGGGTATTCGAACGGGTCTGACATCCAGTTGTTCATCCCCAGGTCGAGGTCGCTGAGGATGAAAACGGGCGTCTGGAATTCCTCCGCCAGGTCAAAAGCGGTTCCCATCATGGAAAAGCACTCTTCAGGAGAAGAGGGGAAGAGCATAGGATGGCGCGTATCGCCGTGAGAAAGCACCGCAGTGACGAGCACGTCGCCCTGTTGTGTTCGCGTCGGCAATCCGGTGCTCGGACCCACGCGCTGCACGTTCAAGATGACCGCGGGCACCTCGGCGTAATACGCCAGCCCGGTGAATTCCGACATGAGCGAGACGCCAGGGCCCGACGTGGCGGTCATGGCGCGGGCGCCCGCCCAACTCGCGCCGATGACCATGCCGATGGCGGCAAGTTCGTCCTCCGCCTGCACGATGGCGAAGGTCGCCTTGCCGGTTTCGGGGTCCATGCGGAAGCGCCGCATGTAACTCATGAGCGATTCGACCATCGACGTCGAAGGCGTGATGGGATACCACGTGACCACGGTGACGCCGGCGAACATGGCGCCGAGCGCGGAAGCGGCGTTGCCCTCGATGATGAACTTGCCCTGGTTGGCGCTCATCCGCTCGATGCGGAACGGGTCGGTTTTGGGCAAGTTCGCCTGCGCGTAGTCGCGCCCGGCTACGACGGCGTTCCAGTTCAGCTCCGCGGCTTTGACCTTTTTCGGCCCGAACTGTTTATAGAGCGCCTTGCGGACTTCCTCGAGATCGATGCCCAAAAGGTGGGCCACCACCCCGTCATAAATCATATTGCGCACGAGCTTGCGCAGTTTCGCCTCGGGGCACACCGGCGCCACCAGCTTGTCGAACGGCACGGGGTAAAAATGCAAGTCGCCGCGGAGTTCGCTGAGCTTGAGCGGCTCGTCGTAAACCACCGCGGCGCCCGGCTCGAGCCCCTCGACGTCCTCGCGCGCAGTCTCGGGATTCATCGCTACAAGAAAGTCGGTCTCCTTCTTGCGCCCAATCCAGCCGTGCTTGCTCGCGCGTATCGTGAACCAGGTGGGCAACCCCGCGATGTTGGATGGAAATAGATTCTTTCCCGATACGGGCACGCCCATCTGAAAGATGGCCCGCATCAGGACGTTGTTAGCGGTCTGGCTCCCGGAGCCGTTGACGGTCGCTACTTGAATGCTGAAGTCGTTGACGATGGGCCCCTGTCCGCCGCGAGGATGCGAACAGACAGGGGCCGCTTCCACTGTGGACATGTTAGATTCCCAGCCCTCGCTTGCCACATTCTAACCTGCCGCAAGCGAGGGCTGCTGAATCAGAGAAACAGGTACGGAACGGCGAGTGTGTCCGCTAAGCGCTCACTTTGCCGAAATGATGTCAAACGTAGTGGTTCCAGGCTGCCGGACCTTGCCGTAAACCTCCTCCCACTTCTTGTGCTCGGGATGCGGAGCGTAAGCTTGCAAAGCCGCCTCGTCCCTGAACTCCATGCAAACGCCGTACTGGCGCATCAGCCGGGTGAACTCGCCCGTAGCTTTATTGTTGGTGTCGGTGAACTGCTTCCGGGTGGCGGCGTCCGGGTTGAACACGGCGAGCGGGCGGCGCAGCTTGCCATACCATACGCGCAACAAGCCGGGGATTTTCGAAGGCAGAGCATCCGTAGCCTTGTAGAAAGCCTGCCAGTCGGCGTCCGTGGCTCCGGCAAGCGGTGTGAAATAGAAGCAATGCATCAGCTTCCCGTCGGCGGCAGCCAGCGTTCCGGCCAAAGCCATTACAGACAGCGTCAGCACAACCAAGCGAGTCAGTGTTTTCATGGATCCTCCAGGTACTAACACGGATTGTAGCAGAGGCGGCTTGCTACCGTGCGGATGCGCCGATGATTTCGGCCATGGCGGTCTTCAGTTTCTCCACGCCCTCCCCCGTGACGGCGGAGATGGGAAAAAAACGAAGGCGTTTCTTTCGGGCGATCTTCTTGAGAGATTCCACGCGCTCCGGGTCTTGAGCGATGTCCATCTTGGTGGCGACAACAATCATCGGCTTGCGCGCCAGATCTTTGCTGAAACTGGCCAGTTCAGCCATGATGATTTCAAAGTCGCGGACCGGGTCTCGTCCAGACATCTCGGAGACGTCCACCAAATGAGCGAGCAAGCGGGTTCGCTCGATATGCCGCAAGAACTGGATGCCGAGCCCGTGCCCCTCGTGAGCCCCTTCGATCAACCCTGGGATGTCCGCCATCACGAAGCTGCGCCCGTCCTCGAGGCTCACGACGCCGAGGTGCGGCTCCAAGGTGGTGAAAGGATAATCCGCGATCTTCGGGCGGGCGGCGGAAACGCGGGAAATAAGGGTGGACTTGCCGGCGTTGGGAAATCCGACCAAACCCACGTCGGCGAGCAATTTCAGCTCCAGCCGCAGGCGCTTCTCTTCGCCCGGGCGTCCGGGCTCATGCTCCGTGGGCGCTTGGTGCGTGGAGGTAGCGAAGCGGGCGTTGCCGCGCCCGCCGCGCCCGCCCTTAGCGACCAGGACCCGCTGTCCGGGCTTGGTCAGGTCGAACAGGAGTTCTCCGGTGTCGTCGTCATAAACCACTGTGCCGACGGGCACGGGGAGCTCAATGGATGCGCCGTCGCGTCCGGTCTTGTTGCTCCCTTCGCCGTGCCGCCCCCGCTCGGCTTTGTGTTCGGGGTTGAAGCGGTAGTGCAGGAGCGTATTATAGTGCTCGCTCGCCACCATCCACACGTCTCCGCCGCGCCCGCCGTCGCCGCCCGAAGGTCCGCCGCGGGGGACGTATTTTTCGCGGCGGAAGGCGGTGCAGCCGTTGCCGCCGTCCCCGGCTTTGACGTCGATTTTGACCTCGTCGATGAACACTGCCGTGTCCTAAGAAACCAAAGTCCTGAAAAAACAAAAGCCGCCGGTAGGTTCGCCGGCGGCTGGCGTGAACGGGGAACCGGGTTATGCGGGCTGCTCGACGGGCTTGACGCTAACGTACTTGCCCAGCCGCCCGCGGTCGCGGAACTCGACGATGCCCGGAATGCGGGCATAAAGGGTATCGTCCTTCCCGATGCCGACGTTTTCGCCGGGTTTCACGCGAGTGCCGCGCTGCCGCACGATGATGGAGCCGCCGGTGACGACCTGCCCGCTGAATACCTTGATGCCGAGCCGTTGGGCGTTGGAATCGCGCCCGTTCTTGGAGCTTCCCAGACCTTTCTTATGTGCCATGCCGTTCTCCCCTTACACCACGATTGAGTTGATCTTCAGCCGGCTGAAGGCCTGCCGGTGGCCGATGGTGCGCTTGTACTGCTTCTTGCGCTTGAACTTGAAGACGATGATCTTGGGGCCGCGGCCTTGGCCTTCGAGCGTCGCGGTCACCTTGGCGGAGGCGACTTCGGGTCCGGCGAGAAGCTGATTGTCGTCATTGTAAACGGCGAGCACCCGTCCGGCTTCCACCTCAGCGCCCGGTTCGGCCGCCAGTTTTTCCACCTCGATGACATCGCCCGGCGAAACGCGGTACTGTTTGCCGCCGGTTTCAATCACTGCGTACATAGGAATCCTCTTTCCGTGCTTGATCGGGAGGCCACTTTGGCAGGCGCACACCCTTACGGGGCGCGGCCAGAAGCCACAACTTCGTATTTTACATGAAGCGGGGACCCTCGCGCCACTTGGCCGGCGGTCGAGTTGCGGCGCAGGCACGCGGCACTCTAGAATGAAGGTGTAGTTGCCTCACGCAGTCGGGGCGTGGCTCAGCCTGGCTAGAGCGCCTGGTTCGGGACCAGGAGGTCGGTGGTTCAAATCCACTCGCCCCGACCAGTCTTGTCTCAGCCTCACCCGCTCCTCTTTCCAAACAAGCGATGCCTAATTCGAGAGCTTGAGGAAGGCTCTTCGGCTTTGCCTTTGCTCCGGCGTGCGGGCGAACTCGGGGAGCTGAACCGAAAGCCGTCCGGCGTCTTCCTTGAACCGAAGACGTGCCCCTCCGGGCGCACGAATTGTGTTACATTGTGGACAATTCCTGCTGGGAGCCGAAATTCTTTTTGGGAGGATGCGATGAGTGTAGTCGACGAAACCTTGAAGGCCAATGAGGAATACGCGCGGACCTTTACGCTGGGGGCGTTGCCTCTGCCTCCGGCGCGAAAGCTGGCCATTCTCGCCTGCATGGACGCGCGGCTTACCGTGGAGCAGGTTCTGGGATTAAAAACCGGGGAGGCGCATATCATCCGCAACGCGGGCGGCATCGCCACCGAGGACGCCGTCCGGTCGCTCATTATCTCGCACCACCTGCTCGGAACTCAGGAGTTCATGGTGATTAACCACACCGACTGCGGGATGCTCACCTTTACCGACGACGAACTGGCCGCGCGGTTGAGGCAGCAAACCTCCGCAGCCGCTGTAGCTCCCGCCCGGTTCTTCGCCTTCAAAAGCCTGGAGGACAACGTTCGGGAGCAGGTGCACAAGATCAAATCGCACCCCTGGATCCCGCGCGACATCCCGGTGCGCGGCTTCATCTATGATGTCCGCACCGGCCGGCTGCAAGAGGTAACTGGTTAAAAGCCCGCCGGGCGAGATCGGATTCCGCGTCTGACCACTCGGCGGCCCGGTTCTAGTGACAATGGAGCGACCAACCACCTGTTCGCAGAAGTTCTGGTTACGCTGCGAATAGGAAGATCCGCAGCGCAGAGCCGCTTAGGAAAGGAGTTGGTCGCGTATCTAAGATACGACTTGGCGGTCTTGATGTCCACGCGGACACCATCGCGGTAGCGGTTGCCCTTCCGGACGGAGAATTCCGTTCGTTGGGCATCATTCCGAACCGCTTGGAATCAATCCGCAAACGGGTAGGGAAACTGGGTGCTGCTCAGCAGGTGAAGGCCTGTTACGAAGCGGGCCCTACGGGTTATGCCTTGTATTGGCAGTTGACCGCCTGGGGGCCCGGGCGAGGTGGTGGCCCCCACGCGGACGCCGGTCTAAGCCGGCGACCGCGTGAAGACGGCTCGCCGCGACGCCGCCAAACTGGCGCGCCGCTATGGTGCATGGGACCTTACCCCGGTGTGGGGCCCGGACGCCGCACACGAAGCTCTGCGCGACTTGATCTGCGCCCGCGAAGATGCCCGCGAGGATCAACAGCGCGCGCCAGCGGCTGGGCAAGATCGTGGCGTGACGGTGGTGGCCGAAGTGGGCTCGCTGTCGCGCTTTGCCAATCCGCGTCAATCGATGAGCTATGGCGGTATGGTCTCCAGCGAGTATTCCAGCGGGAGCCGCATCCGAGGCGGCGGAATTACCAAGCCCGACAACGCCCACCTCCGGCGCGTGACCGTCGAAGCCGCCTGGGCCTACCAACACAAACTTTGGATGGGAGGCTGGCCGGCCAAGCGGCAGCACGGTTTGGACGAGGAGACCAAAGCCATTGCCCGGAAGGCTCAATGGCGGCTGTGCATGCGCTCCAAGAAGCTGGCCGCAAAGGGCGAAAATACGCCGCAAATCGTCGCCCCCATCGGCCGCCAACTGTTGGGATTCCCCTGGGCGATCGGGGTTCGGGCGGAAGCGCGCTGCTTTGCCGCAAGCGGCTAAAACGGAGGGATAGCCATGCAGACCTGGGTCGATTTCGCTGCCATCCGGCAGAGCGTTTCGCTGGCGCCGCTTTTGCGGCACTACCAGGTGAGGCTTCGCCGCAGCGGCCGGGATCCGTATCGCGGCCAGTGTCCCATCCGTCGTAGCGAAGGTCCGGAAGCGTTTCATGTCAATCTGAGCCGGAACACCTTCCACTGTTTTTCGTGTGGCGCCGGCGGCGGCGCCTCGGCGGAAATCTCCTCTCTGGCGGTCGATTCTCCGAGCTCCCGGGCGACGTCCTCCGATTGCATCCAAGCGATATCGACTTTGTCCTTTCGGATGGAGTCCTGGGGAAACCTCGGGCCTCCGCCGTGATGTCGCAGTATGTAAGGCACAGCGCGGGTGCTCCTTGCTCTTTGGTCGGCCCTCGGATGGAAGCGAATATATTCGCCTGAAGAAGGAACGGTCAAGCATCCAAGATCATGAAAAGGACCTTTCTCCAGGCGGCGCCCGTGGTGGCGGCGGCGCCGAAAAAAGCCAACATCAGTTGGATTATGACCGAGCATCTCGGTTGGAGCGATCTCGACTGCTGCGGGCAGAAGTACATCCAGACGCCAAACAATTTCGGATCGCTCCCAAAGGACCCGGGTTCGCCGGCGCTTATGCCTGCTGTACAGTGTGCGCGCCTTCCCGCAGCGACGAAGGGGAACCTCGGCACGCGGGGGCGGGGCGATATCAGGAACGCAACCACGCCGGTCGAGAAAGACCTCGACCTTCACTTCGGATTTCTCCACCAAGCGCATGCGCGTTTCCAGTACCCGCGGTCCCTGTATCACCATGACCGTGACTACCGGCTAGCCGGGAACAGCAATACCACGGAGAAGACATACACCAACGATGGGATGGCTGAGAAGGCGCTGGAGTTCATTCGCAAAGACCGGCGTATTCGCAGTAGAAATCCCGATGCAGCCCAGCCGGACCGGTTTATAGAAGGCCCTGCGTCCGGAGCCCAGCGGTTTGCCCGAACTCTTCGACCTTTAGAATGACCCCAGCGCACAGAAGGACTTGGCACCTCAGAATCCCTCCCTCGCCGCAGGCGGGACACGAAGAACGGCATGAATGCCGGGCAGCGTGTTTTTAAAAACTCCGGAGGCGGACTTACCCTCGCTACAGCCGTAGGACCACCCCTTTGAATGGTGGGCGCGACAGGACTCGAACCTGTGACCTCCTGCGTGTGAAGCAGGCGCTCTAACCAACTGAGCTACGCGCCCGGTGAGGCGTAACCCACATTGTAACGCAGCCGGCGCGGATTGTGCGCGGGACGGCGAAGCCGGCGGCCATCGATCCACGCCTGCCCTTGCGCCGGATTGCGATTCTGTGATACACGGTTACTCCGGGAGGCAATCCGATGCGACCGAAGACGGTCCGACATGCTCACTTGATCAGCGCTATTGCCGTAGGAATTGTAATCCTGTTCCCTTCCTGCTCTTCGAAGCCCAAGGCGCCGCAGAAAGGCACTCCGGCGTTCTACTGGCAGGCGGCGACTGAAACGTCAGCCGCCGGCGACTTCGTGAAGACCAGCGAACATCTCTCCAAAATTCTGAAAGACGAAAACGAGTTCACCACCAAGGCTTTCATCTGGAAACTTGTCGTCGGAAGCGGGCTCGCCAAAGGCTACATGGAATACGCCGATGCGTTCGACTTGGGAGCGCGCAACAATAAGGCCAACGCACTGCCGCTGCGCCGCCGAGCCAGCGATTTCCGCACCATGGCCAACGCCGCGGCGCTCGAAATGGCGGAGTACTTCGCCAAGTTCAAGGACAAGTACAAAGATCCTGAACTCGTCTTCGCCTTTCCGTACCCCAACGTCAGCCCTGCGCCCGTGCCGCAAATTTCCAAAGCCGGCCAAGGTCTGCTGATGCCGGAAGAAGAAATTGAACTCGGTCTGAAGAACGTTTTGAAACGCGCCGTGCTCATGGCGACCTGCGGCGCCGTGGGCGCCAAGGAAGACGTCGCCAAGACGCAGGCGCTGTTCAAAGCGGGCGAAGTCAAGGTGCCGCGGAACGTGTTCATCGAGTACATGGCCAAGTCGCTGTACGATCAGGCGCAACTGTACTCCGAACTGAAGATGAACAATCCCGACCGCATGAAAATCTTCCTGACTCAGGCCCAAGCGGCCATCAAGTCGATTCCGGAGACTAAGGATACAAAGGAATTGGCGAAGAAGATTGAAGAAGGGCTAAAGCGGGCCAAGAAAGGCTGAGCCGGGAAGCGGTTCAACGCCCGCCGGCCGGCCGGAGCACTGGCGGCATCCCAGGAGTCTGTGTCAATATCCAAGGCCGCGGCGCAGAGGCGCAATCCGGCAGTGGAACGACCGAATAATAGTTCAATCCGTACCGGTAGGCGCGGTGCACGCCAGCGATGCAAATCGAGTCGCGCTTCGGCTCCAAGGCGCGCCAAAGGAGGCGGGCGGAAGCCTGACGGTCGACTGCCGGCAATGCGGCGTACTTGAGATAGATGATCGCCGACACCGCGCCCAACGCGGTTAACCTGAACGCGCGGCGGGGGGTAGTCCACGCGATCAGAGCCGCCACGGCTAGCCAGGGGAGGCCAAACCACCATGTGCTTGCCGGGACCGATGCGCGCGACAGACCCACCGCCAGCGCTTGGGGCAGCACGGCGGCGATGACGGGCGTGAGCGCCAGCAACGCAGCCGAGGCTGCCAGCCACCGGCGCGCCGCCCGGCTCTCCTTCAATCCTGAGCCGAGTAGAACCGCCGCCGCCGGAAGCAGCGGCAGCAGGTAGCCGGGCAGCTTGTTTGTGGAGGCCGAAAAGAACAGGAATCCCCAGATCAGCCACCAGAAAAACAACCGCAGCCGCGGGTTTCGCCGGACGGAGGCGCTGAACAACAAAGGCGCAAGGGGGCTCCATGGGAAGAGCCCTCCGATCAGAACCGGAACAAAAAACCAGAACGGCTGAACGTGCTGCAACGAGTCCGTGGCGAAGCGCTCCAGGTGATGGCGCAGGAAGAACTCATCGAGGAACAACCGTCCGTGTTTCCATGCTGCATAGAGATACCATGGCGCCGCTATGACGAGAAACACAGGCAGGGCGCGAAAACCGTCCCGCAGACGGCGGACGCCGAGGAAGAGCAAGGGCGCGGCTAACACCAAAGGCACTAATCCTTTGGCCAAGACGGCGAAGCCCAAGCAAGCGCCCGTCCAGGGGAGGCATTTCGTCTCGCCGTGTTCGATCCATGGAAGCGCGAAGAGCATGGCGGAAGCGAGAAAGACGGACATCGGAAGGTCCGTGGCGCAAGCATGGCTATAGCCGAGCCAGCCGGCGGAAGTCGCCAGGATCAGCGCCGAGTAGCGGGCTGTGTCCGCATCGAAGCGCCGCTTGAGGAACATGTAGAAAAAGACCAAAAAGGCGGAGCTGAGGAGGGCTACCCCGAATCGTGGCGCCAAATCCTCCCCTAGTCCCAAGCGGAAGCCCGCGGCGGCGATCCAGTAAAGCAGTGGCGGCTTTTCAAACCACGGCTCGCCCCACAGGCTCGGCGTGAGCCAATCCCCGGAGCGGGCCATTTCCCGGGCAATGGAGGCGTAACGAGGCTCGTCCGGTCCCACCAAGCCCACCGATGTCAGGCCGAAAAAGTAGAGACAATAGAGGAGGAGGGACGCCAAAGCGAGCTTCCCAATCGCCTGAGACACTTACAAGTATAATGACCCGCAAGGATATGAGCAGAACTGTATTCATGCTGTTCTCGTTCGCCGCAGCGTTAGCGGCTGCCGGCTTGGAATGCCGGTGCGATCCTTCGAAACCCGAAACGATGCAGGCGCGCGAGTGCAGCCTGTGCGGCGAGGCTGAGAAGCAGCCGCTGGATATTTCTTATTTCATCCTGAAAGACATTAATCCGCGGAAGCCCGCCCGCTGGCTGATCCTGCCGCGCAAGCACTACCGCAGCATCGACGAATTGCCGCGAAAGGAGTACGACGCTCTGTGGACAGCCGCCATAGCCAAGTCCAAGGAACTGTTCGGCGAGCAATGGGGACTGGCGTATAACGGCGACAAAGTGCGCACGCAGTGCCATGGCCACATTCACATTGGACGGTTCCTGCCCGCCGCGGAGGCAGGCAAGCCCTTAGTCATCACGAAGGTGTCCGAGATCCCCCGCAGCCGGGGGAAGGGCATGTGGATTCACGGCATCCCGGGCGGCAAGATGCACGTCCATTATGGAGAGCAGATTTGTGAAACGGCGCTGGCGCGTTACTAAGAAGAAGGTGGCTGCCGAGTGAGCTTGGTGGGGATTCAAAAAGGGGCGACGCCCGAAAACGCGGTGATTTACTTGCATCCGTCCGACAACATCGCTATCGCGCGCACGCCGCTCGACGCCGGACGGGAAATCCGCGCCGGGGGCAGGAGCGTCATTGTGCGCTCGGCTGTTCCGGTAGGGCACAAAGTGGCGCTGTCCGCCATCGCGCCGGGAGAAAACATCGTCCGCTACGGACAGGTGATCGGGCGCGCCGCGCGGGCGGTGGAGCCGGGCGACCACGTCCACACCCACAACATTCTTTTTGGGGAACTGACGTTCGACTACGAGTTCCCCGAGGGGGACGCCGCGCCGCCACCGGCGCCTAGCGCTTCCCCAACGTTTTGGGGTTACTTGCGCCCGGACGGTCGCGCAGGAACGCGAAATTACCTTGCAGTCGTGGCGGCGAGCAACTGCGCGGCTCACGTCGTCGATTTGGTAGCCGAGAGCTACCGCGGGGATGCGCTGCCGCCGGGCGTCGATGGCATAGCAGCGTTCCCTCACAGT
>FWPV01008195.1_pt1 | contig 18401 bp, 14 predicted proteins | sample 2228371 | NCBI WGS metagenome assembly FWPV01 (sample SAMEA103939776, study PRJEB20133) | metagenome
ATTAAAATAATAGAAAAGGTGAAAATGAATATAAATTTTCTTAAATTGAAAATATTTACATTTTTAATATTATTTCCTGTTTTAATCATTTCAGCACCACCATCACCAACTCCTGTGGTTGTTTATGATGGATTTGCTACAAACGGACCAATATTGACAATAACACGTTCAGCGAATGTATTATATTTAGGTGGTAGTTTCACTAATATCGGAAAAAGAGTTGGTATGTTTTATTATTGTGATTATAAGGGTAATCCGATAAATACGCCTAGGATGCCGCAGGTTGATGGAACTGTTTACGCAATCGCTCCTGATGGAAGTGGTGGATTTTATATTGGTGGCTCTTTTTTATATGTAGATGGGTTACCCAGAACACGGCTTGCACGTATTTTAAACTCTGGAGAAGTTGATACTAGATGGAAACCCTCTGCCAATGGTACAGTAAGGGTTATTACAATTGCAGGAAACGGGAAAATATATATTGGTGGTTCATTTACACAGGTTTCCAGCTCTGACGGCACCGTTAAAACACGCAATTATATTGCAGACCTTGACCTTATAAATGGAAATGTTTTGGATCTTGATATTAGTTGTAACAGTACTGTTTATGATATTAATTATTATTCAACAACAAGATTAATAATTGGAGGTGCATTTACAACAGTAAATGGCATATCAAGGCCTTATATGGCTGTAATTGACCCAAGTACTACTCCTGCTACATTATTAGGGATAAATTACGGTTTAAATGGAACAGTATATTCAATTGAAAGGCCTAGTGGTAACACTATGACATTTATTGGCGGATCCTTTACCCAGGTAAATGGCACTACTATCAGAAACAGAATTGCAATGTATTCAACATTTATGAGTACAACACCAACTGCACAGAATTTTAATGTTAATGGAATTGTTTATTCATTACATTTTGAAAATTCCAATTCCACACTTTATGCCACAGGTAATTTTACAAGTGTAAATGGTGGATTGGTTACAAGAAATTATGCTGCAGCATTTAATACAAGTACAGCCCAGGCAACAGCTTTTAATCCTGATTTAAATAATTACGGAAATTGTATAACATCAAATGGCTCTGATATATTCATTGGTGGAACTTTTAATATAGTGAATCAAACGATTTCATCAGTTCAACGATTATATGCTGCAGCATTTAATAAAACAAACGGAAATGTTACATCATGGATACCAGATCTAAATAATTATGTTTTCGCTATTGCGCCTGAAACTTCTATTTCCACAAATATTGCAATTGGTGGTTCTTTTAGGGCAGCAAAAACTGTTTTGCGTAATAATCTAGCTGCTGTGAATATTTTATCGGATACAATATATGCTTGGGATCCTGATGTTAATGGAACTGTTTATGCTCTTGCATTGACAGGAACAGCAGTTTATGCTGGTGGAAGTTTTACTACAGTAAATGGGGGAGTTGCCAGAAACCGTCTTGCTGCTTTTGACACCAGTTTTGGTACGGCAAATTCATGGGACCCAAATGTTAATTCCATTGTTTATACATTATTACCAGTTGGTAATTATATGTATATTGGAGGCGAATTTACAACAATTGGTTCAGCAGGAGTAGTAAGAAACTATGGTGCTGCTGTAGATGTAACAGATGGTACGAGAATATATGCATGGGATCCGAATACAAATGGAGCAATAAAAGATCTTGCAGAATCCAATGGTATTATTTATGCTGGCGGTTATTTTACAACTACAGGAGGCGGTGCATACATCCGAAATTATACAGCAGCATTTAGTTTAGTATCTGGTGTTACACAACCTTGGAACCCTAATTGCAATAATTATGTATATAATGTAGAGGCTGGACCGTCTAATATAATATATTTAGGTGGTGCTTTTACAACTGTTTCAGGAACAAGCAGGAATTATATTGCAGCTGTAAATACTTCTGGAAACTTGGTGGCATCTTTTAATCCTAATCCAAATAATTATGTTTATGGTTTATACATCAATAATAATACATTAATAATGACTGGAATTTTTAATACTATAAGTTCAATTGACAGACCTTATGCTGCTGCAATAGATTTGGAAACTGGACAGATTTCCGGATGGTATCCAAATCCGAACTCTTCTATTTATTCTGCTACAAGTTATGAGAATAGAGTAGCTTTAGGTGGCTATATTACACAACTTTCTTATTTACCACATGGATATGGCGCCATTATAGAATGCCCTTTTGAGTTATATACTCGTACACCAACATTTACAAAGACTTTTACAAGGACAGTTACACAGACATTTACGCCAACGAGAACAAATACAAATACACGTACTCCCACATATACACGGACCCCTACTCCTTCAGTATCGCCAACAAGAACTGTTACCCCTACTTATACTCCGTCGTTTACAAGAACTGCAACTCCGACCCCTACATTTACAAATATCCCTGTTTATTCAATTCCATTTTTTGATACTTTTGGAAATAATCTTAACTGGGATTATGGCCCGGAATGGCAAAGGGGACCTGCAGTTACGCCTTTTGCCACTCCAGGTGTAGGATATCACGACCCAATAACTGATGTATCAAATACATCAGATAACAATATTGCCGGAACTGTTATAGGTGGAAATATGACTACAGTTTTGCATGGTTATTATTATTTAACATCACCTTTTATTGATGCTTCTTCTGCAACACAATTGCAATTACGTTTTTACAGGTATTTAAATTGTGATTTACCAAATTGGATATCTGCAACTGTCCAGGTATATAATGGTTCATCATGGACAACAATTTTTATAAATGATGGTTTAGTGACAGATAATCAATGGAATGAATTTGTTTTTGATGTTACTAGTTATAAGTCAGACAGATTCAGAGTAAGGTTTGGGCATTCTGTTAACAGTGGCGGTGCATTTATAATGTCTGGGTGGAACCTTGACGATGTTTATATCGGATTTCCTTTTACTCCTACAATAACGGTTACATTTACACGAACACCTACATATACATATACTTTTACAAGAACAATTACAGAAACATTTACTTCTACTATTACATTTTCATCGACAAATACACCTACAAATACGCAAACTTTTACTCCAAGTTTTACGCCAACTTTTACAAGGACAAGGACACTGACAATTACGCAGACAATAACACCGACTATAACACCAACTATTACTCCAACTTTTACAAGGACAAGGACACTGACAATTACGCAGACAATAACACCGACTATAACACCAACTATTACACCAACTATTACTCCAACTATTACAAGAACAAGTACGCCAACGTCAACAATAACACCTACTTTTACATATACTTTTACTCCAAGTTTTACGCCAACTTTTACAAGGACAAGGACGCCGACAAATACTCCGACTTTTACAAACACCAGAACTCCTACTTTTACGCCAACGCCATCCGTTACATCTACTTTTACAATATCGCCGACATTTACAGATATTATTTATTCGGCAACAATAACCCCGACTCATTCAATTTCTCCTACAATTACTGATACGGGAACATGGACGCACACATTAACGAATACGCCAACTAATACAGCAACAGTTACACAAACAATAACACAGACAATAACTCAAACTTTTACATCAACAATAACATTGACATTTACATCAACAATAACTCTTACAAGTACACAAACACAAACACCTACAGTTACAAATACAATTACGCATACAATCACAAATACAATTACGCAGACAAACACACCTACAAGTACTCTAACATGGACATTAACAAATACACCTTCATTTACTCCTACGTTTACTGCAACACCTACATTCACCGGAACTTTTACAAGAACTGTAACGTTAACACCAACCAATACATTTACATCAACCAGGACAGATACACCGTCAGATACTATTACACCTACATTTACATATACTAAAACAGAGAGACCGACAAGTACATTTACTGAAACACCAACAGTAACTAAAACAATTACCAGGACAATTACAATGACAAGTTCTTTGACGTTAACTTTAACTTATACAGATACAATTGCTCCAACATTTACTTACACTTTTACTTTGACATTTTCAGAAACTCCTTCAAATACTGAGACAAATACGTTTACTTATACTATTACTGAAACACCCACCAATACATTTACTTTTACTGAAACATTGACTCCAACTCCTACTGAGACATTATGTATGGCAGGCATACTTGGCAATGATTCGTATAATACATCACAGATAAGCGGTGGTTCATCTCTTTATGCCAGCAGGTTTGAATTGTTACAGGGTGCATATGTCCGGAAAATATACGTTTATATTGAATCCGGCACAGGACAGGTAATGGCAGGTATTTATACTGATTTATTCAATCAACCAGATACATTATATTATCCATGCATACCAAAAGAATGCGTAATTGGCTGGAATGAATTTAATGTCCCTTTTATTCATTTACCTGCAGGTTATTACTGGCTTGCAGTGCAGGCTCAATCAGGTGTGAGAATAGGATATACATCAGGGATGCCTTTAGGTTCCGGTGTTTCTACAGGAAATATATTCGGGACTTTTCCAGATCCATTTGGTGATGCAACTGCTTTGAACAGGTTATGGTCAATATATGCTGAATTCTGCCCGGAAATTGGGTATCTTGTAACAGCCACAATTACACCGACTAATAGTCCAACTTCAACAATTACACCTTATTTATCTCCGACACCAACTTTTACAATCACACCAGAAGGTCCGCAAGCACCAAAAGAAGGTCAATCATATGTTTATCCATTACCAGCTGATTCAAAAATAACGTTTGTTTATTCGCTTTCAGAAGACGCAGAAGTTACTATATTTATTTTTGATTTTGCTGGTAAATTAATAGTGCAGGAAAAACGCTCAGGAATCAATTCAAGTGTTAATAAATTAGAATTAGAGACAGGTAATTTGGCTCCAGGTATTTACTATTATTTTATAAAGGCAAAGACCATATCTGGCAAAGAAATAAAATTTAAATTAAATAAATTTATTATAAAGAGATAATATATGAAAAATTTTTTCTATAAAATTATTTTTTTATTGATTTTTATTAATATATTTATGTCGATTTTTTCTTATGATTCACATAAATTTGCATTTATGAATATTAATTTAGGTGCACGTGCATCAGGGCTTGGCGGCGCTTTTACAGCTATATCCGATGATTCTGCTTCTGTTTATTATAATCCGGCAGGACTTGCAAATTTAAAGATGATAGAAATAAATGCAAATCATGATATATGGTTTATGGATTCTTCTTTGTCATACGGGTATTTTAATATACCTGTTGGTTTTGGAAATATCGGTGCATTGTTTTTATATACGAGTTATGGTGAATTTGAAGAAAGAAATGAATATGGAACGCCACTAAATATTAAAATAGAACCTTACAGTTTATCAGGTGGAATTTCATACGGATTCCCGCTTGGTAATATTTTTTCTGCAGGTCTGGGTTTAAAATTTTCCAATTTTATGATAAGCGATTACAGTGTTGCATCTATATTTTTTGACATGGGGATAAAAGCAAATTTTAATAATTTCATTTTTATTGGAGTTGTATTACAAAATATGGATTTTGAATTTTCAAACAATTATAATATTAACAGTGGTATTGCAGTTAATATTTTTAATATTCAGAATAATAAGATGATAGTTGATTTTGACTTAAGATATTCAGGCATTTACGATCTTGCTTATTCTATTGGAACAGAGATTCAGTTATTTAAATTTGCAGCATTAAGGGCTGGATATAATATTAATAATGACAATAAGATACTTAGGGGGATATCCGGTTTATCTATTGGAGCCGGGGTTACCATAGAAAAATTATCGATTGATTATGCTTTTTCATCACGTGGAGAACTCGGGATGACCCATCTTATTGGCTTGAAACTTATTTATGAAGGTGCAGAGGAGAGAGAAAGAAGTACATACCAGAAGTTAACTGAATTCCTTGCATATCAGAATTATAAAGATGGTGAAGAAGCATTTAATACAGGCAACTATAAACGTGCGCTTGTTTACTGGGAAGAAGTAAAGGCAATGATGCCAAATTATGAAGGCATAGACGAGGCGATATTAAAAGTCCAGAATTTAATAAAGACCGGAGGAAGTCTGGCGAATATAGACAAAATTTTTAATCAGGGTATGGCATATTATGAAAAATTTGATTTTGAAAATGCTGTAAAAAAATGGTCGGAAGTCAAGAAAATAATGCCCAATTACAAAGATATAGATGTATGGCTTACCGATGCTAAAGATTTACAAAAAGGCGGAAAAATGTCAAAAGAAGCAGAAAAATATTTCAGGCAGGGTTTAAAGCATTATAATAACTGTGATTATCTAAAGGCAATAACGGCATGGGAAATTGGTTTATCAAAAGACCCAAAGAATAAAAAGATAAACCAGTATATTGAAAGGGCAAAAGTAAAACAGCAGGAAATTGCAAATGGTATTTTAAAAGCCAAAGCGGATATAGCAAATGATGCTACTGTCATTGATGGTGTAAAACGCCTGCGTGAGATATCAAATGTTTGTCCGGCTTATAATGACGCAATTGAGATACTTGCTACATTAAAAAGTTTAATAAATATAAAGACAAAAGAATATTATTTAAAAGGGATTGAAAAGTATACAGAAGGCAATATGGAAGCGGCTATTGTTTACTGGAATAATATTGAAAAATTAGACCCCAAAAGCGAATATATTATTAAAGTCAGGCGTTATATTACAGATGCAAGAAATAAGCAAAAAGCAGTACTCGGAATAGAAAAGGAAAAGAAGAAATAACAATATAAAACTGCAAATTGAAAATTGTAAATTGTAAAGATTTGTTTATTCGTTTATTTTTTTCTGTTGAATCTTTTTTCTTATAGCCAGACGCTGAAATGCTTCATCAACTTTTTTTAATAATTTAGAGGGAGAAAATGGTTTTGTAATATAATCAAAACCACCGAGCTCCAATCCATGCTCAATATCAGCAATACCTGTTTTAGCACTTAGAAATATAACAGGTGTCGTTAATAATTTACCCTGTTCACGTAACTTTTTTATTGCTTCAAAACCATCCATATCAGGCATCATAATATCCATTACAACAATGTCCGGATTATGTTTTTCTATCATTTTTATTGCTTCTTTGCCATTTTTTGCAGTAATTACATCATAGTTTATTTCAAGAGTATCTTTTACAGCAATTACTATGGATGGTTCATCATCCACAACTAAAATTAATTTTTTATCCATAAAAACCACCTCGGTATTTATTCAGTATTTAATATTATAATATAACGAAAAATAAAAAAAATCCATATTTATTTTCGTTGTTTTCTGAATTTTTTTTCAAATTCCTTCTTTAATCTTTCTTTTTCCATCTTTTTAGCAGTTTCTTTTAATTCCATGACTTTATCAATACAATCCTGACATAATGTTCCTTTTTTGACATCTTTTCCGCATAATCTGCATTTGAATGCTTCTGTTGGAGCTGTTAAGACAAGGCTTCCCATTTTCACAAATTTAAATATCTGAACAATAGAAACTCCAGTTCTTTCAGAAACTTCCATTGCATTTGCAAGAGGAAAATCACGAAGATAATCCTTAATTTTTTTTAAATCTTCGTTTTCTTTCATAATACAGTCAGGGCATATATTTGTATCCCTTTCTGTTGTAAAAACATTACCACATCTTATACAATTTACAATACCCATTTATTTCTCCTTTAATTTTCTTATTATATTATATCGTAAATTTTTCAAAAATATTTAATAAAATTATTGACCTGTGATTTTTTTAATGATATTATAATTATGTTTTATAATAAAAGGAGGATATATAATGAAAGAAATTAAAGGAAGTTTAACAGGACAGAATAAAAAATTAGCAATTGTAATTTCTCGTTTTAATGAAGCTATTTCAAAAAATTTATTAACTGGTGCTATTGATTGTTTAACAAGGCATGGTGTATCTTCTGATGATGTTGATGTATACTGGACCCCGGGTTCTTTTGAAATACCTACAGTTCTTTCAAATTTAATTGAAAAACAAAAAAAGTACGATGGATTTATCGCACTTGGAGTGATTATCCGGGGCGAAACACCACATTTTGAATATGTTGCCTCAGAAGTATCAAAGGGTATTGCCAGTATTTCTGTTTCAACAAAATTACCTGTAGGATTTGGTATAATAACAGCGGATACAGTTGAACAGGCAAAAGATAGAGCAGGCGTAAAAAGTGGAAATAAAGGATGGGATGCAGCTGAGGCTGTACTTGAAATGATAAACTTATTGAGTCAAATTTAAACTATTGGTTTACAGGATAATTTTACATAGAAGAAGGATAATAGATGGGAATACGCAGAGCAGGAAGAATAATAGCTCTTCAGTGTTTATATCAAATTGATGTGGCAAATAAGAGTTTTGATGAAATTAAAGAATTTATAAATAATTATTCATTATTAAATATCATCCAGGAAGAAAAAAAAGAATCTTTTCTGATTAAATCCAAAGAGTTTGCCGAGGAACTCGTAAAAATAGTTGTTGATAATCTTGATGTTATTGACAGAATAATACCCAATTATTTAAAAAACTGGAAATTTGACAGATTACTTTCCATTGACAGGAATATTTTAAGATTAGGACTTGCAGAACTTTTATACAGAGAAGATATACCGTATAAAGTTACAATAAATGAGTCAATAGAACTTGCAAAACGTTTTGGAGATGATAAATCCGGGAGTTTTGTAAATGGCGTTTTAGACCATATTGTAAAAAATGAAAGTCCTAATTATGAAATACTAAGAAAAAAGTTGAGTTCAAAGTAATTATTTATCTTAAATTTTGGTATTTTTATAATATTTACATAATTATTAAAACACCTTAATTTATTCAATAAAATAAAAAAATGTCCATTTATGGACATTTTTTCTTTAATTAACTAAAAAAATATAGTATATATTATAATTGATTGAGATAATTATGGAGGTGCATTTTGAGTAATAGGAGTTTTTCTTTTTCTTTCTGGTTATTTTTATTTATTGTACTTATAATATTTATCAATTATTTTTCTATGTTAAAAGAAACAACCCCTAAAAAGCTCACATATTCTGATTTTATTGAAAAAGTGAAAAATAATGAAATTATGGAGGTAATAATTTATCAAAAAGATTCAGGGATTAATGAAATAGAAGGTTCATTTAAAGATAATACAAAATTCTTTTCATCAGCTCCTGTAAATGATGATTATTTTTTTAAAGTTCTTCATGATTATAAAATTAAAATTACTGTAAAATTACCAGGAAGTACATTAGGCAGATTTTTAAGTACTTTTTTTATTTACTGGGGACCTATAATTTTATTAATCGTTTTCTGGCTGTTTATATTTAACAGAGCGCAGGGTGGGGCCGGGGGAGCTATATCATTTGGCAAAAGCAGAGCAAAATTAGCAGAGGTTGCAGGAAAAGTTACATTTAAAGATGTTGCAGGAATAGATGAAGCAAAAGAGGAATTAGCAGAAATAATAGAATTTTTAAAAGATCCAAAGAGATTTCAAAAGATAGGTGGAAAAATTCCTAAGGGAGTATTGTTATTAGGACCTCCAGGTTCTGGAAAGACCTTACTGGCACGGGCAGTAGCTGGAGAAGCAGGAGTGCCCTTTTTCTCAATTTCAGGATCTGATTTTGTTGAAATGTTTGTTGGTGTAGGTGCGGCTCGTGTCAGGGATTTATTTGAACAGGGAAAAAAGAATGCGCCGTGTATTGTTTTTATTGATGAAATTGATGCTGTTGGCAGATACAGGGGAGCAGGCTTAGGCGGCGGCCATGATGAACGTGAGCAAACATTAAATGCATTACTTGTTGAGATGGATGGTTTTGAAGCAAACACAGGAGTCATAATTATAGCTGCTACCAATAGACCGGATATTTTAGATCCAGCTTTATTGAGACCGGGAAGATTTGATAGACAGATAGTTGTTGATAGACCAGATTTAAATGGAAGGGAAGGTATATTAAAAGTTCATACAAGGAAAATAATGTTAGATGTAGATGTTGATTTAAAAATTATAGCAAGAAGGACATCAGGTTTTTCAGGTGCAGATCTTGCAAATCTTGCAAATGAAGCAGCTTTACTTGCTGCCAGACGTAATAAAAAAGCAGTAACCATGGAAGAATTTGAAGAAGCAATAGATAGAGTAATTGCCGGACCCCAGCGAAAGAGTCGCGTAATCAGTGACGATGAAAAGAAGAGAATTGCTTATCATGAGTCAGGTCATGCACTTGTTGCCAGACATCTTCCTAATACATATCCAGTTCATAAAATTTCAATTATTCCACGAGGCTATGGTGCTTTAGGTTATACATTGCAATTACCAACAGAGGATAGATTTCTGGCAACAAAAACAGAAATATTAAACAATATTACAGTTTTATTAGGCGGCAGGGTTGCAGAGGAAATTGTATTTAATAAAGAAATCTCCACCGGGGCAAGTAATGATTTAGAAAAAGCTACAAATATGGCACATAAAATGGTTTGCGAATTTGGGATGAGCGAAAAACTTGGTTCGATAACTTATGGAAAATCGAGTAGAGAGATATTTTTAGGAAAAGATCTAATGAGAGAAAAAAATTATTCTGAAAAAACTTCGCAATTGATAGACAGGGAAATAAATAAAATTATTAATCAGTCATATAAAAAAGCAAAGACAATCCTGACCAGGGATAGAAAATTACTTGATAAAATAGCATCTACTTTGCTGGAAAAAGAAATTATAGAAGGCGAGGATTTCGAAGCACTTTTCAAACAATATAACGGTAAAAATAATCATTTGAAAGGCAAAAGTAAATGAATAAGGAAAAAATAAAAACAGCAATAAAACTGTTACTGAAAGCAATAGGTGAAGATGTTCACAGAGAAGGATTAAAAAACACTCCACAGCGTGTTGCAGATATGTATGAAGAAATCTTTTCTGGCATCAAACAAAATCCTTACGACCAAATAAAAGTTTTTTGTAATGAAGAACATGATGAAATGATAATCCTAAAAGATATTCCTTTTTTTTCAATTTGCGAACACCATTTATTACCTTTTTTTGGTAAAACTCATATTGCATATATACCGAAAAATAATAAATTAATTGGTTTAAGTAAACTGGCAAGAATTGTTGATATTTATTCCAAAAGGCTGCAATTACAGGAGCGTTTAACCACTCAAATTGCAGACCTTTTAATAAAAGCCATAAATCCATTAGGAGTATTTGTGATACTTGAGGCAGAACATTTATGTACTACAATGCGTGGTATTAAGAAGCCCGGGTCATTAATGGTAACTTCTGCTGTTCGTGGTGTTTTCAGAAAAAATGAATCCACAAGAAAAGAAGCGTTGGTATTAATAAAAAATAAGTAAGAAGGTATTATGAAAATGAATATAAGAGGCAGGCTTTTTAATTTTGATCGTACTTATATAATGGGCATAATCAATGTTACTCCCGACTCGTTTTTTGATGGTGGTTTATTTAAAACAACGGATGATGCTGTGCAGAAGGCATTGGAACTTGTAAAAGATGGAGCTGATATAATAGATATTGGAGGTGAATCAACACGTCCCGGGGCATTGCCTGTAAGCATAGAAGAAGAATTAAACAGAGTTATTCCTGTTATTAAACAATTTAGAAAGATAGATAAAGAAACTCCTATTTCCATAGATACTTATAAAGCAGAAGTTGCAAAGCAGGCTATATTATCAGGTGCAGACATAATTAATGATATTTCCGGTGGAACATTTGATGAAAGTATAATAAATGTTGCTGCTGCATATAATTGTTTTTATATTTTAATGCATATAAAAGGGAAACCTTTTGATATGCAACAAAATCCTGTATATTCAGAAAAAGGAGTAGTTTTTGATATAAAAGAGTTTTTTATTAATCAAACAAAAAAGTTAATGAATTCTGGTATTAAAAGAGATAAAATTATTCTTGATCCAGGTATTGGCTTTGGAAAGACATTAAATGATAATATAGAAATTTTAAGCAATTTACGTGAGTTATGTAATCTGGGTTTTCCAGTTTTAATTGGAACTTCAAGAAAATCATTTATAGGAAACTTATTACAGAAACCGCCGCAGGATAGATTATATGGGACACTGGCATCAGTTGTTTTAAGTATAGTAAATGGAGTTTCAATTGTTCGTGTTCATGATGTTTCTCAGATAAAAGATGCTATAATTATTACAGATAAAATTTTAAAACAAAAAAATATTTCCATGGTGAGTTAAATGAGTTTTTTTATTTCTTTAAGAAATGCAATTGTAACAATGAGATGGAATGATATAATTGATATAATTATAGTAACTATTATTTTATATAACCTTTTTATCATAATAAAAGAGACAAGAGCGATACAGATGTTGCAGGGTTTATTGATAATTTTATTTTTAGTTGTTCTTTCAAGAATTTTAGATCTTTATCTTTTGTCATGGTTATTAACGGGACTTACTGCGATATGGATAATTGCTTTTGTTATTGTTTTCCAGCCAGAATTAAGAAGGGCTCTTGTTGAACTTGGGCAGAACAGATTATTTAAATATATTTTCAAGGAACATGTACAGTTATATAGAGAAATAAAAGAAGCTGCAGAAATTTTATGCAAGAAAAAAACCGGTGCATTGATAGTTATTGAGAGGGAAATAAATTTAAAGAGTTTTATTGAAACAGGTATAAAACTTGATTCTGAAACATCTTCTGAACTTTTAATTTCTATTTTTAATCCTAAATCACCTTTGCATGATGGTGCAGTAATAATTCGTGAAGGCAGGATTGCAGCTGCTGCCTGTGTATTACCTTTATCTCAAAAAGAAGATATTGATAAAAAATACGGAATGAGACATAGAGCTGCAATAGGTATTTCAGAAGAAACAGATGCTGTTACAATAATTGTTTCAGAAGAAAGAAAATCAATTTCACTTGCTATTAGTGGTAAGATTACGCCTGATATTGACAGTGAAACTTTGCTTGAAATTCTATCTTTATATGCGCCTAAAGTGCATTGATTTTAAAGTGCTACTTTAATAGTTTTAAATTAATGAAATTTATAAAAACTATAAAATAAAGTTTTTTGTATATTTCCGGGAGGAATAGATGAAGCAATTTTTTAGAAATTTGTTTATAGTAAGATGGCAGTATAAAATTACAGCTTTTATAACTGCTTTTGTTTTATGGTTTTATGTTGTAAGTGAACAAAATCTTACGATAAACATAAGTGCACCTATTGAATTTTTAAATTTTCCTGCTGATATGAAAATAACTAATAAAGTAAGAAATACCATAGAAATATTATTGCAGGGTAGAAGAGATATTATAAATAAGATGGATAAAAAAGAAGTAAAAGTCCATATTGATTTAAGCAAAGTGAAAAAAGGCAAGAATAGTTTTTCCATATCAACAAATCAAATTAAAAATATCCCCAAAGGTGTAAGTATAATTAATATTACACCTACCGGTATAACTATTGATTTTGATAAAATAGAAATACAACCTTCACCTGTTGCAACTTCAACAATTACACCAGTAAAAGAGGATAAAAAATAAAAATGGCTAATTTATGTGTGAATATTGATCATATAGCTACAGTAAGGCAGGCAAGGGGGGGGATAGAACCGGATCCGGCTAAAGCAGTCAGATTGGTTGAAAAAGCAGGCGCAATAGGTGTAACAATACATTTACGTGAAGACAGAAGGCATATTCAGGACAGAGATGTTTTTATAATTAGAAAAATTATTAAGAAAAAATTAAATTTAGAAATGTCAATTAATCCAGATATAGTAAATATTGCTTTAAAGGTTAAACCTGATGAAGTAACGATAGTCCCGGAAAAGAGAAAAGAGTTAACAACAGAAGGTGGACTTGATATAAAGAAAAACTTTAAAAATCTTAAAAAAGTTATTAAAAAATTGAAACAAAAAAGAATTGTTATCAGCTTATTTATCAATCCAGATATAAAACAGATAGAATTAGCAAGAAAAGTTGGGGCAGATTATATTGAGATTCATACAGGTAAATATGCAGATGCAAAATCTGAAAGATATCGTAAATACGAACTAAAAAAAATAATAAAAGCAGCTTATTTTGCACATTCCATTGGATTAAAGGTAAATGCCGGGCATGGTTTAAATTATAAAAATGTAAAACCCATAGCTAAAATTCCTGTAATAGAGGATTTAAATATCGGGCATAGTATTATTTCAAGAGCTTTAATGGTTGGACTTTATAAGGCAATAAAGGATATGATTAAATTAATAAAATATTAAAGATGGTTGTAATTTATGAGCAAACAAAATGATCTAAGATTATCAGAAGAAATAAATAACTCAATTCAAACCATGATAGCAGGACTTGCTCATGAAATAAAAAATCCCCTTAATTCAATTAAAGGCGCAAGTGAATATTTAAATAAAAAATATAATAATTTAGCGGATGTAAAAGAGTTTACAGATATAATTATTAATGAAATAGAGCGCCTGGATAAATATTTGAACGAATTTTTAAGTTTTTCCAGGAGCGTAAAATTAAAATTACAAAGAGTGGATGTAGAAAGTTTTTTACGCGGGATTATAATGACTATTAAACATAGTATTTCTGCTGAACTAAATATATTTATTAAAAAAAAGTTACCTGAGATTTACATTGATCCCGAACAAATGAGACAGGTTATCGTAAATTTATTATCCAATGCAAAGGATGCTGTAGAAAATACACAAAATCCTGAAATTAAATTAAAAGCATGGAATAACCATAATAAAATATATATTGCGGTAATAGATAATGGACGGGGTATAGCAAAGGAAGAAATAAAATCTATTTTTATTCCGTTCTGGACAACAAAGGAAAAAGGCATTGGTTTAGGACTTAGTATCTGTAAATCAATTGTTGAAAAGCATAGTGGTAAAATCAAAGTAAAAAGTAGTTTAAATAAGGGTAGTGAATTCATAATTTCATTTCCATTGAAGAAGGTCGGGTATAAATTATGAAATATAATATATTGGTAATAGATGATAACCTTTCTACATTGAAAGTAATAAAAGCAATATTAGAACAGGAGGGATATGAAGTTTATGTTACAGACGACCCACTAACCACTATAAACCTTATAAAAAAGATAGATATAAATTTGTGTCTTATTGATTTAAAAATGCCTAAAATTAATGGAATTGAGCTTTATAAAAAAATAAGAGAAATTAATTCAAATATTCCTGTTATAATAATGACAGCTTATGGAACAATTGAATCTGCTGTTGAAGCAATGAAAATAGGAGTTGAAAATTATCTTCAAAAACCTTTAAATTATGAAGAATTAAAAATTACAATTTCAAAGGTAATAGAAAAGTATAAATATAAAAAAGAAGTAGAGATTTTAAAAGGACATAGAAATGGCAAAGATATTTTTGAAAATATGATAGGTTCTTCAAAGAAAATGAGAGATATATTTAATAAAATAGCTAGTATTGCAAAAACAGATTCAACTGTATTAATAACAGGTGAAAGTGGCACTGGCAAAGAAATGGCTGCACGAGCCATACATAATTTATCCAAAAGAAAAGAAAATAAAATGGTCTGTATTAATCTTGCAGCTATACCTGAAGGTTTGCAAGAATCTGAGATGTTTGGTTATGAAAAAGGAGCTTTTACAGGCGCTATTTCATCAAAAAAAGGTAAATTTGAAATTGCAGATAAAGGTACAATTTTTCTGGATGAAGTAGGTAATATTAATTATAAGGTTCAGGCAAAATTATTAAGGGTGTTGGAAGAAAAAAAGATAGAACCATTGGGTTCTAATAATTCAAAAGATATAGATGTCCGGATAATAAGTGCAACTAATATTGATTTAAAGCAAGAGGTTCAAAAAGGAACTTTTAGAGAAGATTTATATTATCGGCTAAATGTAATAAATTTACATATGCCACCTTTGCGAGAAAGAAAAGCTGATATACCATTACTTGTAAATTATTTTATTAAGGAACTATCTTTAAGAAATGATATTTCTGAAAAGACTATTTCTGATACAGCAATGGAAAAATTAATTGAATATAACTGGCCCGGAAATATAAGAGAACTCAGAAATGTAATTGAGGAAGCATTAGTGGTAACAAATGGACAAATAATTGAATCAGACAATTTGAATTTATACATTGAAAGTAAAAATACTTTATTTTCTGGTTTAAATATTCCTGATGAGGTTGGTTTGTATGATATTGAAAAACAGTCAGTAATTAATGCATTAATTAAAACCAATGGTAATCAAACAAAAGCTGCTAAAATACTGGGTATAAGTAGAAAAGTTATAATGAACAAAATAAAAAAATATAATATTAGAAAAATTGTTCCTATCAGGACAAAAAGAAATAAAAAGGACAAAAAAGCACAAAATAAAGATATTTAATTTAATAAGAATAAATATAAATTCGTTTAAATTAAAATTAAATTATGGCATAAAAATTGCTTAATAATATATAATCTACATTAAATGGAGGTGTATATGATAGGTTATATTGAAAAAAGAAGTGATAAACGAGCAGAATTTAATGAGGAAATAAGATATAAATTAATAGGGGACGATACATCAAATATCCAGTTTGAATATATTAAAGCAACCACAAAAAATGTATCAAAGGGTGGTTTATGTATGATAATACCTCATAAAATTAATGAGGGAAATGTCATAAGAGTTGAAATACCAGTTGAAAATAATTCAAGGCAGATAAAGGCTTTCTGTGAAGTTCAATGGTGCAAAGATAATGGTTCTGGTACTTTTGAAGTAGGGGTTAGTTTTATTGCCCTTAAAGAAGATGATTTAGAATTTTTAAATAATTATATTACAACGCATGCAACATAATTATAATATATATTTACTTTTAAACTCATAATATGTTAAAGTTTTACTTTAAAAAGTAAAAAATTGCATTAAAATTGTTCAAAACTAAAATAATGTAAAACCCACCATTAATTTATAATTTTGATTTAAACATCGTTGTCATATATAATTTACATATTTATTTGTTACCTATTCTTGTGGAATTAACATTTTATTAGCAATAATTCACTCGTCTTTCAAGATAATCTTATTTTGCTAAATATCAATATTAAATTTTAATGATGAGGATAACAGGACAGGACAAATGATTTCACCTTATAACAAAGATAAAATCGTAAAATATAATTTTATGGCTATAAACAATGAAATATAAATAAAATTTATTTTTTAAGATAGAAAATTTGTATTGATTATTAATGTAAGATTAATCTAACAAATATTTAAATTTCTTACAAAAACCACCTTAAAACTAAAAATTTGTTTTTCTGGTATATAATCCTTTTACTTTTACATTATTTTTTTATGTATAAACAATTAGTAATTTTAACCTTTTTACATAATTTTTTGACTGATTATATAATATTGTTTAATTTAAATAAATTATATATAATAATAATTTTAAGGTTTCTATATTTGTTATAAAAAAATAATAAAAATTTTTTTTACATGCGTATATTTATAAATTTCGTAAATTAAACACATTCTCATTTAAATAATCACTAATTTAATATAAATTCAAATATTTTTAACCATTGAATAAATCACTTTTTTAATCTTATTTTTAAAATAGGGGGTATAAATTTATATATTTTTTATAAATAATTACCACATAACTGATATTTAATTTTTTTTAATATTTCATCCTTAAATTGTTTTTATATTTAATTTCAACAATTTTATATTACTTTAACTCTACTACTTTAACAAAATGTATAATAGATAATTTAGTTATTATAATTAACCATATTAGTTTACATAAGATACATTATACGAAGTAAATATATTTTACAAAGTATTTTTAAATAATAAAAATTTGATTATTTAACCATTACTGATCGATAAATTTTAAATAATATGATGATTATTTAATATGTCTAGAAATATTCTGCTGAGAAATCTTAAATTCAGACAATAAATTATCTAATAAATCAATTTTTCTAATTAATTCAATGGTTTTTTCGTCATCGTTATATAATTTTTGCTTATTTTTAAGTTTTAGTATGAAATTTTGAAGGTTTTTGATAATTATATTCTGAGATTCATATTTTGCATTTAAAAGGTCAATTTTGCCCTGTTTATGAAGCCTTAATATTTCATCAGTATTTAAAGATATCATTTTTAAATAATTATCAATCTTTATATTATCTATATAATCTATAACAAATCGAAAATCACTATTTGCATAATTTTTTATAAGATCATCATATAATAAATTGTGTACATTAAGTAATTCCTGTATAATTTTTTGATTTTCTAATGTAATTTCATTTATTTCTTTTAGAATTTGATTGCGTTTTTGAATATTTTTTT
>FWPV01008196.1_pt1 | contig 18400 bp, 19 predicted proteins | sample 2228371 | NCBI WGS metagenome assembly FWPV01 (sample SAMEA103939776, study PRJEB20133) | metagenome
GGCGATTTCGCCGTCGGGCCGCATTTCGTAGGCCCGCCGCAGGTGGCCCAGCGCCGCCTCGTTGTCACCGAGCCGGAAGAGCACCCAGCCAAGGCTGTCGAGTATGAACGGGTCATTCGGCGCCAGTTTGTGCGCGGTCTCGATCAGTGTGCGGGCTTCCGGCAGGCGCTGATTGCGATCCGCCAGCGTGTAGCCGAGGGCATTGTGGGCATGGGCATGGTCAGGCTGCAGCGCGATCAGGCGACGCAGGTTGGCTTCGAGCACGTCGAGGCGGTTCACCTTCTCCGCCGCCATCGCATGATCGTAGAGCAGATCGGGGTTGTCGGGACTGCGCGCCAGCGCCTCGCCGAGGAAATCGAAGGCCTCCTGATAGGCGCCGGACTCGCGCAGCAGACCCGCCTCGGCCAGCGTCAGCTGCGTGCGCTGTCGGGCGTCTCCCGGATTGATGCCGCGCAGGTACTTGCGCGCATCCCCCAGCTTTCCCTGGCGGGCGAGGACCCCGGCATATCTTGCCTGCGCCGGAATGAACTGCGCGCCATGCGTGATGCTCGAATACCACTTCAATGCCTCGCTGTCGCGCTTCAGCTCCTCGTTGACCTGCCCCAGATACATCCGGACCATGTCCGGATCCTTGGCCCCGATCTCCAGAGCGCGCCGCAGCTGGATGTCGGCCGCGGCATAATCCTTTGCCTGCATCGACAGCGTGGCCACCGCCATCGCGATCTCGGCATTGTTGGGCGCTTCGCCTAGAAGAATCTCGAACTGCTTGCGCGCTTCCGGATAACGCTGCGCGCGGACCAGCAGCCGGGCATAGTTCAGCCGGGCATCGCGGGCACCGGGATGTGCCTTGACGAACCCTCCAAGGAAAGCGACAGCCTCGTCCACCGAGTCACGCTGCAGCGCCTGCGCCTGGAACAGCGCCGCGAGCTCCCAGCCCGGCCGCAGCCTGAGCGCCTCGCGCGAGGCCTTGAGCGCGGTTGCCGCATCGTCGGCACTCCATGCCGCCTGCGCCAGCGCAAGACTCGCTTCGGGAACCGCGGAATAACCTGAAGCCAGGCGGCCGATCAGCTTCTGGATCGCCGCCTTGTCCTTGTGTCCCGACAACAGCGAATAAAGCTGGAGAAAATTCTGTCCGACATTCTCCTGATCGCCGGCCAGCCATTTTTCGAGATGGGGTTGCGCATCGTCGAGCCGCGACTGGTTGACCAGCAAGGCAATAACCGTCTGCCGTGCACGCCGCGATTCCGGGTCAGCCTGCAGCCACAGCGTCGCGGCTTCCAGCGCTGCGGGCATAAACCGGGCGTTCCAGGCAATTTCGGTGGCGCGGCGCGCAACCCGGGGATCCCGGGTCTCGCGCGCAACCTCGAGGAAGGCCGGCACCGCGACATGCGGCTGACCGCGCTGAGCGGCGATTTCCGCAAGAGTGATCTTGAACAGGATGGATTCGCTCAATTCCATGGCCGGCAACGGCGCCTGCCGCTGCTGCTGTGGCCGCGTCACCACCTTAGGCAACGGCGGCTTGGCTGCGGTCCCGGTCTCAGGCTTCGCCGCGGCATCAGGCGCCCGCGGCGGCTGTGCGCAGGACGCCAGCACAAGACTGGCCAACAAGGCTGCGAATCGGGTCAGTTTCATCGGATCAGGGCGCCGCGGTTGCGGCGAAGGCAAGAATTGCGGCGACGCGAAGTGCAATCGCCTTCATAATGAGACACATATTAGGTATATTTGTTGCCAATCACAAGGCAACATCCCGCCAGGCAACTTCGCTGTACCCCACCATGATTCCCACAGACCCCGCTCTGACCATCTGTGCACGGGGCCTGTCCCGCAGCTTCGGCAAGCACCTTGCAGTCAAGCCTCTTGACCTGGACGTCAGGCGCGGCGAGGTCGTCGGCCTGCTGGGACCCAATGGCGCCGGCAAATCCACCACCATGCAGATGCTCACCGGCAACCTTGCACCGGGCAGCGGAGAAATCCGCATCTGCGGCATCGACCTGCTCGAATCGCCGAGGCTCGCGAAAGCGCGCATTGGCTATCTGCCGGAAACACCGCCGCTGTACCGCGAACTGACGGTGCGTGAGTATCTCGAACTGGTGGCGCGGCTGCACCGTGTGGCGAAAGCGCGGCAAGCCGGGGCCGTGACCTCGGCAATGGCGCGCTGCGGCCTTGCAGATGTCGGACGCAAGCTGATCGGCACGCTGTCCAAGGGTTACCAGCAACGCGTCGGCATCGCCCAGGCCATCGTCCACGAACCCGATGTGGTCATCCTCGACGAGCCGACGGTGGGGCTGGATCCCAACCAGATTCTCGACATTCGCAGGCTGATCCGGGAACTCGGCAACCGGCAGAGCGTCATCCTGTCGACGCACATCCTGCCCGAGGTCGAGGCCGTCTGCGACCGCGTGCAGATCATGCATCACGGCGAAATCGTGTTCAGCAACACCATTGCCGGGCTGCGCGAATTCCAGAGCGGCCGCACGATGATTGTCGGGCTGCAGCACCCGCCGGCGCAGGAAGCGCTGGCCGCGATCCCCGGCGTCGAGCAGGTGGATGCCGAAGGCGACGGGCGCTTCCGTATCCGTTTTGCGCCGGACTGCGATCCCTCGGCCGCACTGATCGGCGCGGCAGCTGCCGGCGACTGGGGCCTGCAGCAACTGACTCCGGCGCGCAGCAGCCTCGAGGACGTGTTCGTGCACCTGACCCAGGATGATCCGGACAAGTCCGGCAGCCCCGCATGAGCGTGAGGAACCCAGAATGATATTCACCATTGCCGGCAAGGAACTGCGCGCGCTGTTCGCCTCGCCTCTGGCCTGGCTGGTGCTCACCGTGATCCAGGTCGTGCTCGGTTATGGTTTCCTGCGCCGGCTCGATGATTTCCTGCAGATCCAGCCGCAACTCGCGCAAATGGCAAGCCCGCCCGGCTTCACCGAACTGGTCGCGGCACCGACCTATGCCACCGCCGCGGCAGTGCTGCTGTTTGCGGTGCCGCTGCTCGCCATGCGCATGATCGCCGAGGAGCGGCGCAACCAGACGCTGACGCTGCTGCTGTCGGCGCCGGTCTCGATGACCGAGATCGTGATCGGCAAGTTCACCGGACTGATGGCTTTCCTGCTGATCATCGTCCTGCTGGTGCTGGCCATGCCGCTGATGCTGGTCACCGGCACCCGCCTCGATTTCGGTCTGCTCGCCGGCCTGACGCTGGCACTGCTGCTGCTCGCCGCGGGGTTTGCCGCGGTCGGGCTCTACGCCTCGAGCCTGACCGCCCAGCCGATGGCGGCCGCACTGCTCGGTTTCGGCATGCTGATGGCGATGCTGTTCATGGGTGAAACGGCCGGCGACAGCCTGCGCGCCCGCGGCTGGCACCTGCCCGCGGCGTTCATCCAGGTATTTTCGCCGCTGAAGAATTTCGAGCCGCTGGGCAGGGGCATGATCGACAGCTACGCAATCGTCTGCGCGCTGCTTCTCGCCGCCGGCTTCCTGTTGCTGACCATCCGCCGCCTCGACGGCCGGCGGCTTAGGGGATAACGATGCGTGCCACCGGCAGGCTGCGCTGGCAGCAGAGGATACAGAGCGGGATTTTCGTCATCCTGCTTGCCGTGGTCACCGCGCTGGCGGCCTACCTGGCCCTCCAGTACCGCTACGAAAAGGATGTCACCCGTGCCGCGCGCAACACGCTGTCGGCAGCGACGCTGGGCGCGCTGCAGCAGATGCAGGGGCCGCTGCGGGTGACCGCGTACGCGCTGCGCCAGGATGCCAGCGGCAGCAATGTGCACCGCATGCTCGAAGAACGGGTGCGCAACTACCAGCGCGCCAAGCGGGACCTTGAACTGCGACTGGTCGATCCGCGCGAGCAGCCGAAAGTGGCGGCCGAGGCCGGACTGCGCACGCCGAATGCACTGGTCATCGAATACCAGCGGCGTTCCGAACAGATCGCGCTGAGCGATTTCAACGAGCAGAACTTCGCCAATGCGCTGCTGCGCCTGCTGCGCGGAGCCAACAGCCTGGTGCTGTGGATGGATGGCCACGGCGAGCGCAAGCTCGACGGCGTCGCCAACCATGACCTCGGAAGCTTCGGACAGCAGCTGCGCGAGAAAGGCTTCAGCACCAGCAGCATCAACCTCGGGCTCGCCCAGGAAGTGCCCGCGAACGCGGCACTGCTGGTGGTGACGCATCCACAGGTCGAATTGCAGTCCGCAGAAGTCGACAAGCTGTTGTCTTACGTCGATCGCGGCGGCAACCTGCTGTGGCTGATCGACACCGAGCCCCTGCGCGGCCTGCAGCCGCTCGCCGAGAAACTGGGCCTGGTCCTGACGCCCGGGACCGTCATCGACCCTGCGCTGCCTCCGCGCAGCGGCCCTCCGGTGTTCGCGGTCGCAGCCAACTACGCGCGACATCCGGTGGCCGGCACGCTGCAGTACAACACCCTCTTTCCCCACTCGCGCCAGATCGGCGCCGATGACGGTTCGGGCTGGCGGGTTACACCGCTGATCGACGTCGCGCCGCGCGGCTGGGTGGAAACCGGGATGCTCGACGCGAAGTCGACCTTTGACAAGTCGCGGGACTTTCCGGGGCCCGTGAACATTGCAACCGCACTGGAGCGCACCGTCGGCGACCGCGAGCAGCGGGTCATCGTCGTCGGCACCGGGCACTTCCTGTCCAACAGCTTCATCGGCAACGGCGGCAATCTCGCACTCGGCGTCAGCATGATGAACTGGCTGGCCGGAGAGGACGCACTGGTCACCATCGACCCGAGGCCGGCTGCGGACACCCGGCTCGAGGTCGGCACCATGCATCTCTACGCAATCGCCGTCATCGTGCTGCTGCTGTTTCCGCTGATTTTTGCAGTCACCGGCGGCGTGGTCTGGTGGCGCCGGCGCAATGCCGCCTGAGGGCGCATGAAACACGGCTGGCTGTCCCTGCTCGCCCTGCTGGCGGTCGCCGCCGTCCTCGGCGTGCTGGCCTGGCGCGCACCCTCGCCCGGCGAAAGCGTGCCGCCGCTGTCGACGCTGGCGCCGGCGCAGGCGCAGAGGGTCACGCTGGTGCGCGCCGGACAAACTCCTGTCGAACTTGAACGCCGGGATGCGCAGTGGCTGATGACCGCCCCGCTGCGCGCGCGCGCCGACGAATTCCAGGTCATGCGCATGCTGGCGCTGCTCGAAACCAGGCCGGCAGCGCGGTTCCCGGCAGGTGATCTCGAGCGTTTCGACCTGCAGTCGCCGGTGGCGCGGCTGACCGTCGATGGCAGCGAATACGCCTTCGGCGGCATCAACACGGTCACCCGCGAGCAGTACGTGATGCACGGAGACACCGTATACGCGGTCGCACTGCGACATGGCGCGGCATTGCCGGCCGAACCGGTGGCCCTGATCCGCCGCGTGCTGCTCAATGAAAACGAAATTCCCGCGGCGATCCTGCTGCCGGAATTCAGCGTGCGTCAGGCTGGCGGCCGCTGGACACTGACACCACCCGCGGCCGGGGCCGGCGCCGATGAACTGCAGGCTTTCGTCGATCGCTGGCGGCAGGCCTCTGCCGCGCGTGCCGAGCCCCACGACGGGCGCAAGCCGCTGGCCGAGGTGCGCATGGAATTGCGCGAAGGTGCGCCCTTGGTATTTTCAGTTCTGCAGCGCGAACCCAATCTGGTGCTGTGGCGCCATGACAACGGACTGCAGTACAGCTTCCTCGCCGGCGCCGGGCAGGCGCTCCTGACGCACCCCGGGCGTTCGGTATCAGTAAAAAATAATCAATAAAAACAGATATTTACGAATGCCTGAGTTGCCGGAAGTCGAAACCACCCGCCGCGGACTGGCACCGCTGGTGGAGCGTCATCGCATACTGCGCGCCGTGGTGCGCCATCGCGGCCTGCGCCAGCCGGTACCGCGCGGACTGGAGCAGCGGCTCGCCGGCGCTCGCGTGCACGCGCTGTCGCGCCGCGGCAAATACCTGCTGTTCAGCTGTGAGTCGGCAAATCAGGAACAGGGCACGCTGCTCGTGCACCTCGGCATGTCGGGGCGGCTGTGGCTGGTCGATGCGCGGACTGCTCCCGAAAAGCACGACCACTTTGACCTCGTCGTCGACAACGGCCGCGTGATCCGCCTGCGCGACCCGCGACGTTTCGGACTGGTGCTGTGGCTGAAAGGTGATCCGCTTGCGCATCCGCTGCTTAGCCATATCGGCCCGGAACCGCTGACCGCTGATTTCGACGGTGCCCTGCTCTACCGCGAAACGCGGTCACGCAGCGCGGCAATCAAGCTCGCGATCATGGACAGCCATGTCGTCGCCGGCGTCGGCAACATCTACGCCAACGAAGCCCTGTTCCGCGCCGGTATCGACCCGCGCATGCCGGCGAAGCGCGTCAGCCGCGCGCGATGCGGCACGCTGGCGCAGGAAATCAAGGCGGTGCTGGGCGAGGCCATCAATGCCGGCGGCAGCTCGCTGCGCGACTATGTCGGCAGCGACGGCATGGCAGGAAACTTCCAGAACAATTTTCTGGTCTACGGCCGCGCGGGGGAACCCTGCACTCGTTGCGGGACGGCCATCCGCGAACTGAAACAGGCACAGCGGGCGACCTGCTACTGCCCGCGCTGCCAGCGCCGCTAGGGCTCAGGCCGTTTTCAGCGCCATCAGATTTTCGTACTTGCGCTGCAGTTCCTCCTTCGTCTCCGGACGATCCGGGTCCAGCGGAATGCAGTCGACTGGACAGACCTTCTGGCACTGCGGCTCGTCGAAATGACCGACGCACTCGGTACAGCGGTCGGGATCGATGACATAGATTTCCTCGCCGGCCGAGATCGCGTCGTTCGGGCACTCCGGCTCGCAGACGTCGCAGTTGATGCATTCGTCGGTGATCATCAGCGCCATGATCAGCCCCCGAGATCCTTGATCTTGCCTTTGAGGCGCGCGGCCACTGCCGGCGACACGAACTTCGATACATCGCCGCCCATCACCGAAATTTCGCGCACCAGCGTGGCCGACAGGAACATGTATTCCTCGCCCGGAGTCATGAACACGGTCTCCACCTCGGGATGCAGCTTGCGGTTCATGCCGGCGAGCTGGAATTCGTAGTCGAAGTCGGAGACTGCGCGCACGCCGCGCACCACCACTCGCGCCTTGTGCTCCTGCACGAAATCCATCAGCAGTCCGGAGAAACCCTCGACCGATACGTTTTTGACATCCTTCAGCGCATCGCGCGCGATGTCGATGCGTTCGGCCAGCGTGAACATCGGCCGCTTGGTGCGGCTGTCGGCGACGGCCAGCACGACATGGCCGAAAAGGCGCGCGGCACGGCGCACCAGGTCCTCATGGCCCAGGGTCATCGGATCGAAGGTTCCGGGATACACCGCTTTATTGTTCATGTTCCGTTCTTTTCAGCAGTTGATGACTGACCTGGCCGGCCCGACCGGACCTGAACACGGTCCAGCCCGGCATGTCTTTCAGCGCCACGGCACGCTCGCAGTAGACCAGCGCGCCGGGTTTCAGGCAAGAAGGCAGGGCCGCAAGCAGCTGTGGCCAGCAGTCGTCGGCGAAGGGTGGATCGAGAAAGACGACGTCGTACCGCCCGCGATGCTGCTGCAGGAATTCTAGCGCATCGGCGTGCACCACTTCCACCGCAGCGGCAGCGAGCAGTGCCGCGTTCGAATGCAGCGCACGCAGCGCCGTCTTGTCACGCTCGACCATCACCACGCGGCGTGCGCCGCGCGAGGCCGCCTCGAAGCCGAGGGCACCGCTCCCGGCATACAGATCCAGGCAGTCCTGCCCGGAGAGATCCTGGCCCAGCCAGTTGAACAGGGTTTCGCGAACGCGGTCCGGCGTCGGGCGCAGGCCGGGACGTTCCTCGAAGCGGATGCGCCGGCTGCGCCAGGCGCCGCCGATGATGCGTACCTCGCAGCGTTTCATCCCGCGCGCGCCGTTCAGCGCGCGTCCTGCGCCGTCAGGGTCTGGTCGCGATCGGCGCCGACAACCACGGTGACCATGCGTTCGGGATCGACGCGGCGGGCAAAGGCCGCGCGGATGTCGGCGACGCTGACGCGCTCGATGTTGGCGACAAAGGTTTCCAGGTAATTCACCGGCAGGTTGTAGAAACCGATGGCTGCGAGATACTCGTGAATCTTGCGGTTGCTGTCGATGCGCATGGGGAAGCCGCCGGTGATGTTCTGCCTGGCTGCGCGCAACTCCTGTTCGGTCGGCCCCTCGGCGATGAACTCGCGCAGCGTCCTGCGCACCACCGCCAGCGCTTCCTCCGCCTGGTCGCGTCGCGTCTGCATGCCGATGACGAAAGGACCGCGCGCGCGCTGAGGAGCAAAATAGCTGTACGCCGAATAGGCAAGGCCACGCTTCTGCCGCACCTCCTCGTTGATGCGCGACACGAAGCCGCCGCCGCCGAGGATGTGGTTGCCGACGAACAGCGCGAAATAGTCCGGATCGTCGCGGCGGATGCCGGGAGCGCCGATCAGAATGTGGCTTTGTGTCGCAGGATGCGCAACGATGCGGGTCACCGCCTGCGGCAGGGGTTCCACCGCCGGCAACTCCGCCGCCGCGCCGCCGCGCGGCAGGCTCCCGGTCAACTGCTCGGCAATGGCCTCCGCTTCCTGCCGCGAAACATCGCCGATGATCGCCACCACGGCGCGATCGGCGACGTAATGCCGGCGATAGAAGTCGAGCAGGTCGTCGCGGGTCAGCCGGCCGACGGTCTCGACGTCACCGACGGAGCGATAACTGTAGGGATGATCCCGATAGACCAGCCGGAAAAACGTGCGCGAGGCCTGGGTGTCGGGCCTCAGATCCGCCTCCTTCAGCGCGCCGATCTGGCGCACCTTCTCGCGCTCGAGCACCGATGCCGGGAACTGCGGCGCGCGCAGGATGCGCGCAAGCAGGTCCAGCGCCACGCCGCGGCGGGCCGGATCGGACAGCGTGCGCAGGGACAGTCCGGCGCGGTCCGCGTCGAAGCGGCCGCCGATGCCGGCACCGACATCGGCGAAACGGCGCGCAATCTCGTCTTCCGCAAGCCCGTCCGCGCCCAGCCGCAGCAGGCCGTGGGTCATCGCCGCGGTGCCGGACTTCTCACGGCTGTCATAGGCGGAGCCGGCCGGAAAATCGACAGAGACATCGAGCATCGGCAGATCGCGGTTGGCCACGAAGTAGACCTTCGCGCCGGACGCGGACTGCCAGTGTTCGATCGGCAATATCGCCAGTGCCTGCGACGACAGGCACAGCAGCATGAACGCAGCCCAGCCCCGCAGCAGCAGCATGGTCCTAGTTGCCATGGCGGACTCCTGCAGGCGGCGCGGCCCGGCGTGCGCCCTTCTCCAGCGGCTGCGGGTCGAGGTAGGCAACGGTCAGCCGGTCATCGACCAGATATTTGCGCGCGACCTCCCGCACCTGGTCGGCGGTGACCTGCTGCAGCTTCTCGATGAACAGGTCAAGGTCGCGGTACGAAAGCCCCACCGTCTCCAGCCAGCCGATCTGCTGCGCCTGGAAAAACATCGAATCACGCTGGTATACCTGCGCGGCAATGGCCTGGGCCTTGACCCGGTCCAGCTCTTCCTGGGTAACCCCTTCCTCGACGATGCGCCGGATCTCGCGGCGCAGCGCCTCCTCCATCTCCGCCGCGTTGCCGCCGGTCACCGGCGTGGCGCTGAGATAGAAAAAACCCGGGCCACGGCCAACGCCGCTGTAGCTGGCACCTGCCGAGGCCGCCCTGCGGTCGGTCTTGACCAGCCGCTGCGGCAGCCGCGCCGCTTCATTGCCGCTGAGCACGCTCTCGAGCATGTCCAGCGCGTAGGGCTCCCAGTCTTCCGCCGGCTTCTGCAGCCGGGGCACCCGCCAGGCCATCAGCACATAAGGCAGCTCGGCCGGCACCTTGACGGTGATCCGCTTGATGCCCAGCTGCGGCGGCTCATCCTGCGGCTTGCGCTGCGGCAGGGTTTTCCGCGGAATCCCGCCGAAATGGCGCTCCGCCAGCGCGAATACTTCCTCCGGCAAGACATCGCCGACGACAACCACCGTCGCATTGTTGGGCGCGTACCACTGATCGTAGAACGCACGCGTATCTTCGACCGTCAGGTTTTCGAGATCGCTCATCCAGCCGATGATCGGATTGCGATAGGGATGCGCCGCCAGCGCCGCCGCCATCAGCCGCTCGTAGACCACCGCATGCGGACGGTCATCGGTGCGCCAGCGCCTTTCCTCCATCACCACCTTGATCTCCTTGGCGAACTCCTCGGGTGACAGCACGAGGTTCGCCATGCGGTCCGCCTCGAGCCGGAACGACAGCGGCAGCTCCGACTTGTGCATGGTCTGGAAGTAACCCGTGTAGTCGCGGCTGGTGAAGGCATTGTCGCGGCCGCCGGCCGCGGCGATCAGCTTCGAGAACTCCCCGGGCGCCACCGTTTTGGTGCCCTTGAACATCATGTGTTCCAGCACGTGCGCAACCCCGGTGGCACCGTTCTGCTCATCGACGCTGCCGATGCGGTACCAGACCATGGTGACGGCAACCGGTGCACGGCGGTCCGGCTTGACGATGACGCGCAGACCATTGGCGAGCTCGCGCTCGGCGACGCCCGCAGTCGCCGCCGCGGCTGCCGGTCCCGCAAGTAAAGAGCAGGCCATCGCCACGGCCTGCAGAAAACGGATTGCTGGAATCATGATGTCCTGTCGGAAAACCGGCCCCGCCGTCCTGGACGGCCGGCATCGGGGAATGGAGGCCCTGTTAGAATTGTAACCAATTCGATCATTCAGTCATTCAATCCAATATTCAATTCAATCGGGTCGTCGGCGCGGCATTGGCACGGACCGTTGCAGTCAGACCGCCCCTTTCATGTTTGGTTTCGGCAAAAAAAACGACGACAAGACCGGCGCCTCCCCGGGCTGGCTTGAACGACTGCAGCAGGGACTGGGCAAGACCCGCGCCCGTCTCGGCGAACGCCTGGGCAGCCTGTTCAGCCCGGGCCGCAAGCTTGACGAGGCCTTCTATGAGGAACTCGAAACCGCGCTGCTGACCGCCGACGTCGGGGTTGCCGCGACCGGCCACCTGCTCGACGCACTGCGCGCCCGCGCGCGCCGCGAGCGTTATACCGAAGCGGAACAGCTGCGCTCGGGACTGCGCGAGACGCTGCTCGAGCTGCTGCAGGGCGTGGCGCAGCCGCTGGACACCACCGGCGGCGGCCATCGGCCCTTCGTGATCATGCTGGCGGGTGTCAACGGCGCCGGCAAGACGACGTCGATCGGCAAGCTCGCGCACCACTTCCAGGCGCAGGGCAAATCGGTGCTGCTTGCCGCCGGCGATACTTTCCGCGCAGCAGCACGTGAGCAGCTCGCTGCCTGGGGGGAGCGCAACAACGTCGCGGTGATCTCGCAGTCCTCGGGCGATGCCGCGGCGGTGATATTCGACGCGATCAATGCCGCCAAGGCGCGCGGCACCGACATCGTCCTCGCCGACACCGCCGGCCGGCTGCCAACCCAGCTGCACCTGATGGAGGAAATCCACAAGGTCAAGCGGGTCATCGGCAAGGCGATGCCCGGCGCACCGCACGAAGTGCTGCTGGTCCTGGACGCGAACACCGGGCAGAACGCGCTGGCGCAGCTCGCGGCCTTCGATGCGGCCATCGGCGTCACCGGACTTGCACTGACCAAGCTCGACGGCACGGCCAAGGGCGGCGTCATTGCCGCGATCGCCCACAGCCGCACGGGCGGCAGGATCATACCCGTGCGTTTCATCGGCGTCGGCGAAGGCATGGAGGACCTGCGTCCCTTCGCCGCAGGGGACTTTGTCGCTGCACTGCTCGACACGTGAGCCAGATCGCCCTCAGCAGCGTCAGCAAACGCTATCCCGGCGGCCATCAGGCGCTGAACGGCGTGTCGCTGGCGATCGAAGCCGGCGAAATGGTGTTCATCATCGGCCACTCCGGCGCGGGCAAAAGCACCCTGCTCAAGCTGATTGCCGCCATCGAGCGGCCCAGCGCCGGTTCGGTCGTCGTCAATGGGCAGAATGTGGGGACGCTGCGTGCGCGGGGCATTCCCTTCCTGCGCCGGAATTTCGGGCTGGTGTTCCAGGACCACAAGCTGCTGTTCGACCGCAACGTGTTCGACAACGTGATGCTGCCGCTGGAGATCACCGGCTTCGACCGCCGCGAGGGCGCGCGACGCGCACGCGCCGCGCTCGACAAGGTCGGCCTGCTGCACAAGGAGAAAGCGCGCCCGATCACGCTCTCCGGCGGCGAACAGCAGCGACTGTGCATCGCGCGCGCAATCGTGCACCGTCCCGCAATCCTGCTCGCGGACGAGCCGACCGGCAATCTCGATGCCGGATACGCCACCGACATCGGTGAACTGTTCCGCGATTTCAACCAGGTCGGAGTCACCGTGGTGCTGGCCACCCATGACATGCAGCTCGCGGCGCGCCTGCAGCCGCGGCTGGTCGAGATCCGTGGCGGCAGGGTGCATCATGACTAGCTGGCTTGCCGCACACCGCCGCGCCTGCGCCGGCACCCTGACGCGACTGCTCCGCGCGCCGCTTGCGAGCCTGTTCAACATCGCGGTGATCGGCACCGCGCTGGCACTGCCTCTGGGTTTCTATGTGGTGCTCGCCAGCCTGCAGGGGCTCGCCCGCGATTATTCCCCGCAACCGCAGCTCAGCGTGTTTCTCGCACCGGAAGCCACGGCAGCTGAGGCCCGCGCCATCGGCGAGCGCCTGAAAGCCCGCGAAGGTGTCAGCGCAAGCCGCTTCGTGCCGCGCGCCGAGGCGCTGGAAACGCTGAAATCGCGTACCGGCCTCGACGACATTATCGCCGGCCTCCCCGGCAACCCGCTGCCAGATGCCTGGGTGGTCAGCGCCGCCGGTGCCGATGCCGCGACGCTCGATGCAATGCGCGGGGAATTCCGGCAGTGGCCGAAGGTTGCCGAAGTGCATGTCGACTCCGACTGGGCACGCCGGCTTGACCAGCTGCTCGCTCTCGGGCGCCATGCCGTGCTGCTGCTCGCAACCGCACTCGCATTCGCGCTGGTCGCGGTCACCTTCAACACCATCCGCCTGCAGATTCTCACCCAGCGCGACGAGATCGAGGTCGCCAAGCTGATCGGCGCCACCGACGGCTGGATTCGCAGACCCTTCCTCTACTTCGGTGCGGTCACGGGTCTGATCGGGGGAGTGGCCGCCTGGCTGATGGTCTGGGGCGTGCTGGCGCTGTTCAACGACAGGCTGCAGCCCCTGGCTGCGCTGTACGGCCTGCCGCTGCAGCTGCACCATCTCAACAACGGCGACAGCGCCACCCTGCTGTTCTTTGCCGCCACCTTGGGCTGGTTCGGTGCCTGGCTGTCGGTGCGCCGTCACCTCGGCGCCTACGATCCGTCATAACCTATTGATTATATTTAATATTTTTAACGATCTTGACGGGAACTCGGGAGCCTCGTTGGCACTCTTAGAATGAGAGTGCTAAACTCGCTGCCATGAGGAGCCTTACCATGAATGCCATGACCAACGCCATCGCACTGCCCGTGCCTTCGGCTTCGGGCAGCCTGGAAAGCTATATCCAGACGGTAAACCGCTTTCCCCTGCTGACCCAGGAACAGGAAACCGAGTACGCACGTCGCCTGCGTGACAACGACGACCTGGAAGCGGCACGACAGCTAGTGTTGTCGCACCTGCGCCTGGTGGTGTCGATCGCTCGCGGCTATTCCGGTTACGGCCTGCCGCAGGCAGACCTGATCCAGGAAGGCAACATCGGCCTGATGAAGGCGGTGAAGCGTTTCGACCCGGAACGCGGTGTGCGCCTGGTTTCCTTCGCCATGCACTGGATCCGCGCCGAAATCCATGAATTCGTGCTGCGCAACTGGCGGCTGGTCAAGATCGCCACCACCAAGGCGCAGCGCAAGCTGTTTTTCAACCTGCGCAGCATGAAGCAGGGACTGGGCACGCTTGGTGCCGAGGAAGTGCAGTCGGTGGCGCGGGAACTCGGCGTCAAGCCCGAGGAAGTGGTGGAGATGGAAACCCGGCTCGGCGGCCAGGACATGGCGCTGGAACCCGCCGGTGACGACGAGCGCGAGCAGTTTGCGCCCATCGCCTACCTGACCGCCGACAATGCGGAGCCGGCTGCGCTGCTCGAGGCTGAGCAGACTTCGAGGCTGCGCGGAGAAGGCCTGGAGAAGGCCCTGGCAAGCCTCGATCCGCGCAGCCGTCGCATCATCGAGGCGCGCTGGCTGACCGAAAAGGAAGCGCTGACGCTGCACGATCTCGCTGCCGAATTCGGCGTGTCAGCAGAGCGCATCCGCCAGATCGAGGCAAAAGCCCTCGGCAAGATGAAGACACTGATTGCGGCTGAGGACTGAACTGCCGCAACGACGCAATGATCAAGCCCCGGCGATGCCGGGGCTTTTCATTTGAGCAGCAGCCGGATGTCGTGGAGCAGGGTCGGCGCACCGACCCCGTACTGCGCAAACAGCCGCAGTCGGCCCTCGCCGTCGAGGATATACGTGCCGGCCGAGTGATCCATGGTGTAGCCGCCGGAAGCCAGCTTCTGCTTCTGGAAAAAGATCTTGAACTCCTTCGCCGCGCGCGCGATCTCGTCCGCCGACCCGGTAAGACCGAGAAAGGACGGGTGAAAGGCCGGCACATAGCGCTTGAGCACGTCTGCCGTGTCACGCTCGGGATCAACCGTGACGAACAGTACCTGCAGCCGCCCGGCGTCCGGCCCGAGTTCCTTCATCACCGAGGCCATCTCCACCAGCGTCGTCGGACAGACATCAGGGCAGTGGGTGAAACCGAAAAACAGGGTGACCACCTTGCCCTTGAAATCGCCGAGCGTGCGCGGCTGGCCGTTGTGGTCGGTCAATGCGAGCGACTTGCCGAAGGAAGCCCCCGTGACATCGGTCAGCTTGAAACGCGGCGCGTCCCGCGTCTCCGAGCATCCCCCCGCCGCCAGCATCGCGGCCGTGGCAGCAGCCAGCAGGAACCGGCGCCTTAGATCGGACATCAGCGGACTCTCACAGGAACAGCTGCAGGTAATGATCGATCAGCAGCGCCGCGAACAGCAGCGTCAGGTACAGGATCGAAAAGCGGAAGGTGCGGCGCGCCAGCGCGTCGCTGTAATCGGTGTAGATCTTCACCGCGTAATACATGAACACCGCACCGAGGCCCAGCGCCGCGAACAGGTACGGCAGGCCGCTCATGCGGGTGACAAAAGGCAGCGTCGAGCAGGCCAGCAGGATGATGGTGTACAGCAGCACGTGCAGGCGGGTGAACTTGTCGCCGTGGGTCACCGGCAGCATCGGCACGCCGGCCTTGGCGTACTCGTCCTTGCGGTACAGTGCGAGCGCCCAGAAGTGTGGCGGGGTCCAGGCAAAGATGATCAGGAACAGCGTCAGCGCCTGCGGCGTCACGTCGCCGGTCACGGCGGCCCAGCCCAGCACCGGCGGCATCGCGCCGGAGGCACCGCCGATGACGATGTTCTGCGGAGTCATCGGCTTCAGGATCACCGTGTAGATGATGGCGTAACCGACGAAGGTCGCCAGAGTCAGCCACATCGTCAGCGCGTTGACCCAGTGATAGAGCAGGGCAAGGCCGATGCCGCCGACAATGCCGGAAAACACCAGTGTCTCCAGTGGCGTGATCTGGCCGCGCGGCAGCGGACGGAGCTGGGTGCGGGTCATCAAGGCATCGATCTTCTGCTCGACGAGACAGTTGACCGCCGCAGCCGCTCCGGCGACCAGTGCAATGCCCAGCGTCGCCGCCATCAGTATCACCGGCGGCACCATGCCCGGGGTCGCCAGAAACATGCCGATCACCGCCGTAAAGACGATCAGCGACACCACGCGCGGCTTGGTCAGCGCGTAGAACTGCTGGATGCGGGATGATTGCGGCGAGCGGACTGCGGTGGACGACATCAGGAAACCGGCTTTGGGCTGAGCGCGAAGTTTATCACCACCATGGCCAGCAATAAAATCGCGGCCCCGGCATTGTGCGCGGCCGCCAGCAGCAGCGGCAGGCCGCCGAGCACATTGGCAATGCCCAGAACGATCTGCAGCAGCAGCACGGCCAGCAGCACGCCCCCCATGCGCGCCGATGCGGGATTGCGCAGCAGGAGCAGCGCGAGCGCGCCGACCACGGCCAGCGTGACCAGCGCACCCACGCGATGTGTCCAGTGAATCGCTGTGATCGCGTCATAGCTGAGATGCGTCCCGGCGGCGGTCTTGCCCAGCTCGCGCACCAGCTGGAAACCATGGCCGAAATCCATCTGCGGCAGCCACTCACCGTGGCAGGTCGGGAAATCGGTGCAGGCCAGCGCCGCATAATTGGTCGACACCCAGCCGCCAAGCGCGATCTGGGCGATCACCACCATCAATGCAAGGATGCCCAGGGGGCGCAGTCTCGTCACTGCCGCCGGCAACGGACGCGGCACCTGCTGGCGCAGCGCCAGCAAGGCCAGCAGCGCCAGCAGCGCCATTCCGCCCAGCAGGTGCAGGGTGACAATCACCGGTTTCAGCAGCAGCGTGACCGTCCACATGCCGAGGGCGGCCTGGAATATCACCAGTCCCAGAATCCCGGTGGCCAGCGCCGGCGACTGGCCAAGTTCGCGGCGCCGCAGCCACGCCGTCGCTGCAATCGCCAGTATCAGCAGCCCGAGCCCACCCGCGATATAACGATGGAACATTTCCTTCCAGGCCTTGCCCATGGACACCGGACCGTGGGTTCCCCCCTGCTCCTCGACTGCCTTCTCGATGTCGTCGCGGGCGTGATGCGGCGTCAGCTCGCCGTAGCAGCCGGGCCAGTCCGGACAACCGAGGCCGGCATCGGCCAGACGCACATAGGCGCCGACCACCACCACCACCAGAGTGTATGCCACTGCAAACCAGGCAAGTTTTCGGTACATGTCGGGAAATCCAGTAAAAACGGAAGATGGGCGTCAGCCGATGCGCGATACGCGGAGCAGCCTCTGCAGGTCCTTCTTGATGCCCGTCGGATCCGCATCGCGCGGATAACGCAGGACGATGTTGCCCAGCGGATCGACCAGGTAGATATGATCGTTCGGAGCGCCGGCGTGCGGCAGCGCCTCTAGCACCCCGCTGCCGGAGGCGTTGACGAACCAGGTGCCCTCGTACTCGCTGCGCTGGCGCTCACCGGGCATGCCGCCGTCGGTGATCAGCCAGACGCGTTCGATGCGTTCCGGATACTTGCCCTGGGTCTTGCGCACCTGGCGGATCTGCCACAGCTTCTTGTCGCAGTACGCATCGCAGGTCGCGGCATCAATGGTGACAAAAAGCCATTTGCCGCGAAGCTGCGCAAACGAGAAGGGCTGGCCGTCGGCAAGCTTCAGCGCCGCATCAGGCAGCTGCCTGCCCTCGACGAGTTCGCCGTAATTGACACGCCCGTCGGGTTGGTAAAAGTAATACGCCGCAAAGGACAGCACGAAGGGCGCAATGCACACCGCCGCAACCAGCCAAAGGGTTTTACGGCTTTGCGGACGTGATTCGTTTGACATGGGTCACCAGGTAATAGACAAAGATCGCGAGGCTCAGCGCGTACCACTGGAATGCATAGGCAAGGTGGGTGTTGCGGCCGAGATCGGGACGATTCCATTCGCGCACCAGACCGTCATCCGCCGGGCTGGTCTGCTGCACCACGACCGGCTGCAGTTCAAGCCCGGTTGCCTGTCGGTAACGCTCGTAAACGAGGTTTTGCCAGAGATTGCCTTCGGCAACCTTGGTCGACAGTTCGAGATAGCGTTCGCTCCAGGCAACGGCAATGCCCTGCACCACCTGCTCGCCTGCAGGCGTTATCACCTCGGGCAGGCTGCGGTCGCGCGGGCCGGCGACCCAGCCGCGATTGACCAGTACACGCCTGTCCGATCCCGCAATCCGCAGCGGCGTCGCCACATGAAAACCCGGCTGGTGCCTGTAAATCCGGTTGTCGATGAAAACCGTGTATTTCGGCTCAAATGTACCCCGCACTTCCACCCGCCGCAGCAGCAGTTCGTCACGGTCCGCCGCGCCGGGACCGATGCGGACCACCGGCTGCCGCCCGAGCAGGTCGTAGCGTGACTGCAGCGCTTCCTTGTACTGGGCACGTCCCACCTGCCACTGGCCCAGCGCCAACGTCAGCGCGATGCCGGCGGCAGCCGCCAGCGTCCACCAGAGGCGGGGCCGGAACTCGAAACCTGCAAATCCAATCGAAACCACCTGCGGACCTCGGCCTCGGCTTGGGTTAAACTCGGCGCGCAAACATCATGCGCATCATTGTCATACTGTTCATACTCGTCATCCTGGGCAGCCTGGGCTCGGCGCTGTATTACATGCTGAAAGACCGCGGCACCACGACGCGCACCGCCAAGGCGCTGACGGTCCGTGTCGCGCTGTCGGTAATCCTCTTCCTGCTGCTGATGATCGGCTTCCAGACCGGCCTGATCAACACGCGCCT
>FWPV01008197.1_pt1 | contig 18398 bp, 10 predicted proteins | sample 2228371 | NCBI WGS metagenome assembly FWPV01 (sample SAMEA103939776, study PRJEB20133) | metagenome
GGATGGGGTGCGCGTTCTTTTCCCACAGGGGTGGGCGTTGGCGCGTATCTCGGTCACAGAGCCTTTGATCACCCTGCGTTTCGAGGCACATAACGATCAATCGCTGGCCGAGATCCAGCGCGAGGTGCGCCGACGCTCCCCGCTGCTTAATACGGTCATGTCCGGGGGCCGAGGGCTGCAATCCCCAAACTCATCAGAAAGGTAGAATATGTCTGATCCGCGACAATCCATGATCGAGATCGCCGAGCTGATTTTCAATCGCTTTTTGAGCGATGCGGCAGGTGGCAACATCAGCGTGCGCCACGAGGGACGTATCTATGTTTCCCCGCGTTACATGGGCTCGGTGTATCACTACAAAATCAAACCCGAGCAAATCTCAGTTTTAGACGCGCAACATAACGTGCTCGAAGGCCCAAATGAGCTTTCGCGTGAGATTCGTATGCACCTGGCCGCGTATGACAACTTTCCTGAGGTGGGATCGGTGATCCACGCGCACCCGCAGTGGCTAATGGTCTTTGCGGCGGCAGGTCGCAGCATGAAACCCGTCCTTGAATACACGACCAAATTTGGCGAGATCGAGTGCATCCCCGAGACCAAAGCCCACTCGCAAGAATTAGCCGACCAGGTTGTGGCTCTTGTCCAGAAAAGGCGCGAGCAGTTGCGTAAGGTAGCGATGGGCATCCTTTTGCCCAAACATGGCGTCGTGGTGTTGGGCCACGATTTGAATAACGCTTACGACACGCTGGAGCGTTTGGAGAATAATGCGCGTTGCGTCCTGCTCTCGCGCCTTTTGCCCCGTGAGGATGTGCCATGATCCTGACCGTCACGCCCAACACGGCGCTGGACAAGGTCATCTTTGTAGACGATTTCGCCTTTGGCAAGACGGTGCGCGCCCGCGACGTGGCCGAAGGGATGGGTGGTAAAGGGGCCGTCGTCTCCTGGGTGTTGGGCCAACTGGGCACGCCGAGTATTGCCACCGGCTTGGCCGCCGGAGAAACTGGCCGCCGCATGGAAGCCATGCTGCGTCAGGTGGGCGTGCAGACCGAGTTTATATGGGTTGAAGGAGAGACGCGCACGAATTATGTTTTCGCGCGTATTGCCGACGGCGCGCAAGGCACCGTCACCGTAGCCAGTTTGCGCATAACGGAAGAGCACGTTACCCAGCTTACCGAGCACGTCCTGCGTTTGCTCGATCGCGCTGATCTGCTTTTATGTGGTGGCACGTTGCCTCAGGGGATGCCTGTGGATTGGTACGTACCCTTGATCAAACGGGCTAAACAGCGCGGCATCTTGACCTTGCTCGACGCCAGCGAACCTTTTCTGGCCGCGAATATCGTTGCTCTACCCGATATGATCAAGCCCAACGAAGCAGAGGTAGAAGCGCTTCTGGGCTACCCTGTGCATAACGTGGCGCAGGCCGTTCGAGCCGCACGCGAGCTACAGGCGCGCGGCATCGCCGTACCGATCATCACCCTGGGAGCCCAGGGGGCGGTAGCAGCCACGGATGAAGGCGTGATGTTTGTGCCCCCTTTGGCGGTGCGTGTGGCCAATACGGCCGGCGCGGGAGATGGTTTTAACGCCGGCCTTATCCAGGCGCGCCTGCGCGGGGCCAGTTGGCCTGAGGCGTTGCGCTGGGCAGGAGCCGTAGCTACGGCGGTGTTACTTACGCCGGGGACAGGGGTTTGCCGCCTCGAGGACGCACAAAGGCTCTTGGCGGATGTTCAGGTCCGGCGTATCGCGTAAACAAGTTTTGGATAAAACAATTCGTTGCGATATATTAACCCAAGTCTATCGCAGGAGGCAGTCCTATGGTCAAGGGAAATCTGGTTGTCGGGCAATCGGGCGGTCCGACGGCGGTGATCAATAACAGCCTGGTTGGTGTGGTACACGAGGCGCTCGAACATGAGAAAATCAGCGGAATTTACGGCATGTTGCACGGCATCGCCGGCGTATTCAACGAGGAGTTCGTTGACCTGCGTCGTGAGACGGCCGAGACGTTGGAACGATTGCGCAACACGCCGGCCTCAGCTTTGGGGACGGTGCGTCGCAAAGTGACCGACAAAGACTATGAGCAGCTCATTGACGTGTTGATGCGCTATGATGTGCGCTATTTCTTTTACATCGGTGGCAACGATTCCGCGGATACGACGCATAAAATCCACACGCTTGCCAAGTCCAAGGGGTACGAGCTGTATGCAATCGGCGTGCCCAAGACGGTTGACAACGATTTGATGCACACCGACCACTGCCCAGGATATGGCAGTGCTGCGCGTTTTGTTGCCGCGGCTATTCGCAACACCGGCTTTGACACGGAGGCTATGGGGCAAAGCGGCCCGGTAAAGATCATGGAGATCATGGGGCGTAACGCGGGCTGGCTCACCGCTGCCGCATCGCTGGCCAAAGAGTCGCCCGAGGATCCTCCCCAGTTGATCTACGTGCCCGAAAAGGGCGTTTCCCCGGATCAGATCGTCGAGGATGTGCGCTATTGGTTGGGCAAGATCGGCTACTGCGTGCTGGCCGTTAGCGAGGGCCTCAAGGATGATAAGGGCGAAGATATGGGTGCCAGCCAAAGTAAAGAGGTAGATGCATTCGGGCACCCTCGCAAAGGGGGGGTCGCAGAATATCTAGAGGCGTTGATCAAAGAGAAACTCAAGGTGACTCCGCGCCTCGACAAGCCGGGCTACTTGCAGCGCTCTTGCGGTGAATTGATGTCGTCGGTGGATCGCGAGGAGGCCTACATGGTAGGGCGCGCTGCGGTGCGTGCGGCTCTTGAGGGCCAATCGGACGTGATGGTGACGCTGGTTCGCCAACCTGGGGCCATATACTCGGTCAAGACGGGCCTTGCTCCTTTGGAGGAAGTGGCCAATCGCGAACGCTTCCTGCCTGACGAATTCATCAATGAACAGCGCAACGGCGTTACGGCCGCTTTCTTGGAATACGCTCGTCCGCTCATCGGCGAGCCGCTCAGACCTTATGCGCGCCTGAGCAAATTCCTGGTGCCCAAGCGCGCCCGCTAAGATCGCTCAAAAAAACGGGCCCCTGTTCGTCTAGCCAAGGGGCCTGTTTTTGTTCCCGAACAGTGTTCAGGGTAGGTAAAATAACAAGCTATATCTTGCCGTGTTGCCACGCACCGTGATCGGACGCGGCGTACTATCCAGTGCGACGCGCAAACCATCCAAGGCCGTGGCCCGAATCAAAACTTGGCTGTTTTCGGCAAGCTGGGTGGTATCCCATGCAAAAGTACCCTGAAAAGGCAGGTTGGAGGCTAGGGTTTGCCAAGTTTGCCCCGCATTCTGCGAAATTTCCAACGTCACCCTCACCGGACGGCCGAGTCTCTGTGTTGTGAACCATGCAATCTGCTGCGTGCCTGCGTACACCTCGCCCCCGCGAGGCGTAAGCAGTTTAATCATGGGAGCATTGAGGTTGCGCATGGCGACAAGATGCTCGCTGACGTCGCTGCTGCTGAACCTGCCGTCTGTAACCGTGGCGCGTAACCAAAGCTGGTCGCAGTTGGGGATCATTGTCGTATCCCAGACGTAGCTACCCGTGTTAGGGATAGCGTATGCAAAAGCGCGCCATGTGCGGCCCATGTCTACGCTGTAATCCAGGCTAAGGCTGAGAATATCCCCGTCTACATCCACCGCACGCCATCTCACCTCGCGCGTTCCCCACCAAATGTCGCCCTGGCGTGGATCAATGATAGAAACGACCGGCGTGTTGCATCCCGCGTTTTCGATAAAAAAGGGATCGCTCACCTGTGCGCTCCTGGCCTGTCCATTATCAACTGTTACTCGCAATAGGTAGATGCCGTTAGGTACCAGTGTTGTATCTAGGGCATAACTGCCCGAGTCTCGCTGCCCTTTGACGATGCTCGTCCAATTGCGCCCACCATCTCGGCTCAGATCAACATCCGCGCGTATACCTTGGCCTGACGGATCGGTGGCTTGCCAGCGTACCTCTTGCTTGCCAGCCCACCTTTCCCCGCCCCTGGGCGCGAGAATCTTGAGACTAGGGGGCTGTGCCCCGGCTCTTTTTAGCTCAAAAGGCACCGACAGGGTTTGAAGCGAATACATACCGTCACTCACCCTGAGGCGTAAACGGTAGGCAAGTTCCGCCTTCAGTGCTGTCATATCCAATTGATAGCTACCCATGCTTAGGAGATCGTTGCCTAACGTGCGCCAGGTCATGCCGTCATCATCACTGATCTCAAGAGCCACCCTAAGCATGTCATCGTCAGGATCCTCGGCTATCCAACTTATCGTGTTGCCGTGCAAAAGCTTGCCGGATGAGTCGGGCGAGATAAAACGCGCATGGGGAGGATAGCTTTGCCGATTCGTCACGTAAAAGACGCCGCTGCTAACATCTTGCGAGGTTGTGAGACCATCGCTAACGATGATGCGCGCCAAGCAAGCCCGACCAGGCTGTATTTGGCGCGTATCCCAAACATAGCGCGCAGCGCGCGCGTCGAGGCTGGCCAACATGCTCCATTGCTCACCGCCGTCGGTGCTGAGGTACAACGTCGCGGTGATAGGCCCTCCCTCTCGATCCCAAGCCTGCCAGGCAATTTCCCGAAGGCCGGACCATAACTCTCCTCCACGAGGAGAAAGCAACGCGACATAAGGGGCATGGTTTTTGCCATTCGAGATGGTCACAGCCCTGGAGAGCGTCGCGGTAGCCGAATATTGCCCATCGCTGACGATGATGCGCAATTCATAGTCGCCATCAGGATGGCGGTTTGTGTCCCACAGGTAAAAGCCATTGTCGGGCATGTCTGTAACTAGAGACGCCCAATCCCCTCTATCCGGATGTACCATCTGCAGAAGCAGCGTTGCCTTTAGAGGAAGGCGATCTGGGTCTATAGTAGACCACCTAATCATCTGGATTCCTGATACGTCGCTGCCGGGCGCCGGCGAAAGAAGCGCAACCTGCGGTGGGGCATTTGCACCTATCGCAAAGCATTGATCGCTCTCGGCGCTCGTCCGAAAGAAGCCATCGCGCGCCACTACACGCACTCGATATTGTGTCCCCATCGGTAGATAAGACACTTGCCAAACATAATATCCCGTATTGGGCAAGCGTTCCGCGATGGGCAGCCAAGTCTGACCGGCATTATCGCTGTAATATAGATCGATGGACAATTCGTCGCGGTCCTCGTCGGTTGCCTGCCAGAGGATAGCCGTCTCGCGCTGTAGGCGTACGTCCCCTTTGGGCCAGAGCACCGACACCACAGGGGGTGTATTGGAAACGAGATGGATCCCTCGCACCGAGTCGGTGCTTGTGGCGCCGGATGGATCTGTGGCCGTGACGCGCAATTCATAGTCCTTAGCCGCAGGCAGTCCTCGCGTAGGCCAGGAGTAGTGGCCCACATTGGGGATGCGCCGCGCCAGAGTCACCCACGGTCCGTTGCCCTGGCGATATTCAAGGTCAATCAGCACCTCGTCGCCATCATAATCTTGGGCTTGCCAGGCGATATAGACTGAGCCGCCGTGCACACTATCCGCTTGGGGCGCCAAAAGGGCTATCTGAGGGCTTTCGTTTACATTGTTGACGGCGAATGGTTTGCTGATAACTCGACTGCGGCGCGGACCATCCGCAAGGGTAAGCCGTAACAGAGCCTGAGGGCTGTCGGGATACGCCGTAGTATTCCAGTCGAATGAAGCGGCCGGCGAGATGACGGTAAAGGAGGAAATCTCGATCCAATGGTTGCCCGCGTCGGGGCTGTATTCTATGGTAAGAGACATTGGGCGTTTGGGTGCGGGCTCCATCTGCCACGCAAGTTGCTTCGTACCGCGCCAGATCGCATCGTAGGGGAAGTTCTGAAACGCGATAGATGTCGTCATATTGCGTACTTCGACAGTCGTGGTAACCAGTGAAGTATGGCCTTGTGTACTTGATATCATCGCCACAAGCTCATAGTTACCATCCAGGACGGTTGTAGTATCCCAAACTATGCGCCAACCGTCATCTTTGGAGACCGCTTGGCCGATTGGGCGCAGTTCCCCATAAGCATCTCGAAAGTAAAAAGATATATCCCTTGTGGGAAGATCACCCAGACGCTGAATTTGGAGCACGACCGTTTCCGTCAGCACTGCTCCGGGCATGATTCCTTTGAAAGCGTGAGGCGAAAGCCCATTTTGAATGGACAGTCCATCGCAACGCAGCATAGATTTGTTGCCGTCCTCGTGCTGTCCGACGATCACCAGGGCATAGTTTCCGTCGGGCCAGTTGGCTGTATCCCATTCATACGTCCAGCGGTTGCCGCTTCGAGTCATAAGCCCGAGATAGCTCAACGCGCCGCTTAAATCCGCGACGTACACTTGCACGTGACTCAGCGTATCTAAGTTCTTCTCGACCGATAACCTCAGCATTGTAATCCCGCGCAGCGTGCTATCAGGGAGAGGCGATAACAGACGCCAATCAAGCCCTCTATTCCCAATGATTGTCAAAGGTTTTTCGGAGCAGGCGCTGCTAAAGAATCCCTGATCATCAAACGCTGTGGCACATATTGACCATTCTTGCCCCTGAAGAGCGGGGTTGACGAACCAACGAATGCCCCAGCCGTCTGAACCATCGCTATCGCTGCCTAGCCAGAGGATTTCGGGTATTTCGAACGAATGACGCTCGCCATCGTAATAGCTCCACGCTATCGGATGGGCTCGCTGCAAGTAAAAATCAACGCGCTTTATAACGCCGTTCAAATCATCCGCCCGAGCCGAAACGTCAAGTATATCTTCAGTCACGGCGCCACCCGGGGGCATGGAGATTTGTACGCTCGGCAAGATGGAGTTATCAATGCGAAAAGGTTCAGGGGAAAGTCCGTACCCGCGCCGCCCCAGACGGTCCGTTGCTACGACAAGCGCGCGATAACTACCGTCCGACACAGAACGGCTGTCATAAAACAATTGCTGCCATTGCATAGGGGTGTCTTTCGCCTGACCCCCTGATAAATCATAAGACCCTACGTAGATTGCGTCGGGCATGATGGAGCAGGGGTCTGCTTCAAAGCCATCTGCGATGCTACACCCACGCGGGATGAGAAAAAGATCCAGGCGTTGCAAACGCGCCCCCGCATCGGCCAAGACCCTCTCAGATGTTGTAGCGTGACTCGGCCCACCGGCGTGCGGTTGCAGCCAAACCCAGGGCGTCTCTCGCGGCTTTATGGTGAACCAATCTCCCCAGGCCTGCACGATGCGGCCCTGAAGATCGGTGCCGAGGGCAAACACTCGATAACGCAGCCGGCTATCGAGATCGGAAAGGCGGAGCGGCACGCTCCAGCCATCGCGCCCGTCGCGATCAACACCCAAGCTCAACAATGGCTGACCATCATTTTCCGGGTGCGCATTCTCGCTTTGGAGATAGAATTCGACACGAAGCAGTTCATGCGCAAGCAAGTTAGATGTGGCCTGCACGAACACATCGCGGGTAAGCGTCTCTCCGCCCAGCGGGAAAGCGACGCCGAGTTGCGGCTCTATACGCCCGAGGCGCACATAGTAAAGATCGAAATTCCCCTTTTCGTCAGCCGCCGACCAAACGATATGGGGCAAGCCGTGTCCATCTGTCGCTATGCTCAGCGCCGAAACCTCGCCAACGGTGTTGGTAATAAGGACCCGGGTACATTCCCAATCCGCCGAGTTGGCGTACCAGACCGCTTTCTTGCTGGCCCAGACGAGGTGCACAATATCGTGCGCGCTGACGGCTGCGGCAAAAGCGCCGGATTTAAGCGCATCCGTCAAAACCAAGGTCGGCTTGGTCCAGTTTGGGCTATGGGCATACCACAGGCCTTTGTCTGTCAACCATGTGAGGTGTGCGCGTCCAGAAGGAGATAACATGAGGCGGGGGCTTGCCCCCGACGCAGCAACTTGGAGTGGGATTGTACCACTGACAAGCGGCGCATAATAAATGCCAACTTCTCGTCCGGCCATATCTGTATTCGACCAGGCCAAGTGGGGTATGCCGTGAATGTCGATATCCAACGAGAGATCGGCCACTGTTGCAGACGAGGTGATCGGAATGGTGATCGTGATGTCTCTACGGCTGCCCGTATAATAGATGGTGTTCTCTTGCACCCAGACATCATATAAGCGTCCCATATTGTCCACGGCCAGCGTCGCATTCTCACGCATGGGGCGCTCCCAGACTCGCGGCGTTGTCTGGATCTCAGGAGTATATTGGAAGATGAGCTGGGTCAGGGTCGTGGGCTGCGACCAGGCGAGTTGCGCCCGCTCCCCAACCGCCAACGCGATGTGTACATCGTCCAATCGGGGGGATATTGCAGCAACCGACGATACGGACCAATCGGGCGACTGCGCCAGGCAAAGTTGAGCACCGCTCTTGTCCGCGGCATAACGTTTCCAGGCCACGAATATGCGACCTTGGGAGTTAATGCCGATAACGGGGGACAAGTCCGCTTCAGGGCCTGACGTAACGCGCAAGATGTCAACAGGTGAGGAAGAATCCGCCACTGCCGACCAGACACAGGCCGTGATCAAGATGATGGAGATCGCTAAAATCTTGCGCATACCGATCGCTTGCGCCAACTATTTCAGAATACAGGGCAAATACAACACCTTCGGAGGCGACGTGGGCGAGCGCGTGGGCGTGCGCGTCATTGTGGGCGTATGTGTTTGCGTGGGCGTGGGCGTTAAAGTGGGCGACGGCGCAGGTGTATGGCTGGGCGTCGGCGTGGATGTGGGCGGCGTAAGGACGCTTCCATAACGCCAAATGCCCCCTTGCGTAGCGGCAAAAAGCACCGGTTCGGGCCCGGACCCGATGATGGCCAGGCCGCGGAGGTTCAGATTGTTCAATCCATCGTTCATCGAGCGCCAGGTCAGGCCGCCGTTGGTCGAGATGAAAAGGCCATCATATGCGGTACCCACGTAAATGTTGGGGCGTGTGGCGTAACCGGGATGTAGCACGACAGAATAGATATCTCGCCCCGAGGGGCCGATAAAGTCCCAGCTTGATCCACGATCAATCGAACGGAACGTGCCCATTAGCGTGCCCGCAAAAGCCAACACCCGCCCGGCATAGTCCGTCACGCTAGCCAGGTCGCGGATATAGAGCAAATTCGGATTATGCGCAACGGGCGACCACGAAAGGCCCCCGTTGCTCGACGTGAAAACACCGGTACCCCACGTGCCGGCCACGAGATACGTCGCGCCACCATCACTACTTAACCATTCGATGCTTGTAATATTGAGATTACTCAACCCCTGAGAACGAGATACCCATCTGCTCTCACCTTCGGCCATGTAATAGACACCGCCGCCGCGCGTTGCAGCCCAAACCTCGCGTGTAGAACTAAAGGCAAGGTCGGTCACGTCGAGCACATCGAGCCCATCACTGGCTGCACGCCAAGACCGTCCGCCATCCTGAGAGATGAACACGCCCCCGCCGGTCGCCGCGTATAACGCGCGATCTGTGGCAAAAGTCGGCGAAAAACGCAATGCCTTGACCTCCGCATAATCGAGCGTGGTCATGTTCCAGCTCAGGCCGTCATCCGCCGATTTCCACACGCCGCCTGGGCCTCCGGCAAAGACCGACCGATCCGCGGCATAGTCGGGAGATATGGCCACGGCGTTGAGCGGCACATTTGCGATCCCGTGATTGCGCGGCGCAAAGTTCGCCCCTCGATCGGTAGAGAGCAGAACGCCATCGCGGTCGGTGCCCATATAAAGCGTAAATGGGGCCGTAGACCCGGATGGAGCCCAAAAGCCGCGCACAGCGCGCGCATAGCCGGCGCGGTTCCACGTGCTTCCGCCATCTACAGAAACATATACGCCACTTTCGGTGCCCAGGAAAAGTGTGCGGTCGCCGAGATAGCCGGGCGAGAACAGCGCACTGGAGACTATTTGGTCATTTAGCCAGGGGCCTTGCCAGCTTGCCCCGCCATCAGAAGAGAAGTAGGCCCCTTGCCAAGTCCCGACCATTAACGTACGATCGTCGGCATAATCGGGTGAAAGTGCTATGGCGATCACCGACTGGTCGGCGAGCGCGAGAGCGCCCCAGCTCTGAGCGCTGTCGGTCGAGATATATAGTCCGGCTTCGGTGCCACCATAGGCGGTGAAATCCGGGCCAATGCGTGGGGAAATCGCTACCGACCACGCGCTGGTTTGAGGGCCGATCAAAGACCAGCTTCGCCCGCCGTTCTGACTGCGATATAAACCGCGATTGGTCGCGGCCAGCAGGGTGCGATCCGAGCCATACGTGGGTGAGATAGCCAGTTGGTTGATCCTCCAGGCGGGCAAATCGTCTCCCCAAGGGGCCCATGATCGCCCACCATCGTCTGACTTGAACAAAGCACCCTCGATCGTCGAAGCAAGAACTGTGCGATCCTGTGCAAAATCGGGCGAGACAACGATGCTGGAGATGGCCGAACCCTGCGGGATGCCAGAAGCGCTTTGCCACGAAAGGCCACCATCTGTGGATAGAAACAGGCCGTTCAGCTCTGTGCCAACCCAGAGCGTGCGATCCGCACCAAATTCGGGCGAAATAGCCATAGAGCGGATGCGTCCGCCATAGGGGCCGTAACAGCTCCAGGCTGGCGACTGAGCTTGTGCCAGCCTCGCGGCTATGAGGCAGGTCACAATCGCCAACGCGAGCGTTATTGCCCATCTGCGGCGCAAGGCTCGCTTCCCGCCGATCCGATTTACGGATAGCTTACGGTTTTCGCGGGATGATAAGGGTTTGGCCAATACGAATTGCATCGGGATTATCCAATTGGTTAACATCAACGAGCACCTCGACGCTTACGCCGAACTTGTCGGCAATGCCTTTGAGCGTGTCCCCCCTTTGCACACGGTAGATCGCCGAGGTGGGGACAGGCGTTGCAGTGGGCATGGGTATCGCCGTGGCCGTCGGCACGGCCGTCGGGGGACGGCGCAAAATATCGTCGGCGCGATGCAGGGCAACTGTCTGGAGACCGATATTGGGACCGGCATACAAAACGCAAGTTTGATAGGCCTCTCGCGCCGCCGAGACGTTTCCCTCAAGCTCATGCGCCAGGCCGAGCAAAGCATAAGGCGCGCTCCAAGTGGGCCTCAACGCCAATGCCTGCTTATAAGCAGCGATTGCCCGCGCAACGTTTCGCTCACGTGCCAACGCGATCCCAATCCCGCAATAGGGCATGGGATGGTAAGGATCAATCGCTAGAGCGCTGTTGAATGCATCCACCGCCGCCTGCCATTCCCGCCGCATGATGTACACGTTCCCCTTTCCCACTCGGGCGTAGGCGTTGGGCATCATGTTGTCGGAACGGTCATAACGCTCCATGGCTAGGTCGGGTCGGTTGGCGAACAGCAACGCCGTGCCTACGTACCCCTCGAGGGAAGACAAAGTCGGGGAAAGGAGTCCCGTCGTTTTCAGCGCGCCTAGGAACTGCGCTGCCGCTACAACAGGCTGGCCCACGGCCAAAGAACCAAAGCCGGCAGCGACCGGCGCGACAACCCAGGTGGCCGATGAGTCTCCGCTATCCGCCGATGCGCATGCGGCAGGCAGCGTAAAAGACTCTTGCGTGGCCATCAATAGCATCAAGCTAAAAGGCTCCATATCAATCATCGTTTCGTTCGCGCCCAAGACGGTAACGTGATACCCACAGACCTCTGAGCTTTCGCTGCCCTCTGAACGCCATACCACGATGTTGGCTCTCAAGCGTTGGCCGACGCGCCGCGCCTGTTCTTCAGATGCGATGGGGTAGCTGCGACGCACAACGATGTAGGGATCGAGGCGAGCTTGTCTGAGGATGGTATTAATCGCGTCCTCAATGGATCGCATTTCGCCGGTGGACTTGATTGAGTAACTCGACGGCGCGACGACAATGCCTACCTTGCCCGATTCGATGGGTGTCATGGCAATATCCGTCTGTTCGCGCTGAACGCTGTGCGACCACGCGCTCGCAGCATAGATCACCGAGCCGAGGTTGAGCAAGAGAGCACAAGCCAGGATCAATCGCACGGCGAGCGCGCTGTGGCGCAGAATTAAGAACACTGCGGCCGCCGCACTCAATCCGAGCAGGGCGTACATGATTCCTATTCTCAGGTAATCCGCATAGAACATGGTGAGGCCGCGCGCTGCAAGCCCCGTCAGGTAAAACATGGGGCCAAGCAGCGCGACGGGGAAAAGCACGAGTTCGGCAAATCGGTGCCTGATTTGCAATTTGCCCCCAATCACTAAACTTGGTCTGGGCGCGATAGCCTACTCAGTATATACCGAACGGCAGCACCCTGTCCAGCCTGGCCTGGGTTAATTCTACCTCAAATAAAAGCGGAAGTGAAACGCACCGTTGCGCCGATCCATGGGATGCGCTATACTCGTTTTGTGAAAGCAACCAAACGATGTCCGATTTTCCTGATGATTCGATATTTTGTACCGGCGTTGATTGGCCTTGCGATGCTTGGCTGTGCATCCGTATGGTCGACGCCAACCCCGCCCGTGGCTGGTTTGACGACACCTACAAGCCCGTGGTATGCCCTCCGCGAGCACGCTCCCAAGGAAACTGGGATGGTTCCATCGCCCACTCCGGCGATAGAATCGCTACCCAGACCTTTGTCGTCTCTGATTACGGTAACGGTCACGGACGAGGCTCTACAATATTGGGTGGATCCCAATGACATCACCGGCTTGCTGTACGATGACCCTTACCTGTGGGCAGCTACAGGCGGCGGCGTAGTACGATGGCACGTTCCGAGCGGCGAGTGGCAGTTATACACCACGCGCAGCGGCCTGGCCTCACATGCGATACGAGGCATTGCCCAAGATCAAGAGGGCCACATCTGGGTTGGATATGCGGATCATGCTTCTTGGAGCGAGTATGAAGGCGAAAGGTGGCACACTTACGCTTCACGCGAGGCCGCGGTCGTCGCGCGTTATGAGGCCATGCGCGCCGCGCGCCATTTTGACGCCCGCCTGTGGGCCTGTCGGCCAAGCGGCACATGGCTCTGGCTGCCTACGGCTAACGGGCGTATGCAAGCCTACGACGGAAAAACGTGGCGAACATATGGAGAGTCGGAAGGGGTAACGCGCGGGACTTGGCTGGTCGCTGTCTCAAGCGCCGGAAGGGTATGGGCAGTTGGCCAAGGCATCAGCACGGCAGAAGAAGGGGAGCGCTGGTGGCAGGATCATAGCCTTTTTTCGGGGATAGGCGAAGATGGTGAGATCACGGGCATCGCGGTCGATGGGCAGGGCAGGCTCTGGCTGACTTTCGCAGGCCCACAACGTACGACGGGCGGCGCGGCGAACCTTGATTTTGCCCAAAGTCGCTGGACGAGCTACCAGAACTTTTTGGAGCCCGCCATTCCCAAGCAGGTCTATGGCATAGAGACCGACCGCGAGGATACCGTGTGGTTGTGGGGTGAGGGAGCGATCTCTTTTCGCCGCCCCGGTGGGCGTTGGCAAATGCTTGCCATCCAGAGCATCACAGCATGTAGCCTTGCCCGAGATCAGAAAGGCAGGTTTTGGATAGGTACAAATCACGGCATCTATTCGGTCGCAAGCACCGGAAAAGACCTACATGGCCCTTGGCTCTTGCCAACGCCGTTGATAGGCAACGCGGTCAATAGTCTGGCGATGGATCGCCGTGGCACGCTTTATATCGGAACAACGCGGGGAGTATCGCGTATTGCCTCTTCAGGAATCACGTCTGCCGTGACGACCGAGAAGGCCACTCTGCTAGCCGTTGATCCTGGCGGCCAGGCCTGGATGGGGACGGCGAGCGGTCTATATGCATTGTCGAACGCCGGACCGGAACAGCGCGTGTTGGGTGAAATCCCATCGGCGATGGCTTTTGATCGCCAAGGGACTCCCTGGGTTTGTACTGAGGATGGGCGCATCGGCAAATTGCAAAGCTCAGGTTGGCAGGTAGTAAGCAATGCCGACGCCTTGGGTGGCGCGGCGATTCGCGATATCATCTTTGGGCCGGATGGCACGCTCTGGCTGGCTACATCGAACGGTCTGGCAACCCTTTCGCCAAGTGGGGAGGTTGCTCTTGTTCCCACCAAAGAGGGGCTGCCCCCGCAAAACGTTCGGGCGCTGGCGGTGGGCGCGGACGGATCTTTATGGGTTGGAGCAGCTAGCGGTTTGGTGCGGCGCACTGCTTCTGGGGATTGGGCACTTTATACAACCACGAGCACTGAGGGCGGCCTACGTTCTATGGATATTTGGGATCTGGCCGTAGACGGGAAAGGTACCCTTTGGATTGCCACTTCGGCGGGCATCTCGGCGCGCACAAAGGATGCGGATTGGTCCTATTTCGATTTACCCGGGGTGCGTAAAGTCTGGCCAGAGCCTTCCGGAGTCATATGGGTGGGCACGCTGGGAGGGCTTTACCGTCTCAGGCCTGAGATTTATATTCGCATCTCGGGGAGGTGAAAAAGTGAGCGAGAACGAAACCAAGCCGGTCACTACAACCCAGGTCGTTGCGATCCTGATCGTGACGTTGCTCCTGTTTTTTGTGGTGGCGCTCGTGAGCAAATCGGTGGATGCCTATCGGCTCAAGAGCTGGCGTAAGCAGCTCACGGCTGAAATCGAGGACATGAAGCTCAAGCGCGCCGAACTCGAAGAGGAAGTGCGGCGGCGCAAGTCCAAAGAATGGGTGGAAGAGGCCCTACGCGACGCCGGACAAGTGCCTGCGCGGGGGATTCGGGTGATGGTCGCCACGTCCACACCGGGGCCTGTAACCAAGTCAACACCTGTGGCTTCGGATATGACGCTTGCCCAAGGCGGCAACCGCTTGTTCGCCAATACGCACTGGGCGAGTTGGTGGCGCCTGATCATGGGATTTGACTGAACGGCCCAGGCGTATTATAATAATTTATGATGACGCGGGGTGGAGCAGTGGCAGCTCGTTGGGCTCATAACCCAAAGGTCACAGGTTCGAGTCCTGTCCCCGCTACTTGTGAGATGCAACTTTTGGCCTGCGGGCAAGTGTCCGCGGGCCTTTTTTGTTCATGCACCGAAAATTGGGGGCATACTCGCATAGCCCGGGTCATTTCGCAAAAGGCTAGAGGACAACACGATGCTTGACAAGTCACCTTTTATCGCTAAAGTATGAACTTGATCTCCAGGGCTATGGAAAGCAGAAGGCGACTGGGCGTTGATACATACCGACAGATACGCCTTGTCGCGAAGGGCCAATGATCAATACTCGTTGGCTTGACAACGTTTTTTGCTTTATCGTGGAGAATCGAATATGCCTTATGCAAAACGATTCTATCATATCTCGATCATTGTCATAGTGATGCTGCTATGCGCCATGGGCTGTTTGCTCAGGCCAGGCGAGCGTAGTGATCGTCTAACCTATAATTTGCCTGTTAAATTGACGATCGCCGTCAACTCGGATTTGCCGGGCACGGCCATACGCTATGTACGCATGACCGAACAAGGCGCGATCGTGCTCATTAAAGGCCAGGAGGCCCTAAAGCGCACGGGAGATTCCCTGGATTGGAGCGGCTCACCTGTAGCCGGCGTTTCCGTTGACCTACGTTCGCGCATTGCCTGGTATACCGAAAAGGAGTTACACGTCATCGGTACAGCCAAGATCGTTGTCGAGAACGCCGCACCTCAGGCGGCGACCCCTCCTAAGACGGCCCTTATGCAATACGGCGGGCCGGTAGCCTATGGCCTTGCGCGGGGTGCTTTTATCCCCGGTTCTGTGCTCACCTATTATTGGCAAATAGACGAGGGCGCCAAAGTTTGCGGGCTGACGGGCTATCCCTATCGTCAAGTGGGCGATTCCATTTATTGGGAAGGGATGTTGCGCGACAAGGTTTATATCCGCCTCGATCTGCGCGTGATCCAGTTTGACGCAAAAGGCCTACGTGTGGGCGGCCTTGTCAATCTCTGGATCGGACCATGACGGATTGTCCTGACATGCCCTTGACCGCCCTTGCGTTTTACCGCGCAAGGCGGTATAATATAGATGAGCCATGGCACACCAAGAAGGAGAAGAAGAGTGGAGGAACAGGAGGTCATTACACTACCTACGCAGACAGAAGGGACCTCAAGGGAATCTGGCCACCCAATGGACGAGCTGCTGGGACAACCGGAGAAACGCATCATGCCCGAGCGCGGGGAGATCGTCGAAGGCGTGATTGTTCGCATTACTCCCACAGAAATTCTAGTGGATGTGGGCTGCAAATCCGAGGGACTGGTGCCGGCACGAGATTTGGAGAATTTGGATCGCGAAACGCGCGAAGCGCTCAAGCCCGGCAGCAAGGTGTTTGCTTATATTCTGCGGCCGGAGGATGCGCGCGGGACGCTGATCCTTTCCCTGTCGCGTGCTCAGATGGAGGCCGATTGGCGTCGCGCGGCTACCTATTTCGAGAGCGGACAAACTTTCGAGGAAGTCGTTGCCAGCGCCAATAAGGGGGGCCTGATCGTGAATTGGGGACGCCTGCGCGGATTTGTGCCTGCGTCACAGGTGATCAGCGTGCATCTCCCCCGCGAGGGAGACGAGGCCGAGCGGGAAAGTCTGCTGAATCAGTTGGTAGGCAAGAAGCTTCGCCTCAAAATCGTCGAGTTGGATCGGCGACGCAATCGTCTAATCTTCTCCGAACGCGCCGCGGTGCGCGAGTGGCGCCAGGAACAAAAGGCGCGCTTGATGGACGAGCTGCGCGAAGGGGATATTCGCCATGGTGTCGTGAGCAGTTTGTGTGATTTCGGTGCGTTCATCGATCTTGGTGGGGCCGATGGCTTGGTGCACTTGTCTGAGCTTTCTTGGCGGCGTGTTACCCATCCTAAACAAGTGCTAAGTGTTGGACAAGAAGTAGATGTCTATGTCATGGAGGTGGACAAGGAGAAGAATCGCATCGCCTTGAGCGTCAAGCGCCTGCAAAAGGAACCCTGGAGCACGGTTGAAGAGCGCTACCAGATCGGCCAGTTGGTGACATGCAAAATCACCAAACTTACCGATTTTGGAGCCTTTGCACGGCTGGATGACGATATCGAAGGCTTGGTGCACATTTCTGAGCTTTCGGATGAGCGCATCGCGCATCCGAGGGATGTCGTTTCAGAGGGACAAGAATTGACGCTGCGCGTGATTCGTATTGATGCCAGCAAACAGCGCGTAGGCCTAAGCTTGCGGCGCGTGAATGAAAACAATTATGACTGGCAAGGATCGGATCACTTTGCAGAGTCGGCCAGCTCGACAGAGGATGAGGTAGGCCGTTAAAGCCATGCTCCCTTTGACGAGCACGATACAATATGCAGTTATTGTGAGTTTGCCCGCTCATCGGGACTCGCACCCTAATTATATGGCGGACGCTGGATATCGAGGGGCAGTTTGAGTTAGCTCGCCAGGCGTTTGCCATCGTTTAGCAGAGGGTATACGGGGGCCGGTGCGTGGCGCACACTGCCCCTTTTTCTTAATTTAAAGTTTATGTTTGATGGTTTCTAGAGAAGGTGAATTATGGCTGATAAATTTGACCGTTTTACGCGGCGTGCGCGACAGGCCTTGAATATGGCCCAAGAGGAAGCCCGCCAGATGAACCATAGTTATATCGGGACCGAACACCTTTTGCTCGGGCTCCTCGGAGAGCAGGAGGGGATCGCAGCGCGCGTTCTGACCGATTTGGGCCTATCCGTCAACCAGTTGCGGCGCGTTATCGAGCGCATGGTGGGGCGCGGAGAACGTCCTGCCAACGTCTTGCAGCTTTCTGACCAGACCAAGCGCGTCATCGAAATGGCGATCGAGGAGGCCAGGCGACTGGGACATCATTACATCGGCACAGAGCACATATTACTGGCCCTGATGCGCGAATCAGACTCGATGGCCTCAGCTCTTCTGCAGAACCTCAATATCAACCGTGAGATTTTGCGCCGCAAAGTGTTGGAGCTGATGAGGCAGGATATGCCCGCACCAAGTTCCAGCGTTCCCCAACCGGGGCGGCCTAAGGAAAAGACCCTGCTCGAACAGTTGGGCGTAGACTTGACCGAGCGCGCGAGGATGGGTGAGCTGGATCCCGTGGTGGGGCGCAAAAAAGAGATCGAGCGAGTGATTCAGATCCTCGCGCGACGTACCAAGAATAATCCGGCTCTTATCGGTGAGCCAGGTGTGGGCAAAACGGCCATTGTGGAAGGCCTGGCCCAACGCATAGTGGCCGGACAAGTGCCGCGCGACTTGGAAAACAAGCGGCTGATGCGTTTGGATGTGGGATCGCTCGTGGCCGGAACGATGTATCGAGGCCAATTCGAGGAGCGCCTCAAGCGCGTCATAGACGAGATTCGCTCCTCCGAGACGGTGCTTTTCATCGACGAGCTACATATGTTAGTAGGTGCCGGCGCGGCAGGCAGCGCTGTAGATGCGGCCAATATTCTCAAGCCCGCGCTCTCGCGCGGAGAACTGCAATGCATCGGGGCCACTACCCTGGATGAATACCGTAAACACATCGAAAGCGATGCGGCCT
>FWPV01008198.1_pt1 | contig 18391 bp, 11 predicted proteins | sample 2228371 | NCBI WGS metagenome assembly FWPV01 (sample SAMEA103939776, study PRJEB20133) | metagenome
GGAATCCGTCCTGCCGGGAGTTGCCATGGATTCCACTTTCATCGCCAACATCGGTCCGCCGTTCGGGCGGCGGGCTTTCGTCCATGGAGCCATGACCATGTCCGACGCCATTCTTCGCCGCACCTCTCGCCGCCGGCAGCAGGAACCCGCCAGCCCCGGGCGTTCCAGCCAGCAGCAACCCGCTCGCCCCCAGGGTTGGGCGGGCAAGACCCCCCAGGAAATCCTCGCCCGCTACCAGCCAGGCAAGGCGCCGCCACTCAAGGTGCTGGAGGTTCTGATCAAACTCTTCAACACCCAGCACACGGCGCTGGAGAAAACCGTTTCGCACAAGACCCGGCAGGAGCGTGCGCAATTCCTGCGCCGCTTCTTCCGCGACCTGAAGCAGAAGGCGGGCTTCAAGACGGTGCCGGACCCGCGCAACCTGGGGCAGAAGCACATCCACGCCATGGTGCAGGTCTGGCAGCAGGCGCACCTGGCACCGGCGACGATCCAGACCTACCTGAGCTTCCTGCGGGGGCTGGCGATGTGGATGGGCAAGCACGGGTTCGTGCGCAAGCCGGGCCACTACGGCCTGAGCCTGGAGGAGTACCAGCGCCATGAGTCCGCCCTGCGCGACAAAAGCTGGAGCGCCCAGGGGATCGATGCCGAGGCGGTGATCGCCGCGGTGTGCGAGTTCGACCTCCGTGTCGGCGCATCGCTGCGGCTAATGTCGGCCCTGGGGCTGCGGCGCAAGGAATCGGTGCAGTTCCGGCCGTTCCAGCACGTCATGCCGTTCAGCGAGACCGGGCTGCCAGAGAACCAGCAGCAGGCGGATCGGTATGCATGGGTCAAGGGCAAGGGCGGCCGGGTGCGCTGGATTCCCCTGGACAGCCCGGCCCACCTGGCAGCGCTGGAGTTTGCCCAAGGCGTGGTCGACGGTCGTGACGCCCACCTGGGCGATCCGCGTCGGGACTTGAAGCGCAACCTGCGGAGGCTGGACTACGTCCTGGAGAAATTCGGCATCACTCTGCGCAAGCGGGGAGCGACAGGTCATGGCCTGCGCCACGAGGTTCTCAACGATGCCTATGAAGATGTCACCGGGGTGCCGTCCCCGGTCCGGGGTGGCGGGCCGGTATCACCGGAACTGGATCGGGCGGCGCGGCTGGCAGTGTCGCAACTGGCGGGGCATGCGCGCGCAAGGGCCGCAGATGCGTATTTAGGTTCGATCATCAAGCGGAGTGGTGGACCGGTGGGCTCACCCGGCTCGATGCCCGAGTCGAAGCCGAACCGCGACGATGACGACGGCGTGGCCGTGCCGGTGTGAGGGACGCTGGGCCAAGGCGGTCCCGGGCGGGAGCGAGTGTGCGGCCCGGCACCGCCTAGCCTAGGGGGTGTCTCACGCCACCAGGGCTGGCTCGTTAACAGCTGTATTTGTGTCGTCCACTGCCTCTTCGGTCCGCTCGGCTTCGGCGGTACGGATGCGCAGGCAGGCGGGCAGCCACCCCGTATCCGCCACCGTCTGTTCCGCCCCCGTCACCACGGCATCCTTCTTGAGCGCGGCCAGCGGGCTGGCGGCGTTGGCATCGACCGCCTCGGTGACGACCTCGAGGATGCGCGCCTTGGAGACGTGGTTGAAGTAGGAAGCCCCCGAGGCCGTCCACCACTTGCTCATGTCCAGCCCCAAGGCCCGTGCCAGTGCATCGTTACTCTGCCGCTTGGGCTCGGTTCCATAGATGCCCGTGACGGTGATCGCAACGACGAAGGTCAGCAGACCCAGCACCGTCGCCTGCTCCTGGGCGAGCAGCCACGGGAAGACTTCCTCCAGGTTCTCCGGCAGCCGCTCGGCCCACGCGGTGCGCTCGGCCTGAAGCTTCGCCCAGGCGGCACTGGCCACCATGTCCTCGGCGGCGGAGCGCAGTTCGGATTGGCTGTCGGTCGCGGTGATCGCGAAGACGTTTTCCGAGCGGCAATAGTAAAGATCGTTCCCCCGGAAAATCTTCTGCGCGAGATGCGCGGTGATGGCGGCCAGCGCCACGTCGGGACGCTCGATCAGTTCGGCCTGGACGGCGGCGACACGGTGGGCGGTGAGGCAGCGCATCAGCTTCTCGGAATGGGTCGGGCGAGTCTTGGCCGACGGCAGCGACACCAGCGCCTCGTCGGTACTATCCTCGGCGGTTTGGCGGGCGGCCTGGAGCATGTCATTGCGATCTTCGGGGCGGATCAGTCCGTACTTCACGGCGACGACCCCGTTGTGGCCGACGTGGACGACGCAGCCGGCCTGGGCCATCAGGTCGGCCGGCCATACGCTGAGGGCATCGTCGAGTGTCTTGCGCTGTTCCTCCAAACCCTCGGCTTCGCCTTCGAGCCGGTAGAAGTCATCCTCGTCGCCGTCCGCATCGGCCAGCGCTTCCATCTGCGCGTGCAGTGCCGCGATGCGATTTTCCAGGTCTGCCAGGGCGGCCGCTTCCTCGCCATTGGGTTGGCGCTTCGTCTTGCGCAGTTCGCCGTACTTGACGTACTCGTCGAAGCCATAACGGACGCGGACATCGACCCATTTCCAGCCTTCAGCCGCGATCTGCTTGGCCCGCTTTTGCAGCTTGTCGGTCGCCAGCTTTTCCAGCAGAGCCGCATCAAGCAGGTAGGCCTTCTTGTCGTCGTCGCTGAAGAGGTCGCGCCGCAGGGCGCCGCCGGCCTTCTCGTACGCCTTGAGGGTCACGTACTTGGCCACGGCATCACGGTCGGACTCGATCTCGCCCTGGGTCAGCAGTTGGCGCAGGTAGTCGGGCCGGCGGTTCCACGACTGCAGCGCGGCCCAGGTCTGCTCCTGCTTCTGGTGATCATCGACCGAGGCCAGGACCATTAGGCAGTCCAGCCCGATCTGGTCCTCGCGGAACAACGCCAGCAGCTTAGGCGAGACGCTGGCAAGCTTCATGCGGCGCTTGACCACGAGGGGCGTGACGCCAAAGGCGGCGGCCACGTCCTCGACCGACTTACCTTGCCCGATCAGCCTGGCGAAAGCCGTAAACTCGTCGACCGGATGCATGGGGATGTGGAAGCAGTTCTCCGACAGGCTGGCGATCAGCGCCTTGTCGGCCGGCACGATCAACACGGGCACGGGGTAGTTTTCGGCGAGGTCGCCCTTGCCCACGAGCAGCGTCAGCGCTTCGAGCCGGCGTCCGCCCGCGCAGACCTCGTAGCGGCCCCGTGCGCCCTCGAGGACGACCAGGTTCTGCAACACGCCACATTCCTTGATCGAGGCGGCGAGTTCGGCGATGCTCATCTTCGGGGTGCTCCCCCCGGCACGCGCCTGATAGTCTTCCGAGAGGATCAACTTGTTGAACGGAACGAAGGTGCGGGGAGACGCCGCAATGACGGCGTCGATTTCGGCTTTCGTGAATTTCATGCGGAGGGCTCCTGAACGGTTGAACGAGGCATGCCGATGGACATGTCCAGGAGTCCAGAATCTCATCCGAACCCGGCCCTTCAAGTCTCCAGGCGTCGCTGCCAGAAGTGATGCGCAAACCCGGACGGCTGAGCCCGTGTAAGTCGAATTGCACTCACCGATGGTTCGGGCTCACGCACACGAGGTGAGCTCAGCAGAATGGATCGTCGCCGCGACAATCAAGATAGTAAAAACCTTGATCCCACCGCGGAAGTACCAACTTGCTCTGGATCGCTCTTGCAACCTTTTTTGGGTCCGTCAACGGAGCACCCGCAACCTGGAGCATCGTGTAGATGCCGGACATGTCTGAAAGGACATCCCGTAGCTTTCGCTGTTCATCAATGGGCACCAACGGCTTGAGTTCGGCGACCAGGGCAAGAATGCTGTGATTCGAGAACTCGGGAAACATCGTCGGAAGCGACGTGCGGGAGCGGAAGACTGAATTGATTGCCCGTTGAACTGATGGACAGCCGGTCTTTGCTCCGACCGTTGAGCAGCGCTCATTTCCGTCAGCTATGGCGGCGAGTTGCGAAATTGTGTTGCTCAGCCGAAAGGCGATCTCAAGATCAAGCTTCTCGATAAGTCTTCTTCTATTTGCATCCTCCGCTTGTGAGAATTCAAGCTTCTTGAGTGCCTCGTTCTTCTCGTTTTGATTATGCGTATAGACGGCGCCGAGTCCACCGACGACAACCGAGGTGAGGAACCACAGACCGAAGCTTGAATTCAGAAGCGGCCAGAGTCGCGGATAGGTCTTAGGCCACCATTCAGCAGGAGGCTTCTCCACGGAAGCCTCGATTTGAGGCTTGGGTGCATTGGGTTCGGTCATGGGTGATCATTAGGGCACGTCATGGAAACCTTACGCCAGTGTTCGTCAACCCGCATGGTCCTCCTGCGCTCCGCTACTACATCAACCCCATCGCCCCTAGATCGGCAGTGATCTTCTCGCGCGCGAATTCGACTATGTCCTCTTTCTTTCGCCCGAGGATGAGTTTGGCGAAGAAGCGAACAAACAGGTTGTTGCTTTTCCAGTACTGACCCACCAAGCGGTCGAGCACCACGTCCACCCTCCGTTCGATGCGCTTCGTGAGCTTGGCAAGATCATCGACCGTGTAGCGGGGCCATGCCGGTTTGTAACACTCAGCGCGCGCCGTGCCGACGAGCGGAATGATCGGAAGCAATCGTTGACCATCGAAGAGCACCGGTTCGCCCGACTCCTTCCGCACGCAATGCGCGTTGCGCATCTCATCGTCCCAATCCTGGAACAGCGGATTGTTCTCCGGCAGCACAAAATGGTGTCTGAAGAACTTCTGGGCATTGCGTCGTCCCAGGAAATAGTCGTGCGAGCGGAAATCCCTCTTTAGGAACCCGCCGAAACCCCCGAGTGCGCCACATGCGATTGGGTGACGAGAGCCTTCCCGAGCGGGGGCGATCATGAATCGCGAAAATACATCGCTATGCGCTGCAAGCACCAACTCGTCTGCTTTGAACCGTGCCTGATTCTTCAGCGCTCCAAAGAGTCCCAGCGTGATCTTGAGCAGATCGGGAGCAGGAGCGTACTTAAGATTGAATGATGAATCGCTGGTAAATGGATCAATCAGGAGCACCGCCTTGTTCGCGCGCTGTCCATCTCGCGGATTCCTTTTCCCCGGTCCCGCGAGGATTCGTCGCGCGAGTTCGAGCGGTTCATTGTTCATCACTCCGCCGTCGACACATTGAAACCGATACTCATACTCCGGCGCAATTGTGCCCCAGTTCGCTGGAATAGCCTCTGCATGAGTACACTCATGCGGATCATGACTATCCGGGGTCGGAATCTGCCAAGACCGAGCGCTGTACACATCGACCTTCCCATTTCCGGGGATTGTCTGAATTAACGTACGCGGCGCCAGTCCGATCGGGAACGCGCCCGAGGCAAGGGCTGCGAGCTTGAGTCGTTCTTTCTGTGGAGAGGGACTACCGAAGTCACCCCAGCGGAGCGTAGTGCGATCCGGCAACTCATCGTTGCTGGCATCGGTGATGCGGAAATGCTCGTAATCCGCATGGAGCGACATGTCGTAGCGCGCAGGATGATCGCTCTCGACCTGGAATGCGTACGGCACTCCGCGGAGATTCGTCGTCGTGAGGATGAGATTGAAGTCATCGGCAACGTACGGACGACGCTGACTTCGGGGATTCACATTCAAGCCGCTGTCCGCGATCTCCGGGAGCACCGACGAATCCAACAGCGAGATGACCGGACTGTGCTCGTCTTTGAGGTCTCTGCGTTCGAGGAGACTCGCAATATCGATACGATCGACCCAACTGTCAAAGAGCTTGTTCTTTCCCTTGTTTGCCTCTGCATCTTCTTCTGTCCGGATGGGAGGTTGATCGGAGCCAAGGTATGCGCACGCAAGTGCCGCCGTGATGCCACCTGCCGATGCACCGGAGAATACGGAAAGCTTGACGTCATGGGGCGCGGCGAGGGGGTCGTGTCCCTTCGCACCGTACCAGGCATCGAGCGCCTCCACCATAAAGTCGATTACGCCACCGGTATATGCGCCGGCCGATATTGCACCTGCGCCCACCAACCCAATCTCAAAGGTCTGTTCACCCATAGCACCCTCCCGCAGCGTACGAACATCTGCAAAGTGACAGGCATGTCACCGCATGATGCCATTGGCACAACACGTCAATGTTGCGTTAAGCATACGCGCCAAGTGTGACGGCGTCTATGCCAGCCATGCCGACATGAGGGCAGCGACTTTGAGTACATCGAACTGCACTCGACCCTCCGGTACCGCTCACCTGTTTAATTCCTTAAGCATTGGATCAGCCACTAGAATCAGGAAATACTGGTAGCATGAAAACATCGCCCCTTGGAAGACGAAAAACGTAGGGAAACTCAAGACTTGCCATACGGTAACTACTAAGAAGAACGCATCGCCTCACTGATTGGAGATCCTATGAACTGGCTCGAAGCTATGCTTGCGTTCGCGCTGACGATGGTGGCGCTATCGACTTTGGTGACGGCGATCATGGAAGTGTTTCACCGGTTTGCGCGCAGCCGTGAAGCGGGGTTCCAGGTAATGACGCAGAAGCTGTTCGACGAGGTGATCTGGCCACGGCTTGGGTCCCGAGGGTCCATGGATCAGGATCAGGCGCGGACCGAGTTCATCCGCGCGTTGACGCGCAATCCCGTTGCGACTACATCGAGCGGGGCAGCAAATGGTAAGTCTCGGGGCAAGTTGCTGGCACCTATTGGCACCGTCTGGGAAGGCATTACGAACACTTTCGCGCCAGACCGGGTCGCGGGCATGAGCGCTATGGAATTCATGGAGCGATTTGCGGGTACCCAGATCGGCAAGACACTGGCAACCGAGGCCGGAGATTACGTATCGACCGCCATCAACGACCTCGCGCAGAAATTCGATCGATTCGGCGCTGGCGCCTCGCAACTTTTCTATCACAAGGCACGCGCGATTTCAGTTGGCGTTTCGATAGTGCTTGCCTTCGCGATCAACGTCGATGCGGTTCGTTTGTTCCAGTCATATCTACACGATCAGCCACTCCGGCAGCGTGTGATCGAGAAGCAGGAACAGTTCGGTGAAAAGATGCGCGAGACGAAGGCCGCGCTGGAGAAGGTCGCGAGCGACCCGACGGCCAAGGTCTCCAAGTCGGAGTTGGACGCGATCGAGAAGCGCCTCGCCGACGTGCAGGCGGGTATCGGAGACCTGCGAACGCTCGGCGTGCCAATCGGGCATGACTTTTACCCTTATTGTAGCGGCGAGAAAAAGGAGGGCAGCCCCAAAGATACAAGATGCCCAGGCACGCAGGATAAGTGGTATGAAAAGCTGATCGCTTGGTGGAGTTGGTTCGGCTCCGCGCTCCTCGCTGGCCTCCTGATCGGACTCGGTGCGCCCTTCTGGTTCGATCTTGCGAGCGGTCTTTCCAAGAGCTTGGGCGTGTTGAAGAGCCTTGGCATCGGCGAGAAAACCAAAACCGAGGAAAAGGCTACGCTACCCGAGGGCACCGACGTTCCCCCGCGCACTCCGGTCGAGGCATTCAAGACCGCTGCCGCTGCAGAAGCCCCGTCTCTCGGGCCCCGTATCCCGCTGTCGCCGACTGGTGAAAGCATAGGAGGAGCCAACCGATGAATCCAACCCTTGTGACGTTAGGAATTCAGGCCGTCGTGCGCCTGACGCGGGCGGGCACCGATGCCTATGCGCAGCACGCACGCGACCGCGAAGTGCTGCTGCCGATGGTCAACAAGATTGCGGTCGGCCCTCGGCAGGCGGTTTTGGATTTCTTCGAGCTCAATCCGGGCCGAATCAGACCGGAGGCTCTTGGCTACTGGGAGTCTTTCCGTGGCAAGGCACCCCATCTGGCAGGCGACGCCGACGTCATGGCGGCAGAATACGCGCGTAGCATGGCGGAAGACAACCAGGCCGCCGATGGTCTAGCGGATGAGGCGGCCGGCTTCTGGATCGTCGCGCAGTGGGGGAAGAACGCTGGCGTCGGTCCGTTCGGTCGTGTGATCGTGACGATGGCCGATGTTGCACTCGAGTTCGCCGCGCATGACCCGTCGCTGTTCGGCATCCAGGGCCGAGCTGAGCCGATCATCAAGGCACTGGCGGCAAATCTTGCCGATCTGATTCCTGACGACGCCAGCGACCTCGGCGCGAAGAACCTCCTCGGCGAGCGCTTTGCGGGGATTTTCCTGCGCGGAGCGCTCAAGTCTCTGGGTGAGCATCCGGACGCGCTGATCGAAGAAGAGCATTTGCGGGTACTGGTGAGGAACACGCTGCCCAAACTCCTGGAGGCGCTGCCCGACGGCCTAGATTTGCCCGCAAGGCGCGATGTCGTCGAGGCCCTGCTAGGACCCGTCGCCAGCATGGCCGTCGCGACCATCGCGGAGAATCCGGCTGCCTTTTTCGGACATCAGTTCACGGACGATGAACCGCTTGGCGCGTTGACCCGGACCTTCCTGCTGAAAGTGGCCGATATCGGACTCGGGGAGACCTTCACCCGGGCCGGCGCAATCGAGCTGTACCGGTCCGCGCTCGGGCTCGCCCAAGTCCGGCCAGAATTGTTCATCGATTCTCCCAGTAACAACTCGGAGAAGCTGGTTGCCGCGCTGTTCGCCAACCTCGCTGCGACGCTTGAGGCATCCGGTCCGCACCTTAATCACGGCACGATCACGCGGCTCCTCGCGACGGCGGTTGACACGGTCGGCAAGAACGCGGGCTCGCTGCTCGACCCGGGCAATCCGTGGGAGCAGGTTTTCGGTCAAGCACTGGCGCCGGTGCTTGCCGCGCTGGCCGAGTCGTTGCAGACATCTAACACCGGCGCTCTCAAACGGCTCGTGTCGGGTGCAGGCCTCACCGAGTTCGTGCGGATCGTCCTCGCACAGGCCAGTAAGACACCCGGGATGATCGTGGAGGACTCCAGTCCCGAGGTTAAGCGGATCGTGGTCACGATCGCGGGTGCGATGGCGAAGGACGAGAACCTGCTGCTCTCCGGGGACGATTGGCTTGCGATCGTCGCCGTCGCCGTGGAAGAGGCGGCAGCCAATCCAGACCGCTTGTTCGGATTGACTGCGCCAGCTACCGACGTCGCTGGCTTCGTGATTGGCGGGCTGTTGGGAGCAGCGACCGCGCAATGGAAACTCGAGGGGCGTAGCGGCCGCGGCATCCTCTTTGGTGCCACGCTTCGCGAGGCGATCATCGTCGCGTTGCGAACCACAGCCGGGAATGCCGGCGCGGCCGGGAGCAGCGCCAAGGCCCTTGAGGAACTAGCCCCAAAACTCAATGAGGTCGTCGCCGCCAATGTGGAACGGTACGGGAGCAAGGAATGGTTGCGCGCCTACCGGGTACTGATCGCGGACGTGCTGCGCACGCAGACGCTGCCCAAAATCGACGCTGACACGATCGAAAACATTCTGATTGGGAGGAGTTGAAGTGAATCGCGCCCAACTACCAAAACGCGTTGCTGTCCTGGTGCTGCCGCTTCTCATGGTGGCCTGCGCCTCCACCTCGCTGATCAATCTCGACGAGGAGTGGAAGCGAACGTATGTCGCCGCGCTGCACCCCGCTGACAAAGGCGACTACCTGGCCAGCGCCGGCGACTATGGTCCTCAGTTCGCCGATTTGTCGGACCGTGCAGCGGCAGCGGGTAACGAAGCGCAGAGCAAGGACCGGCCGCTGGCAATCGGGTTCTATCGAATCGCTGCACTGGCCGCCTGGAAGTCGGCAGCCCTGCGCGAAGACAAAGTCCCCGAATTGGCCGCAAAGGGCAGTGCCGCGTGCGACGCGCTGCCGAATAAGGCGGCGTCGCAGCCGCGCGACTGCGCAATCTTCCGCTTCGTCGACTACTTCGCAGTCTATGACAAGGTGTATCGGGACCTGAGGGTTCTGATCGATGTCGCCAATGCGCGACCCAACAATGACCTTCCTGCTGACCGGATCGATGAGGCCCGTCAGGTCCATCGTACTATCAGCCGAGTGTTCGAGCAGATCGACAAGCGCCGTCAAGTGATCGGAGACCTGGCGCCGTCGGATTCGTTCCATGGATACCTGAACGAGAACTGGAAGCAGGTTTACTGCGGCTGGAGTTCGCTCGCGGCGACGATCAGCCGAAGTATTTCAGACGAGCCCGAGAAACAGGCGATTAGAAACCAGTCAGAATCGATGCAAAAGCGCTTGAAGGAAGCACACGTCAATACTCAGTGCGGATAGAAGCAGCGATGGGCCTGCAATTCAATGAATTTCCGATACCGCTGGAAGCCGGACAGGCGGTCAGCAAGGGCTGGACCAAGGCGACCGCAGGGGTTCCTGTCGGGGTTACCTGGCACTGGACTGCGTCATACGATCTGAGCGTGTGCCGAAAAGCACTCGGCGGCGCGCAGGCGGAACGGAAGGGTGTGGCCTCCGCACATTTTGCGGTTGGGCGGAGCCGCGCTGATGGCATCGATCGCTACGTCGCCCTGGAGAATCGATCCTGGCATGCGGGGATCAATCAAGTCCTGCGTTGGGACGGCAAGCCTTCGGATGCCGCGACCAAGGCGAGCCGCTCGACAATCGGCGTGGAGACGGTGAACATCGGCTATGCCCGTCCCGGTATCCCCGCGGAAGTGGATTGGATCGATGTCGCGGCCGTCGACAGCCGCCGCGTATTGCGGGTCCAACCCTGGACCGAAGAGCAGGTCGAAATGATGATCGAACTGGGCAAGATGATCTACGGCCAGTTCAACCGCATTGGCGTGCGCGATCACCACGGCCACCACGACCTATGCCCCGGTTACAAGGACGATGTTGCCGGCTTTCCGTTTGCGCGTGTCCTGAGCGGCATCTACGGAGTCGCCGTCCCGGACGTCTGGACTCCACTGCGCCTTCCGATCCAACGGCAAAAGGCGCTGCGGCTCCTCGGTGCCATGCTAGGTGACACGGGGCCTCGCCACGACGGAGTCGACGGCCTATGGGGTCGTGTCAGCGATCGCGCATTGATCGAGTTCCAAGCCAGCAATGGACTAGTCCCCAACGGGTACTGGAGCACTTTTGTGTGCTGGCAGATTCACGACAGGTTACAAGAGCGAGGCATTGATCTTGCGGCCGAATGCGGGAACATCGTCCAACTCTTGTCGCCTGAGTGATTACAGTAGTTGCCTTGGGGTCGGGCGAAAGCGGGGTTCCTCTATCGCCTCAACGACCGAAGCCAGGGAGCGTCGGCACGACGCCAGCAAAGAAGCCGTACGACGCTTTTCGGCGCGTCCGCTGCACGCAGAGGTTGGCCATGAACCGCTTACTTGCAGGCGCTACTCAGCTTTTCAACGTAGATAGGGTCGGTGTTGACTCGAACCTTGCAGAAATATTGATACTGAGGGCAGTTGAAAGGAGAACAGGTGTTTTTCGTGTTTTCAGACTTGCCGAGAACCTCAAACGTGCCCTCTGGATTTTGACCTCGGAGTTCAGAAATAACGTCATTGCACCACGGGTCTTGGCTATAGCCTCCCCCCATCCATTGGGATGTTCGCGCAACGTCGAAGGTTCGCGCATAGCGCTCTATGCCGTGGCTCTTGTCTCTGCACGGTTTCGGAACGGGCAACGGATTTACGACGTTGTTTGAACCAGATATTTGTAGGTTGTTATTGCCATTTATCGTTTGTGTAGTTCCGTCGCCGCCATCTGGTGCCGGAGCCGGCCTTACAACCTCTGGCACCGCGGAGGGTGTTGGCTTCAATGGTTCTGGAGTTGGCTTGAATGCCACGACTAAGCCAGTGATGGCCACAATGAGCGCAGCAACCCCACCAAGAATTGCCGCCGTGTTGCTCTTTTCGCCCTCAGCCATATTCGCTTCTCTCGTCTTGGTTCAACACTGCGCTTCAGCGGCGCCCGCTTGCGGGCGTCCGCCCGTGCGCGTAAGCCGCCAGCCAAAACGCAGTTTGGTGAATGCGTCATCCAATGCCGCCGCTTGTTGCCGTGCGACCTCAAGGTCGACTTCCTCGGTCTGCAACTCATATCCGTCGACTATGTCGAGTCCGAGAGTCGCATTCAGGAAATGCGCTGCTCTTTCCGCACTCGGCTCGATGTTTTCCGGCGCCGTACCATCCTGCCTTGCGGCGTGCCGTATGGCGTGCATCGTCACGAACGGAAGATCACGGAGCTTCTCAACAAGAGAGGCGAGGCAATCAGGCGGATACAGCCAAGCCCCGCCGTCGAATCTTTCGAACAGCTCCAAAGACGCGGCCTTCGAATGTTGGAACTCGAACGCCGAGACATGCGGGACGCTCTGGAAATCGACTCCTGGGTGCGGACGGAATGTCCATGCATGTTGACGGGCGGGCCTCAGTCCGGGCCCAAAACCCACCGGCTCGAAGAACTTTGAATATCCCGGACCGAAAGCCGCCCAATCGAAGCGATACATGACGCCGGTTCCGTCCTCCATCGGCTGAAAGGACGCGGAATCTCGGTCCCATCTCGCGACTGCAAAGAACGCTGCGACTTCAACGTTGGAAGTCAGGTCCAGCAGAGATGTAGGGATGCCGTAGTGCTGGGCGAGAGCGTGGTAGTCCACATGGAAGCCCCGCTTACCGGCAATCACCTCGAAGGGATGCCCACGTAGAACAAGCTCAAGTTCTGCAACCCTGAATCGTTCAAGCGTCAAGCGCGCCTTAATCTGCCATTCGTCGGCCGGAACACCACGAAGTATGGAAGCCCCACATGTTGGGTATCGAACTGTCTGGCCTCGGTACATGAACGAGCGGTTGCCTGGGCGACCGGGCAAGTTCAGAGCCTCGCTCGGAACGATTCTTGTGGTGCCGTTCCAGTCGACTACCTCGAACTCAAGAAACTTGCCGAAAGCCACGGACTCGTCGTGGCGAAGGTATGTCAGCGGGGGGTCGGACTCGCGAAACTCCAACATAAGGTCAAGGATTGTTTTCATGGCCGCCTCCATCTCGGCACGAGCCTGCCGCGCCCTCTAGATTAAGTCCGTGAAGGTGCTCGACCAGTTGCGCGAGCGCATTCGCTATTTGCACTACAGCATACGGACGGAGGAGGTTTATGTCCATTGGGTGCGCGCCTTCATCCGCTTTCACGGCTTGCGCCACCCGGCATCCAGGGCAAGGCCGAGGTCGATGGGTTCCTCTGCTGGCTGGCCCAAAGGCGCGGCTTGGCGGCCTCGACGCACAAGCAGGCGCTGTCGGCCTTGCTGTTCTTCTACCGCAAGGAGCTTGGTGCAGACTTGCCGTGGATAACCGAGATCGGCATCCCTTGCGAGAGACGGCGACTGCCGGTGGTCTTGTCGCCCGAGGAAGTCGCCCGCATCCTATGCCTGCTCGACGGCAAGCACCGGCTGTTTGCACATCAAGCCAGCGACGCACGCACTACCCGGCTCGATGACCGCTTCTTCGCCGATGTTCGATTGACCGGAATTGGCCGCACAGCGCCGGTTGGGGGCAGTGCTTCGGTCAGCACTTACTGGCTCGCGCGGTTAATGAAATCGGGTTCCGCATTCAATCCCACATCCGTAATGGTCACCCGCGCACCAAGTCCCTTTCAGTACCGACCACACGTGGACGCTCAACCGACTGCCACTCGCAACCCGCCTGCTCCACCGGGGATTTCGCAGGCGAATGGCCAACCGGTGTGCACGGCCGCTCGCCGAACGGCACACTGTTAGGGCATCTGGCTTCGGCCAACGCGCGCTCGTTCGAGCGCTCCCGAGTCGCCTCGGGCGTTGCGGTCGTTACCCGCATCTTGTTGTGGCAGCGTTCGACGGCTGCCCCCTGGTTCCGCGCACCACGCTGAACTGAGCCCTGCGCCGGCCGACGCTCGTCGGCTGGTTTCCAAGCCCTTGGCGCTCGTCGCCTCGTACCCGATATGCCGGCTTCGCCACGAAGCCCGGGCAGTCGCGTGCGTCTGGCCTTTGCCAGCCGGTCGTCCACGACCGTTTTCTTGCCCATCCCACCCGGAGAGCTCGCTCCCCCATGGGGTCGCTGTGTTCCCCGTTTTCCTTGGAGAACACACCGATGGCCCGTCCTACCGCGCCTTCCCTGTGGCTGCCCGGGCTCGACCCGGCGGCCCCGGCCCTGCCCCGCACTGTAGAGCAGGATTGCCTTTCCGTTTCCTGCGAGCCCGCCAAGCCTGTCGAGGTCATCCACGTCGAGAACCTCGGCGACGCAGTTCAAGAGCAGTTTGTGCACACCGTCCGCGCCAACTGGCGGGTGGTGGCCACCGCGACCGAGGCCGCCCCGCGCGTCCTCTGGCCGCAACTGACCCGCGCCGATCTGGAGCACCTGACCGGCCCGACCGTGAAGTTCGAGGCCAACCTGGCAGCCATCACGCTTCTGCGCCAGATCGAAGCCGAAGGCCGGCCGGCCACTGCGGATGATCGCCATGTCCTTCAGCGCTATACCGGTTGGGGTGGTCTGCCCGCCAGCTTCAATCTCGAAGCCCAAGACAGTGCCTGGGCCGAACGCGCCAGTCGCTTGCAGAAATTGCTTCCCGCCGAGGACTACGAATCGGCGCGCGCCTCCGTCAACAACAGCCACTACACCGAGGTCCACGTGATCGACGCGATATGGCAGGCGGTGGAGCGCTTCGGTTTCACCGGCGGACGCATCCTGGAACCCGCCGCCGGCATCGGCCATTTCATCGGCGCCATGCCGCGGAATCTGGCCGAGCGCAGCAGTGTCACCGCTGTCGAGATCGACCGGGTTTCCGGCCGCATCCTCAAGGCGCTCTACGCACCCGGCGGTGTGGACGTGCGGATTGCCCCTTTCGAGAAAACCGCCCTCCCCGACCACTGGTTCGACTTGGTGATCGGCAACGTCCCCTTCGGCAAGTACAAGGTCGCCGATGTGAGCAACCGGGCCTATGCCCGCTTCAGCATCCACAACTATTTCTTTGGCCGCGCCCTCGACCTGGTGCGCCCCGGCGGCCTGGTGTGCTTCATCACCAGCAGTCACACGATGGATGCCCAGTACGACGCGGTGCGCGAGCACATCGCCGCCCAGGCGCATCTGCTGGGTGCCATCCGGCTCCCCAAGGGCGCCTTCGCCGGGATCGCCTCGACCGAGGTGCAGACCGACATCCTGTTCCTGCGCAAGCGGCAGCGGGCCGAGGCGGTCGAGGCCAAATGGTTGAAGCTGGGCACGGTGCCCGATAGTCTCCGGCACCCGCAGTGCTACGAGCGCTACCTGCCGATCAACGCCTGGTATGCCGAGCACCCGCAGTTCTGCATTGGCCGCATCCGCCGCGAGAGCAATGGCTACGAGGAAGTACCGGTCGCCGTCTTCGAGGGCAACGTGGAGGCGGCGCTGGTGGAGCGCATCGCTTTGCTGCCTGCCGGTGCCTACCGGCCGGTGGCGCACAAGGCAGCCCCGCTGCGAGTGGTGGTCCCGGCCGAGGCCGGTGCCCGTCCTGGCAGCTACCGTCTCCACCAGGGGCGGGTGCATCGGGTCGAGGGCAGCGAGATGGTCGACGTCCATGACCAGCTCAATGCCACGCAGCGCGCCCGCGTCACCGGCCTGTGTGCCATCCGCGACCACGCCCGGGCCCTGCTCGATGCGCAGTTGGCGGATGAAGGAGACGGTCGCCTGGGGCACCTGCGAGCCATGCTCAATGGGACCTACGAGCGCTTTGTGTCGCGCTACGGCTGCCTGTCCACGCGCGCCAATGCGCTGGCGTTCCGGCGCGACCCGGACTATCCGCTGTTGCTGTCGCTGGAGCATTACGACGAGGAGTCGGACACGGCCCGCAAGGCTGCGCTGTTCACCCGGCGCACGCTAACCCGGGTCGTCGAACCAAGCACCGCGGGCGAACCCGCCGAAGCGCTGGCTGCGTCCATCCAATGGCGCGGCCGGGTCGATCCGGCCTATATGGCCGGGCTGCTGGCAACCCCTGAAGAAGCGGTGCTGGCGGCCTTGGCCGAGGCGGGACAGATCTTCCTCGACCCGTCTGAAGGGGAGTGGAAGACCGCCGACGACTACCTGTCGGGCAACGTGAAAGCGAAGCTCAAGCAGGCGGTGCTATCCGGAAGTACCTACCAGCGCAACATCGCCGCGCTGGAACAGGTGCAACCGGAAGACCTGCCACCGGCGGCCATCGAGCCGCGCCTGGGGGCGGTGTGGATTCCGGCCCTCGACGTCGAGGCGTTCATCCAGCAGGTCCTGGAACTCAAGGACTGCCAGGTGGGCTACTCGGCCGAAGCCGGCGCCTGGTCGGTGAAGTACGGCGAGTGGGAAGCGCGGCAGAACGTGAAGGTGACGCAGGAATTCGGCACCTCGCGCATGAACGCGATCGAACTCGTGCAGTGCGTCTTGAACGTCCAGGTGCCGACCGTGCGCGACCGCGATCCCCTGACCGACAAGTACTTCGTCAATCCCGATGAGACGCTGGCGGCGCGGGAGAAGCTGGGCCTGATCAAGGAGCGTTTCGCCGTCTGGGCCTTCGAAGACACCGAACGCCGCGAGAAGCTGTGCAGGATCTACAACGACCTGTTCAATGCCACGCGGCCGCGGCGCTTCGATGGCTCGCACCTGAAGCTGCCGGGATTCTCCCGCTGCTTCGTGCTGCATCCGCACCAGCTGGATTCGGTGTGGCGCATCGTGCAATCCGGCAACACCGGGCTGTTCCATGTGGTCGGCGCCGGCAAGACGGCAGTGTGCGTCATCGCCGGCATGGAGTTGCGCCGGCTGGGTTTCGCGAGCAAGCCTTGCCATGTGGTCCCGAACCACATGCTGGCCCAGTACACGGCGGAGTTCGTCCGGCTCTACCCGAACGCGTCGGTGCTGATGGCGAGCAAGGAGGACCTGGAAGGCGACCGCCGGCGCGAGCTGGTGTCGCGCATCGCCACGGGCGATTGGGACGCGGTGGTCATCACGCACTCGAGCTTCGAGCGCATCCGGATGTCACCGCGATTCAGCGAGCGATTCATCAAGGAGATCATTCATGAAATAGAGATGGCGGTACGCGCCGAGAAGAGCAACGACCGGTCCAACCGGATCATCAAGCAACTCGAGGCGATGAAGAAGAACTGGGCGGCGCGGCTGGAGAAGCTGTCGGCCGACCAGAAGAAAGACGACCTGCTCAGCTGGGAATTGCTGGGTATCGACGCCCTGTTCGTCGATGAAGCCCACCTGCACAAGAACCTCTACCGGTTCACCAAGATGACGCGGGTGGCGGGCCTGCCGCTGACCAGTTCGGAGCGCGCCTTCGATTTGTTCCTGAAGACGCGCTACACGATGCAACTCCATGGGCATGCGCAGCGCGGCGTAGTGTTTTCGACGGCGACACCGGTGGCCAACACCATGGCCGAGATCCACACCATGATGCGCTACCTGCAGCCCAACCGGCTGGAGGAACTCGGGCTGCAGCAGTTCGATGCCTGGGCCGCCACTTTCGGCGAGAGCGTCACGGCGCTGGAGATCGCGCCGGACGGTAGCGGCTATCGCATGCACACGCGTTTCGCGCGTTTCATCAACGTGCCCGAGCTGATGGCGGTGTTCGGCGAAGTGGCCGACATCCGCACGGCGGAGATGCTGGACCTGCCGGTGCCGAAGCTGCGTGGCGGCAAGCCGCGCATCATCGCCTGCCCGGCGAGCCCGTCGCTGAAAGCCTTCGTGCAGACGCTGGTCCAGCGGGCGGAAGCCATCCGCAACCAGCACCATTTCACCTACCGTCTCAGTCGCAACGGCGACGTCAGGCCGAACGAAGACAACATGCTGGCGATCACCACCGACGGCCGCAAGGCCGCGCTGGATTTCCGGCTGGTGGCGCCCACGGCGCGCTTCGACGAGCACGGCAAGGTGGCCGCCTGCATGCGGGAGGTTCACGCCATCTGGCAACGCACGACGGACTTTCGCGGCGCCCAGTTGGTGTTCTGCGACTTGTCGTCTCCCAAGGGCGGCAAGAGCTTCAGCGTGTATGACGACCTGCGGGACCGGCTGATCGAGGCGGGCATCCCCGACAAGGAGATCGCCTTCGTTCATGCTGCCGAGACCGATGGCCAGAAGGCGACGCTGTTCAAGGCGGTCCGGGAAGGCCGGGTGCGGGTGCTGCTGGGCTCCACCGCCAAGATGGGCGTCGGCACCAACGTGCAGACGCGGCTCACGGCCCTGCATCACCTCGATGCGCCCTGGCGTCCCTGCGATATCGAGCAGCGCGAGGGTCGCATCCTGCGCCAGGGCAATGAGTGCGAGGAGGTGGAGATTTTCCGGTATGTGACGGAAGGCAGTTTCGACAGCTACATGTGGGTGCGACGTGAAAGTCGCTTGTTTGATTGTGTGGCCTGGGTGAGAGCCCTTGACCGCACCTGCGCTTCCGTGCGCAGTAGCCTATCGACGCGTGCGCGGCCAGCAATGACCGGGTGCGAAGCCGTCGAGACAATGTAGTCCGACCCGCAAGGGTCCGACGACTGCCGTGAGGTGGTCTTCGTCCTGCCAGTACCAAGGCGGAAAGGACGCTAGGCTTGGTGGTATGACCAACAGATGTG
>FWPV01008201.1_pt1 | contig 18390 bp, 12 predicted proteins | sample 2228371 | NCBI WGS metagenome assembly FWPV01 (sample SAMEA103939776, study PRJEB20133) | metagenome
TCTCGCATCCTTCAGCCGGTGAGGCACAGTCCACATCCTCTATAAAATCACTCAGACGTTGCTCATACTTATATCATAGCCCAAGAGGGCCGACCGTCAAACACCGTTCGGCGCCGGGGCTCTATCCTTCATTTTCGCTCATTGCCCCCGCCTCCGGCAGCAGGTGCGCCGGCATAAAGATTAAACCCGCCCCGCAGCCAGATTCCAAGCCGGTTAGCCGGTTCCGGCCCGCCCAGGTTGCCAAGAGTTGAAGTAGAATATTGATATTTTTCAATTTTGTATTAAAATACTTAAGCAAGATAGCTTTTCGGCATTTTCAACTTTTCATATCATAGTCTATGGAGAGAATTACTCATGAAAACCCATTCTACCCGCCCACGTGGGATGACTGCTTTTACTATTATCTGGATCGGCCAAGTCCTTTCTCTTCTCGGCACTGCCATTGGCCAATTCGGCCTCACGCTGTGGTCCTTCGACGCCGGCGGCGGGCAAGCGACGCCGCTGGCCCTGATCGGCTTTTTCTTTATGGCGCCGATGATTGCCTTCGCGCCGGTTGTCGGTGTGTTGGTAGATCGCGCCAACCGCAAACTCATGATGATGCTCAGTGATCTGGCGGCCGCCGCAGCAACCTTTTTCATTCTCATCCTCTATCTGAGCGGGAATCTGCAAATCTGGCATCTCTACGTCGCAGCATTCATCGCCGGCACCTTCCAGGGCTTTCAATGGCCGGCGTATTCGGCAGCCATCAGCACGATGTTGGACAAAAAACACTATACCCGTGCTAATGCTATGCTGGAGACGGCCGGTTCCGCGTCGGGCATCCTGGCACCGGTGATCGCGGGAGCGCTCATCGGCCCGTTAGGGGTCGTGATACGGAACACTTTCGATCCGGCCTTTGTCGCCAACTTGGGCAGCAAGCCGGGCCTGCTCGGTCTGTTGGTGATTGATCTGCTCAGCGCCTCGTTCGCCATCGGCAGCCTGCTCTTCGTTCACATCCCGCAGCCGCAACGCACGCAGGTCGGGGAACAGGCACGCGGTAATTTTATCCACGAAGCGGCCTTCGGATTCAAATACATCTTCAAACAACCCAGCCTGCTCGGTCTGCAAACCGTGTTTCTGATCGGCAATTTTTTCAGCGCGCTCGGTTTTGCGATCTATGCGCCGCTGATTCTGGCCCGCACCGGCAACAACGAATTGACCTTTGGAAGTGTGCAGACGGCAACGGCCATCGGCGGTGTGGTAGGCGGATTGGTGATCGGCGCGTGGGGCGGCTTCAAACGCCGCGTACACGGTGTCTTGCTGGGATGGGCGTTGAGTGGAATAGGGATGGTCGCGGTCGGCCTTGCTCAGGCTCTGCCGGGCTGGTTGGTCGCCGGTTTCTTCAGCTCGATGCTCGTGCCGCTCATCAACGGCTCGAATCAGGCCATCTGGCAAGCTAAAGTGCCGCCGGATATTCAAGGGCGTGTCTTTGCCAGCCGGCGATTGATCGCCTGGCTCGTCAGCCCGCTCAGTCAGTTGATCGCCGGGCCGTTGGCGGATCGGCTATTCGAGCCGGCGATGCAACAGGGGGGTCTACTGGCTCCGCTTTTCGGCCGGATCGCCGGTAGCGGGGCAGGTGCCGGGATGGGGCTACAATTTGCTCTCGCCGGCGCCCTCACCATCCTCGTGGGTTGCGGGGGCTACTTCTTCCCTGTCATCCGCAATGCCGAAGACCTGTTGCCCGACCACGACGCTGTGCCACCGAGTCCGTCACCCGAACCGGCAATGAGTGATTGACGCTTTCTCCATACGCGGTTACAATACAGCAAAACCAGAATCCATAATGGTAACTGTTCAGGGGGTGTCCATTTCACCGCAGAGGACGCGGAGCGCGCAGAGATTGCGGAGGCAAAAGGCTGCCACATTGCCCCTCAGTCTGCCCATCCATCCATCTCGGCGGTCTCTCTGCGACCTCGGCGGTGCAAGATTTCTAACCTATTCTGAAAATAAGTCAGCAGATTAAGCAGATTGAGCAGATTTTTGAATGCGCAAAGAACGATCTGCGTGAATCTGCGAAAATCGGCGTCCGGCAGCTTCTGAACCATTTTCATCTTTGGTGGAGAGCGCAGTTCATGTTGTCTGCTGAGCAGTTATCCATAATGGATGCAACTATCCGACTACACGACTAGCTGACTACGCAGGAGGCCCAATGTATCAACCCGAAATCGGTGTGTCCACGGCGGCATTCTATCCGGCCTATCTCACTGAAGATGCTTTGACGGCTGCCGCCGCGCTTGGCTTTCCGGTGGTGGAAGTTTTCCTGCAGGCACGGAAGGAGTACACGCCGGATTTCGGGAAAACATTGGCGCAACGCCGGCGCAGCGGGGCGGTGCGCGTCCATTCTCTGCACTTGCACAACGATTTCTTCGAACTCTGGTCACCCTACCGCCGGATGCTCGAAGAAGCCCGCACACGTTTCCGGCAGGCGTTGGACATCGCTGCCCGCCTGGAAGCCCAGGCCTTGACATGGCATGGCATTCGCTACGGCTTCCAAAACCCGGCATTCGTCGGGCATTTCCTCGACTGCGTGGCCTGGGCTGCCGAACAGGCCCACAGCGTCGGGGTAACGCTGTGCCTCGAAAACGTGAGTTGGTGCTATTTACGCACGCCGGAACAGGTACAAGAACTCAAGTCGCTCGGTGTACCGCTCGGCTTCACTTTCGATAGCTTCCAGGCCGGCGAAACGCCCTTTGATCCGGTCGCTATGATCCATGCCATGGGAAAGGAATTGACGACGGTGCATCTCGCCGACTACGATCCCGCCGGCCCACGGCACCTGCCTCTCGGTGCAGGTAAACTCGAATGGGCTGCCATTTTGCACGCCCTGGGTAGCGTCGGCTATGGCGGGCCGCTCATCCTCGAATTGGCCCATGTTGACGATCTCAACACGCTGTGCGAGTCACGCGCTTTTCTGGCCCGCCAGATGGTGCATTATCATCACGGCATGGGCGTCCCCCCAGAAGCAGAGGCGATGACACTCGCAGGGCAAACCATAGCCGCCGGCGGATATACTGAGAGTGGGCACAAAGGAACATTTCTCGGACGCTGATTTTCGCAGATACTCGCAGATTATCTTATAGACATCTGCGTTCATCTGTGCACATCTGCGTCCAACTGAGGAAAAACATCCGGCAACAAAATGTTACTTGGTGGCCGTTACGAGTATAGATTCAGCGCTCCGCCTCGATCGAATAACCGGCGGCCACCCAGGCCTTCATTCCCCCCACCATGTTATGCCCATTCGTGAAACCCGCCTCTTGTAATAGTTGCAGCGCCTGCACACTGCGATTTCCACTGCGGCATACCAGGATCACCGGTTTATCCGTCGGCACCTCGCTTAAGCGGTTCGCTAACTCACCCAAGGGGATCAACACGGCACCGGGGATATGGCCTTCGGCGTATTCTTCGGGCTGTCGCACATCAATGATCACGATGGCCTCATTCCCCCGGAGTTGGTTCACCGTGGCAGGGGATAGGTTCTTTGGCAACACGGCCACGGTCGCCGTCGGTTGATGAACAACCTCAGGCGTGAGAGGTGTGGGGGTAGCGCAGCTCACAAATACCATGCTTACCGTGAATAGCAAGAGAATCGTCATACGTTTAACGAACATGATGTCCCCCCGAATGTAAACGGCTTAAGAATTGTACACGAATTTGACGGATTCTATGGATTTTTTAAGGAAAAGAATCCGTGCTTTCCGTCTTCATCCGTGTACCAAAATTGTAACACGCTTCTGACTACTACAAATACAGGAACACTCGGATTTTTATTTGTAGCCGTGAAATCCGTGTCGTTCCATAGGACTCTTGGAGTTTAAGTGCGCAAGTGCCAACATTTTCGGATATAGACAACGCGCCTTGTATAACTGACATGAGTTCTGTACCGACACAACAAAAAAACCGCCGGAATACAGCTCATTCCGGCGGTTTATGTCGGCAACAAGCCCTGCACCAAAATCGGCGCCTCAGCTCCCCATCAGCTTGGTCAAACCTCGAATAACCGAGCCTTCATCCGTTGTCTTGCCGCCGGTCTGCGGTGCGGATTGCAAGATACGGTCGGCAAGCCGCGAGAACGGCAATGATTGGATCCACACCCGGCCCGTTCCCTGCAAGGTTGCCAGGAAAAGCCCCTCACCCCCGAAGAGCATGGATTTGAGATTGCCGGCCCGCTCGATGTTGTAGTTGATCCGGCTTTCAAAGGCGACGATACAACCGGTATCAATGAGGATTTTGTCGTTCTCCAGCCGCTTCTCCACGATCGTGCCGCCGGCATGGATGAACACCATCCCATCCCCCCGCAGCCTTTGCAGGATAAAACCCTCGCCGCCGAACAACCCTACCCCGATCTTCTTGTTGAAGGCAATGCTGATCTCCGTCCCTAAGGCCGCACAGAGGAACGAATCTTTTTGACAGATCAGTTCGCCCCCCACCTCATCCAGATCGATAGGGATGATTTTGCCCGGATACGGCGCACCAAAGGCAATGTGACGCTTGCCTTCATAGGTACTGGTAAAGTGCGTCATAAACAACGATTCTCCGGTGATCACGCGCTTGCCCACGTCCAACATTTTGTCGAAGAAGCCGGAGCTTGGTTTGGAGCCGTCACCCATCTTCGACTCGAAGGTGATGCCGCTTTCCATATAGACCATAGCGCCGGCCTCCGCAATCACGGTTTCGCCGCGGTCCAGTTCGATTTCAACGAATTGTAGATCGTCGCCAAAAATCTTGTAATCAATCTCATGACTTTTCATCACAATATCCTCCTTTGGGAATAGTTTCAGGTGGAAAGCTAAAAGTTGAAGGTTCGCGTCTTGTCGTGAACCTGACACAAAGTATGTACGTAAAGCAACTGCTCAGGTTGCGCGCCGGTGATGCATCGTGACGGCGCCGATCGTTCTTCAAGCCAAAACGTCGGCTTGATAAGGGTTAAGGCCATAATCCGGTAATTGTATACGTCGGGTAAAACCGGCTGAAGGCCGGTGGGCACACGTGTACACCGACTTCAGTTGGAAAAAACGCGCTATACACATCAGTCGGAAAGACCGCGCTATACACATGACCGAACTAATTTTTAACTTCATTAATCCGGCGGAAGCGCTTGACGAAGAGACGAGTACGGTGCTAGGCGCGTTTGCGAACACGCGGGCCTTGCGGTGTGTCTTCGATTTCGTAGCCGGCCGCGGCAACCTGGGCGCGCAAAGCATCGGCGTCTTGCCAACGTTTCTCCTTGCGGGCGACCGTGCGTTGTTCGACAAGTGTCATAATCTCAGCGGGGATCGCCTCTGCGACGGGTTCCCACTCGGCCAGACGCAACCCCATCACCTGATCAAAGGCCAACAGCGTTGCCTTCTTGGTTGCAGCGGGGAGATCACTTCTGACCAATTCCCACGTCAGTGCCAGAACGCGCGGCATGTTCAGGTCGTCGTTGACGTGTTCGGCGAACTGATCGAGATAGCCTTCATCCACCACGCCCGGCGCGCCCCACGAGTAAGCCGCCGCCCGCAGGCGATTGAGCGCCGTCTGCGCGCCGTCCAATCCTTCCCAGGTAAAGCTCAGCCGCGAGCGATAATGCGCGCCCAGACACATAAAGCGATAGGCCAGCGGATCGTATCCCCGATCGCTGAGCGCCTGCACACGCAAGAAATTACCCGCCGACTTGCCCATGCGGGCCTCGTCAATCTGCAAGAAGTAGCCATGCAACCAGAAATTCGCCAGGCGTGTGCCGTAACATGCTTGCGTCTGCGCAATCTCGTTGGGGTGATGAACGCTGATATGATCTTCACCGCCACAATGGATATCAAAAAATGATCCCAGATATTTGGCAGACATTGCCGAGCATTCGATGTGCCAGCCGGGGAAACCCACCCCCCACGGGCTATCCCATTCCATCTGACGTTGCTGGCCAGGCGGACTGAATTTCCACAAGGCGAAGTCGGTGATGTTGCGCTTCTCACCAAGCTCGACACGCGCCCCGGCCTGCAAGCCGGCCACGTCCAGTCGTGCCAGATAGCCATAATCCGGCAGTTTCGAGGTGTCGAAATAGATGCCGTCCGACGTGCGATAGGTGTAGCCTTTCGCCTCGATGCACTTGATCGTCTCAATCTGTTCGGCAATGTGATCGGTAGCCCGGCACCAGATCGTCGGTTGTTGGATATTCAGACGCTCCATATCCGCCTGAAACTCGCGGGTATACATCTCTGCAAGCTCCCACGCAGACATGCCGGTGCGCCGGGAACCTTTTTCCATCCGATCCTCACCGGTATCGGCATCGGAAGTCAGATGGCCTACATCGGTGATGTTCATCACATGTTTCACGGAGTAACCGTTGAACGTCAAGACTCGGCGAAGCACGTCCTCGAAAATATAAGTTCGCAGGTTGCCGATGTGGGCATAATCGTAGACCGTTGGCCCGCAGGTATACATGCCGACCTCCGGCGGATGCAAGGGCTCAAATTCGCGCACCGAACGGGTATAGGTGTCATAGAGTTTCAATGGCATAATCGTTCACTCCTCTGAAAATAGCCACTAAGGACACAGAGTTCACAGAGAAAAACTCTGAATGCTCTGTGGCTCAGATTTTCGTCATCGTTGGTGTGGATTCCCACTTGGGGATTCCTTGAAATAGTCAAATAGTTTTTAGTCGAGAGGGGCAGGTAGTCGTTCATCATTTAGTCTGCCAACCCTTCAAGCGGTCGAAACAGATTACTGGCGCTCCCCTCCGGGAAACGCAAGTAATGTTCGGTGGCGAGATGAAGATCGGCATAAACCCCTCGATAGGCCGGAGGAAGCAGGGCAGCGATCTGATACATCACCTCGTCAATCATGGCCCGACGCACCGCCTGGGTCACTTTGCTGCCCCGCGCATCCAGATAAAACGGTCGGCCTACGACAATGCGGAAATCGGTGCGCCGCAGACGGCGGATGTTGTCGTGGAAACGTTCTGCACCATAGTAAGCAACCGGCAAAATCGGCGCGGCACTGTGCAGGGCCAAAAATACGACGCCCGGGCGCCCATGTTGCAAACGTCCATGTCCGCTGCGGGTGCCCTCCGGCGCTACGGCGACAATGGCCCCGGCCCGCAAAGCAGCCAAGCCCGCACGGAAGGCCCGTACATCAGCCTCACCACGCTCCAGGGGGATCGTCTGCCAGGTGTTGAACAGGAAAGCCAAGGCCGGATTCTGCCATGTTTCGGCTTTGACAAAACCTGTTACCCGGCGCGGATGAATGCGCGAGAAGAATACCGGCGCATCCAAAAAGTTGACGTGATTCGCCACGACGATCAGCGGCCCATGCTGGGGAACGCGCTCCAGTTGCGTATCGTCCACCCGACAGAGAAGACCTGTCAGGCCCTTGAGCGTGGTGTTGACCAGCCAGCGGGTGAACATCAGGCCGTCCCTCCGTCGGATGGTGCAGCAGCCAGTATGGCAAGCTGACGCGGCATGATCCGCATCGTGAGTTCCTGGGAAGTCACACTCACGGTCTCGCCATCGGCATGCGCGGGGAGGACGCCTTCCAGCGCCGTCACCGTGATCTGTTGGGTGCGTCCGGTTGTGATCGCGCTGTGCGTGGCCTGCGTTCCCTTCATAAAACGCGGGATGAGGGCAAAGATGCGCGCCCGACTGACATGGCCGGCAAGACACAAGTCAAAGAGGCCGTCATCGAGGTAAGCTTGCGGCGCCATCATGAAGCCACCTCCCATGCGTCGCCCATTCATCACCGAGACCATGAGCGAAGATTGAGTCAACACCTGACCGTCGTAGACAATGCGCAGCAGGGGTGGGTGATAATAAAGGAAGATCGTTTTGAGTGCAGCGATGAAGTACGACAAGAAGCCGCTTAGCTTCATTTTCTGGGCCTCGAATCCTACCACGGCATCAAAACCAATCCCTACCCCATTGCCGAAATACCGGCCCTCCGGCACCAACCCGCCGGCAACCCAGCCCACATCAATGAGACGACGTTTGTTCAGCGCCAGCACCTCACAGCCGGCTTCCAGGGTAGGCGGGATGCCGACGCCGAAAGCAAAATCATTGCCCCGTCCAACGCATAAAACGCCCAACGCCACAGCATCCGACGCACCGGCCTGTTTGGCCTGCATCAAGCCGTTTAACACCTCATTGGCCGTTCCATCTCCTCCCACAGCCACAACGACATCATAGCCATCTCGCGCAGCTTGCCGGGCCAGCGCCATCGCATGCCCTGGACACTCGGTGCGCACAAGATCGTAAGACAGGCCATGCCGATCCAATAGATTTTTGATCAACGGCACCGATTGCTCACCATTTCCACGGCCAGAAACAGGGTTCACGATCACCTTATAGCGGTTCATTGACGTAAATCACCTTTGCTTGCAGGTATGAAAGTCGCGCTTACGCTCCATTATAGCAGAAAAAAGATTGATGTGCACAAGCCTTGGAGAATCGTGGCCATTGCTGCAGCGCGCCCTTACGGCCCAGGACTTCATGCGCGCCGACAACGCCTTTGGAGCCGGTGCACGGCGGGCCGGCCTCCGTCGCAAACTAACAGCTCACGTTACATTCGCGTATCATGCCTTACGTTTCATGTTATAATCAACGTATGCAGATCATTCTCACGCACGAAAATGCAGATTTCGATGCCATCGCCAGCCTGTTGGGCGCGCACAAGTTATATCTACACGCCTGGCCGGTATTGCCCCGGCGCGTGAATGCGAATGTGCGGGCATTTCTGGCGTTGTACGGCACGGCATTGCCGTTTGTTGATCCCAACACGTTGCCGCGTGGTCAGCATGTGCGTCGCGTGATCCTCGTGGATACTCAAAACCTTACCTATGTGCGCGGAATGAGCAAAGACATCCACGAAGTGCTGGTGATTGATCATCATACCCCACCAGAGGTCTTACCGGCCGGCTGGCGGTTCCAGGGAGAAAAATTGGGGGCGACCACGACATTGCTGGTTGAAGCGCTCTCGGCCCGCATGATTCCGATCAACCGCATCGAGGCCACCTTGATGCTGACGGGCATTTATGAAGATACCGGCAGCCTGACCTATGCCGGCACCTCAGCCCGTGATCTGCACGCTGCCGCCTGGCTGGTAGAGCAAGGCGCAAGCCTGGAGATTGCCACCGAGTTTTTGGAACATCCCCTTACGGCCGTCCAGCAAACGATCTATGATACCCTCAAACAAAACGCCGAAACCCTGCAGATTGACGGGCATCCGGTTGTGCTGAGTTGGGCAAAATCGCCGCCCGACACCGACGAGGAAATCTCGACCCTCGCCCATAAACTGTGCGCCCTGCTCGATCCCTCGGCGCTGTTTGTACTGGTCGAAATCAACAACAACACGCAACTGGTGGCCCGCAGTAACACAGAGGACATCAATGTCGCCGATGTCGCCGCGTACTTTGGGGGGGATGGGCACACCCGTGCCGCCGCCGCGTTAATCCGCCAGCGGCCGGCAGAATCCATCTTTGCCGAGTTGCGTGACAAGTTGCCCGACTTTGTGCATCCGCGCATCAAGGTGCGCGATGTGATGTCACTCGGCGTGCGGACCGTGCTGCCCTCCGAGCCCATCTATCTCGTTGATCAATACATGCGGCGTACCGGCCACGAAGGATTTCCCGTCGTTGATGAGCACGGGAAAATTCTCGGCCTGGTGACGCGCAATGCTGTGGATCGGGCCATCCAGCATCAATGGAATCACCAACCTGTCGAGCGCATCATGAGGCCCGGCGATGTCCACGTCTCGCCCAATGACTCGACGGAACACGTCCGGGCTTTAATGATCAATACCGGGTGGGGACAAATCCCGGTGGTTGAGAATGGACAACTGATCGGCGTGGTAACACGCACCGATATGATCCGTCTGCCGCTTGCCGAAGTCGACACGGCCCGGCAGCACATCATTCAGCAGATGGAACACTACTTCCCCAAGCCGTTGCTGATGCTGATCCGTCAGATCGGCGCGCAGGCAGCGGCGATGGGATACAATGCTTATTTCGTGGGCGGGATTGTACGCGACCTCTTACTGGGCCATCCTTTGGTTGATGTTGATATTGTCGTCGAAGGCCGAGCGGTCGAACTCGGCGAGGCGTTGGCACAACGTTACGGGGGAGAAATCCACAGTCACAGCCGTTTTGGTACCGTCAAATGGACTCTTCCACCGGATATATGGGCGGAATCGCTCAAGCAAGAGGCGTCCTCCCCAGCCGGCGATCAAGGATTACCGGCCCTTCATTTTTCGTCTCTTCCCAAGTTCATCGATCTGGCGACCGCCCGGACGGAGTTCTATGAACATCCCACCGCCTTGCCGTTGGTGGAGCGCAGTTCGATCAAGCAAGACCTGCACCGTCGCGATTTCACCATCAACACGCTGGCGATACGCCTGGACCCACAACGCTGGGGTGAACTGCTTGATTTTTATGGCGGTAAAGCCGATCTCGAAAGTGGCGTGATTCGGGTCTTGCACAGTCTAAGCTTCATTGATGATCCTACGCGCATCCTACGCGCGGCCCGTTTTGAGGCGCGCCTGGGCTTTCATCTGGACGCCCAGAGCGAAGGACTCGTCGCCGATGCCTTGCCCCTGCTGAACCGCATCACCGGGGGACGCATCCGCCATGAACTCGACCTTATTTTCCATGAAGCCGCACCCGAAGTGGCCTTGGATCGCCTGCAGGCCCTCGGGGCACTGGTCTACATCCACCCGGCGTTGGTCAGCGATGCCTGGCTCCACGAACGCTTTGCCCGGCTGCGCCAACCGGAGAGCCTCGCCATGTGGGGCGTTGATGCCGACAGAGAACGGGATTTCTTTTATTGGGGATTGTTCTTGTATCGGCTGCCGGCGGAAGCAACGGAGGCGTTGATCAAGCGATTGCTGATTCCCCACCGCATCAGCGCCGGGTTGCGTGCCCTGCCGCTCTTGCGCCAGACGCTCGCCCACCTGGAAACGCTGGAGCGGCCCAGTCAAATTGTGCTGGAGTTGGAACCGTTGCCGGATAAGTTGCTGCCGCTGGCCTGGCTGGTGAACGATGTGCCCCCTATCGCGGCCAAACTGGAACGCTACGCCCGTGAATGGCGTCACATCCAAAGCACCCTAACCGGTAAGGATTTGCGTGTCCTGGGTATCCCCCCCGGCCCGGTTTATCGGCACATTTTCAATGCGCTCCGTGCGGCATGGCTGGATGGTCAGATCACCAACCGCGTAGAGGAAGAACAGATGGCCAAACAAATATTGGCTCAAGAGCATTCTGTATAAACATAAAAAGGATTGTCAGACGATGCCCCGATTTTACCCATCCTATCAAACGCTATATCTTGCCGATCAAATTCTCGAGGAAATTGCGGCTCAGATCCCGGGTTATCAAGGACGCATCGGCACACGTTGGTATTGGCGGCTGACCGGCGGCATCTTGGTGACATTCGAGTTGGATTTCACCGTGACCGAACGACGCTGGGATGTGTTGCGCGCAGAGGCCGTCACCCCGACGGTGGGGCTGTTCAATGCGGCTGATTTCCCTTTCGCCGCTTACGGCACGCTGGTTGATTCTCCGCCGTTCATTCATGACTTGGACGGCGAGGCCGAATGGTCGAACCGCCTCTACTTCCAAATGGGACGGCTCATCAACGATGCGATCCTTTGGATGGAGATGCTGTCGGCAGCCGTCATTGACCCGCAGGTGCGCCCACCATCGTCGTTCCCGGAGCTGAGTGCGCTGGAACGCGAACTGATTGCTTACGCCATTCAAGAACTGAACGGCTATTTCAAACTCAGCAAACTACACGCGGCCTTCAATGGGCGGATTTCGCGGAGTGTCCTGACGCGGCTTGGACAATATTGGGAAGACCTCGGCCTGCTCACCGAGCCGCCACGTCGCGTCACCGTGGCCTTGCGTGCGCTGGCAAATATGGAATCCGAATCAGTACACGGATAAGCACGGATTTCATTGGGCAGTCGTAGTCTAGCCCCTCGTGGGCGTGTGTTTGACTCAAAACGGGCACAGGCCCTAGACTACCCACAGGCACAAAGCCCTAAATTACAACTGATGCTGATTAAAAACACAACGCAATCGGAGGATTTTCAATGCCAAAAACAACCTTAGATCAAAATTGTATCAACGCGCTGCGCGTTCTGGCCATGGATGGTGTCCAGAAGGCCAAATCGGGTCACCCCGGCATGCCCATGGGCATGGCCGACGTGGCCTATGTGCTGTGGATGCGCCACCTCAAACACAATCCGCGCAATCCGCATTGGCCCAACCGTGACCGTTTTGTCCTTTCCGCCGGCCATGGCTCGATGTTGCTCTACGGTCTGCTGTACCTGACCGGCTATCCGCTCTCCCTGGAGGATTTGCAACAATTCCGCCAGTGGGAGAGCAAAACGCCCGGTCATCCTGAATATCATCTCGCTCTGGGGATTGAAACCACCACCGGCCCGCTGGGGCAGGGCTTCGCCAACGGGGTGGGCATGGCAATAGCGCAGAAGCACCTGGCCGCGCGCTTCAACCGACCCGATTTCGCGCTTTTCAATCACTACATCTACGCCATTGTCTCCGACGGAGATATGATGGAGGGCATTTCCCATGAGGCGGCTTCACTCGCCGGACACCTGGGATTGGAAAGCCTGATCTACTTCTACGATCGTAACGGCATTTCCATCGAAGGTTCCACAAACCTTGCCTTTACCGAGGATGTGCAGGCCCGCTTCCGCGCCTACGACTGGCATGTGCAAACTGTGGATGGTCACAATATTGACGCCATTGATGCCGCCATCCGTGTAGCCAAGGCCGAAAAGGGCCGACCGCATCTCATCATCTGCAACACTACCATCGCCTATGGAAGTCCGAATATGCAGGGCAGCGAAAAGGCACACGGCGCCCCACTCGGTGAGGAGGAGGTGCGCCTGACGAAAGAGCATCTCGGCTGGCCTTCCACAGAGCCGTTCTTCGTCCCCAACGACGTGCTGGCCCATTACCGGTTGGCCGTTCCTCAAGGCGAGCGCGCCGAAGCCAAATGGCGTGAGTTGTTCACGGCTTACGAAGCCGCCTATCCCCAGGAGGCTGCCGAACTCCAACGCCTCTTCAACGGCGATTTGCCGGCGCATTGGGAGAAGGTCCTGCCTCATTTCCGCCCGGACGGGAGCACGCTTGCTACCCGCGTGGCATCCGGCAAGGTCCTCAACGCTCTCGCCACCGCCATACCGGAATTGATCGGCGGTTCGGCAGACCTGGCGCCCTCCACCAACACGTATCTCAAAGGGTTGGGAGATTTCTCGAAAGAGAATCCCGCAGGACGCAATTTACACTTCGGTGTGCGCGAGCATGCGATGGGCGGCCTGCTCAACGGCATGGCGCTCTACGGTGGCATGAGAGTCTACGGCGCGACTTTCCTGGTCTTTTCGGACTATATGCGTCCGGCCGTGCGCCTTGCCGCCCTGATGAAGCTGCCGGTCATCTATGTCTTCACCCACGATTCGGTCTATGTGGGAGAGGACGGCCCCACGCACGAGCCGGTAGAACATATCATGGCGCTGCGCCTCATCCCCGGTTTGACGGTGATCCGCCCGGCAGACGCCAATGAGACGGCCGCGGCCTGGAAAGTAGCCCTCACCCACAAAAACGGGCCGGTGGCGTTGGCATTAACCCGCCAGAATCTCCCCATCCTGGAAGAAACCGCCGCGCAGGCTATGGAAGGTGTAGCGCGCGGCGCGTATATTCTCAGCGAGTCCCCCCTGGAGCGTGTGGATATCATCCTGATAGCAACCGGCTCCGAGGTCGCCGATGCGCTGGCCGCGCAGAAGTTGCTGCGGGAACAACGTGTCGGCGCGCGGGTGGTCAGCATGCCCTCGTGGGAACTCTTCGAGCAGCAACCCCTCTTCTACCAACACACCGTCCTTCCCCCCACTGTGATCAAGCGGCTGGCCATCGAGGCCGGGGTCACCCTCGGCTGGAAGCGCTACACCGGCACTTACGGGGATATCATCGGCATTGATCATTTTGGCGCATCGGCCCCCTATCAGCGTCTCAAAGAAGAATTCGGTTTCACGCCGGCGCAGATCGCCGCGCGGGCTCTCAAGCTGATGGCGGAGTAAATCTTGGCGAAGCTGAGCAAAGTAACATGGGCAAACCGAGTGTGGCCTCGATTTGCCCATGTTTCACCCTGCGACCTGTGGCTGGGGTTCGCGTTCTTGATACTGTATGCGGCGACAACGGCACGCGACATACTGCCGGCAGACAGCGGTGAATTTCAACTTACGGCGGCAAAGTGGGGTATCGCCCACCCTCCCGGTTATCCACTCTACACCGTCGCCGCGGCGCTATGGATGCGGCTATTTCCCTTGGGGACGGCCCCATTCCGCGTTAATCTGTTCAGCGCAGTTCTGGCAGCGCTAACGTTGGTGCTCATCGCCAGGGCCGTGCGTACCTGGGCCACAAGCTGGGGGTACAGGCGGCGCGCCGCGGAACTCGGTGGATTGGCTGCCGCACTGTTGTTCGGCGGCGCCGCCACATTCTGGGCACAAGCCACCGTCGCCAACATCCGCATGCCGACAATGCTCTTTGCCGCGTGGGGTTTTCTGGCACTGGCACGCTATCGAAAAACGCAGACGGAAACCGGCCAGGCCAAGCTCGCGCCGCTGCTCGAACTTGCCCTGGCCCTGGGATTAGGCATCGGACATCATCCCTCACTCATCTTCATCGCGGTCGGATGGGCGCTCTACCTGCTGCTGAACGACGCGCGCCGGCTCATCCACCCGCGCCATCTGTGGAAGGCGGCCCTCGTCGCAGCGACGGCCTGGGTCATCCCACAGCTTTACTTACCTGTGCGCGATAGGATGCCGAACGTTCCTCTGGCGCCCGGTGACCTGGCGACCTGGTCGGGCTTTTGGAATCACGTCTTGGCGCGGGGTTTCGGCGGCGACATGTTTGCCTTTGCAACGCGCAGCGACCTGGCCCTCCGTCTGCCGTTGCTCCCCAACCTCTTCAAATTGCAATTTCCACCGCTCTTGCTGCTCGGCATCGCCTTGAGCTGGCTATGGTTGCTGCGGCGCGATGGCAAAATGGCACTGGCCTTCTTCGTTTCCTGGCTCCTGCACACTTTCGTCACCATCACCTATCGCGCTCCGCAAACCATCGAATATCTCATGCCGGCCTATGTGCCGATGGTACTCGTCTTTGGGCTAGGCATAAGCGGAATGGCAAATGGGGAACGGCAATCCTCACACCCCAGGCGTTACTTTTCGCTTCTCGCCCCTTACCTCCTACGCCTCATATGCTTTGTCTTACTCCTCCGCTTCCCTCTGCTGGTGCCCGATTTTGCGGTTCTCGCCGCCGATACCTCCATCCGCGCTAGAAGCCTACCGTTGTTGGAAGCTGCACCTGCGAATGCACTCATTCTCGCCGATTGGCATTGGGCGACGCCACTGTGGGTGTTGCAACAAGTCGAAAGGCGCAATCCACAAGCGGAGGTCGCTTACGTCTATCCTATCGCCGGGCAAGCGTACGAAGAGGTATGGCGCGCGCGGGCCGTCGGTGCCGGGGAACGTCCGCTCTTCAGCACGCACGGTTACACCTGGGAGGATTGGACGTCCACGCCGGTCGGCGGCGGCTTTCGTTTCTACCGGCGTCCCCTCACCACCCTGCCGGAAGGGTTAGACTTCACAGCGCTAGAGGCCGATCTAGGACCGATCCAGGTGTTAGGGTATCGCCTCGTCGGGGAGGTCAAGCCGGGCCGCCAGGTGGAATTGCGCCTGGTGTGGCAGGCGGACGGCCCTCAAGACCCCGCGCCGTCTTTCACGGCCCGCCTCTGGGATCAAAAGGGGACTTTGCTGGCGCAGGCCGACCGCTCGCTGGGCAGCGATACGGCTATGGGGGAGGTGCGGTTCACCCACATCGTTTTACAGATGCCGGTAGATCGCTGTGATGATCCTATCCACCCCACACTCGGCGTGTATACCGTTCAGGACAACGGCTTTCGAGATTGGGGGAGTCTTTCCTTGCCACCACTGAAGGTGACATGCGATTTCCCGGCCTTGCCGCCGGGGCGCTTCTGGCCCGGCCTCATCGTTAACGGCGGGCCATGGCTACGCGGCATTGACTACGACATCCACAACGACAGGGCAACCGTTTATATGCATTGGTGCGGGCCGGGGCAAGCGTTACTCATCCAGGTCGGCGGAGAACAGGCTTTCGTCCATTCGCTGCGGGCGGGACGGTGCCAGACGGTGCGCCTGACCGTCTCCGCCGATGCCGCACCGCTCCCGACTTTCCGCCGCAGTGACGGGAGTGGGGCCCGTTGGCTTGGCCTGCCTCTCCCCGCTCCCGCACCCGACGAGCGTTATATTCCCTTTGGGGATGAGATGGTCCTGGTCGGTGACACCGTCACCCAACGCGACGGCGCAGCGGTGCTCAACTTACGCTGGCGTACCGCCCGGCCCATCGTTGATGATTACGCGGTCAGTGTACGGTTGCTTGGCCCAGGCGACACCTGGCTCGGCATGCACGATATACAGCCCGCCCTGGGCACCCTTCCCACGCTCAAGTGGATTGTGCGCGACGGGATGCTGCTCGATCCGCATCCTTACACCCTCACGGAGCAGCCGACCACCATCACCCTGGCCGTTTACGAACGTTTCCGCCTGATCCAACTATCTACGCCACAGGGTGAGGTTGCCCGTTTCCCGTTTCCAAGCGGCAAATGATCAAGCCTGGAGTTTGGCGAAGGCTTCGGCGATCCGCGTCAATCCCCGACGGATGTTTTCCATCGAGTTGGCGAAGCACAGGCGCAAGTACCCTTCGCCGTATACACCAAAGGCCGTCCCCGGCAACACGGCAACACCGGTCTCATCAAGTAGATAATCGGCCAGCCACTCGGCGCTGCGTTCCAAGGCCGTGATGTTGGGGAAAGCATAGAATGCGCCGCGCGGCATACGGCAACGGATACCGGGGATGGCGTTCAAGCCGGCCACCAGGACATCACGGCGGCGCTGGTATTCGGCGACGACCGCTTCCACCTGATCCTGCGGACCGGTGAGAGCCTCAAGGCCGGCGTATTGGGTGAAAGCAGCCGTACAGCCGATGGAATGGGTCAACAGCAGATTGACGCGCTCGGCCAGCGCTTCCGGCATAATGCCGAACCCCAAACGCCAACCGGTCATCGCATAGGTCTTCGAGAAACCATCGCAGATCACCGTGCGCTCACGCATCCCCGGCAGGGCCGCAATGCTCGGCACGGCGGCGCCATCGAAGGCCAGGCGGGCGTAGATCTCGTCGGAGAGCACCCAAAAGTCGTACTTCTGCGCCGCTGCTGCGATGTGCTCTAGCACCGGCCACGAAAGCACACCACCCGTTGGATTGGCCGGTGAATTGAGGATGACCAGCCGCGTCCGCGCGCTCACCAGCCGATCGAAGGCGTCCAGGTCAAAAGCAAAATCGTTCTCTTCACGCAAGGGGACGGGAACCGGCACCCCGCCGGCCACCCCGATCATCGCCGCGTAGGTCGGAAAGCCGGGGTCCGGGTAAAGCACCTCATCGCCGGGGCGGACAAGGGCCAACGTCGGGAAGAACATCAACGGCTTGGTCCCCGGTCCCACCAGTACCTCGGTCGGCGATACGGTGATGCCGCGCCGCCGTCCGGCATCTTCAGCAATGGCTTCACGCAACGGCAGAATGCCGGCCGGGACGGTGTAACGGGTATGCCCGGCTTCAATAGCAGCAATACCGGCGCGGGTGACATTGGGGAACGTGGGAACATCCGGTTGTCCGAGTTCCAGATGGATGATGTCGCGGCCCTGCGCTTCCAGGGCTTGCGCGCGTCCCAGCATATAATAGGCCCCTTCCGGCTTCAAATGGCGGACACAATCGGCGAATTCCATGAGCATTACCTCCTATGAGTCGAGTAGTCCGGCAAAACTTCTAAAATTATCCATAGCCTCACGGCAAAAACCACAAAGGACACAAAGTGCACAAAGGATTTTAAGGTTTGGATTAACAAAATTGCTGGTGCTGCGTCGAATCATGAGAAATATCCAGCCTGACTTGGCGTCCTGAGTGTCCTTTGTGGTTAAAAGGACTTTTTTCAGGAGAGTCATCCCTAATAGGACACGCATTTCACAGACACACAGATTTTTTCTTGTTTTTATCCGTCAAATCCGTGTTGACCCGTACTATGAGCGGTTATGGCTGCGAGCGGCAACTTGAGGTATATACACAGATTAGGGCGAAGGTGTAGCCATAGGGGAAACGGCAAAAATTTCGTCGCGCAGGACGCGGATCTTGTCCCACAGAGGCAACAGCACCTGTCCCCCGTTCGGTGTTGTCCAGGGGCACACACAAGTTCCATCAATGACCCGGAAACGAAGGTTAGCCCGCTCTATCTGAAA